>ERZ857827.53-NODE-53-length-188145-cov-7.016997_pt1 | contig 188145 bp, 193 predicted proteins | sample MGYA00519761_ERZ857827 | MGnify/ENA primary metagenome ERZ857827 (study PRJEB31778, sample SAMEA3449370) | human gut metagenome | biome: human gut; feature: human-associated habitat; material: faeces | place: United Kingdom | collected 2010/2012 ... | reverse complement strand
TAACTCAATCGCTTTTTTCTATACCTTTTGGTATCACATCTATTGTAACGCTACAGCAGAGAAACATTTTCGTTCTTTTTTCTCCTTGACTTTTTTAGGCAACCATAGTAAAATAAATATAAGATAATGGTTTATACTGGCAGCGGACAAGCACTGCTAATATTCCATACGGACACACAAAGCAAGCAAAGATAGAAGGAGAACACGCATGATCAATCTGGAAAAAGAAATCAGAGAACAACCCGCTGTTTTGGCACGAGTAAAAGATACCAACATGGACACCATTCGTGCCATTGTTGCCGATATCAAAGCGGGAAATATCACAAATGTATTATTTGCAGCGCGCGGGACATCAGACCACGCGTGTATTTATGCACAGTATTTGATGCATCGGTTTATCGGTATTCCTTGTGCATTGGCCACCCCGTCAACCATCACCGCATACCATACTGAAATGAAATTGGAACACACGCTGGTCATCGGCGTATCACAATCGGGCAAAGCTGCGGACGTGCTGGCTGTACTTGAAAACGGTAAGAAATGCGGTACAATCACTGTAGCTGTAACCAATGACACATCCTCCCCGATGGCACAAAGTGCAAAATATCATCTGTACTGTAATGCGGGAGAAGAAAAATCGATTGCCGCCACAAAAACGTTTACCGCGCAAATGATGCTGCTGGCGCTTTTGTGTGCAGAATGGAGCGGCAACGACAAATTGTTCACAAAATTGGATCAAGTGAGCGCAGGCGCCAGCGAAGTTCTGGACACGGTACCTGCGCAAGTGGAGCGCATCATTTCACGTTATCGTTACATGGAGGATGCTTTTGTTTTGGGACGCGGTATAGCATACCCTATCGCATTGGAAGGTGCATTGAAAATTCTGGAAACGAACAAAATCCGTGTGCGCGGGTATGCATCCTCTGATTTTCAACATGGCCCCCTGGCACAAGTCAGTGAAAAAACACTGGTGTTTGTCATAGCCCCCCAAGGTCCATGCATGAAAGACGCAGAGGAAATGATTGAGAAAATCGAGTCCATTGGAGCAGAATTGATCGTTGTGACCGACGATGCGGCTCTTGCACAAAAACAAAAATTTGCCATTCAAGTACCCAACCATGGCTGCGATTGTGTGGCGCCTTATTTTATGGCGATGGTCATGCAACTGTTTGCGCTCAAGTTGACAGAAGTGAAAGGAATCGATCCCGATCAATCAAACGTTTTGAAGAAAATTACCATTACAAAATAATTTGCGGTCGATACAGCAATCACAGAATTCTACAACATATAAATCAAATTACACGAAGGATGGGCATTGTCATGGAACAGTATTATGGCGAGTTAAGTGTGATCGGCATGAAAGGCTGCGAAGATTTTCTCTATCAGGTGGACAGCTTTCTCAAACAATTCCGTAACGGGGAACGTGATACATATCTGATCGGTTGTGACTGTACACGATTTGGAACCGGGGAAGGTAAAGGGCTATTGCACCAATCCATGCGGGGGCATGATTTATATCTGTTTTGCGATCCGTTCAATTACGGTGTGACGTACAACATGTACGGCGTACCAAACCGCATGTCTCCCGATGATCATTTTGCAGATCTGAAACGTGTGATCGGCGCTGTAGGCGGGAAAGCACGACGTATTTCTGTGATTATGCCAATGCTGTATGAAGGCAGACAACACAAACGAGCAGCGAGGGAATCGCTTGACTGTGCTCTGATGTTACAGGAACTCAACTCCATGGGTGTGACCAATCTTGTTACGTTTGACGCACATGATGCGCGCGTCCAGAACGCGATCCCTCTGGGAGGCTTTGACAACGTACGTTCCTCCTATCAAATGATCAAAGCTTTGGTGCGAAACGAACCGGATGTCAAATTGGATGCCGAACACACCATGATCATCTCTCCGGATGAAGGCGGAATGTCCCGTTGTATGTATTACTCCTCCGTGTTGGGATTGGATCTCGGTATGTTCTACAAACGACGCAACTACACCATTGTTGTAGACGGGCGCAATCCCATTGAAGCACACGAATACTTGGGAAATAGTGTGGAAGGCAAAAATGTCATCATCGTGGACGACATGATCTCCTCCGGTGACTCCGTATTTGACATTGCTTATCAATTGAAGGCAAAAGGGGCGCGCAAAATCTTCGTTTTTGCCACCTTTGGGTTGTTCTGTAACGGTTTGAAGAAATTTGACGATGCCTATGCGCAAGGGATTTTCCACCGTATCTTTACGACGAATCTCAATTACCGTACGCAAGAGCTTCGCGCAAAAGAGTGGTACTGTGAAGTAAATATGTGCAAATACGTGGCATACATCATTGACACCCTCAACCGGGATGCTTCCCTATCCAATTTGCTGAATCCCGTCGATCGTATTCACAAGTTGATGGAACGTGTAAACGCAGCAGCACAGGCCAACTAAATCCATGAAACAATTTTTTGATAGAAAGAAACGACGTTGTTTTCAAAAACAACGTCGTTTCTTTTTGTTTGTTACCGTTTGGATATTTCACACCCTGGCAACACCTGTTTGCCGTGCTGCCTGTATCACCGCATCCGCAACCGTACGTGCCACACGACGATCCAACGCCGGCACGATAATATGCGTGGGTGATAATTCTTCGTCACTGACAAGTCCTGCCAGTGCGTATGACGCGGCGACCTCCATCTCTTCATTGATCTTGGATGCCCGGCAATCCAAAGCGCCGCGGAAAATGCCCGGAAACGCCAATACGTTGTTGATCTGGTTGGGAAAATCAGAACGACCTGTACCCACCACACATGCACCGGCGGCAAGTGCGCGATCCGGCATGATCTCCGGTGTGGGATTTGCCATTGGAAAAACGATGGGATCTTTTGCCATGTCGCCAATCATTTCCTCTGTAAGGACACCGGGGGCAGAAACACCGATAAACACATCTGCCCCCCGCAGCGCATCATGCAATGTTCCCGTGATATTTTCGGGATTTGTCTGTTTGGCCATCTCTTCTTGTGTCGGATTGTTTTCCGGCTTTCCTTGATATATCACACCGAACCGGTCAACCATGGTCAAATGGCGAACGCCCATTCGAAGCAAATGTTTTCCGATGGAAATGCCGGCGGCGCCCGCACCGTTGATCACCACGCGTACAGAGTCAATCGCTTTGTTTGTAACTTTTAATGCGTTCAGCAAGGCTGCCGCCACAACAATGGCCGTACCATGCTGATCGTCGTGGAACACGGGAATATCACAGACCTCCTGCAACTTACGTTCAATTTCAAAACAGCGGGGCGCACTGATATCCTCCAAATTGATACCGCCAAAGCTGCCGCTGATCAGTGCAACAGTCTGTACAATCTCATCCACATCTTTGGAGCGAATACAAATGGGAAAAGCATCGACATCGGCAAATGTCTTAAACAGCGCGCATTTCCCCTCCATAACCGGCATTCCCGCCTCGGGTCCGATATCTCCAAGGCCCAAAACAGCCGTACCGTCCGTGACCACGGCCACCAGGTTGGCGCGGCGTGTCAGGCGATAAGAAAGTGCCGGATCGTTTTTGATTTGCAAACAAGGTTCCGCAACACCCGGCGTATAAGCCAATGACAGATCGTGGGCGTCGTGAATGGTACAACGGGAAATCACCTCAATCTTTCCACCCCATTCATAATGTTTTTGCAAGCTTTCTTCACGTATGGTCATTTCTGAAATCTCCTATATGTTCATCCGTATTGTACAAATCTTTTCTGCTCTTCTATAAACAAAAACCTGTCAGCACATTGGTGAATGATAAAAATGATATTGCGACGCAACAAAAGTACCAATATGCTTTTATTTTTTATATCATTTCTTCGGGATGGAATGCTTGATCAAATTCCTGTGCAGTCATATAGCCAAGCTGCAAGCACGCTTCACGCAACGAGAGCTGTTCCTCATACGCTTTCTTTGCCACACGTGCCGCATTCTCATAACCAATGATGGGTGAAATTGCCGTAACCAGCATCAGAGAACGATGCAAATTTTCATGCATCTTTTCCCGATTGGCTCGAATGCCGCACACACAGCGCAAACGAAAAGAATCCATCGCATCAGCAAGCAAACGTACAGACTGTAAAAAATTATAGATACAAACTGGCATATAAACGTTGAGCTGAAAATTACCCTGCGAAGATGAAAATCCGACAGCAACATCGTTTGCCATGACTTGCACCGCTACCATCGTCAACGCCTCACACTGCGTGGGATTGACCTTACCGGGCATAATCGACGAACCGGGCTCATTTGCCGGAATGAAAATCTCTCCAAGCCCCAATCGCGGACCGGATGCGAGCCAACGAATGTCATTTGCAATCTTCATCAAATCAGCTGCCAAAGTCTTGAGTGCACCGTGCGCAAATGTCAGATCATCTTTGGAACTCAGCGCGTGGAACTTATTGGGATCAGTCACAAACGGCAATCCGGTCAAAGCGGCTATCTCCTTCGCCACAGCGCCATCAAAACCTTTGGGTGCATTCAGACCGGTTCCAACGGCGGTTCCTCCAATGGCAAGCGTATAAAGGCCCGGGAGCGTTTCGTTGATCTGTGAACGACAGCGTTCCAGCATTCCACGCCATCCGCTGATTTCCTGGGAAAATGCGATGGGCGTTGCGTCCTGCAAATGCGTTCTACCGCTCTTCATCACGCCTTGATTCTCTTCCTCCAGTTTTGCAAATGCATCGATCAGCAGTTCTAAACTTGGCAACAAGCGCTGATGTATTTGTGTCGCAGCTGCGATATGCATAGCCGTGGGGAACGTATCGTTGGAGGACTGAGACATATTGACATCGTCGTTGGGATGCAACATATTTTTTTTGGCAATGACATTACCGCAATGGGCAATCACCTCATTGACATTCATATTGCTCTGTGTACCACTGCCTGTTTGCCAAACGGCGAGCGGAAACTGATCCGACAATTTTCCCTGCAAAATATCATCGCATATACGGCAGATCAGTTGACACTTTTCTTCTGTCATTTTTTGCGGCTGATAGATCAGATTGACTTTTGCACACGCTTTTTTCAACAAGGCAAACGCGGAAATGATCTCCTGCGGCATTTTTTCCGTTCCAATTGGAAAATTCTCAAGGCTGCGCTGGGTTTGTGCACCCCAGCACGCGTCTGCAGGCACGCGAACGGTGCCCATCGAATCATGTTCTTCTCGAAAATTCATTGTTTTCTCTCTCCAAACGTATTGATTTTATCATACAAAACATTTCCGCCCAGCGAAATTGTGCACACCAAATGTATGCACGACAAAGTTGCGGCACACTCATTTCGGGCACAATGCCTTGGAATGAAAAAGACGAACAACCGCTCGACACAAAATGGGCATCGGGGGTTGTTCGTCACATTTGTTCTGATTTACAGGCCAAGCGCCGCCGCACCGACAATGCCGGCATCATTTTTCAGTGTTGCCGTGCAAATGATCGTCTGGCGTCCGCGTTGTTTGGTATAACGCTCTGCAGCAATCAATCGCTTCACCGGGTTGAGCAAATTCTCCTCCGATTCATTGGAAACACCGCCGCCAATGGAGAGCACTTCCGGCTGGAAAATGTTGATAATATTGGAAAGACCACAAGCAAGATAAGAATTATAACGATCAACCACTGCCTGCGCTGCAGCATCGCCTGTTCTTGCCACGGCAAACGCCGTTTTTCCGCTGACGCGGTCAATATCTCCGTCACATGCCGCCCACATGGCAGAATCAGGGCTTTGACGCATTTGCTCCTTTGTCATGCGGATTAACGCTGTGGCAGAACTATAGGATTCCCAACAACCGGTACGACCGCAAGAACACGGAACACCGTCTTTTTCAATCACCATATGTCCCAATTCAGCACCGGCATAATTGAAACCGGAATACACCTTACCATCAATGATAATTCCACCGCCAACGCCGGTACCCAATGTGATCATAACCGAGGAACGATATCCCTTGGCACAACCTGCTACAGCCTCTCCTTTTGCTGCCGCGTTCGCGTCGTTTTCCGTTAAAATTTTCTTTACGGGCACAATTTCACGCAGCTTATCCGCAATCGGATAGTCCGAAAACGGCAGATTGTTTGCATACACCACCACCCCGTGATCGTGGTCGACCGTACCGGGGGAAGCAATGCCTATGTGCGCCAGGTCACTGATTTCCAAACCTGTTTCTTTCAACAGGTCCAGCACCAGTTTGCCCATATCAGCCACGATGTCGTCTGCCGTGCGATGCGCGCCTGTGGGCACCGATCCCTTTTTCACAATATGAAACGTTTCATCTACCACGCCGGCAGCAATGTTGGTCCCGCCAAGATCAATTCCAATATAGTACATAAACAACCGTCCTTTGTTTTTTTGTTAACTGTTTGTCACCGCGAACGACGTTACAGTGGGAAAAAACATTTGTAAAGAATATATCCCCTGCAAAAAGTCAATACAAATTATATCTGTTTGAAATGATAAAGTCAAGAGAAAGCGTGCAGTGTGCAATATTTTTTTACACCTTCGCCACAAGCAATCCCGCATTTGACCTCACATGCAGTCAAAACAACAAGAGTGTTCAGACGACCTTGTATTTTGGACACGGTCAATCATCGTCCTGTTCCATCATTTCTCTGGCTGCCTGTGCTTGTTGCGCGCCCAAGGATTCCAAGCGGCGATTGAGTTCTTCCGCCGTATTATATCCCATTTTTTTCTGACGATGATTCATCGCCGCAACTTCCAGAATCACAGCAAGATTTCTTCCGGACTTAACCGGAATGGTCAAAGCCGGTACTGAAATACCCATAATCTCCATGGTGTGGTTTTCTGCACCGAGACGATCGTACATTTTCCCCTGTTCCCACAACTCCAGCTGAACGATCAAATCGATCTTTTCGGTGAGCTTTACCGCGCCCATACCAAACAGACGGCGCACATCGACGACACCAATGCCACGCAATTCTACATAATGGCGAATGAGTTCCGGTGCGGAACCAACCAATGTTTGCGCGGAAACACGTTTGATCTCCACAGCATCGTCTGCAATCAATCGATGGCCACGTTTTAACAACTCAATGGCCGCCTCACTTTTACCAACACCGCTATCGCCCAAAATTAAGAGGCCTTCCCCGTAGACTTCCACCAAAACACCATGACGTGTAATACGCGGCGCCAATTCCACGGACAAATAACCGATCAATGCAGCGGTAAATGCAGAGGTTGTTTCCGTCGCACGCAATATGGGAATAGAAAATTCCTGAGCCAACGACCGCATCTCTTCAAAAAACGATAGATTTTTACAGATCACAACGGCAACCGGACGACGTGCAAAAAATGCACGTAATCTCTCTTGCCGTTGATTTGAAGACATCATCGCCAGATATTGATGTTCGACATTTCCGATCACCTGGATGCGTTGCGCTTCAAAGTGATCAAAAAAACCAGTTAGTGGCAAACCGGGGCGGTTGATATCACTTCGCTCAACCAGAATCTCATCAATATTGGGCGGTAAAAACAGTGTCTCCAGCGAAAACTGCTGAATTACTTGTTGCAAAGGAATGGTATATTTTGCAGCCATATGCAACGCCCTCCTTCTCTCTTGTGTAACGATATCAATGAAAAACCCCTCGCAACATGAATCATCAACACAAGAAGAACATTATTTTCCAACACATATTTTACCACATTGTTGCAATTGTTGTCAATTCAACAAAAGGCATACACGATACCGTTGTCAATGATGCTGTAACACTTTTTCGAAAAAAATAAAAAATACACCCTAATTTGTTCTTGTCAAAGCACAACAATGGAGAAAACGCTTCTCAGCCTGGAAGTATGCAAAACGTCAAGAAATTCCTATACTTAAAAAACACGGCGGCAAACTTATTTTTTATCTGTAGAGTCGTGTTTTCTGATAAGAACAAACCAAAGCCGTCTCCATGTTTTTCCATACTCCGGCGCGGTAGTATCTTCCCCGCCATTGGTTGGCAAAGCCGAACACGCAAAAGGCTGCAAGCCCTTGAATGGCAGTTATAAGCGCCGAACGCAATTGTACGTCCGGCGCCAATTTTTCAAAAGCCTTCATAGATAAATTCGCCGTTCCCGGTGAAAAACGCCAGTATCGCCAGAAGCATCAAGGCATATGCAAATATCTCAAATATACGGAAAGGGAGCTTATTTTTCCACGTCTTTATGAATTTAGCCATAAATCAATCTCCTCTGTAAAGCGTACCGCTCCATATTCATAGTTGAAATGACCCAAATCATAAAAGCAGTCTCTCGAAAATGCATCGGTCAGGTCCAGTACCTCAATATCCTGCTCCTCGCAAATCTCTCGAGCTGTTTCCATTGCCTCCTTTGGATATTCCGGCATGGGAATATAGTTGTTCCACGGCGCAAATACCACCCGCAGTCGGATACCCTGCTCCTCACAAAATGCCACAACCTGATCCAGCGCCTTCAAATTCTTCTGATAATGAGACAAATCTTGCCACCAGTACGCCTCTTTGTGAACTGCAATTCTTTCCTCCAGCTCTTCATCCGTCATTGAGCCGTAGCAGACGGCTCTTCCCAAATCTGAAAAGCGTGAAAGGCCGTTTGACGCTTGTCCCAGCAAAACTTCATCAATCGCCCGCATCACGAAAGATTGGATGCGATCACGTTGAAAATAGCAGTATGGCTCTAAACTGCCGCGATGCCACGGATACGTTGGGTTCGTTTCCATCGTATCCAGCAAGGTAAAATAATTCAGCATAACTACCAAATCCTGGTTGACCGTCAGGTAGTTTTCCTCCAGCATTGCCTCCAGATCCGTCACTGTACCATAAACAATACCCACATTGACATAGCCGGAATTACTCAAATCCTCTCGGAACGCGGAAATTAAAACAGAATTGCCCCAAAACGCCCGGTCAAAAGAGGTATTCCCCCCATGTGATAAAACAATCTTTTCATAATCGTTTTTTACAAACAGCGTCGAACGCTCCACCGGCTTCCAAATTGACAGCGCCACATCCAAAAAGCATGCCGCAAGCAGCACCCATATAACAAACGACACTGCAACAAAGCGCTTCCATATCATTTTCATTTTCGCGTCTCCTTATCTGGCTAAGAAGCCTTGCAGGACAGCAAGAACCTGCTGCGGCGACATCAGAAACACCAAGGTGTTCAGGGCAAACAGCGCGTTAACAGCAAAGCAGCGGATCATATAGACACTTTTTTTCGTTTTACGCTTGTTTACTGTCGTAAGGTGCAATAGATTTTCCGCCGCCAGCAATAAGCCATTATACAGTCCCGCCAAAAAGTACGCCCAGTAAAATCCATGCCAGAGGCTCATCATTACCATCGTCAAAAGACACAGCGCAGCGGATGCCAAACGGTTGAGCTTCTTTTTATGCAGCAAAACGAAAATATGATCTCTGATCCAATTGCTGAGAGACGCGTGCCAGCAACGCCAAAACTGGGTAAAGCTGGGCGCTTTCCAGGGAGATTTGAAATTTTCCGGCACGGAAAAACCTGCGATGCGGCCAAAAGCGATGGCAATATCGCTGTAACCGGAAAGATCGAAATACAACGTCAGATAGCACAAAAGCGCGATGGTAGCACTGGTATACCAATGTAGCTGCGTTCCCAGCAGCACTTGTAGCATACGCAGCCCGATCGCACTGAGCACCACCTTTTTAAACATTCCGCGAATCAGCCGCTTGAAGTCCTCGGTAAATTCCGCGCCGTTCATGGCAACCGGCTTTTGGCAGTCGTCTACAAATTCCCGATAACGGTAGATGGGCCCTGCGGTAAAAACCGGCAAAAATAACATATAATTGACAAAAATCAACGGATTAACAGCTTCCCTGGTAAAATAAACATAGTAAAATCCGTCAATCATTTTCAGCATTTGATAGGCAATGCCGATACTCACGAAAAGAAACGGCAGTGAAATGCCAAAGCTTTCACTGCGGCTCAGGAAAAACGGAACGAGTGCGCCAAGGGAAAACAGGGCAAACAGCCACTTTTTTGGAAAGAGAAATAAAATTTTGGTACAAAGAAGGCCAATGATAATGTAAAGACCATAAAAAATCGCCAGGCGCTGGCTGATATACAATAAAATCAAGCCTTCTGTTACAGGTAAAAGCCACAAAAGCACTCGATTTTTTTTATTTTTTGTACACAGACGAAACAGTGCGACAGCCAAACAAAAAGCGGCGAGTATGGCCAGCGTATTTAATTGCAAATACCACATTGCTTACTCCCCGTCTCTCAAAAATGTCTTATATGTCAGTGTGCAAAACGGCTGATAGCCGTTTTTTTGAAAAAAGCCTAACGAACGCGCGTTTTGCAAAACAATTTCGCTTTCGCAAATCGTTATGCCACTGTCTTCCATCCAGGCTTCTGCGTATTGCAGCAGCGCGCCTGCCACACCTTGCCCCCGATAAGCCTCGTCCACGCAAATATCATTGATTTTTCCCATCAGATTTTTGCCCTGAAACTGCAATTTTCGATCCATCCGGGTAATTGCCGCAGAAAGAAAGCCGCAAATTTCCCCGCAAGGCATTTCCGCCACGGCAAGGCAACACATTTTAGACTTTAAGAGCACAGGCAAAAGTTCCTGCAAGCCTACATCATCCAAGGAAAACGGCAAACCCATTCCCTGCAGCAGACCATACAAATCCCCATAAAGCCGCCCAATAGCAGATAAATCTTCCAATCGGGCGGGACGCACAGTCACCGGCTCCATCAAAGTTTCCGCGCAACAACCTGCGCAATTTCCTGAATACTATTCATGGGATAAAGTGTCAAATCCTTCTGAGTAATTTCCACACCCCAGGTATCCTCGATAAAATTGATGATGCTGAAGGAACCCAAAGAATCCAGAAAACCCGTCTCAAACAGGTCTACATCCACGCCAAAATCCGGATCGTTTTCGTCAATTTCAAAGGTACTAGTAATATAATCAAACAGTTTTTTTTCAATTTCACTCATAACGTTTCTCCTTTTAATTGGTTGCGCAGGCTGATCCTGTCAATTTTTCCGTTGGGTGTCTGTGGAAATTGAGCAAGGCAAATCAATCTTGTTGGTAGCATATAAACCGGCAGAATTTTTTTCAGCTCCAAATTCAGTTTCCGCAGCACCAAGTCGACCTCGGTTTCCACAAACAAAACAATATCCTCTTTTTCCGCATCAAACAACACGCAGGCGTTTTGCACCCCCGCAAGACTCTTGGCGGCCGTCTCAATTTCTCCAAGCTCGATGCGGTTACCCCGATGCTTAATCTGAGAGTCCGCCCGACCCACAAAATAAAGGTTGCCGTCTTGCCCCCAGTAGGCCAAATCGCCGGTATGATACAGCCGATCGTCATAATAAGTGGACAACGGATTTTGCGTAAATACTTTCCGTGTCTGCTCGGAATTGCCCCAATAACCTCTTGCCAGCGCACTTCCCTCGATGCAGAGTTCCCCCGTTTCACCCCGGTCCGCCCTTGTCCCATCCTCGCGCAAAACAACCGCACGCATATTTCGGCAGGCTTTGCCGATAGGCAACGGATCAGAATCCAGGAACGGACGATCCACCACATAATAAGTACACACATCCGTTATTTCTGTTGGTCCGTAAAGGTTGGCGTATAAGCATTCCGGCAAATTGTGCCGCCAGATATTCAGCTGCCGGTTCGGCATCGCTTCGCCACAAAACAGTACCTGCTTAAGCGAAGGCAAGCTCCTGCCTTCCAGCACACCGGTATTGGCAACGCTGATCATCACCGTCGGCACCCAGAAAATGGTGTTGATGTTATGCTCCGCCACAAAGTCCATGAGCTTTGCAGGAAAGCGAAACAACACGTTGGGAATCAAGATAAGCTTTGCGCCCGTGAGGCACATGGTGTAAATATCAAAAGTGGAATTGTCAAAATAGAAAGCGGACTGGTTGCCGAGCACCGTGGTTTCATCAAACAAAAAAGTCTCTTGCAGCCAATGGGCATAATCAATAATCCCCCGATGTGGAATTGTGACGCCCTTGGGTACACCGGTTGAGCCGGAAGTGTACATAATATAAATGGGATCTGCGTCAATGACCTGCTCCACGGCGGCAAAAACCTGCGCGGTGTCAGCCTCGGTTTTTTCTATTTCCTCAAGCAGTAACAGCTGCACATTTTCAAACTGAATGTCCGCTAAACTTTCTGCAAGCGCGGCATTGGTAATGAGAAATCCCTGTCCGATGCTATTGATTATATTTTGCAGACGGAACATGGGAATTGCCGCATCGACAGGCACATAGGGATTGCCGCTGTATTGCGCCCCCAAATAGCAAGCAAGCGCGTCAATACTTTTGGGCAAATATACAATCACAGGAAGCAAACCCTGCGCACCCTTTTTTTCATGGAGCAACGCTGTTCCCAGCCCCATCGCACGCCGGCGAAGCGCGCAAAAAGAAATTTCTCCCGCCTCATCAAGTACCGCGATTTTATCGGGATACCGAGCTACGGTCTTTTCAAACATCATAATTGCAGAGTTCATTATGAAATCACCATCAAATCAAAACTTTCGTTTATTTTACCATATTCCCTTTTAAAAAGCAAGTGGCAAGGGCCGCAAAATCGAAGAAAACGAAGAAAAGGTTGCTCCGTTGTCGATAAATTGATGATCATAGGTAACACTCTTTATGAAACAAAAAATAGGCTCCAAGTTTGCTATTGTTAAAATAGGGACATTTCTTGCCTACGTTATAAAACAAGCACTGCGTATGAGTTCAAGTATATAAAAAAGACCACATATCACCACCATAAAAGCTTCCGAACGTCATATGAAAAGTCGAAACAATTGCTGTTAAAAAGATGGTAATATGATCATGATCAAAGAAACAGGTGTTCCTGTTACATTGGAATGACGTATTTTACCAAAAGTCTTGCAAATATGGGACTTGATGTGGTAAAATGATGAATAATGAACAAGACGGAAAGGACCTCTGCATATGACAAACGAAACAAATCTGGCACAAAACAGCGACTCTGTGCCTGAAACAATAAAAACACCAGAAAAAAAGAAACGCATTTTTTCCGGGGTGCAGCCCAGCGGTACACTGACCATCGGCAACTATTTAGGCGCCATCAAAAACTGGACAACTTTGCAGGATGAATATGACTGCATTTACTGTGTTGTAGACATGCATGCCATCACGGTAAGACAAGAGCCTGCCCTGCTTCGTCGACGTACACTGGAAACATTGGCCATTTATTTGGCAGCAGGGTTGGATCCAAAGAAAAATATTCTTTTTGTGCAAAGCCATGTTCCTGCCCATGCGGAACTTTCCTGGGTTTTGAGCTGCTATACGATGTTTGGAGAATTGTCTCGTATGACACAATTCAAAGACAAAAGCCGCAAACATGCTGACAACATCAATGCCGGGTTATTCACATATCCCGTGCTTATGGCAGCAGATATTCTCTTGTATCAAACAGATCTTGTTCCCGTTGGCACCGATCAAAAGCAGCATGTGGAATTGGCGCGCAACATTGCAGATCGATTCAATCAAGTATACAGCCCTACATTTGTCATGCCGGAGCCTTTTACGCCAAAAGAGAACGGTAAAATCATGTCGTTGTCCGATCCGACCAAAAAAATGAGCAAGTCAGATCCCAATCCCAACGGATTTGTCGCCATTTTGGATGACAGAGACACGATCTTGAGAAAATTCCGCAGGGCTGTTACCGACAGTGACGCACGTGTTTGCTATGGGCCCGGAAAAGAAGGCATCAACAATTTAATGGCGATCTATGCTTGCTTTACAGGTAAATCGTTTGAAGAAATTGAAAAAGAATTTGACGGGGTGGGATACGGAGAATTCAAAACAGCCGTGGGAGAGGTTTGCGCCGATGCGCTTGCGCCCATTCAAAACGAGTACCACCGTTTGATTGCAGACAAAGAATACCTGCAAAACGTAGCACGTGAGGGAGATGCCACTGCCGCCAATCTGGCACGAAAAACACTCTCTAAAGTTTATCACAAAGTCGGATTCACGCAATTTTAAGAGGACGCTGTCATGTTTGAAACAACCAACATTGCCACCGTTGATTTTTATCATCTGATTCTGGCACTGCTTACTGCATTTTTAACCGCATTTGCGACAACACCTCTGGTGAAAAAATTGGCATTCCGTATCAAAGCAGTGGACGTGCCCAAGGACAACCGGCGCATGCATAAAAAGCCGATGCCCTTAATCGGTGGACTTGCCATTTTTTTGGGCTTCACGGTTTCTGCCGTTGTTTCCAGGCTGATTTCTGTTGACACTTTCCGTTTACAATTCCTGCCGCTGTGGTGCGGTGCGGCACTCATTGTGATACTGGGCATTTTTGACGATATTTTTGCGCTCAAACCTTGGCTTAAGTTTATCGGGCAATTTGTCGCCGCTGCCATTCCGGTCGTTCGCGGAATCATGATTACCGATATTTTCGGTATTCACATCGATGCACAATGGCTCAGTGTGATCGTGACGTTGATCTGGATCGTAGGACTGACCAATGCCATCAATTTGATCGATGGATTGGATGGATTGGCCTGCGGTGTATCTTCTATATGCTGCCTAATTCTGATGGTTGTCTCCATGCTCAAAAGTGAACCGTATGTCACCATGTTAACCGCTGCCCTGGCCGGCGCTGCGCTCGGCTTTTTACCGTATAATCTCAATCCCGCCACCATCTTCATGGGCGATACGGGCGCAATGTTTTTGGGATATACGCTGTCTGTCATTTCCATTATGGGCGTGTTCAAACTCAGCGCCGCTGTTTCCTTTATTATTCCGATTATCATCTTTGGTCTTCCCATCTTTGACACGGCGTTTGCCATTATTCGCCGGGTGCTTTCCGGTCGCAGCCCCTTTGCCGCAGACCGAGGGCATTTACACCACAAACTGGTGGATCACGGATTTAACGTGAAACAGAGCGTTTTAATCCTATATGTGATCTGTTCGATTTTTGGATTTTTTGCCATCATGGTCAGCGAACGAAAGTTCAGCAGTGTGCTAACCATTATCATCTTTGCATTCTTGATTGGCCTATTTAACCTTGCTATGTCACATTTTTCGCGCAATGCCTCACACAAAGCGAAATCCGAAACAAACGCGGAAGAAAACAACAATGGACAAGCACTAACAGAACAAGATCTTAATACTGCTGCAACTGTCCCGGAAAATACAATGCTCGAGACGCAGGATGAAAAAACAGATGCGGATGGTTCTTCCCTGCCGCATACAGAACAAAAAACACAAGAAACGGTAACAGAGATTACGGATAAAAACGCTTCTGTGCAGACTGAAACGACAAAAACCGAAACAACAAAAATGGAAGAAAAAGTTGTTTCACCCGATTCGGAACCGAACGCCGGGAACCATCAATGCACTTAATCATGCTCAGAGCAGCTGCCAATGAAAAAATCGTGCATATTTGCATCAATTTTCCATGGTATGCTCTTGATTACAAATACAGGCTGCCGTCCATGTTGTTACGGCAGCCTGTACTGTATTCAAAAAAGGAAAAAACAATAATACTAAAAGAAAAAAACGTATGCTAAGATAAGAAGCAATAATGTATGTTCTCCGTCCTGAAAGTTTAACAACTGTTTTAGCTTGCCCCCACCTTGGTTGTTCAGCATCAAAAACAAAACCAGAGGCAATATCCAGTCTTCTCCCAAAAATCCAGCATGTGACGGTTTGGAACAAGTGTTGTGGGAAAAATCTTTTTCGCATACCGCCTCTTTGCATGCGTGCGCCTGATGAGGTGTGTCGTTAGCGAAAGGTTCATCTATGTGGTGCGGTTCTTCTCTATCTGTATCCCTGTGCACCGTATGCTCACAGGTCTCTTCACGTGTCTGTTCCGATGCTCCTCGCGTACACGCATTGTCCTCGCTGATACGTGGTTGTTGTCTTTCCTCCCGTTCTGGCGGTGGTGAGACAGAATCATGCCGATCGTTATCCCGTGCGTAAACGGGCGGCGGGTCGAATGCAGAACCGTGATAATGCGGCGGAATACGCTCAGGTGACGCATACCCTTCCGCACTGCTGTCAAACTGGCGACTGTACATGACACCGACCTCCCATGTCATCGATTGTTTCAAAGCACCTATGATTTTTCTTGCTTCTCAGTTTTATACTTTTTGGATACTCATGATTGAAACTGCAAAATTTTTCTCTATTTTATAAATTTATAAATAATCTTTCAGTCCTTGCGCCATTTGCCACAGGCGCAACAAACGCAATGCATGATCCAACTTGTTTTTCTTTGTATCATCCAAAAACGGTCGCAACGCCTGTAGCAATGCATATTCTTCGTCCTGTATAAAAGGCGGCCCCACCGGCGGTAAACGTCTCATAGATACCTCCGGTGATTCGGGCGGCGCATGTAACGAGTCATCTTCTGGCGGAGGTGAATGATGTCTCGATGGAGATGGTGCATCCGCCGACGTATCCGAGGTCGCGGAAAATTGTCGTGCGATCGTTTGTATTTTTGACAACATTTCCGGATCTGACAACAATCCGTCCAGTGCACGCATGGGGTCATTGTTTTCCGGCGGCATAGATGCTCCCCTCCCAAATGTTTACGGATAAAAAGATAAAATCGTGGAATAACGTTCTTTTATCTTCCGTCTTTTTGACAATTTCCATTTGCAGCGCGGCGAATCTCCTCCAAAAGCGAAGGGTCGAGCGTTTCAGAAATTTGATGCAGATCTCGTTCACTGACGCGTGAAAGGCGACGACGCACATCGCGCATATTGCCGGTCATACGTTTTATCTGTGTCTCACTTGCCCCTGCTGCCTGCGCGACGCGTTCAATGCTGGCGCGCAATGCCTCATCGTTCATATTCATCAGTTGTTGCAGCATTTGACGATCAAGTTCCATGAACCTGTTCCTCCCATTTGTTCCACACATTTGACACGATGGTACCAACACATTTTACCCGGTGCACCATCCCGTCCTGTTGACAGTGTATGCTGCAATTTTGATGTTGTCACGGTTTTTCGATTTTTTTGCGTTTTTTTATGATACTTTTTCGCTGTTTTTTTCAAAAGGGGTAAAAAATGAAATTCCTTGTTTTTTCCGATTCACACGGATCCACGCACACGATGCTGCGTGCTGTTGATCTGCACAAAAACACGATAGACGGGGTGTTGTTTTTGGGAGATGGGCTATACGATCTGATATCTCTGCGTACTGCACGTCCTGATCTTGCAGTACGGGGTGTACGTGGAAATTGTGATGCCCCCACGTTTTCGCAAGCAGGATATGAAACGCTGGACTGTTTTACCATTGATCAAATAAAGATTATGATGTGTCACGGTCATCTGTATTCCGTGAAATACGGAACGCAGCGGTTGTTGCATGCTGCGCGCGCACATGGCGCAGACATTGCGCTGTTCGGACATACACATCATGCCTTGAATCAATATATGCCGCCCAAAGACGATTCTATGACCAAAGGCATATATCTCTGCAATCCGGGTGCTGCCAAAGACGGGTGTTACGGAATTTTAGAATGCGGCTCTTTTGGCATATCGTTTCAAACCGCTGACATTTATCCGACCATATCATCGATCTAAATTCATCAAAATAAGTTGGATTTTTCCCATCATTGGGAATCTCAAAAAAAGACACAGCAAAATGAACATGCTTTTTTTATCAAGAAATAGGGAGGTCCCCCATGCAATATAAGCCGCAAAAAGAAAACCATTACCCGGAATACATTGCTTTCGGCGCCATGATTGCTGCCGTGACACTTTATCTTCTTTCGCGTTTTCAATCCCCCGTTCGCCCCGTGCTGCAAGCTGCTGCCGTGGTGTTATTTATCGTAGGGCTCCAATTTTTAATTCGATTTACTATGACAGAATTTATATATGAACTACAAGATGACAACCTGATCATACACAAAAAAGTGGGGCGTCGCGATGTAGTCTTTTGTGATTTGACGCTTCGGTTGGCAAAAGAAGTGTTCGAAAAGCCAACAAGTGGCAGTTTTGAAAAAGAACACGGAAAAATGACACGTATTTATAACTGCTGTACCAACTTTATGCCGCAACATGCACATATATTCATTTTCACATTTGCCGATAAACCAAGTGCGCTTATTTTTGAGCCAAACGATATATTTCTACAAGAAATGAACCATCGGATAACACAATATCGCGCGCAAGCGCCCGATGAAACGTGCGATATCACCAAAGATCGCTAATTTTTTTGATTTCCATTTTGACTCATAGAAGTAAAAACACTTACAAAAGCGCCCATATGCCGCAAAATAACAGCGGCATATGGGCGCTTTTGTTTGCGTTCCAAAGACTTTACGAATATAAATTGCAAGATTTTTTCCTGTTCGGGCAAACTAACATCAAATCTCATCAAAGCGGGAAAAAAAGCATATAATGAAATCATATGGAGAGGGGACAGAGCGAATGGAATTTACACCGGCAATGCAGCAAGCCATGAAAAAAGCAATGCAACTGGCGCATGCCTGTCAAAGTGCATACATCGGAACCGAACACCTACTGGCAGCATTGATGCAAAATACTGACAGCTATGCATCACATGTCCTAAAAAAACGCGGGGTCAGCGCAGAAAAGATCGAACAAGAGTTGCAACGTGTAACACATTCCGATCCAACCTCATCACTTGAAACACGGAAATCCGGCATGCACGGAAAAGAAGCATTGCCGCAAAGCAAAAAGTTACGTGCCGTATTACACAGTGCAGCGCAGGAAACTCGAGGCACTGCACAGCGTGTGGGCAGCGAACACGTGTTATTTGCCATGCTGTCAGATCCTACCTGTGCTGCCGCACGATATCTGATACACACCGGAATTGACACAAGTGAACTATTTGAGCAAACAGAACAGTTTGTACAAATACAGGTGCGGAGCGATCAAGCACAAGTACCGGAAAATACAGAGTCCTCAGAGGAGAAATCACAACTGCAAGCTGATCAACTGTTAAAACAGCTGACGGTGGACATGACACAAGAAGCGGCAGCAGGCCACTATTCCCCGCTCATCGGCAGAGAAAAAGAACTGACCGAAGTCATCACCGTGTTGCTTCGTAAAAACAAAAACAACCCCTGTTTGGTTGGAGAAGCGGGCGTGGGAAAAACTGCCATTGTGGAAGGACTTGCCGCGCGAATTGCTGACAAAAAGGTACCACCGGCACTATGTGATTGTCGCATTCTATCTCTCAGTCTCGCAACCGTGGTAGCAGGCACCAAATACCGCGGTGAATTTGAACAAAAGCTGCAACAAATACTGCAAGCGGTGGAAACGCACGGCAAAACTATTCTATTTATCGACGAATTGCACACCATGATGGGAGCAGGGGGCGCAGATGGAGCCATTGATGCTTCCAACATGTTAAAACCTTCGTTGGCACGCGGCACCCTACGTCTGATCGGTGCCACGACATGGGAAGAGTATCGAAAACACATTGAAAAAGACAAAGCGATGGAACGCCGATTTGCGCCGATTCGTGTATCGGAACCAACGGAAGAAGAAACGTTGCGGATGCTGCACGGACTGCGTCCAAGCATGGAAAAACATCACGGAGTTGTCATTGACAATGATGCCCTGCAAGCAGCAATTACCCTCTCCTGTCGATATCTGAAAGGACGATATCTTCCCGATAAAGCAATTGATCTCATTGACGAAGCTGCGGCACGTGCATGCACGCAAAATACAGAAGGTTATGACAAAAATGCCTTTGTCGACGCATTAAAAAAAGGAAATTTGAAACAGGCCCAGACACTGCGAAAGATTGCATCAGACAGAAAATCACGTCTGCACATCACGCAAAAAGACATCGTTGCCCTGTTAAGTGAAAAAACATCAATGCCGATCGGTGAAATGACACAGGGGGAACGAGAAAAGCTGACACGTTTACCCGCACAATTAAAAACGAAAGTATTCGGTCAAGAAAATGCCATTCAAACCGTTTGCCAGGTCATCTCCCAAAATCGTCTGGGACTGGGGAAAGCACATGCACCAATTGCATCCTTTCTTTTGATTGGACCGCGTAGTACCGGGAAATCAACGCTGGCGCGCGCCCTGGCTGACACGTTGTTCGGCGGTCAAGAGGCACTGATCGCCATCGATCCTGCCGCATACCCCGGTGGTGCTTCTTTACACCTTCTGCTCGGCGCGCCGCCCGGATATGTTGGACATGAAGAAAACGGCATCTTGACCGAAGCGGTACGCCGGCGACCATACAGCGTCGTATTGTTTGAAAAAATCACTTCTGCCGATACCGCCTTATGCAGCTTGATTGAACAAATCTGTACACAGGGCTCATTGACGGACGGGAGCGGACATCGGACTGATTTTTCCGGAACAGTGGTATTTGTTACTGCAGATGAAACGTCGGCACCCGAAATCGGCTTTTCTGCAAACGTACCGGAAACAAATTCTTCAAATATTTCCGATGAGGTGAAATATTCCCATCTTTATGCACGTGCCGCACATCTATTGCCCCGTCAACTTTTGCGCGCACTTGACACCATCATTGCATTGGAACCACTCGATCAACACGCGCTTGCAAAACTGGCAAAACATGAATTGCATGCCTTGATTGCCCAGGGAGAAAAAATCGGGCTGCACATCGTATGCGACACACAAGTAGAACAACAAATTGCAAAACGTGCACTCGAAAGCGGAAACGGTGCTTCCGGCGTGGTACAAATCATTCAAGATGAAATTGCAGCCCCCATCGCCAAACGTATCGTGCAAAAAAGCGTGCCACACACGCCCCTCTTTTTGCATGTGAATTGCGATGGGCAAGGACGCGTACAAGTACAAAGTACGGATTTCGCCACACCGTAAATTTGGCATAAGAATGCTGTTGAACCATATTTTCCCCTCTCCTCCCTATCATCCATTGACAAAGAATTGTTGTATGGACGTTTTTTCGCTGTCGTACCCACTTCTTTCTTTTACTTTTTTCCTAATTTCTTCTCGTGTTTGTCGTATCTTTTCTCTTCCGAACTTCCCATGCCATAGATACGTTTCTTCCGTTTATCGTCTCTTTCTCTTTTCCGTAAACTTTGTGTCCAAAATTCCAACAAAATCACCGTTTGTTTTGAAAATCATATAATGTACCATAACATCGCATTCACGATCATTCACTGTGATAAAGGAAATGAAACCAATGGTACAAGAACATGTGACAAACTGTCTTCCGTATACGGAAAGTTACTTTGGCGCTTGCAATACTGCCGAAGGTTTTTACAGCCTGTTCGGCGAAATTTTTGATCCGAAGAAATTAGACCGTATTTATATTTTGAAAGGCGGACCTGGAACCGGAAAGTCTACCCTGATGAAAAAAGTTGCCCTGGCCGCACAACAGGCCGGACAATATGTACGCTATTATTACTGTTCCTCCGACACAAGCTCTCTGGACGGCATTGTATTACCCGACGCCAAAATCGCCGTTTTGGACGGCACGGCACCACACGCGACAGATCCTTGTTATCCAGGAGCCGTGGAAGAACTGATCAATCTGGGCGCTTATTTTGACACGGCAAAATTGCGCCGGGCACGGGGAGAAATCATGGCGATCGTGCAGGAAAAGCAACTGCTGTATCGTCGTGTATATGACAGACTGCGCTGTGCCGCATCACACATGCGTATTTGCCGTGAAATTTGTGCCGACGCATTAAACAAAGAAAAAATGCTGCAAGCAATTCAGCGCATCCTTCGCGGTACTGCACAAGCCGGTGAATCAATGTCAAATCGATGCTACGTCACCGCAATCGGCACAAAGGGTATCGTACACTTTTCTACGTTTGAACAAGCGGCACAAAAACGATTGTGGGTCATCAACGGCCACGGTGGAAACGCGCTGTTTTTCCAAATGATGCGCGAAGAAATGCAGCATACCAATACAAAACACACCGTTTTGTGTGACATCGAACACCCCGCTTTGTGCGAAGGAATCTACTTGCCAAAACAAAAGCAAGTCATCCGAGCGCAAAACAATTTAGAGATTCCGCAATCGGATCGCACCATTAACATGGAACGTTTCTATGACAAACAAGTGCTCCGAGAGCAACGTCAAGCTTTGCGTGCAGCCATCAGCGGGGCAAAATCAGCACGTATGCACGCACTGGAACTTTTGCAACAGATTGGTCGTATGCATGAAGCGCTTGAACAAATATATATTTCGCAAATGGATTTTTCCGGCGTGGAACAAAAAACATCGGAACTGATCAAAACCATCAAAAAGGCCTTTTAAAAATTGACATCATTCTGAAGCCTCGTCTCTCATCAATCCTGCTACGCATTGACCATAGCAGCCGGATACCCCTATAACCATCATATAAATAAAACTCCGACTGCATCTCCATTTCCCGATCTTCACACGGCTTCGTACGCCGTGTCAAACATTGTTATATGTACAATGATTCCGGCGACATCCCGTTGTTGTATGTCGCCGGAATCATTTTGGTTACTTTACCTTGGGTACTTTTGGTGTTGTTTTTGCCTAAAAAACTTGTCAATGAAACAAGAATATGCTATAATAGTATAGATATTTCAACCTTTGCAGGAATGTTTTTATAAACGGCCTGGTTGCAGTGGTTGTATCAATGTTTTGATTTTTTCAATCGTTTAAAAAAGCCCTGATAAAACTATGATATAAAAAACAATGTGATAAAATAGAAAAAACAGATATAACGGAATTTCGTATCACATCATTTTGAAACAAGGAGCGACGCTGGACAATGAAATATTTGGTAATTCTTGCAGACGGTATGGCGGACTATCCCATTGAATCTTTGGGTGGAAAAACGCCGATGGAAGCGGCAAATAAACCGATGATGGACAAGTTGGCAAGTACCGCTCTGGTGGGGACGGTTTCGAATGTACCGCAAGGGATGGTACCGGAAAGTGACACCGCCAATTTGGCCGTACTATCCTATGATCCCAAAATCTACTCCAAAGGTCGTTCCCCCCTGGAAGCAATCAGCATGGGTCTGGAAATGACACCGAGTCAAACGGCCATTCGCTGTAATCTTGTAACACTGAGTGAAAAGGGAGAACAAGATTATGCGCAGAAAGTTATGGTCGATCACAGTGCGGATGAAATCACAACCGAAGAGGCGGACGAGTTGATTCGCGCGATTGATCAAGCACTGGGTAATGCACAACGCAAATTTTATACAGGGGTCAGTTATCGACACTGCCTTTTGTGGGAGAATGCGCCGAATTTTGAAAATTTTATGCGCCCTCATGATATTATCGGCAAATCAATTGGCGCCTATTTACCCAGCGGTGAAAACAGCGAAGAATATGCAGCGCTGATGCGTGCAAGCTATGAAGTGCTCAAAGATCATCCCGTCAACCGCGCACGTCGGGAAAGAGGTCTGAATCCTGCCAATTCCATTTGGTTATGGAGTCCCGGAAAAAAACCGGCACTTCCCTCATTTAGTGAAAAATGGGGTCTGAAAGCTGCCGTTATTTCCGCCGTAGACTTGATCAAAGGAATCGGCATTTGTGCCGGGATGACTTCCATTGACGTACCGGGGGCTACAGGAAATATCCACACCAATTTTGCCGGCAAAGCAAGTGCCGCCATCGATGCTTTTACCAATGGCTATGATTTTGTCTATATTCATATTGAGGCACCGGATGAAAGCGGACATCGCAATGAATTGGACAACAAAATCCTCTCCATTGAAAAGATCGACGGGGAGATTCTTCGCCCCGTATATGACGCACTTTGCAAAACAGGGGAATCGTTTCGTGTGATGGTACTGCCCGATCATCCCACCCCGCTCTGCCTGCGTACCCATTCCATGGAACCTGTACCGTTTCTCATCTACGATCCCGCAAGACCGCAAACCGGCGTGACCTGTTTTTCGGAAAAAAGTGCTGCGGAAAAACATTTCTATTTGTCGCGTGGTGAAATGCTCATGGATCATTTTATTCTCAAAACTGCCGATACCAGTTCTCAACAATTGTGCTAAAAAGTGCCAAAGAAAGGTGATGGAACCTTGCATACAAATCCGAACACTGACAATCGCACAGAAAATCCCGCGCAACAAAACGATACGTATCGCGTATCCAAAGGCGTTGGAGCGCTGTTTGACATTATGGAATCACTGGTGCAAGCGGTGATCATTGCCATTGTGATGCTCACGGTATTTTTCCGTATTTCCATTGTGGACGGCACTTCTATGGTACCCACCCTGCACAACGGGGACACACTGATTATTTCCGACTTTTGCTATACACCCAAAACCGGAGATATTGTTGTGGTACAGCCGATGACGGAACGCTTCAATGAACTGATCATCAAGCGCGTGATTGCGACAGGTGGACAAACCGTTGACATCGATTTTATCAACTGGGTTGTCTATGTAGATGGTGAACCGTTGGAGCTGCCGCATGAAACATATATCAACTTTATCGACGGGATCGCCATGAATCAATCCGACATCAGTTTTCCTCATACAGTACCACAAGGCAAGATCTTTGTCATGGGAGACAACCGCAATGACTCTTTGGATTCCCGCGATAGTGCGGTGGGAGACATTGACGAACAATTGATTGTAGGCCGTGCGCTGTACCGTATTTTACCGTTTGAGGACAGAAAAAATCTGACCGCTTCTTAAATGTGGTTTTTCTCAAACAAATTTGAGCAAACATGTATTTTTCCAACGTTTGACGACGCTTTCGGACACATATCAACGATACAAAAACAATCAACTTGCACAAGGGAAAAGGGGGGAACAACATGCCGTCAAATATCATTCAATGGTTTCCCGGGCATATGGCCAAAACACGGCGATTGATCCGTGAAAATCTATCTATGGTTGACATTGTCATACAATTGCTTGACGCGCGTATCCCCGGCGCTTCTCAAAACCCGGAGATCACCGCGATTTGTTCTGCCAAGCCGCTCTTGACGGTATTGACCAAGTCTTCCCTTGCTGCGCCTGCTGCCACACAGAGTTGGCTGGATTACTATCGAAAAATGGGACAAACAGCACTTGCCATTGATGTGATCAGCGGCGAGGGGCTAAAGAAGATCATGCCTGCAGTACAAACGGCATTACGGGAAAAGATGGCGCGTTATGACGCACGCGGTATGTCCGGTCGGGCACTGAAAGCGATGATCGTCGGGATTCCCAATGTGGGAAAGTCCTCTCTGATCAACAAATTATGCGGTGCAAAAAAAGCAAAAGTGGAGAATCGTCCGGGCGTGACAACTGCAAAACAATGGGTAACGACCACCATCGGACTACAACTGCTAGACACACCGGGCGTACTATGGCCAAAATTTGAAGATCAGCATGTCGGCGAATTACTCGCCATGACAGGCGCTATCAAAGATCAGGTGTTGGATCCGTTGCGTATTGCTACAGCCCTTTGTGCAACATTGCGTGTACAGGCACCGGACTTATTTGCAGCTCGTTATAAACTGGGAGATCTTGCACAATATAACGAGATCGACGACACGGCATTGTTTCATTTGATCGGTAAAAAACGCGGGATGTTGGTCAGTGGTGGAGAAATTGATGAAGAACGAACTGCCAACATGCTGCTCGACGAGTTCCGTCACGGAAAAATCGGCCGGATCACGTTGGAACGTCCCCCTTTTTCCAAAAAGCCGGAACAGATAACAGAAAAATCAGAATCTGCGAAAAACGAATGATTGATCCGGCCAAACGGATCAACATACTTCTTAGATTTTGATAACAACATCGTTATATACCGATATATGGGAGAACGGCAGATGCTTGACTGGAATTACGAACAGCAATGGTATGAGCAGGGATATCAAGTCGTTTGCGGTTGTGACGAGGCCGGACGAGGCCCATTGGCAGGACCGGTTGTTGCAGCAGCGGTGGTTTTGCCGCGGAGTGTGGTGATTGACGGGCTTAATGATTCCAAAAAAATTTCGCCAAAGAAACGAGATGCACTTTACGATATCATCTGCAAAACAGCTATTTGCTACGGCATTTCTCAATGCGACGCCGAGAAAATCGATGAGATAAACATCCTCAACGCCGCGCTTTTGGCCATGAAGCAAGCCACACAAAAACTGATTTTGGCACCTGATTTGGCTCTCATCGACGGAAATTGCAGCCGTTTTTTTGATATAGATACCAAAACGATCATCAAAGGTGACGGCATTGTTCCATCCATCGCAGCCGCCTCGATATTGGCCAAAGTGACAAGAGACCGCATTTGTATGGAAATGGATCGGCAATACCCCCAATACCATTTTGCCAAACATAAAGGATATGCAACCAAAGAACACAAAGCAATGTTACTGCAATACGGTCCATGCCCGCTGCATCGAAAAACGTTTCTGAAGTTTTTATATCCACCCGAAAACAACAAAACGGGATGACAAAACATGATCAGTTTCGGTAAAAAAGGAAAAAAAGCGCAAAGGGGGAACCCCTTTCAAAATTGCTGTAAAACAGACAACAATTGTTTGGGCGCACGGGGGGAAACGCTTGCCGTACAATATCTGAAAAAACAACATTACCGTATTTTGGCGCGGAATTTTCAGACAAGGCAAGGAGAGATCGACATCATTGCACGACATGGTAATTGGATCGCCTTTGTTGAAGTAAAAACGCGCACGTGCAGAGATGACACACATATTCGCTTTGGCACTGCCGCGACCGCTGTGAATGCGAAAAAGCAACAACATATCATATTGGCTGCGCGACAGTATTTATATATGTACCCTTCCCATGCACGTCCCCGATTGGATGTGATAGAAATCTATCTATCGCCTTGTGCGCGCGCCGCATTGCTGCAATGCAATGAAAGAAAAGCACGTCACTTTACAGACGCCCGCGTTGTCTGGATACAAAATGCTTTTGGGGATGACGCGCACATGGAATATTCCCCGGTACGCAGTATCGAAAACAAACTTACACATCAATCATATAAAAACAGAAAACTGTTTTCTTTTTTTCGTAAATGAAATCTTTTTGATAAAAATATTTTTGTTAACCAAAATCATAGATCGCCGCGGAGCGGCGGAACGGAGATTGTCATGAATTATATCAGCACAAGAGGTAAGATCCAACCGAGTGACGGTGTACAAAGCGCCGATGCAATCAAACAAGGACTGGCCCCCGATGGCGGGTTGTTTTTGCCGGAAACGATTCCACAAATCGGCAAATATGATTTGGTCAAGCTGACCGGTATGTCTTATGCACAGCGCGCCGCTTTTTTGATGGGTAAATTTTTGACAGATTATGATCCTGCGCAATTGCTGGCCGACTGTACAGCTGCATATGACCAAACGTCGTTTCCCGGCGGCGCTGCCCCATTGTACCCCTTAAACGATACGTGTGAAATATTAGAACTTTGGCACGGACCGACTTGTGCATTCAAAGACATGGCACTGCAAATTATGCCGCGTCTTTTATCTCGCGCGCTCCAAATTACCGGTGAAACGAAAGATGCGCTTATTTTAGTCGCCACCTCAGGTGATACCGGAAAGGCGGCTCTGGAAGGATATCGGGACATTGATCGTATTCAAATTCTGGTATTTTATCCGGTGAACGGTGTCAGCCGTATGCAAAAACAGCAGATGATCACACAGGGGGGAGACAATGTTCGTGTATGCGCCATCAGCGGGAATTTTGATGATGCCCAAAACGGTGTAAAAGCCATTTTTTCCGATCCGAATGCTGCCGTGGAACTGGCAAAAAACAACAAGTTCTTTTCCAGCGCCAATTCGATCAACTTCGGCCGTCTTGCACCGCAGATTGTATATTATTTTTCTGCTTATGCCGATTTGATGTCACAAAACAAGCTGCAGCCGGGAGATCCCATCAACGTCTGCGTGCCGACCGGAAATTTTGGTAACATCTTTGCAGCATATATTGCCAAGATGATGGGCTTACCAATTGCCAAATTTATCTGCGCTTCCAATCAAAATAATATCTTAACCGACTTTTTCCGCTCAGGTGTCTACGACCGCAATCGCCCGTTCCACACCACCATGTCTCCCTCCATGGACATCCTGATTTCTTCGAATCTGGAACGGTATTTGTTTGTCAAGGGCGGCGCTGCACGTACATCACAATATATGCGTGACTTAAAAGAAACCGGGAAATATACGGTGGATCCCGCGCTATTTGCCGAAATACAACAGGAATTTTTCGGATATTATTGCGATGAAACACACACGCGGGACACCATTCGCCGCACATGGGAAGAACACAAATATCTGATTGATCCGCACACGGCTGTGGCGGTAAATTGTGCCGAACAGTATATTGAACAAACCGGTGACCACACCAAAACGGTGATTGCCTCAACGGCCAGCCCTTATAAATTTCCTGCCAATGTACTTTCCTCTCTTGGAAAAACGGCGCCCCAGGACGAATTTGAAGCGCTGGACATGCTGCATGCTGCGACCGGCACGCCAATTCCCCTGCCCCTTTCTTCCCTGCGCGACAAAGCGCCGCGCTTTGAGGATGTGATTGCACCGAACGAAATGCTGCAATATACCCTTTCGGCATTTCAGTCATGATGTGTCTGACGCACAGACATAAAAACAAAACCAATGTATCCATGCAATGACCGCGGCAAATGCGAAACACACCACGGTAAAGAGATGCTGTTTTTCAGTCTGCATCTTGCCTTTTGAAATAACAAATGCGGCAGCCTGCCCCGCAAACATCGGAGCATATCTGCCGCATTTGTATCACCCCGTTATTTTATCCGATTGGATCAAACAAACATTGGGGCCGTTCATGCGATCGCACATCAAAGCTCTTTGGGCTGAAACGTGGCGCAAGCGGTATCAGAAGAATTGGTCGCATACGCGGGACCGACCGAGATACGATCTGCTGTGCAATGGCTTTCGCTGTCGTGGTACACGCAGCTTTTCACTTCACACGTAACCCCTTTGATACACGAACAATCATTCCGTTTTTCATTGTTGTTTTTCATCTTGCGTTTTCCTTTCCAAAGAAGGATTGCCGCTTAGCGGCAAAGATAGTATGTGCAAAAAGTAATCACACTATTCCGGGAGATTTACGAATGGCAGTTTTTGTCATGGCCGACACCCATCTTTCTCTTTCCTCTCAAAAACCGATGGATGTATTCGGCGTACGCTGGACGGACTATATTACAAAAATTAAAAACAATTGGAATACACTTGTCAAACCCACCGATACGGTTATTTTGCCGGGCGATATTTCCTGGGCGATGTATTTGGAAGAAGCCAAAGAAGATCTATTGTTTTTGGATTCATTGCCGGGAAATAAAATCATACTCAAAGGCAATCATGATTTTTGGTGGGAAAGCGCAACCAAAATGCGGCATTTTTTAGAAATGCATCAAATCCAAACGCTTTCTTTTTTACAAAACAATGCTTTTTTCGTCGAACCGTTCATTATCTGCGGCACACGCGGATGGTATGCAGAAGATAAAAAGATGAATACACAGCATGCGCCTGACGCACAAAAAATGATCAACCGCGAGCAAATGCGTTTGCATTTGAGTTTGGAAGAAGGAAAAAAGCTGCAAGAAACCGTATTTCAAAAGCGAGGAATCAGACCGGAAATCATCGTTTGCATGCACTTTCCACCGTATTTTACCGGATACATTTGCGATGAGTTGATTTTGGAATTATATCGTTACAACGTCAAACGCTGCTTTTTCGGACACATTCACGGCAGCTACAATATTCCGTTTCGTTATCACTACATGGACATTGATTTTTATCTGATCGCGAGTGATTATCTTCATTTTACCCCATTTCAGATTCCCGATACCGATTCGCCTGTCGATACTCCCAACGAAAAAAATGGTTCACTTTGATCCAATTGCCATTGTTCCCGCGTTTTTTGCTTTTTGATTTTTTACACTTCTCCCTGCTTGCTATACAGAATATGATTAAGGAAATGGTTTCCATTTGAAAAGAAAAGAAGCAAATCAAAAAAGCAATAAATTTATCCGGCAAGAGGCATTGTAAAGTATTGACTTTTCAAAAAAAATCAGATATACTGATATAGTATATGATGTTGAATGACATATCATGGAGGAACAATCATGAAAGTGAAAAAGACCGATGACGCCAATGTCAAAATTATTGAATTTTCCATTGACAAAGAAACGTTTGACGGGGAAGTCAACAAGGTTTACCATAAGCAAGCTGCCAAAATGACCGTCCCCGGTTTCCGCAAAGGAAAAGCTCCCCGCGGTGTCATTGAAAAATTGTATGGCAAGGGCGTATTTTATGAAGATGCCGTGAATGCCCAGCTTCCGGACGCTTATGAACAAGCATTGACGCAATCAAAGCTGGATGTGGTTTCCCGTCCTGAATTTGATATTGTCTCCATTGATGACAATGGTGTTGCCTTAACGGCTAAAGTTACGGTAAAACCCGAGGTTACTTTGGGTGAATACAAGGGCATCGCTGTAGAAAAAGTGATCAAACCCGTGACCGATCAGGATATCCAAAATGAGATAGAGCGCGTCAGAGAACGCAATGGACGCATCATCGATGTGGAAGATCGTCCAGCAGAAATGAACGATATGGTTGTCATCGATTTTGATGGGACAGTAGACGGCAAATCGTTTGACGGCGGAAAAGCGGAAGGTTACCATCTCACACTGGGCTCCGGTTCTTTCATTCCCGGTTTTGAAGAACAGATTGTTGGGAAAAACATCGGAGATTCATTTGATGTGAATGTCACGTTCCCTGCGGACTACCACGCGGAAGATTTGAAAGGCAAAGATGCCGTATTCCATGTCACACTACATGGAATTCAACACAATGAGCTGCCCGAGCTGGACGATGAATTCGCCAAAGATGTCTCCGAATTTGACACATTGGATGAATACAAAGCCGATATGCGGGCGAAAATGGAAGAGGCAAACAAAAAAGCGGCTGACAACGCGGCTGACGAAAAGATGGTACAAAGCGTTGTAGACGGCATGCAGGCAGACATTCCGGCAGTCATGTATGATATGGAAGTGGAAAATCAGATTCGCGACTATGACAATCGTCTGCGTCAACAAGGATTAGATCTGCAAACATATCTCAAATATACCGGCGGAGATTTGGATGCATTGCGCAGCCAATTCCGTCCAATGGCTGAACGTCAGGTAAAAACACGTCTGGCATTGGAAAAAGTTGTGAAGCTGGAAAAGATTCACGCCGGTAAAAAAGAGATTGCCAAGGAATATGAAGACATTGCCAACGCATATCATATGGACGTGGAGCAAGTCAAACAACTTGCAGATGAAAAGTCTGTATCACAAGATATCTGCGTGCGCAAGGCTGTTGAGTTTCTGCGGGAAAATGCCGTAATTACCGAAAAAACGGAAGAAGAAGCAAAAACAGAAGAAAAAGCAGCCGCAAAGAAAACGGAAAAGGCAAAAAAGACAGCATCCAAACCTGCTGAAAAGAAAACGACAAAAACCGCTAAATCCGCCGAAAAAGCTTCTGATTCCAAAGAAGAAAACGCTGCAGAACCAACTTCAAAAACAAAATCGGAAAAAGCGAAAAAGGCAGAATAACAAAAGAGCGGTATCGCAGTCATTTTGCCGCAGCGCAACCTGACAAATGATGATGTGGCAGAAACGATATGGTTCTCTGCCACATTTTCTCATCTTTTCGCTTTTTTAATCTTTCATTCTGACTGTTTCCACACAAATTGTTGTTTCAATTTATCTCATGGAGAAAGGAGCGCTTTTGCACAAACATAAAAGGACAGAGAAAAGCAAAAGCAACATAAGACAATGGCACTTGTTCCAATGGTGGTCGAACAAACGGACCGCGGTGAAAGATCATATGATATTTTTTCTCGTTTGCTCAATGACCGCATTATCTTTTTGGCCGATGAAGTCAATGATCAAACTGCCTCTTTGGTGGTAGCCCAGCTGTTATTTTTGGAAGCGCAGGATCCGGACAAAGACATCAATTTGTACATCAACTCTCCCGGCGGTTCCATTACAGCCGGCATGGCCATTTATGACACCATGAATTACGTCAAATGTGACGTAAGCACCATTTGTATTGGGATGGCTGCGAGTATGGGTGCATTTTTGCTCAGCTCCGGCGCCAAAGGCAAACGCTTGGCGTTGCCCAACAGCGAAATTATGATTCACCAACCGCTGGGCGGCATGCAGGGACAGGCGACAGATATTCGCATTCATGCGGATCGCATTATTAAGATCAAAGAAAAACTCAATCAAATCCTTGCCGCCAACACCGGCAAGTCGGTAGAACAGATTGCCCAAGACACGGAGCGAGATCATTTTCTGAGTGCCAATGAATCGCTGGAATACGGCCTGATCGACCGTGTCATTGAAAAGCATCTGTAAGAATCACGTATAACGGGAGAAGATACATCTCATGGCAAATCAAGAAAACACGCACGGTACCAAGCGGCACTGCGCATTTTGCGGGCGCGACGAAAGTCAGGTCCCGTTTTTAATCCCCGGTGTTGACGGCGTTTATATTTGTGGAATTTGCATTGAAACCTGCAACGAATTGATCGCGGAAAGTTTCGGAGAAAACAGCAAACGAGCTACGAAAAAGAACACGGCAACCCTGCGTCTGGATCAGCTGAAAAAACCGGCGGAGATCAAAGCGGCACTGGATGAATATGTGATCGGACAAAACGACGCCAAAGTTGCACTGTCCGTCGCCGTATATAACCATTATAAACGTGTGTTGCACCGGCAAAAAAAATCATCTGCTGCGCAAAAAGAAAAAAAGACCGGTACAACAAATTCGGACACACAGCGAAATGACAAACAAGACGTTGAAATTCAAAAAAGCAATGTGTTGCTTTTGGGCCCTACCGGTGTGGGAAAAACGTATCTTGCACAAACACTTGCAAAAACCTTAGATGTTCCCTTTGCCATCGCCGACGCAACGACATTAACAGAAGCCGGATATGTTGGCGAGGATGTGGAAAACATCCTTTTGCGTCTTTTGCAAGCAGCCGATTTTGACGTGGATCGTGCAGAAATGGGAATCATCTATATCGATGAAATCGACAAAATTTCCCGCCGTTCTGAAAATCGCTCCATCACCAGAGACGTTTCCGGTGAGGGCGTACAACAAGCGCTATTAAAAATTCTGGAAGGAACGGTTTCCAACGTACCGCCGCAGGGCGGACGGAAACATCCCAACCAGGAATTTATTCAGATCAATACCGAAAACATCCTGTTCATTTGCGGCGGCGCGTTCGACGGATTAAGCGATATCATCAACCGCCGAAAAGGAAAACAGATTGTAGGATTCCAAAGTGAACTCACCGAGAAATCCAACCACAAAAATGATACGGGAATTTACCGGGATGTGATTCCGCATGATATCGTAAAATACGGGTTAATTCCCGAACTGGTGGGGCGTTTGCCGGTCATTGTTGCGCTGGATGAACTGGATCAAGACGCGCTCATCCGGATTCTGAAGGAACCACGCAACAGTTTAATCAAACAATACACGGCCTTGTTGGAAATGGATCATGTGGCACTTCGCTTTACCGACGATGCATTGCAGCGGATTGCGGCGCTTGCAATCGAACGACAAACCGGGGCGAGAGGCCTGCGGGCCATTATGGAAGAAATCATGCTGAAAATCATGTACGAAGTGCCCGGTCGTGACGACTTGGCTGCTGTCGTGATTACAGAAAATTGTGTCAACGGTGATTCCCCAACATATGAGTATCGCACGCCAAACAAGTCATTGCAGCAAAACCAAGCAACGGATACTGACAAAGAAGAAAACGATTTTTCTTCCTCTATGCAAAAAGATGTTGCGAAGGCGGCAAATGCCTGATCCGGTTTTATCACATCATCATAAGCGACAACGGAAAAAGCGATCAAACATTTACCCTGTTTGATCGCTTTTTTATATCAATACATCATATAGAAATATCTGAAACAATCATTTTTTCTTTGACATTTGTCACGTCTCACTTGCAAGTGTTATGACGACAAGTTGAGGACGATTGTTGATGCGCAAGGGAAAAATACTGTTGCCAAGGCCGCGGCTGACAATCATTTGCGTATCATCTTTCTCAAACAATCCCGCGTCGTATTTGGGAAACAACCCCTGCCCCGGCGCCACCAATCCGCCGATGAACGGCAGGCGAATTTGTCCGCCATGTGCATGTCCGGTCAATACCAAATCCACGTGATTTGCAACATAAGCATCGAACAGCTCCGGTCGATGGGAAAGCAACACGGTATATGTGTTTGGAGATAAGTGCAAATCGCTGATCATTTCAGTCATTTTTGTTTTTGTTTCCACCTGTGAAGCACCCGGTAAAGCATCACCTTGAAACATCGGATCATGCACACCCGCCAAGGTAATCACAGCATCATCTCGTTCCAGCTGCACTGTTTCATTTTCTAATATCTTTACACCTAAAATCTTGAGTTTGGCCGCAAACGTTTGCCATTCTGTGATTCTTGCCTCATGGTTTCCTGTGACATAATACGTCGGCGCGATTTTTACACTTTGCTTGGCAAATGCCAACGCCATGGCAAGATCTGTGTGACGGGAATCCACAAAATCACCGGTCAAAACGATGATATCTGGTTTTGCTTTTTGAATCATATCAAGAAGCGTTTGATTATCTTCCCCAAATGAGCAATGATGCAAATCAGACACCTGTACCATACGAAAACCGGTAAACGGCGTGGGGATACGTTTGCTTGTAATGACAATTTCCTCTACCGTCAACGCGCCATTGCCCCAAATGATCCACGTTATCAGAGCTGTCCACGCCACCAATATCGCAAAGATGAGACAAATCTTGTTACGTTTTTTGGAATACATGTACCCACCCTCACTGCCGGAACTGCACACAGCACATGCTTGAAGATAACATATGGTTGTAAACCAACAAAATCCTCACTGAAAATAAGTAACCGCACTACGTAAAATCGGCTGATCCTTATTTCCCGTGATTTGCGGATAAAGTGAAGAAGACATCCGCTCGAAATGACACAATTTTCCCATCACTCTCCCATCTGCGCTGAGCAATGATTCCACCGCACCATCACAGCAAGAAGGGTTGAACGTGCTGTCCATAGATGCGTTTCCGTTCTCATTCACGAACTGTGAACCAATCATATCATATTGACGCAAAATATCCATTGCTGTGGCGTCAATACGCAAACGTCCGAAAGCTGTGGAAAAAACAGATTCGTAGACAGTTTCCGGTTGTAAGCAATGTGTCCACGGTGTGCTGCATGACACGCCGCGCACACGGACCAGACGACTGCGGTTATGCTTGCCCGGATTTGGTGCCAAATACAGATGCTGCATATCCAGCCCCTGTCGCAGCCTTTCCACGTGCATTTGGCTTGAAGCGAAATCAGCATTTGACGTGAGAAAAAACAATCCTGCCTGTAACAAAGTATGGAAGCCGCCCCCCACGCCCAGAATCAACCCATCCTGATGATATAAAAAGCGTTGCAATGCCTCTTTCACCACCGGATGACAAAACAGCAGTGCCATATTGCCATTGCCTCCCAGACAACGATCCGAGCTGTTACATTCCGTAATGACCATAATCTGCGCATGCGCCAACTGCTCTGCCATCCGTGCTGCCGCATCATATATACAAAGATGGCGCAAACCAAAATCATCTACAAATGCACGTGCCCCAAGCGCCTCAAATTGCGTCGCAAAGGACTGTTCGCTGCGATCACTGTGAAACACGGGCAAATATACCAGTGGCTTTGCCACAGGCTGCACCGCCGTGCGGCGGCGTGGATAAGACGATTTTACAGAATGCAAATTTTCAACAATATATTTACGTTGATCTACACCGATCATCTTTTGGCTACGCATACTGTGCTTACTCCAAGCCGTAATCATATCGGCGATCGACAAACTATCGTTGCCACAGAGCAAATTTTGACTGTCTTTGGTATGTCCGATCAAAACAGCCTCTAATGTTTCATCTGTTTCTACCAAGAAACTGCCGAAACGCTGTTCCCAAAGATGATTGGGATTGGTTTGAATCTGAAAATTAAATCCGCGGTGACCGGCCATGCACATATAACTCACACCGGCGCCGATCCCCCCGGCTCCCAATGCACAAGCGGAATGTAGGTTTCCGTTTTGAATGAGATGATGAAGATAAGCAACTGTCTGCTGCAACGATTCCGGTTGCGGCAACATCGTTTGCAGATCATAATGCGGCGCGATCAAATAAACCCGACTGCCGACTTTTTGAAAATACGAGGGTAAAAGATGAGATTGATCCAGATAAGAAACTGCAAATGTGAGTGCAGCCGGCGATTCATTTTTCACATTTTCTACGGTATGCGCGTGATAATCCGTGTGCAAAAACACCGTTTGCAAATCCATTTGCGCCTGATAATAGCCAAGTGCAAGTGCCATGGCACGGGAAGTGTCAATGTTGCCGAAACGATCCGCTGCAAAATCAACCATCGGATACAAATAAATATTATGCGGTTCTGCTCCGGCCGCAACCAAACGCGCATACGTGTGTAACACTGCATAATAGGAACTATGATAAGGACTGATTCCCGAAAGCGACGGAACCGATCCAGCGGCACAAAGTACAACCGGTACCTCATTCTCCTCTTTCTCTTCGGCATTCACATGCAAAGAAAGACGTTGGATGCCTTCCGAAAATGAAAGATTCTGATCCATTGCAGTCAAATGTGATGCACCACAAGAAAAATTGGCAGTATCATATGTTCCGCCGCAGGTAGCATACAATGTCGCCGCACCGGCAGAAAAGTCAATGCGGGAACCAATTGTATCATGGCTGCAAAAGTGCGGATCTGACAAGTGATATAAAAAAATCTCACGAAAATCGGATGCATGCGGTGCCCTTGGTTGCAGCCGCTCAATGGCAGTGGTGTCTACCTTTTCCATCTTTGCTTCTGCCATGGTATGCATTTCCGTAAACCGAAGAAATTTGTCTGACAAACGGAGAATGGTACGGTCATGATAAGTCATATGCCACTGGTTGTCTTCCGTAACAGCCCCTAAAAAGGAGATCTCCAACCCACAGTTTGATACCTGACGACGCAACAAACGTTCCTGCAATTGGCTGACAATGACAAGGATACAATCCGTCAGCGGTTCCGTTAAATACTGAAACCATGTTCCACACTGCTCTTCCCCGGGAAATTGTTCCAATCGCAAATGACCGCCACCGCTCAAAGACAGCATGGCGTTCAGCACACCGGTGTGGCACGTGGTACAACGTTTCAGCATTGTTCTAATCGATTTGTCGGAAAAGAAATGGTGTAACTGTCGCCACGTATGCGGATTGGACTCATACCGTCTTTCCGTTTGCACACCTGCATCCGAAGGCGATTTGCCGTGCCAGATCACCGCAAACAGATCCCCGGTATTGACATTCTTACGCTGTGCAAAAATGGCCGGCAACAAAGAGATTACCGCCACCGCTGACATATGTCCGCCGTTGCGATAGACATTTTGATATTTTTCACAATTGACCAGTGTCGGTACGCCGCAAGCCGCGGTATACCCCTGATAACCATCCGCACCGTCGGTGGCGGTCATAGAAAAAATCTCACGTTCGGTGTTTGGCTCCGGCTGCAGATCTATCCGCATTGCAGCCTGCGGGGTGCCACGTGCGGCACTGGCATCCCACAGCGATTCGGAAATCAATCGTCTGCCATGTGCAAATGCATTTTCGCGCGGTCCGCAAAAAGATGCACTGCCATGTACCTGCAAAAATGCGCCCACTCTTCCTCCGCGTTTGAGTGGATCGTTTGGCAAGATCGGAATGGCATTGACACCGCTGTCTTCAAATGTAATCAAAGGTGGTAACACACCATGATGATGTAAATAACGACGCGGAAGATTGAGCAAATCGTACAATGTAACCGGAAAGTTTCTGCCACGCACTTCTTCTGTCTTTTCCAAATAATCGCAAAACGAGCGATAAAGGAACGCATCTTGACAACACACATCTGAATACGGTTGATACAACGGCGCCGTTTGCCGCTGCACTTGTCGTACCGTATCAATCAGTTGCAATTCCAATTGCGTAGGATCGCGCTTTGCTTCATCTCGAAAATACGTTTGGCAGCGCGCAATCTCTTCGGATTTCATTTTCAAACCCAATGTCTGGCGCAGTCGGCTCACACCGCCTTGTTCCATGTAACGAAAATTGATCACAGCGTCTCCGCTATGTGCATTGATTTGCCGGGCAATTTGCGGTTCATCGTACGGTGAAAATGAAAGATCCTCCAAGAAAAAAGAACGAATTTGCCGACGCTGATCCTCATCCAGAGCAGTTTCCAACGTCATAATATATTCCATGCTAACATCAGCGCCATCCTTGACACACAAAAAGGTCAGCGCATCTCTCAAATCGGCATAGAAAGGTTCATTTTGCACCCCGAGACTTTGCAAGCAAAAACGTGTTCCCGTATACGTCGGTTCTTGATCACTCCAAGTATACAAAGATTTCGGAGCAAGCAAACGATCACGTATGGTTGCATACATCTTTTCGTCCATACCCGAAACAGTATAATGAAACACCAAGTGTACCGCGCACATCTTGTCCAAAATCTTTTTTTCTTTCAGTCGTTGACACCATTCTTTTGTGCGCACAGCAAATCCGTCTTTTGCCTCTACATACAGGTTAAATTCCATCACAAATCTCCCCGTACAACATTTCTCCCACATGATGTGTCAAACGTACCGCCCGAATTTCCCCATGTGGCGCATCGTCCCGGACACAAACCAAAAGATCATTTGGCGTATGCCCCATACTGTATCCATCTTTCCGTTGTTCAAACAAAACCGGATACTGTTTTTGCTCTAAAATGAGCGCATCCAACATTTCATCCCGCACAAGATTTGCACATTGTTGCGTCACCGCAGCGTGAGATGCACGCACTTGATGTGTCAATTGTCCCGGCAAAGTCTCTGCTGCCGTTTGTTTACGCACAGAAAACGGAAACACATGCACTTTCAAAAATCGGGCGCGGCGCAAAAAGTCAAGTGTTTCCTGTAGTTCTGTCTCAGTCTCCCCGGGAAACCCCGCCATCATATCGGTGGTAAACATGACATCCGGTATTTCACGACGTAATTGCTCCATCCTGTCTAACACCATTTGCGGTGTATATTTGCGTTGCATTCGACGCAACACACCGGCACTGCCGCTTTGCACAGACAAATGAAAATGCGGTGTGAGATGGGAAAGTGCGCCAAGTTTTGCGATTCGCGCAGGGCGAAAGAACGTCGGTTCTATGGATCCCAACCGGATTCGTTCAACACCTTCGATCTGATCGACCGCCTGCAGCAAATCCGTTAAATTGACATTGCCATCCAGATCATTTCCCCACGATGCAACCTCAATCCCGGTTAAAACAACCTCACGGTACCCGCGTCGCACCAACTGTTCAACTTCCCGTACCACGTCGTCAATTGATTTAGAGCAAACATAACCGCGTGCAGCCGGAATGGCACAATAGGAGCACTTATTTTCGCAACCATCTTCAATTTTCACATAGGCACGTGTTCGGTCTGATCCCAGCACACACATCGGTTCCATTTGATGATTTCTGACATCTGAAACCGCACAGACCGGTGTAGACGGCAATATATCTTTCCCATGAGAAGCACAGACCTTTGTTCCGGCATTTACTTCACCACCGTGGGAATCTCCAGATAAAAGATCGTTACATTCCCGCTGCTGCAAAACTTGCAGTGCCGTTTTTGCCGCCTGCATTTTGTCGCGACTGCCAAAAATATAGTGCACACCCGGGATCTTTTGTACTTCATCCGGACTGGTTTGTGCATAACAACCGGTCACAATGATACAGGCATCCGGCGCCGTTGCATGTGCTCGCCGGATCATTTGACGACATTTTCGGTCGCTCTCCGCCGTCACGGTACATGTGTTAATGACAAAAACTTGGGTTTGCGTGCCAAACGGGACCAGAACAACACCGTTTTGCAATAGATACTCTTCGATGGCGCGGCTTTCATAATGGCTCACTTTGCAACCAAGTGTGCAAACGGTTGCACGCATAGATTCTGATTCACGCATTGGAAGCCGCCCCCGCATCGGTACGGATGGTCACAACAAATCCTTGCACGTTGTCCCCTTCAATCGTATAATTTGTTGTTCCATAGGGAATGGGAACCTGCTGTTGTTCGTCCTGGGTTGCCTGGTAATAATAAATTTCATACTGTTCTCCGCCAGGGCCGCTAACCTTCAGATGATTGGAATCATAGGAAAATAGTGTAACATAATCGATATACTGCTCCATGCAATAATCCAATTCTTTCATGGCAATGGCATGCGGCACACCGACATAGCGGAAATGCCACGATTCGTAACTTGCCCCTGTCAACGCCACTTTGTCAGCAGGATAACGCAAGATAAAGCCGTAATTGGGCGCATTTTCCGTCACCCAAGCATAATTTCCTTCGGTGGTAAGCCCTGCAATTTTTCCGTTGGCAAGACGATAGTTGATATCTACAGCAAGTCCCGTCTGATGTTCGCTGTACCCAACGGGATTCACATACTGATCTGCATAATCCTTCCCGCCCAAACGCACATAATAATCATACATGCTTTGCTGCTGCTCTGCCGTTCGATATGCCTCGCGCAATACCAATTCGCATTCCGGGTATAGCTGATGAAAGGCACCAAGCCACTCATGCAACGCTGACAACGTCGTGCTGTCAATCGAAAGCGAGTCCTCATTCAACGTATAAGCATCTGACGGTAGACTGCTTGCCGCCACCAGCTCCGCACCATGGCTTTCAGGACAGGCATACGTGCGGTTGACCAAAATTAAATTTCCTTCATGTATCGCCGATCGCGGAACCGAAATATATGTTGTACTTGGAGTCTCTTCTTCCTCTTCATGGGGTAACGTTTGCGTCAATGTCTCCGGCCGATGCTCTCCGATTGTGTCATCTTCAGCGGCCGGCAACAAACTACGCACAGCCAATACTGCTACCGTAATCACTACAATCAATAGCAGCAACGCAAACGTGCGAAAGATCCAACGCTGTCTGCGACGCTTTCTTTTCAGTTCTGCAATCTGCGCACGTGATAGCGGTTTACGGGGTCTTTGATATGGTTGATTCATGATATCGTTTCCTTTATATGATCCTTTTAACCAAAACACAAAAGAACGGATAGCACTTATGATATAAGACATTTCAAACAAAGTATAAAAAAGAGCGCTGATCCATTTCATCGTATTATATCAAATTTTTGTTCAAATTGCAAGTTTACGTGTGTTTCGGCTGCGTTCGTCTCCAAACAGCTATGAGATATTTTTGCCATCGATACCAAAGAGTCGATGAATTTCGTTTTTACATTCATTGCCGATGGCCAGCGTATCCGCGTTTTTGTGTCCGTAAAAAACAAGCAGAGAGAAACGTTGCGTCTCTCTCTGCTCAAAAATATTCAAACGTCCTATTGTGTCTCAGTTTCTTCCCAACCGGCATACAACGTCATACTCTGCTCCACCGCCCGTGTTTGTATGTCCCATTTTTCCGTCGCCGCACGATCCAGATACCATCCGGTAAAACGATACCCCTCTCGCGTGGGTTCATCAACGGAAAGCAAAGTGCCATGTTCAACGCGGATGCTTGATACCGGCGTACCACCCATGGTATCAAACGTGACAACAAAACCGCTGCCGATACTCGTTGCAAATAAGATGACTGCCACTAAGATCACAATGCCGGCAAATATCAACTTATCCGCAGTACGCACAGACATTTTTACATGACGGTACAACCCACCGCCATTGGACGATGTTTGCGTCTGGGAGATATTTGTATCATTCTTTTTCACGCGCTTCTCCTCCGGACGGACACCGTCAGTCGGCGGTATCTTTTTATCGGTTGCGATTGATTTTAACGTCTCGCCAAATATTTGCGCATATCGATGGCACATGCAATCAGGATAATCAAACCTTTGATGACATACAGCATATTGGCGCTGACAGACAAGAAATTCAAACCGACAAAGATGATTTGCAGCAACAATACACCGATGACAATCCCACTGATCTTACCGGTACCACCAACAAACGAGACACCGCCGATGACGCATGCCGCGATGGCGTCACTCTCATAGTTAAGCCCCGTGTTCGCCGAACAAGACGCAATTCGTGCTCCCTCAATAAATCCGGTCAAACTATACATGATACCGGCAAGCACGAACACCATCACGATCGTCCAGAACACATTAACACCGGAAACCTTTGCAGCTTCTTCATTGGAGCCAACTGCAAACATGTTTTTTCCAAACGTTGTTTTGTTCCAAATAAACCACATCAAAACGGTCAGTACCGCTGCATACAGAACATATTTCGGTACGGCAACGCCATCAACCGTAAACAATGTGCCGCGAATAAAATCAGTGTAAGATGAGTCAAGGCCGGACAACGTTTGTCCGTTGTTGTTGCCGTTCATCAGATACATCAGCACCGTCCCAAACAAAATAAGTTGTGTGGACAGTGTCACAATGAACGGATGCAATTTGAATTTTGCCACGAAAAAGCCGTTTACCAAACCGACCACAGCACCCACTGCAACGATGATTAACAAAACCAAGAACAAATTCATAACCGGAAGGTCCGGAAACATTTTGTTTGGATAGTTTGCCATCTGCAGCAACGATGCTGCGATACATGCAGTCAATCCCACACAGCGCCCGGCGGAAATATCCGTACCGGTGAGCACGATTGCACCGCCGATTCCAAGTGCAATGGGTAATTTTGCCGCGGTCAATGAGATCATATTGATGATGGATGTTGTCGATAAAAAGCCCGGTTCCCGCACAGCAATGTAAATCACCACCACTGCGATCACGATATACATCGCATTGTTGAACAATATATCGGTGATGCGGCGCCGCTTATCCGCACCGGACAGCGCCCGGAAAGACGCCAATCGGCCGGGACGTTTTTGTTTGTCTTCACGCACTTCTGACATGTTGCTTCCTCCTCAAACATTCCCGCTCACACGTATTTTGCGGCAAGCGTCATGATTTCTTCCTGCGTTGTATTTTTGGCGTTGACCTCCCCAGCTAACTGTCCGCCGGACATGACCAAAATACGATCGCATACGCCCAAAAGTTCCGGCAACTCAGAGGAAACCATGATCACCGTTTTTCCCTCTTGCGCCAAATCCAAAATCAATTGATAAATCTCATATTTTGCACCGACATCAATGCCACGTGTCGGCTCATCCAACAAAAGGACTGTGGGCTTGGTGAGCAGCCAGCGTCCCAGGATCACCTTCTGCTGGTTACCTCCGGACAGCGAACGAATCTTGGTGTTTTGACTGGGCGTTTTGACACGCATCGCATCAATACACCACGCTGTCTTTTGGCTCATTTTGCGCTTGCTGAGCAGTGGTCCGATCTTACAACTCTTCAAACTGGCAATCGTCGTGTTATCGCGGATGTTCAAGATGGAAAAAATACCTGTCGCGCGCCGTTCTTCCGTTAACAGTGCAAACCCATTGCGAATGGATTGCCGGGGATTTTTGTTTTTCACCTTTTTTCCGTTCAAAAAAATTGCTCCGCTTCGGCGTGTTGCCACACCGAACAGATTTTCCAACAACTCCGTACGTCCCGAGCCATCCAATCCTGCAATTCCCAGGACCTCTCCCTTATTCGCCGTAAACGAAACATCATACAAACGGGTATATTCCCCGCTCATGTGCTCCACTTGTAGTAGCGGTTCACCGATTTTGTTGTTCTTCGGCGGATACAAATTGGTGAGCTCTCTGCCGACCATTAAACGAATAATCTCATTCATGGTCAACTCTGCAGCCGGCCTGGTTGCAATCCATTTCCCGTCACGCATAATCGTCACTTCATCGGAAATGCGCAAAATCTCTTCCATTTTATGTGAAATATAAATAATGGCACATCCTCGATCACGTAACATGCGGATGATCCGAAATAGATGTTCCACTTCCTCTTCCGTCAAAGAAGAGGTCGGCTCATCAAAAACGATCACGCGGGAATGGTAGGAGACTGCTTTTGCAATCTCCACCATTTGACGCTGAGAAACAGGAAGTTTGCTCATGACCGTTTTCGGGTCTACGGTAATCTCCAATGTCTCAAAAATTTCTTTTGTCGCGCGGTACATTTTTTTCTCACTGGTGAGTGGAATCCATTTTGCCACTTTCGGGAAGCGTCCCAACCACATATTATCCATTACATTGCGTTTGAGCGCTTGGTTCAATTCCTGATGCACCATGGCCACGCCATGTTCCAGAGCCTCTTTGGACGTTTTGAAATTTACAGGTTTATCATCCATAAAAATTTCGCCACTGTCCTTCAGATACACGCCAAATAAACACTTCATCAGCGTGGATTTTCCCGCGCCGTTTTCTCCCATTAACGCATGCACCGTGCCGGCCTTGACATGAAGTGTTACGTCATCCAACGCTTTTACGCCCGGAAATGATTTAGAAATGTGCTCCATGCGCAACAATGCGGATGGGGCAGCCGGCGGCGTTTGCGTCTGCTGTTCTTGTCTCATTTGATCCATGACAAACTCCTGTATCCTCAGAATTCATTTACAGGTCTCGTAACAGGCAATCTTACCGAACTTTATGATGTCACTGTGGTTGCTGCTGTTTCTTTGGTATCAGCACTTGTTTCTTTTGCCGATTCCTGTGTTGCGTCGGTTCCGGCATCATTGGCGCTTTCTTCCCCGGTATAGGTGTGATACGGAATGTTCACACGCCATGTTCCAATAATGTTATCGGCATCCAGACCATCCAATGCATCTTTCTCAGACAAGAAGTTCTGAACAATGTTCACCATCGCCGTTGCCATACCTTCTCCGTCCTGCTGAATGGTACCAACCATTTCGCCGTCTGCAATTGCCGTTCTCGCGCCGTCCGTTGCGTCCACACCAAACACCGGGATCATTTTACCGGTACCATTGTTGTAACCGGCAGCCTGCAACCCGGAGATTGCGCCCAACGCCATGTCATCATTGTTGGCAATGATCAATTCTACCATATTGCCGTTGGCTTCGCTATATTGTGCCAACACTGTGCTCATATAGTTTGTCGCAGCCGCTGCCGACCAAGCACCGTCCTGGTCAACCAGATATTTGTTGGTATTTGCAGGATCATAGAACTCAAGTTTCGGTTTTCCCGCTGCTTCCAAAATGGCATCACAATCTTCCACGGCATATTGCGTACGTGCAATTGCCTCCAGATTTCCCTCTTGGCCCTTAAACATCACGTAGCTGATCTTACCATCTCCGTTGAGGTCAACCTTATCATAATTTTCAACCAAATAATTACCGATTATTTCGCCTTGCATATGGCCGGCCATTTCATAGTCGGTACCGACAAATACGCACTTGTCATAGCTCTCAATCACGCTCTGCTCCACAGAACGATTAAAGAAAATGACCGGAATATTTGCGGCACGCGCCTGATCGATGATATTCTGCGCTGCATCGTTAGAACCCGTATCAACGACATTCACCACGAGTACGGACGCACCTTTTGCAATGGCTGTTTGTACCTGCTCAGTTTGCGTGGTCTGATTGTTGTTGCCATCATAATCATTATAATTCAAACCGGCATCTTTCAATTGCTTATCCATTGCTGCACGGACACTTGAAATATAAGCGTCACTGTACGTATAATAGAAGACTGAAATTTCTCCCTTATTATCTCCGCTACCGCCGCACGACACCAAGGTGAAAAGCATTGCAAACGTCAAGAGAAATACTAAAATTTTTTTCATTTGTTTGTCCTCCGTTTCTAATTTTGAGTTGACGTTTTTAGTATGCCCAGGGAAATGTATTTGAAAATGAAATTTAAAATTCCATTGTTTCAAATCGATGGAAATATCCGCCAGCGTTTTTCTTTGTTTTTGTGTATTTTGACGATCTCCATAATTTTGATATTATTTAATATGCCCAAATAAAAGTATGCAAAAATGAAATATATAGCAATTATCACTGCACCCTGTTTACTTTTTAAACATTTTAATCAACTATAGTATAACATTATTTTCAAATATTGCAATGATTTTTGTGAAAGTTGCATTGTAAAGAAAAAATGAACAATTTGCTTCGGATCTTTTGAAATTGCAGCGACAAAACGTAGAAAAAATAACCATATCTCTTTATTTCCCTTTATTTTATAAGATAAATGTGGTATAATATGTGTGTTACCAACAAGTAAAAAACACCTTGTGTTGATCACTTGCATACCGTATCTGCATTGGAAGTCACTTTCACAAAAATCACTAAAACGGGAACATCGCGCATTGTCAGTCATTAAAGGGAGGGAGAAAACATGACGAATGAAAAGAACGGCCGCTTTGTATTGGAATCTCCCTTTTCTCCCATGGGCGATCAGCCACAAGCCATCCAAACCATCAGTGATGGAATTTTACGCGGAGACCGGGAACAGACATTGTTGGGTGTTACTGGATCTGGTAAAACGTTCACCATGGCTAACATTATACAAAATGTGCAACGTCCCACACTGGTGCTTGCACACAACAAAACATTGGCAGCTCAATTGTGTACAGAATTCCGTGAGTTTTTTCCGCACAACGCGGTTGAATATTTTGTCTCCTATTACGACTATTATCAACCGGAAGCATACATTCCCGGTCGGGATTTATACATCGAAAAAGACGCGATGATCAATGATGAAATCGATCAGTTGCGGCACAGCGCAACAGCGTCTCTTCTGGAACGACGCGACGTGATCATTGTGTCCTCTGTTTCATGCATTTATTCTCTGGGTGATCCCTCCGAATATAAAAATCTGCTGATCACATTGCGGCAAGGTATGAAAATGGAACGCGATGCGTTGTTAGAAAAACTGGTTTCCATTCAGTACACACGAAACGATGTTGCGTTTACACGTGATCATTTTCGTGTGCGGGGGGATGTTGTAGAAATTTTCCCATCACGCAGCCATGATCACGCACTGCGTATCGAATTTTTCGGCGATGAAATCGACCGTATTTGCGAGATCAATACCGTGAGCGGTGAAATGTATGGCGCTTTGAAAACAGTAACGATCTTTCCCGCCTCCCACTATGCCGTTTCCGATGAAAAAAGAGAAGCAGCACTACAAGAAATCGAACAAGAAATGATCGACCGTGTGGAATATTTCAAACAAGCAGGAAAGATGTTGGAAGCGCAACGCATCGAACAACGCACACGATACGATCTGGAAATGTTACGCGAGGTTGGCTTCTGTTCGGGTATTGAAAACTATTCCAGAATTATGAGCCGCCGTGCACCGGGATCCACACCATATACACTGCTGGATTTCTTTCCGGGGGATTTTTTGCTGTTTGTGGATGAAAGTCATGTAACCTTACCCCAGGTACGAGGAATGAGCGGCGGTGACAGAGCACGGAAAACCAACTTGGTAGAATACGGGTTCCGTTTGCCATCCGCCTACGACAACCGTCCGCTGTTCTTCGATGAATTTGAAAAAAAACTGAACCAAATGGTTTATGTGAGCGCAACGCCCGGCACCTATGAACTTCAGCGATCGACGCAAGTGGTGGAACAAATTATCCGTCCTACAGGCCTGCCCGATCCGGTGGTAGAAGTACGGCCGATTGAAGGACAGGTGGACGATCTGATGGGGGAAATTCGAACACGTGCCGAGAAAAACGAACGGGTACTGGTCACCACGATGACCAAAAAAATGGCAGAAGACTTGTGCGAATATCTGGAGGCGAACCAGATTCGTGTCAGATATATTCATCACAACGTGGAGACCATCGAACGTATGGAAATTATTCGCGATTTACGTTTGGGAAAATTTGACGTTCTGGTGGGTATCAATTTGTTGCGGGAAGGTTTGGATATTCCTGAGGTATCCTTAGTCGCCATTTTGGATGCTGATAAAGAAGGGATGCTACGTTCCGCAACATCTCTGGTGCAAACCATCGGACGTGCAGCACGAAACGCGGAGGGGCGTGTGATTATGTACGGTGACACAATCACCTCATCCATGCGTTACGCCATCGATGAAACCAACCGGCGTCGTCAAAAACAGTTGCAATTCAACGCCGAACACGGCATTGTACCAAAGACCATTGTCAAGCCGGTACACGATATCATTGGACTTGGTGCAAAAGTTCCCGGTCACGACAAGCGCCATGACAAAGCAGACAAACAGGTACAAGATCCATCAAGCACACTGCCGGATAACGCTTCTCTCAACCAAAAAGATCGTGAGGCACTTATCACTGCTCTCGACCGGGAAATGCGAAATGCCGCCAAGCAACTGGAATTTGAACGCGCCGCTTATTTACGAGACAAAATCAAAGAGTACCGCGCAAACGATGACGCGCTCCAAACAAATATACCGGCAAAATCGGCCGGAAAAACCACGCGAAAAAGCAAACAAACAAATTGAACAAACCCATCAAAACAGAGGAACAATGACTTTATGGCAAACCGTTATTTGACCCTGAAAGGGGTTCGCGTTAATAACCTGAAAAATATCGATTTGAAAATTCCGCGGGATAAACTGGTTGTTTTTACCGGGCTGTCCGGCTCCGGAAAATCTTCTCTTGCATTTGAAACAATCTATGCCGAGGGGCACCGCCGTTTTGTGGAATCACTTTCCTCCTATGCCCGCATGTTTTTGGGACAGCTGGACAAGCCGGACATTGATTCCATTGAAGGGTTATCCCCCGCCATTTCGATTGATCAAAAAACCACATCGAAAAATCCCCGCTCGACGGTCGGTACGGTGACAGAGATTTACGACTATCTTCGTCTGTTATATGCACGCTGCGGAATTCCACATTGTCCGGTATGCGGAAAAGAAATTCGTCGCCAATCTTTGGATCAGATCGTAGACCGCGTGATGGATCTTCCCGACGGTACACGTTTTATGGTGGCTGCGCCTGTCGTGCGCGGAAAAAAAGGCATGCACGAAAAAGTGTTTGACAATGCAAAAAAAAGCGGTTACGCCCGTGTTCGTATCGATGGAAATTTATATGATCTCTCAGAAGGATTTCAACTGGACAAAAACATCAAGCACAACATCGATATTATTGTTGACCGTCTGATCATGCGCCAGGACATCACCTCACGCCTGAGTGATTCCATTCAAACAGCACTGGCCCTGACGGAAGGAAATTTAGACATCATCCTGATTTCCCCAGTTGACGGCTTTGAGGAAGAACTTCATTTTTCACAGAGCTATGCATGTGAAGAGCATGGATTTTCCGTAGGAGAACTGACACCGCGCATGTTCTCGTTTAACAATCCGTTTGGCGCATGCCCCGACTGTGCAGGACTCGGAGAAAAAACAGTCCTTTCCGCGCGCAAACTGATTCCGGATCCGTCTCTTTCCGTTCGCCAGGGCGCCATTCAATGCAACGGTTTCAAAACATGCGATGAAGATACGTGGATGGGGCCTCTGATTGCCAAAGTCGGCGAAGTACACGGCTTTACGCTGGACACACCGCTGTGCGATTATTCTTCGGAAGCGCGTCAAGCACTGTTGTACGGCACCGGCAAAGAAAAATATCATGTCATCCGTTATTATGACGGTGTCAAACATGACCAGATGGTGTCGTTTGACGGGATCGTTAACATCATCATTGAACGTGCGCATATGAATAATCTCTCCGAGGGTATGACGGAATACTATGAGCAATTTATGGAAAGTGTCCCCTGCCCCACTTGTCAAGGGAAGCGGCTAAACCCGGCTTCTTTGGCAGTTACGGTGGGAGGAATGGATATTGATTCCCTGTGCCGCCTTTCCATCACGGCCGCAGAGGATTTTATCGAACACATCTCTCTGTCCGACACCGAATGGCAGATCGCACGGGAAATTGTCAAAGAAATTAAGTCTCGCTTAAACTTCCTCTCCAGCGTGGGATTGGAATATCTGACACTGGCTCGGAAAGCGGGCACCTTGTCCGGTGGTGAAGCGCAGCGGATTCGGCTTGCCACACAGATTGGCTCTTCTCTCATGGGTGTGCTATACATTTTGGATGAGCCATCCATCGGTTTACACCAGCGAGACAACCACAAACTGATCGATACACTGAAACGCCTACGTGATCTGGGAAACAGTTTAATCGTGGTTGAACACGACGAAGAAACGATGCTGGAGGCAGATTACATCGTCGACATCGGACCGGGTGCCGGAATTCACGGCGGTCAAGTGGTTGCGGCAGGTACGCCAAAAGAGATTATGCGCTCCCGCAAGTCCGTGACAGGTGCTTATCTTTCAGGTAGAAAAACCATTCCCGTCCCGCAGAACCGACGTGCGGGGAACGGTCATATGCTAACCGTAATCGGTGCCAGAGAAAACAATCTGAAAAATATCAACGTCTCTTTCCCCCTCGGCACATTTACCTGCGTCACCGGTGTCTCCGGCTCGGGTAAATCCTCTCTGGTCAACGGTATTTTGATGCGTGTATTGGCGCGGGAACTCAACCATGCCTGGACCTATCCCGGCAAACACGACCGGGTGGAAGGGATGGAATATTTGGATAAAGTCATTGCCATCGACCAAAGTCCCATCGGACGAACGCCACGTTCCAATCCTGCAACTTATACCGGTTTATTTACCGATATTCGCGAATTGTTTGCAAAAACGCCGGACGCCAAAGCAAAAGGCTACACAGCGGGTCGTTTTTCGTTCAACGTGCGAGGCGGTAGATGCGAAGCTTGTGAGGGAGACGGCGTAAAAAAAATCGAAATGCATTTTTTGCCGGACGTCTATGTCACTTGTGATGTATGCGGCGGCAAACGCTACAATCGTGATACCTTGGATGTCAAATATAAATCCAAAAGTATTTATGATGTACTGAATATGTCTGTGGAAGAGGGATTGCAATTTTTCTCCGCCGTTCCGAAACTCTATAACAAACTGAAAACGCTGTATGACGTGGGACTGGGTTATATTCGTATCGGCCAATCCTCTACAACACTCTCCGGCGGCGAGGCGCAGCGGGTGAAACTTGCCACAGAGCTTTCGCGTCGTGCAACGGGAAAAACGGTCTATATTTTAGATGAACCAACCACGGGATTACACACAGCAGATGTTCAGCAACTGCTTGCCATCCTACAACGTCTGACCGATGCCGGAAACACCGTCATTGTGATCGAACACAATCTGGATGTGATCAAATGTGCCGACTATATCATAGATCTCGGTCCTGAAGGCGGCGAAGGCGGCGGAACGCTTGTTGCATGCGGCACGCCGGAAGAAGTTGCGCAAAATCCCGCCTCATACACCGGACAATACCTGCGCCGAATGCTTCAAAAAGACCCAAAAGATACCACCCCGTCGGCCAATCAAAAAAGCGATTGACCGACTGCAGTTTTCTTAGATCAACGGCAAACGGCACACGTACACAACGATAAAACCTAACAAACAAGAAGAATCACCGCGTGCTACCCGCCCGGTACACCCATTGGTGGAAACAAGCCAAACTGATTTTCACGTTTCAAGAATATTTCAAAAAAATATGCAACAGTCTTTCCCGAAACGTTCAGCCCCCGTTTGCACAAAAACGATTTTTAGAAACAAATGCGGTACCGCATGAAAACGGCATGTTTCCCCAAAGCAACATTCAAACTGCTTTCGGGGATGTGCATATCCGCGATGAAATCAGAAAACTTGATTTCATCCATCTTTCTCTATCCACATCCAACCCAATCATTTAGCAAAGAAAAAGGAGTGAAATGATGAAACACATCAAACGTCGCCTATGGACCCTGTTCCTTGTCTGCCTATTGATGTTGGGCGGCACACTGCTTACCGCAGCTGCACCGCTTGCGGACACCAAATGGCAGATTCTCTGCCAAACCAATAACAACCGCATCGCCAACGGGCAGGTCCCTCTGTCGGCGCCGTATGAATTATGTGATCTGGCAGATATCCGTGCATGGGAACTAACGCAACTCTTTGACCACACCCGCCCTGACGGGTCATCCTGCTTCACCATACTCAATGGCTCTAACATTGTTGCCTATTGGGCGGGCGAAAACATCGCCGCCGGTTATCCCGACGCCACATCGGTCATGAATGGCTGGATGGCGAGCGATGGGCACCGTGGGAATATTTTGGACAGCGATTTTTCACATATGGGAATCGGATATACCGAGGCCCCTTTCTCGTATTACGGGAAGTATTACGTGCAGTTTTTCACAGGTGGTTGTCAGGTACATAACATCGCCCTGTTCAACGGCGGAAATACAGTGGAAATTCCCTATCAAACATCCGTAGATGACGCCGGCGTGGCGCTGAATATCACCTGTGATTGCGGACAAAGCGTGATGCCTCTGTATTCCGTTCTTTGCAGTGGATACTCCGCCGATCTACCCTATCAACTTCAGCCGGTAACGGTCAACTACAGAGGTGCTTCCACAACACTGTATATCCGTAATCGTTACTGGGATGTGTTGCCGGGCACATGGTTCCATGATTCTATTTATCACATGGTGGATCAGGGATTGTTTGTCGGTGTATCTGAGACAGAATTTGCGCCGGATCAAAATATGACACGCGCACAGCTTGTTACCGCCCTGTTCAACATGAGTGGAGATACGGCCGATGGATCAGAAAGTACTTTTGTAGATGTCAATCCCGATGGATGGTACAAAGATTACATTGCATGGGGACAGAAAAACGGTATTATTTCCGGTGTTGATCCAACACATTTTGAACCCGATACGCCCGTTTCCCGAGAAGATGCAGCAACCATTTTCCAGCGTTACGCACAATATATCGATCAAAAAGACACAAATTTAACTGCTGATTTGAGCGGATACACGGACTATGATGATATCGACGACTATGCACTTTCCGCTATGAACTACTGTGTCGCCAGCGGGATCATGACCGGCAACGAGGACAACACGTTGGCGCCGCTCAGCAGCATGACACGTGCAGAACTTGTTTCCGTCATCGAACGCTATATCAAGTTACCATAACATCACTTGCAGCGCACATATCAAAATCACCAATACCAACTGACAAAATACGGGCGTACCGAACATGGTACGCCCGCTTATTTTATACCAATGATGAACCCCGTGCACCGTATGAAACTTCGTCATACCATGGATACAATCATATTTTTCCCGATCAGAACGCGTAGTTACCGGTTGTTCCATGGATTGAAACCAATATTGTATTTTCATCTAACCGTTTATGTATTTTTCAAATTCTTCCTGTTTCTATGAACCGCTCGCACAACGGCAGGAGCTGTTCCAGTTTTTCGACGATTCGCTTTTGTTCGGCAAAGGGTGGGAGGGGCATAGGCAACCAACATACGCATCGATTTTGGTGAAACATTTTTCATCGTCGTTTGTGCCGCCTCTTTTCCCGCACCATCCAAAAAGTGCTGCGTGTTGCGGAATCGACAGATATCTTCTTTGTTCATTCCGTTATGAGAGAAAAACAGCAGGCACTTTTTCCAAGAATCATAGATTCTCCATGATAAAAATTCATCCAAAAGGTTTCCAAAATGCGGAACGTTTCAATTTTCTTTCTGCTCGTACGCTTGTGCATGATCCTCAGCGGGTGTCTGTACATGACGATACCAACGTCCGATACCAACGGTCAAAACAAGGTCCGTTACCGCGGCATAGATCAGGGAGATTCCCATTACAATCATAGAGGTGGGCGGTATCATCACGTCACACAAAACAAGGATCCCCGCAGCCAAGGACAACACCCCGCCTGCCAACAACCATTTGGCAAAGCGTACCGAGCGGACACGGAACAGATCCAACGCATACTGCCATTTCAGTACACAATCTACCACCAATGCCATCCCGCACAACACAGTCAACAACTGTGCCACCAATGCCGCCTTGACAAAAAAGAAGATGCCGAAAGCAGTCAGTGATACGCCCTGTACCAATTGAAAGGAACCGAACAATTCCATACCGGAAGAAACAAAATACGAGACGATGCGCAACACACCAAGCGCGCAAAGTAAAATTCCGCCAAAATCACAAAAGCGCTGCGCTGTCACATTGGGAAAGAACGTAAAAAATGCTCCCATAAACAACATGGCTGCTGAAAAACAAATCAGATCGTTGCGGCCTCTCCACGTCTGTTGCGCGGCAGACAAGTCACGTTTTGTCGTTTTCATCGGTGTCTACCTCCTGAGAAAAAATGTGACCCCCCGCAGCTTGATCCGACACAAGTGGTTCAGATGCAGCGGAAAGGATCTCCGTGACAGCTTGCGGAATACAACGTACCGTATCGGACGAAATCATACTGATCGGATTGCTGCATGTTGCAGCAATTTCTCCTGCTCGTCCGGCGATCCAAGCGCCCATGGCAACCGTTTTGGCAGTCGGCGGGCAATAACCGAGCACCCCTGCCAAAATACCCGAGAGCACATCACCGCTTCCTGCCGTGGCCATACCGCCGCTGCCGCGGTTGATTAAATAGGTCTCTTGTCCATCTGTCACAACGGTAGCCGTTCCCTTGAGCAGTAAAATCACATGATGATCACGTGCAAAAGCCTGCGCGTGATCGATCGGATCTGCCTGACTTTCGGCACAAGTCACCCCGCTCAAACGTTCAAATTCTTTGAGATGAGGCGTCAAAATCACCGGTCCCCTTGCTCGGTCCACCAACGACAAACCGTCCGTCATAAACGAAAGTGTGTTCAATGCATCGGCATCGATCACCATCGGCTGTTCATAATTTGTCAGCAACCACCGCAACACCTCTTCTTGATCGCCGCCTGTGCCCCAGCCCATGCCGATCGCTGCAGCCTTCGTACCATCCATTGCCGCATGCAATGCCGTTTGATCAAAACGAATCATACCGTGTGCATCTGATGGTTGCGGTGCAAGCGTACTTTCCAGCAAATACGGCATCACACTGTCGACAATGCGATCCGGTACTGCCAGACGTACCACACCACATCCGGCACGCAATGCCGCTGCACTGAGATTGGCCAATTTCGCCGCTCCGGAATATGTTAAGCAACCGCCCATCACGGTTACATATCCCCAATTCCCCTTATGAGAAAAATGCGGGCGAGGCGGCAAAAGCGACGCAAAATCCTTGGCACAAGGATACAAACTGCAAGGCCCATGTAATTCAATGCCAATATTACAATTCACAACACGCGCCATAACATCGCGTGCGCGGTTCAGCACGTGTCCACGCTTTAGAAAACCAATGCTGACCGTCAAATCAGAACAAACGCAACGAGAACCCAACCCGTTCTCGCCGTTCAATCCACTGTTGATATCCACCGAAACGACAGAAACACCTGCATGTTTTGCTGCGTTGATGGCATCGATCATCTCGCCGATTCTTCCCTGCACTTCTCCGTGAAAACCGGTGCCCAACAAACAATCGACCACCGTTTCATATGCAGTCGGTATCTCGCCTTGCCAAATCGAATAAGGTATTTCTCGCGCGGTACATTGTGCAAAATAGTACGCGCCATGTGGTGAGAACCGTTCTTCGCACAAGTATAAATGAACCGGAATATTTTCATTGCTGAGAAATTGCGCAAGCACATATCCATCGCCGGCATTGTTTCCCGTACCGCAAAAAATGGCCACCGCTCCATGCCAATGATAACTTTCATATACTGCCTTCCCGGCACGATACATCAACATGCGTGGATCTTCCATCTGCTGCATGGTGATCTTGTCACTTTCCCGCATGACATTTACACTGACCACTTGTTCCATTGCTGTTCTCTCTTTCGGCTTTTGTCTGTTCGTTTTCTCCGACAAGCTGTCCATCTCTTTGAATATGTTTCATTTTGATACTGTTATTATAACGCATTCTGAGAAAAAAAGTCAATAGAGTGCGATCTGCCGTTTTGGATATGAACGTGGTTTTCCAATGTTACTTTATGTACTTTTTCTGCGCAAGCAAACAAGTGTACGTTCTTTTGTATAAGCTGTTTGAACTTTGTCTATCCTATTGATACCACAAAATCAAACAGAAAGGAAGAAACACAACATGACGTTAACACAAAAAGAAACCGATCTGATCAAAGACATGCAAAATGAGGAAAAACTATGTATTCAAAAATATGACCGCTACGCTGCTTGTGCATGTGCACCGGAACTGAAACAACTGCTCACTTCTATCGCTGACACCGAACGCAGCCACTTGCAGGCACTGAATCAATTGATGAGCGGAACCGTTCAAACAACGCCACCCTCTTTACAAGCAAACAACGACAACTGCGCAAAAGCGAATTACACCGATGAAAAATGTCGCAACGATGACGCATTTATGTGCCGCGATCTTTTGGCAACGGAAAAGCACGCATCTTCTTTGTACAACACCTCAATTTTTGAATTTAACGATCCTGCTGCACGTCGTATGCTTAACCACATTCAATCGGAAGAACAACAACACGGGGAACAACTATATGCCTACATGACGGCAAACAATATGGGAAACGCATAAATACAGCATAAAAATGAAAAGTACCTTCTTGGGTTGCCAAGAAGGTACTTTTCATTGTTTTACAAAACACACCGTCGCATGATCATACTTTTCATCTGTAACTTTATCATGTAACAAAAAACATTGTAACAGGTTATATCATACATCACAAACAAAAATGCGATGATCTCACATACGCATTTAAGATGCATTTATTTTCCGCTTCGCAAGATATTCCAACCAATGTGTCAGTTCCGAAAATGTACTTTGCATACCACCCCACGGGTGTTGAGAATCACGAATACAATGATTTGTAACCAGGTATCCCTCCATACCGGCAGTTGTTGCGCCGAACATATCTTCTCCCTCATTGTTACCGATCATCAGGCACAGTTGGGGCGTGACATGCATCCGCGTACATATTTGAAGATAATACTGTGCATTCGGTTTGCAAAAACAAGAATTTTCATACGATGTGATCCAATCAAAATCGGTCTCATGTAATCCGATCCAAGAAAGACGTTCGCGTTGCGCATCCATCGGAAATACCGGATTTGTCGCCAGTACCACGACGGGAGCAATGGCATGCGCAGCATCAATGGCGCGTCGCGCATACGGATTGGGATGCGCAACCGTATGCACTTCATGAAATTCATTGCGATAAAACGCATTGCAAGCATCATGTATCATTTGGCACGAAACACCTTCCCAAGCGGAAAACTGTTCCCAAAAGCAGGCTTCATTGCTGCGACTTCCGTCATTGTGTGCCATTTCACGTGTACCTGCCCATACGTGATCGATCAAAGCTTTTGCCTCTACTCCCGTTTTGGCACATACTGTTTTACACAATTGATGGAAGTAAGCAGAAACAAAAGCATCCTGATCCATGGGTAACAGCGTACCATCCAGGTCAAATAAAATTGCCTGATATTGCTTCATAAAATTCCTCTTCCCACATAAAAGGGGCTGCGGAGTCCTCCTCCGCAGCCAGCCTTTATATCGATTATCATGCCATTAAGCCCAAGACATGGTACCGGGTTTGGGTTCATAAATCAAGACATCTTTCAAAAATGCCACTGCTTTCTCCAAGCCCTCATCAATGCTCATCAAGCTATCTTCATGCTCGATGCTCATCACCTTGTCATAACCAACCAGACGCAATGCGCTGGCGATATCGCGCCAATAATCCAAACCATTGCCGTAACCAACAGCACGGAACACCCAAGAACGATGGATTTCATCACCGTAATGTTTGGTATCCAATACACCGGTACGTGCCGTGTTGATTGCATCGATTTTGGTGTCTTTCGCATGGAAGTGATAAATGGCATCACCCAAATAACGAATGGCTGCCACAGGATCCACACCCTGCCAAATCAAATGAGACGGGTCGAAATTCGCACCGATGGTCGGACCAACCGCCTCACGCAGACGCATCAATGTCTCCGGATTGTAAACGCAAAAACCGGGATGCATCTCAAAAGCGATCTTCGTCACTTTATGTTCGTTTGCAAATTTTGCCATCTTTTTCCAATAAGGAATCAATACTTCATTCCATTGATATTCCAAAATGGCAGGATAATCATCCGGCCATGCGCAGGTCACCCAGTTTGGAGCCGTCGCATGAGGGCCGTCTCCCGGGCAACCGCTGAATCCGACAACGGTATCAATGCCGATTTTTTCTGCCAACAGAATGGCGTTGACAAAATCATCATGATACATTTTTGCTGTCTCTTGATTGGGGTGAACGGGGTTGCCGTGACAGGACAACGCAGAAATCTTCATATTGTGGCGCTGAAAAGTATCAAGAAATTCCTGATATGCCTTTTCATCGTTCAAAAGCACTGCGGGGTCACAATGGGCTTTTCCGGGATAACCGCCGCATCCAATCTCCGCCATCGTCACACCCAACTTTGACAGATGTGCCAGTACCTCATCCAGAGACTTGTTCCCATACAGGTTTGTCAATACACCAAGTTCCATGATATAACTCCTTTCTTCCTTTGCAATAAAAGATCAAAGAAATCAGATCAGATGATCAATGTTGATCCTCAATTAAAATAGTAGGGTTTTCCGGTCTTTGCAGACTCGTAGATGCCTTCCAAAATCTGTGTAACCACATAAGCCTCTTCCGGTTTCACAAACGGCTCTGTGTCCTCGCGAATCGATTTGATCCACAATTTAGCTTCACGAATATGTGCCGGTTCGTCGCCTACACCTTCATAGAAAGCAACATTGCCGCCACCGCTCATGGAAATATCCTGTACATACTGATATCCGTTTTCCACGCCGTTGATACGGATTTTTCCGCCTACCATATCGCCGCCGGCTTTGTCGCCAACAACCGTCGTTTCGGCCTCACGTACATCCAGAGAGTTGAGCGCCCAAGAAGATTCCAATGAAATTGTTGCGCCGTTTTCCATAACAACAAATCCAAAGGCAGAGCTCTCTACCGTAAAATCTTCCGGTTTCCAAGGACCCCATTCATTTCCTTGCTCACCAACCGGATCCGCATTGTGTGCATGATAAGTCGTACCGACACAATATTTGGGCTTGTAATTGTTCATTGTCCAAAGCGTCAGATCCAATGCATGCGTACCGATGTCGATCAACGGACCGCCGCCTTGCTCATATTCGTTCAGAAATACGCCCCAGGTAGGTACAGCACGACGACGAATCGCATGTGCACGTGCATAATAAATGTTACCAAATCTTCCCTGATCTGCTTCTTTCTTCAGCAAACGGGCATCTGCTCTCTGACGGTTCTGATAACCGATCGTAAGCTTTTTGCCGGTACGTTTTGCAGCATCCAACATCTTTTTCGCTTCAGCAGAGTTGATTGCCATGGGCTTTTCGCACATAACATGTTTACCAGCCTCCAAAGCATCCACAGTGATAAAGCTATGTGCACGGTTCGGTGTCAAAACATGTACAACTGCAATAGAATCGTCTTTCAAGAGTTCCTTGTAGTCCGTATATACTTTTGCATCTTTGGTACCGTACTTTTCTGCGGCATCACGTGCACGTTGCTCGATCAGATCACAAAATGCAACCATTTCCACATCTTCACATGCCTGCAAGCCCGGCAAATGTTTGCCGTTTGCAATTCCACCGCAACCGATGATACCAACTCTGATTTTTTCCGCCATTTGTTGTTCCTCCACTCGCTGTACACAGCGATTTCGTTGAATTTATTTTCTCAAATATTATAATATAATCCAACTGCAAATGCAAGTCCTTTTCTGTTTTTCTCTTTGAATTTTTCTGTATAAAACAAAAAACACAGTGACTGAAAACCCTCGTTTCACAGATAAAATCCGTACATAACGTTATTTCAGTCACTGTGTTATTTTTATTTGAATGAAACGTTCAGAAAAAGCGTTGGCAATTATGCCTCCGTCTTTTCTTCCTCTGCCTTTTCTTCCGCAGGTGCAACAGCATCGGCTTGCTCAGCTTCCGCTGCAACTTCCGTTTCCACTGCATCTTTTGCTTCCGATTCCTCAGCCGCAGTCGTTTCTTCGGCTTTGGTCTCCTTCACTTCTTCTGCTACAGCTTGATCTGCATTCTTTTTGGAAGCAGTTTTTCTGGACGAGGTTTTCTTTGCAGCCTTCTTTGTCTCTTCTGCCGCTTTCTTTTCCTCATCCTGCACAAGAGCAATCAGTGCCATTTCCGCACCGTCACCTCTGCGCGGGCCGAGTTTATAAATGCGCGTGTAACCGCCGTTGCGATCCGCATAAGATGGTGCGATTTGATCAAATACTTTTTTCACAACATCTTCTTTGGTGATATATGCCAATGCCTGACGGCGTGATGCAAGCGTATTCTTTTTACCGAGGGTAATCATTTTCTCGGTCATACTTCTGACTTCTTTGGCGCGCGTCAGAGTCGTTTCGATCTTGCCGTTGTCCAGCAAAAACGTCACCATGCCTCTGAGCATCAAATTACGATGCGCCGTTTTTCTGCCGAGTTTTCTTGTACCGGGCATGTTTGTTTCCTCCTTATCCAATGACCAGTGTCACGTTTATCAATCGTCGTCCCGTTTCAGATCCAGTCCCAAAGAATGCAGTTTTTCCACCACTTCTTCCAGTGACTTCTTCCCGAGATTCCGGATTTTGATCATATCATCTTCCGTACGGTTAATCAGATCTTCCACGGTATCAATGCCCGCCCGCTTCAAACAATTGAAGCATCTGACAGACATGTCAAGCTCCTCAATGGTCATCTCAAGCACTTTGACTTTCATCGTCTCTTCGCTTTCCACCATAATTTCAGCCCTCTTTGCCTCGTCACTCAGGTCGATAAAGAGGTTGAGATGCTCGTTGAGAATCTTGGCGCCAAGAGAAATTGCCTCTTTTGCAGAAATCGTTCCGTTGGTCAATACTTCCAGCGTCAGTTTATCATAGTCTGTCCGGCTGCCCACACGTGTGTTTTCCACATGATAGCTCACCGTGTAAACCGGCGTGTAGATGGAGTCGATATAAATCAGACCCACTTGGCTGGGATTCAGCTGCTTATTTTTCTCCTGGGAAACATAGCCACGGCCGTGAGAAAAGGTCAGTTCCATATAAAAACGGACATTGTCATTTACCGTAGCAATGTGCAGATCCGGATTCAAAATTTCAATATCGGCATCCTGTTTGATATCCCCGGCCGTTACTTCGCACGCGCCGGTCACATCAATGATCACCGTTTTGGGAGAATCCGTATGCAACTTTGCAACAATTCCCTTGACATTCAAAACAATTTCGCAAACATCTTCTTTCACACCGGGAACGGTGGATATTTCATGCAGCACACCGTCAATTTTAATCGCCATAACTGCGACACCCGGTAAAGAAGAAAGCAATACACGACGCAAAGAGTTGCCCAGCGTAATGCCATAGCCTCTTTCCAATGGTTCCACAATGAATGTTCCGCTGCGCCCATCTTCACTGAGATTTACGGTCGTAATGTTGGGCTTCTCTATTTCAATCATTCGTTTTTCCTCCTATATCTTTCTATATATATCCGCTGCCAAACTGCGCGGATGCACAGGAAAATGTTTGTGCGTGCATACCCAAAGTCCGTAGCCGAAAGAGTATCGGACGATAACTCTCGGTATTCGGAGGGAATGATTATTTAGAGTACAACTCGACGATCAGGTGCTCTTCAAACGGGAAGTCTACATCGTCTCTCTGCGGCATGGCAACCACGGTAGCCGTCGCGTTCGTCGTATCGACATCCAGCCATTTCGGCACACTGCTCTTACGGGACTCCAACGCTTCCATCAAACCTTTGATTTTTTCGGAAGAACGGCTGGATTCTTTCACAGCAATCACATCTCCAACCTTGACAGACATGGAAGGAATGGTGACTTTTTTGCCGTTCAGGGTAAAGTGGCCATGCAGTACGAGCTGGCGCGCATCAATACGGTTCTCCGCCATTCCCATACGGAACACGGTGTTGTCCAAACGACGCTCCAGCAAAATCAGGAGGTTTTCACCGGTCTGGCCCTCTTTGCGGTCCGCTTTTGCAAACAGATTCTTAAACTGTTTTTCCTGCACACCGTAAATTCTCTTTGCTTTCTGCTTCTCACGCAGCTGCATACCGTATTCTTTCAGCTTCTTGTTCTGCGCACCATGTTGACCAGGCGCACCGGCACGACGCGCTACGGCGCATTTACCGGTCAAGCAGCGTTCGCCTTTCAAATACAGTTTTGTGCCTTCTCTGCGGCACAATCTGCAAGAAGGTCCTGTATATCTTGCCATATTCTTCTACCTCCCTTATCCTTACACGCGTCTTCTTTTCGGCGGACGGCATCCGTTGTGCGGGATCGGTGTGACGTCGCGAATCAGCGTGATATCCAGTCCTGCTGCCTGCAGTGCTCGAATAGATGCCTCTCTGCCGGACCCCGGACCCTTCACGTATACTTCCACTGTTTTCATGCCGTGATCTACTGCAGTCTTTGCGGCGGTTTCCGCTGCCATCTGTGCTGCGTAAGGTGTAGATTTTCTGGAGCCTTTGAAGCCCATTTCTCCGGCAGAAGCCCACGACACAGCGTTGCCGGCCATATCAGTAATAGTCACGATGGTATTGTTAAACGTAGAACGGATGTGTGCACAGCCTTTTTCCACATTTTTCCGTTCGCGGCGCTTTCTGACAACTTTTTTCGTTGCTTTAGCCATGGATTACTCTCTCCTTTTATTTTTTCTTGTTGGCAATGGTTTTTGCAGGACCCTTTCTGGTTCTTGCATTGGTCTTTGTTCTCTGTCCTCTGACCGGGAGTCCTTTTCTGTGTCGAATGCCGCGATAACAGCCAATTTCAATCATTCTTTTGATATTCAGTGCAACGTCACGGCGCAAATCACCCTCCACTTTGTGGGATTTTTCAATCTCTTCACGCAGTGCAGCAACCTCTTTTTCCGTCAGATCTTTCACACGGGTATCCGGATTGATGCCGGTAGCAGTCAAAATGTCATTGGACGTTTTTCTGCCAATCCCATAAATATAGGTCAGACCGATTTCAACGCGCTTTTCGTTGGGAATATCAACACCAGCAATACGAGCCATTGTATTTCTACCTTTCTTTTGAATTTGTCAAACGGAATCAGCCCTCAGCCTTGGCGCTGTTTGTGTTTGGGATTTTCACAAATCACCATTACACGGCCTTTTCTTTTGATGATTTTGCACTTTTCGCAAATCTTTTTTACGGAAGGCTTTACTTTCATCTTTTTCACCGTTCCTTTCTGCACCCCTCAATGGGGATGTTTGGTTGTTTGCTTATTTCGTTCTGTAAGTGATGCGTCCTTTGTTCAGGTCATACACCGACACCTCGACGGTCACCTTGTCGCCCAGCAAAATTTTGATATAATTCATGCGGATTTTGCCGGAAATGGTGGCAGTGACGATATGATCATTGGGAAGCTTAACTTTGAAAGTGGCGTTGGGGAGCACCTCAACAACCGTGCCCTCAAATTCGATTACGTCGTCTTTTGCCATACTGCTTTTCTCCTTTTGATACAGTGCATGGTTTTACGATTCATTCTACTTTTGTCAGCAGATGAACCCCTTGCGGCGTCACTGCGATTGTATGCTCATAATGTGCACTCAGACTTCCGTCTGCTGTTTTAACAGTCCAACCATCGGGCATTTCAACCACCTGGTATGTGCCGATGTTCACCATCGGTTCGATGGCAATGGTCATGCCGGGATACAACCGCACGCCGCGGCCGGGCGTACCGTAATTGGGTACATCCGGTGCCTCGTGCAGCTCATATCCCACGCCGTGCCCAACATATTTTCGCACGACGGAATAACCATTGGATTCCACATACTGCTGAATGGCCGCGCCGATGTCGCCCAATCGAGCGCCTTCGTGAATTTGTGCCACACCACGGTAAAAACTCTCACGTGTCACAGCAATCAGATGTTCGGCATCTTTGGAAATTTTTCCGACCCCAAACGTATTGGCGCTATCACCGTGGAATCCATGGTAAAAGGCACCAACATCGATCTTCACAATGTCGCCCTCTTGCAGATATCGGTGCTTGGACGGGATGCCATGAATGATTTCATCGTTGATGGAAATACACGCGCTGCCGGGAAATCCCGCATATCCCAAAAAGGAGGGACGCGCGCCGCATTTCTCAATGTGATGACGAATGGCATCGTCCAATGCCTTGGTACTGACTCCTTCACGGATCATATCACGGGCGACCAAAAGTGCCTCTCCCGTGATCCGTCCGGCTTCTTTCATTTCGGCCAATTGTGCCGCATTTTTCACCTGTATCATTGGTTTGCCTTGCCTGCCTCTTGAATGGCCTGCAGTGTAAGAGCTGTGGTGTCTTCGACTTTTTCCTGGCCATAAACGATATGCAGTTTGCCCTTGTTGCGATAATACTCTTTCAAAGGCTCCGTTTGTTCGTGATACACACGCAACCGATCTGCTACCACTTCAGGGGTATCATCCTTGCGGATGGTCAATTCTTTCCCACATTTATCACAATGAATGCCGTCGGCACTCGGTTTATGATCAATATGATAAGAGCTGCCGCAGGAACAGACACGTCTGCCACTCATACGTTTAATAATGGTATCATCATCCACTTCGATGGAAACAACAGCATCCATCTCAATCCCCATGCGGTCCAGCGCTTCTGCCTGTACCACAGTACGCGGGAAGCCATCCAAAATGAATCCGTTTTTGCAGTCATCCTGCGCCAAACGTTCCTCAATGATACCGATCACCACATCATCCGGAACCAATTTTCCGCTTTCCGTATAGGATTTTGCGGCAAGTCCCATCGGCGTACCGTTGGCAATCGCCTCACGGATCATTGCACCGGTTGAAATGGCAGGAATATGATATGTCTCGCTGACAATTTCCGCCTGCGTACCTTTTCCGGCACCGGGCGCGCCCAAAAACATAATCTTCATGTTGTGCCTCTCTTTAATCCAGGAAACCTTTGTAATGCCGCAATGTCATCTGCGCCTCAATGTCACGCGCCGTTTCCTGAACGACACCGACAACGATCAAAAGCGAAGAGCCACTGAACGCCAGAATTGAGACAGAAGAAGACAAGAACATGTTGATGATCAGCGGAACCACAGAAATAATGCTCAAGAAAATCGCACCGATTAAAGTGATTTTGTTGAGAATTTTCTTGATGTAATCCGCCGTCGGTTTTCCCGCACGAATGCCTAAAATAAAGCCACCGTTTTTCTTCAAATTGTTGGCAACCTCCACGGGATTAAAAGAAATCGCGCTGTAGAAGTATGCAAAAGCAATAATCAGCAGGAAATAAATCAAAGAATAGAACCAAGATTCATAGGAGAAGAAGTGCCAGATCCCCTTCGTGGTATCTGCGCCAGCCAATGTTGCAATGGTTGTAGGCAGAGAAACGATGGAAGAAGCAAAGATGATAGGCATAACACCGTTCATGTTCACTTTGATCGGAAGCGTGGTGTTCTGTCCGCCATACATTTTGCGTCCGACAACTTTTTTCGCATATTGCACCGGCAAACGGCGTTCTGCATTGGTGACTTCCAATACAAAGAAAATCACGACCACCAGCACAACAATAACTGCCAACGTAATCAGAATAGCCGTCCAAGCGGAACTTGCATTCAAGACATACTGAGAAAAGATTGCAGGCAGACGGGAAATGATATTAACAAACAGAATCAAGGAAATACCATTGCCAATACCAAATTCATTGATACGTTCCGCCATCCACATAATTAACGATGCACCTGCACAATAAGAGGCGACAATGACGACGCCGATAAAGGCAGAAGGAACGTTTTCTACCGTCTCTACCGCATTGTATCCGGAACCGGAAATAATGCGGTAATAACCATAGCTGGTAATCAAGCTCAACGCAACCGTCAAATAACGTGTAATGCGATTGATTTTCCGCGGACCTTCGTCACCATCTTTCGCCATACGTTCCAATGCAGGAATCGCAATGGTCAAAAGCTGGATCACGATAGAAGCCGTGATATACGGGGTGATGGACAATGCGAACAGCGTTGCATGGGAGAATGCGTCACCACTCAGCAAGTTAAAATACTCAAACAACGAGCCGCTCGCAGCAGTTGCAAAGGATTGAAGTGCTTCAGCACTGACAAACGGCACGGGAATCTGAGCGCCCAAACGATAAAGGATCAGAATGAGCACGGTGAACAGCAGCTTTTTGCGCAGATCAGGAATCCGAAATGCGTTTTTCAGTGTTCCAAGCACGTCAAATCACCTCGCACTTTCCGCCGGCTGCTTCGATCTTTTCCTTGGCAGTTGCAGTGAATGCCGTTGCTTTGACAGTCAACTTTTTGGTCAATTCACCGTTACCCAGAATTTTCAGCCCATCCAGACTTTTCTTTTCCAATCCGGCAGCCTTCAATGCGGCCGCATCAACAGTTGCACCATCTTCAAAGCGATTCAGTGCGCCAACGTTGATCGTCACATATTGTACGGCAAAACGATTGTGAAAACCTCTCTTCGGCAATCTGCGATATAACGGAATCTGACCGCCCTCGAAACCGGGTCTGACGCCGCCGCCGGAGCGAGCATTTTGTCCCTTATGTCCCTTGCCTGCTGTTTTCCCGTTACCGGAGCCTGCACCGCGTCCTTTGCGGTAAACGTCTCTGACAGAGCCCTCAGCAGGAGAAAGTTCATGAAGTTTCATTGCTTTTCCTCCTTATTTCAGATATTATCAACGGCAACCAAATGACCGATCACTTTCAGTTTGCCGGCGAGGACTGCATCATCAGCATGTTCCATGCTGTCACCGATCCGATGCAATCCCAGCGATTTTGCGGTGGCTTTCTGATTGGGTTTTGCGCCGATCAGACTTTTTTGCAGTGTGATCTTTACCTTTTTTTCCATGGTTGAAAGCCTCCCTTACTTCAGCGTTTCCGCAGCAACCCCGCGCATGGCAGCGACCTGATCCGCCGTACGCAATGTGGAAAGACCTGCAAACGTTGCTTTCACAACATTAATCGGGTTGTTGCTTCTCAAACATTTCGTCCGAATGTCTTTGATGCCTGCCATATCCATGACGGCACGCACTGCGCCACCCGCGATAACGCCGCTACCGGGAGCAGCGGGTTTCAGCAGTACCTTGCCGGCGCCGAATTCACCAATGACTTCGTGCGGAATGGTAGTACCTTTCAAAGATACGGTAATCATATTCTTTTTTGCATCTTCAATGCCTTTTTTGATTGCATCCGGAACCTCTGCGGCTTTGCCCAGACCGTAGCCGACATGGCCGTTTTCATCGCCGACCACCATCAGTGCTGCAAACCGTGCAATACGGCCGCCTTTGACCGTCTTGGAGACACGTCTCACAACGACCAGCTGCTCTTTGAGTTCCAATGCATTCACGTCGATCTTATTAACCATGTTATCCTCCTGCTCAGAACTTCAGGCCGGCCTGACGCGCTGCGTCAGCCAATGCCTGGACACGTCCGTGATAAAGGTATCCACCGCGGTCAAACACCACGTTTTCAATGCCTTTTTCCACAGCTCTCTTTGCGATGGTCTCACCGATCTTTGCCGCAGCGTCTTTGTTGCCGCCATTTCCCTCGAAAGCAGCTTCGAGCGTGGATGCAGAAACCAGTGTGACACCCTTGGTGTCGTCAATGATCTGAGCATAAATATTTTTCTCAGAACGATACACAGCCAGGCGCGGGCACGTAGCAGTGCCGGAGATTTTTGCGCGAAGACGTTTATGTCTCTTCAAGCGCTGTGCATTGCTGTCTTTTCTTGAAACCATGCTGTTCTACTCCTTTCTTTATTTGCCGGCCTTACCGGACTTGCGACGGATGTGTTCATCCGCATATTTGATACCTTTGCCCAGATACGGTTCCGGAGGTCTCTTTTCGCGAATAATCGCTGCGATCTGACCTACGGCCTGTTTGTCAATGCCTTTGACCACAATGGTGTTCTGATTGGGCACATCAAACGTAATACCATTCTCCTCAGAAATTTCAATTCCGTGAGAATAACCCAGGCTCAGCTGTAATTTGTTGCCCTGTTTTGCGGCTCTGTAACCGACGCCGTTGATTTCCAGCGTTTTGGAATATCCCTCCGTCACGCCGACCACCATATTGTGCAAGAGCGAACGGGTCAAACCGTGCAGCGCTCTGTGCGTTTTTTCATCATCCGGACGCGTGACATGCACAACACCGTCATTGACCTCAATGGTCATATCCGGATGAAATGTCTGCGTTAATGTTCCCTTCGGACCTTTTACCGTCACCTGATTTCCGGCTTCCACGGTAACTGTGACACCGGCGGGAACAGCAATCGGACTTCTACCAATTCTTGACATTTGTCTTTTCCTCCCGTGTTCAAATTACCATACAAAGGCCAGCACTTCGCCGCCCACGTTTTCTTGGCGCGCGCGCTTATCTGTCATGATGCCTTTGGAAGTGGAAACAATTGCAATACCCATGCCGTTCATAACTTTCGGCATATCTTCGCAATTGGAATAAATGCGCAGACCGGGCTTGGATACACGGCGCAAGCCTTGGATCACTTTGCCCTTGCCGGCGGTATATTTCAAAACGATGCGGATAACGCCCTGTTTGCCATCATCAATCACCTGATAAGATTTGATATAACCTTCGGTGAGCAGAATTTCGGCAATTGCCTTCTTCATATTCGAACAAGGGACGTCAACCGATTCATGCTTTGCGTTGTTCGCATTGCGAATGCGTGTGAGCATATCTGCAATGACATCTGAAATTTGCATTTGTTTTTCCTCCTTGATGCAAGAGTTTCAAAAAGTGTTTGGATGCGTGAGCGCATCCGACGCTTTCACCTTGCTGCCGGTTCGTTCCGGCGGCTAATCGGTGGTTAAAGAGATATCTCTTTCCTGCCGATAAGTTGGAGCGTAATGATAAATGTGAAACGTCAATGTTCTTGCGATTACCAGCTTGCTTTTCTTACGCCGGGGATCTCGCCCTTGTAGGCAAGTTCTCTGAAGCAGATACGGCAAATACCGTATTTTCTCAGATAAGCATGCGGACGACCGCAGATTTTGCAGCGATTATACTCTCTGGTGGAATACTTCTGCTTTTTCTGCTGTTTTAAGATCATCGCCTTTTTTGCCATTGTTCCCTGCCCCTCCTTATCTCGTAAAAGGTGCGCCCATCAAGGTCAGCAGCTCTCTCGCTTCTTCGTCGGTCTGTGCGGTTGTGACAAAAATAATGTCCATGCCGCGAATTTTATCCACCTTATCGTATTCGATTTCAGGGAAGATCAGCTGTTCTTTGATACCCAAAGAATAGTTGCCGCGTCCATCGAATGCGTTCGGGTTGATTCCCTTGAAGTCGCGCACACGAGGCAGTGCCAAGTTGAACAGACGATCCAAGAATTCATACATTCTGGAACCGCGCAACGTCACTTTTGCACCGATTTTCATGCCTTCACGCAGCTTGAAATTCGCCACGGATTTTCTGGCATATGTCGGGATCGCGCGCTGTCCGGTGATCAGCGTAAGCTCTTCAATGATATTGTCAATTACCTTGGAATTGTCTTTTGCATCGCCCGCGCCGACATTGATCACGATTTTATCCAGTTTCGGGATCTGCATGACGCTTTTATAGTTGAATTTTTTCATCAACGCAGGGGCAACTTCTGCAGTATACATTTCTTTCAGTCTTGCTGCCATTTGAACTTACCTCCTGTCTCACAGCGGATTGCCGCATTTTGCACAAACACGCTCTTTATCGCCGTTTTCCTGTACATTGTACTTGGCACGGACGCCTTTGCCGCATTTGCTGCAATACAGGGCAACCTTGGATGCGATAATTGCACCCTCAACTTTGATGATACCGCCCGTCTCACCTTGGCGACGAGGTTTTACGTGTTTGGAAACCATACCGGCGCCTTCCACAATAACCTTGCCCTCTTTGGGTGAAACTTCAAGTACCTTACCTCTTTTTCCCTTGTCGTCGCCGGAGATAACGATGACCTGGTCATTCTTTTTGATATGAAGTGTGTTCATACTTGTTACCTCCTTACAGTACTTCAGGTGCCAGAGAAAGAATCTTCAGATAATCTTTCTCACGCAGCTCTCTTGCCACCGGGCCGAAAATACGGGTGCCGACGGGGTTTTTATCGTCTTTTATGATTACCGCCGCGTTTTCATCAAACTTAATGTAAGAACCATCCGCCCGTCTGAGCCCTTTGACGCTTCTTACAACGACAGCTTTCACAACTTCGCCTTTTTTTACGGTGCCGTTCGGCGCGGCTTTTTTCACCGCACATACAACAACATCGCCAATGTTGGCGTATCTTCTGCCGGATCCGCCCAACACACGAATGCACATCAGTACTTTCGCGCCGGTGTTATCCGCCACATTCATAAGTGTCTGTTGCTGAATCACTGTGTTTTCCTCCTTCAATCACACTTCACAGGTACATAAAACAGCGCACCTGCACATGCAATTATTTTGCTTTCTCAATCACTTCAACCAGTCTCCATCTCTTGTCCTTGGACAAGGGTCTGGTTTCCATAATCGATACTTTATCGCCGATGGTGCACACGTTGTTTTCATCATGCGCCTTAAGTTTTCTGGTACGTTTGATGACCTTGCCGTATTTCGGGTGTTTGACGTTGTCTTCGATGGCAACAACAATCGTCTTGTCCATCTTGTTGCTGACCACCCGGCCGGTTCTGGTCTTTCTCAGATTTCTTTCTTCCATTTTATGACTTGTCTCCTTTCCGTGTACTCAGGTTACGCGTTTTCAGAAACAACTTGCTGTTTCTGGCGAAGAACCGTCATGACTCTTGCAATATCTCGTTTGGTATCAGCAATCTTGTGAGGATTATCAAGCTGATTGATTGCAAGCTGGAAGCGCAGATTGAACAGTTCCTCTTTCAGCCCTTTGAGCTTATTTTCAAGCTCTTCCACGGACATTTCTCTCAAATCCTTAGCTTTCACGGCTTACTCCTCCTCAGCGTTATTCTGTTCTTTCACCATGAATTTGCACTTAATCGGCAGTTTATGGGAAGCCAAACGCATTGCCTCACGTGCAACTTCTTCCGGCACGCCGTCCATTTCGAACATCACGCGCCCGGGTTTCACAACGGCAACCCAATATTCAGGTGAACCTTTACCGGAACCCATACGTGTTTCAGCGGGTTTTTCGGTGATCGGCTTATCGGGGAAAATTTTAATCCAGACTTTACCGCCACGTTTAATATAACGGGTCATGGCGATACGGGCTGCTTCAATCTGGTTGCTGGTAATCCATGCAGGTTCCAATGCCACCAAACCGTAGCTTCCGTACGTAATCGTGTTGCCGCGGTATGCCTTACCGGTCAATCTGCCGCGGTGTACACGTCTGTACTTAACTCTCTTAGGCAGTAACATTATTTGTTGCCTCCTTCCCGAGGAGCTCTCGGTCCACGCGGACCGTTATAATTGCTATAAGGATTGGGGCGTCCGCCTTCTCTGCGTGCACCGTCGTGGCGTCCGCCTTCGCGACGTCCACCGTCCCGACGATCACGGCGATCGCGACGATCTCCGCGGTTGTCATTGTTGAAACGACGACGCTGACGGCGATCTTCACCGGTTTTTTCGGTGCTCTCCGCCAAAACCTCACCTTTGTAAATCCAAACCTTAACGCCGATCTTTCCGTAAGTCGTATTGGCTTCCCAGAAACCATAGTCGATATCAGCGCGAATGGTCTGCAGCGGAATGGTACCTTCGTGATAGTGCTCGGAACGAGCAATTTCCGCGCCGCCCAAACGACCGGAAACCGCCACTTTAATGCCTTTGGCACCCAGACGCATCGTTCTGCCGATGGACTGTTTCATGGCGCGACGGAAGGAAATTCTCTTTTCCAACTGGCTGGCAATGTTCTCCGCTACCAGCTGTGCGTCCAGATCGGGCTGCTTGATTTCCACCACGTTGATGGAAACGGTTTTACCCAGCATCTTTTCGCATTCCGCTTTCAATTTATCAATTTCTGTACCCTGCCGGCCAATGATCATACCCGGCTTGGCGCAGTGAATATAGATCCGTACCATGTCGCCCGCGCGTTCGATCTCAATTTTCGGAACGCCGGCTTGCTGTTCTTTCTTTTTCAGAAATGTTCTGAGTTTGTGGTCGGAGACCAGTGTATCACCGAATTCCTGATCGGAAACAAACCATCTGGAATCCCAGTTCTTGATCACACCGACACGCAAACCGTGCGGATTAACTTTCTGTCCCATGTCTGCTTTAACCTCCTTCTTTCAGATTTTATTCTTTTTCCGCAAGAACCATCGTGACATGGCTGGTTCTCTTCAAAATGCGGTTGGCTCTGCCCTGGGCTCTGGGTTGAATGCGCTTCAGCGTGGGGCCGGGGCAAACATAGCACTCGGAAACGTACAAATTAGATACGTCCATTCCGAAATTGTTCTCAGCGTTCGCACTTGCGCTTTTGATCAACTTGATCAAATACTCGCTGGCGCTCTTGTGTGTGTTGTTCAGAATACCCATCGCAACAGCAACGTCTTTGCCGCGGATCAGATCCAGAACGATTTTCACTTTACGCGGAGAAATTCTTGCATATCTTAAATATGCCTTTGCTTCCATCGTTTTCTTCCTCCCTAATATTCGTTGTCGAACATGCGATTGGTATTATTTCCCGTTGTTGGATGTCTTGCTGCCTGCGTGGCCTTTGAATGTACGCGTAGGCGCAAACTCACCCAGTTTGTGACCGATCATGTCTTCGGTGATATACACCGGAACATGTTTTCTGCCGTCATGAACGGCAATGGTGTGGCCGACAAACTCCGGGAAAATGGTGGAAGCACGAGACCAGGTCTTGATAACCTGTTTTTCGCGTTTTTCATTCATGGCAACGATTCTGTCATACAGTTTCGTTTCAACAAAATAACCTTTTTTCAGGCTTCTGCTCATGATCGTCTTCCTCCTTACTTACTGTTTCTGTGTCTTACGATGAACTTCTCGGTTCTGGCCTTCTTCGAACGGGTCTTATAACCCATCGCAGGCTTACCCCAAGGAGTGACAGGGGAAGGACGACCGATCGGGCTTTTACCCTCACCACCACCGTGCGGGTGATCGCAGGGGTTCATTGCCGAACCACGAACCGTCGGACGAATGCCGCGGTGTCTGGTTTTACCGGCCTTACCGATCTTCACATTCTCATGTTCCACATTGGAAACCTGACCGATCGTTGCTTTACAATTCAAACGGACAATACGCACTTCGCCGGAAGGCAAACGCACCTGCGCCACGCCGTTTTCTTTCGCCATGAGCTGTGCGGAACAACCAGCAGAACGAACCAGCTGGCCGCCTTTTCCGGGGTACAATTCGATGTTGTAAATCATGGTACCAACCGGGATGTTTGCGATCGGCAATGTGTTGCCGGGTTTGATGTCAGCATCGGCACCGGAGTAAATAACGTCGCCGTCGGTGAGACCCACCGGAGCGATCACGTATTTTTTCGTGCCGTCCTCATATTGAACCAATGCGATATAAGCGCTTCTGTTCGGATCGTACTCGATACCCAATACTTTTGCCGGAACATCCAGCGTGTTGCGCTTGAAATCGATGATTCTGTATTTCACTTTATTACCGCCGCCCTTGTGACGTACGGTGATGCGACCGTAGCTGTTGCGGCCGGCATGCTTTTTCTTAATGACGATCAGACTCTTCTCAGGTTTGAATTTTGTGATTTCCGCAAAATCCGGAACTGACATCTGTCTTCTCGCCGGAGAGGTGGGGTTGTACTTGACTGTTGCCATTTCTCACGCCTCCTTCTTTACATCATTCCGTCGAAGAACTCGATGGTCTTGGACTGCGGTTTCAGCGTTACAATGGCCTTTTTCCAGGTTCTTGTATATCCGAAATGGACGCCCATACGTTTCGGTTTCTTCTTCATATTGATTGTGTTGACGCTCAAGACTTCCACGCCCTTGAACATCGTCTCCACCGCCGTTTTCACCTCGGACTTTGTAGCGCCTTTTTGGACTTCAAATACATATTTTTTGTCCTGCGCCATCATCATGGAGGCTTCGGTGATGATCGGTCTTACGATAATATCCTGAACGCTCTTCATGATGCGTACACCTCCTCGATCTGTTCCACGGCGCCTTTTGCCGCAACCAGCAGATTGCAGTTCAACACATCATAGGTGTTGATGGTGTTTGCATATGCCACTTTGACACCTGCGATATTGGAAAGGCTTTTGTAAACCATGTCATTCTTTTCAGCAAGCACAACCAGCGCTTTTTTCTCAAAGCCAACTGCGTGCAGCATATCTGCCATGACACGTGTTTTATACTCGGTAGCAGTGATCTGATCAATCACCACCAGCGCATTTTCATTGACTTTATCGGACAGTGCGCCGAACAATGCCTTGCGGCGCGTCTTTTTATTCAGATCCGTGCGATAAGAACGGGGCTTCGGCGCAAATACCACGCCGCCATGCGTCCACTGCGGTGCGCGGGTGGAACCCTGTCTGGCTCTACCGGTTCCTTTTTGACGATACGGTTTGATACCGCCGCCGGAAACCTCAGCACGTGTCAATGCGGATTGCGTGCCCTGTCTCTGATTCAGAAGGTATGCTCTGACCGCTGCGTGCAGGACTGCTTTTTTCACTTCAGCCCCGAACACCTTTTCGGACAATTGCATGGAACCGACTTCCTTGCCCGCCATATCAACAACTTTTACGTTTGGCATTCGTCTTCTCCTCCTTCCGATTATGCTTTCACGGAATCACGCAAAAACACAACGCCGTTCTTTGCACCGGGAATGGCACCTTTCACAGCAATGATGTTGTTTTCTGCGTCGATCCGAACCACTTTAAGATTCAAAACAGTTACCTGTTCGTTACCATACTGACCGGCCATCTTCTTGTTTTTGAAAACACGGGACGGGGTCGAGGTGGAACCCATGGAACCAACCTGACGATGAATCGGGCCTGTACCGTGCGTCATACGCAAAATGTGGTTGCCCCAGCGTTTTACAGCACCCGTGTAACCACGGCCCTTGGTAATCCCTGTCACATCCACAGAATCTCCGGCAGTGAACGTATCTGCGCCGATAACGTCTCCGACGTTCATTTCGCAGGCATTGTCCAAACGAAATTCTTTGAGATGTTTTTTGTAGGGAACATTCGCCTTGGCAAAATGACCTTTTTGCGCCTTGGTCAGATGTTTTTCTTTTGCATCCTCAAATCCAAGCTGAACTGCATCATATCCGTCGTTCTCCGTCGTTTTTTTCTGAACGACCACGCAAGGACCAGCCTCGATCAAGGTGACGGGAATTACGTTGCCGATCTCATCAAAGATCTGTGTCATCCCCAATTTCTTTCCGATGATACCTTTTTTCATGTTTCATATCCTCCTGTTGCGTTATTGGTTGACACGCGCGCATGCCAACATGACCAACACAAAGCAAAAATCTCTCGGATCAGATCTTTACTTCGATTTCAACTCCCGCCGGGAGTTCCAAACCCGTGATCGCGTCTACTGCCTTCTGAGAGGGCTTAATCACATCGATCACTCTTTTATGGGTTCTCATTTCAAACTGCTCACGGCTGTCTTTGTATTTATGAACAGCGCGCAAGATGGTGACGATCTCTTTCTCCGTGGGGAGCGGGATGGGGCCGGAAACGGTTGCACCATTTCTCTTTGCGGTATCCACAATCTTTGCCGCCGCCTGATCTACCAGAGTGTGATCATAACTTTTCAATCTGATTCTGATTTTCTCCATAGCTGCCACTTGCTTTTCCTCCTTTTAAAAACTTTGCTTTTTAAACGAGGGGCGCAATGCTTATAATAAAGGAAGTCATTGCGTTGACGCATTTGCACACGATTCCGCGTGTTTCTTTTTCCCACTGTAAAATACGAAATCGCCGTACTTCGCGCTGTACAACGGTTTCGTACAGACAGCAGCAGAAACACATCGCCTGCATATGCTACCGCCCGGTTCAATATCGGACATACTCCACGAAAATTCCCTGCATTTCTGCAGCAACCTCTCGCTTCATCGCACGTCAAGCTTGTTAATTATACTATATTATCTAAGAAAAATCAAGGGTTTATGCGAAATTTTTACCAAATCTGAAAGAAAAATATTGCACAAATTTTCATAAATAAAATTGCGTTTTTATATGCACTTTACCATATAGCGGTAAAACCTGCCGTAACGAAAATTTTCTGAAATTTCAAACTTTACCGTGTACAAAAAAGAAGATCTGTGATAAAATATGATGGTAGTATTTTTTCTTGTGTCCAAGCTGTTTTTTTGAAAGCGCGAAAAGCGATATATGATTATGCAATAAATCCTTTTTCCAAATATATTCAAAAGACTCGGACGCACAATTTATCATACAAGAGGAACAAACATCATGGAACAACAATTAGAATTTCGTACACATGGCACCTGCTCTTCACGCATTTTGATCACGGTAGAAGACGATATTGTCAAAAACGTGGAATTTGTGGGAGGCTGCAGCGGAAATACGCAAGGTATCGCTGCATTGGTGCGCGGTATGAACGTGCAGGATGTGATTGCACGGCTCAAGGGTATTCGCTGCGGATTCAAATCGACCTCATGTCCGGACCAATTGGCACAAGCGCTGGAACAACTGACCTCTGAACGAGAAAAAACGCAGACGGCATAATCAATCTCCTGCCTGCAAGAGCGGTTTTGGCGGACACGTATTTTCATAATTCAAAAAATGTCCGGCACACAACCTTACGCACTCAATGTTTTTTATAAAAAACTTGATTGATTACAAGCATCTCCGACAGAACATACGTAAAACCGATATCTTCCGCGTTACATACCATTCTAAAGAAAGAAGGCTTTCGTATTATGAACTATCAAGAAAATTATCAGCGCTGGCTTACCTGCCCCAAAGTGGACGAAGCAACCAAAGAAGCATTGCGCGCCATGTCTCATGATGAGGATACCATCAAATTTAACTTTTTTCAGTATTTATCCTTTGGCACTGCAGGACTCCGAGGTACCATGGCACCCGGCACCAACAATATGAATGTATACACGGTTGCGCACGCCACGCAGGGACTCGCCAACCTGATTATACAAACCGGCAAAGAAGCCATGCAACGCGGCGTCGTGATTGCATATGATTGCCGAATCAATTCCAAGCTGTTTGCAGAAACGACCGCATCGGTGTTGGCTGCCAACAGCATCAACGTCTATCTGTTTGATGCATTGCGCCCCACACCCTTGCTCTCATACTCCGTCCGTGCACTGCACTGCATTGCCGGTGTAAACATTACAGCCTCCCACAATCCGAAAGAATATAACGGCTATAAAGCCTACTGGGAAGATGGCGCGCAGATCTCCCCGGCACTCGCCAAAGTGATCAGCGCCGAAATCGCCAAAACGGATATCTTCGAAGATGTTAAAACAATACCGCTGCAACAAGCCATTGACCAAGGTACTATAAAAATGGTCGGAGAAGAACTCGACCGTACGTATCTAAACGAGGTCGAAAAGCAGTTGGTTCATCCCGAAAATATTGCAAACGGCGAAAAAAAGCTACACATTGTGTACACACCTTTGCACGGAACGGGTTACCGATTGGTCCCGCAAATTCTAAAACGTGTCGGTTTTGAGAACGTTTCATTTGTGGACGAACAAATGGTCATTGACGGAAGATTTCCAACGGTTGATTTTCCCAATCCGGAATATCGTGAGGTATTTACGCTGGGCATCAAAAAGGCGGAACAGATCGGCTCTGACTTAATTGTGGCGACCGACCCTGATGCTGACCGCGTAGGGGTGGTGACCAAAGCGGCAAACGGTGAATTTGTCACGATCACCGGCAACCAGATGGGTGCGCTGTTACTGGATTATATCATCACCCAGCTGCGCGCGCAAAACCGGCTCCCCGATCACGCCTATGCCATTAAAAGCATTGTTACAACCGAAATGGCTACAAAAATTTGTGAACAAAACAACGTGACCATGTACAGCGTTTTCACCGGATTTAAGAACATCGGTGAAAAAATGTATGAAATGGAACAAGCGGGCAATCACGGATTTTTATTCGGATATGAAGAAAGTTACGGATACTTGCGCGGCAATTACGCACGTGATAAGGACGCCGTCGTTGCAACCATGCTCATTTGTGAAATGGCTTCTTATTATGCAACCCAAAATAAAACATTGTACGATGCATTGCAAGGTCTGTATGAAAAATACGGTTACTATCTGGATCGTCAGGAAAACATTTACATGAAAGGTTTGTCCGGTCTGGAACGGATGAAGCAGCTGATGGCTGCTCTTCGAAACGAGCCGCCCAAACAGATCGGTGGGATTGCCGTTGTTTGTGTAACAGACTACCTTACAAAACAGACCACGGATCTGCAAAGCGGGAAAATAACATCCACAAATATGGAAAGCACCGATGTGCTCTCTTATCGTACCGCCGCAGGCGATACGGTGGTCATTCGCCCCTCGGGTACGGAACCAAAGATCAAAATCTATTTTTTGGTTAGCGGAACAGATGAAACGCACGCCGCACAAAAATCCGATGCTTATCGTTCCACCGCATTACAATGGGTCGATACCCTGGCACCCGACCCGTCTGAGCACAAAAAAGAAACAAACGAAGATCAGAATGCATAACCTACCGGTCCCGTGATGTTGATGCGGCAACAAAAATCCGGCAGAAAAATGCGCATGTAACAAAGCATGTCGGACAGCGTGTTGCCTTGCATCAGAGAGGAGATGTGATGTTGAAACAGCAGACCAAGAAACGCCTCTGGCTCTATTTTTTGTTTACGCTTGTCGCCGTTGCTGCCTTTTCGGTGATTCGTACCTGGATGTGTTTGAACAGGTTAAATCTGACGCAGGAGCTTTTTTACCCCAACGATATCTTGACCAAAGGGATGCACTGGGGAATCGGTGTTGTTACAGTCCTACTCTGTACCGTCGGCTTTGTACAAAAAAACGCCTTTGAAACGCTCTTTATGCTTGATGATGCGGATAGTTTGGTCGACAGCGTCAACAACGGATTTTTCAGCATTTTTGCAAATGCGGTGAGCGGATGCCTTTTGTGTGGTGCGGGGATATTAACGGTTCCTCGTTTGAGCGAAACCGTTCAAGCACACTTAACCAATCAATTTGGTGGCGTACAACATGTATTTACCATCTTGCTTTGTATCAGTACCATTCCCGCCGCTCTCTATTTTTTCTGTAAAGCAGCGATGCGCCGCCCATCGAAAAATCTTTTGACGTTATTTGGACTGGGCGTCGTGTTATGGCATATCTCCCTGATCATCTCTACTTACTTTGATATTTCTGTTGCCATTAACAGCCCTATTAAAATTTTAGACCAGTTCAGCTTTATGTTCACCATGGTATATTTTCTGAATGAATGTCGGGAACATATCGGCACGCCGCGCCCGCGTTTTCATCTGGCCATTGCATTTCCCGCACTCTTTCTCTCTGCCGTTTCCGCGATACCCAATCTGATTACCCAGTTATATAACCCGGAACATCAGCTCAGCGTGCCGATTATATATTGTGCGGTGCAGCTTGCATTTTGTTTGCATATCATCGCAGATCTGATTGGCCGTTTGCATTCTGTCTCAAATGACGTACCACAGATAGTAGCGGGAGCCGAGTAACAAAAATGCGGTCTTGCAAACGACATCCACCCATTTCTTCTTACAAAGCAATTGTATTTGATACGAAAAGATAGCAAAGCAATTCCATATCATATAAAAAGATGCCATGTTGTATCACATGGCATCTTTTTTCATCAAAACAATTCATTCGTTCCGATCCGTCATCACGGTTCATCTTTTTTCTCCGCCGTTTTTCCACAGACTTGATCATATATGACGCTTTTCGGAACACCCCGATCGCGTGCCACCGCTTTGATGGCGTCATTTTTTCGCATATCAGGGTTCTTTTTCAAATAATCCTCCACATGTTCCTCCACGGACATCTCGCGCCATTCCGCGTTTTGTGTCACGCTGTCTCTGCTTGCGCCTGACACCACCAGAACATATTCGCCACGCGGTTCATGATCTTCATAATAGGAAACAGCCCGGGACAATGGGACACGTTGAATTGACTCATACTGTTTTGTCAGTTCTCGGCACAGCGCAACTTGCCGCTCTCCCAAAACTTCCAGCATCAAAGACAACGTGCGTTGCAGGCGATGCGGTGCTTCATAAAAGATTAACGTGCGCATCTCGCTTTTTACTTCTTCCAGCTGCTTTTTACCCGCACCCTGGGCCGCGGGCAGAAAACCCTCAAACGCAAAACGGGACGTATCCAATCCGGAAAGCGCCAATGCGTCAATCGCTGCGCAGCAACCGGGTATGGCAGTGATGGCAATATCGTTTTCCACACACAGCCGCACCAAATCCGCCCCCGGATCGCTGATTGCAGGCGTGCCGGCATCCGTGACCAACGCACAGCTTTCTCCCGCCGCAAGCCGGCGCACGATTTGTTCCCCACTCTGTTTTTTGTTGTGTTCATGATAACTGATAAGCGGCCGCGAAATACCGAAACAAGTCAGTAGTTTCCCCGTGTTACGTGTATCTTCCGCCGCTATAAAATCCACCTCACGCAATATTTTCAGAGCGCGCAACGATAAATCCATTAAATTGCCAATTGGTGTTGCCACCAAATACAACGTTTTGCTCTCCACTTGATTTTTCTCACGCATTCGTTGCGGCAAAGATTGCCACACGGCGCCAAACGGATCGGAAGCACAAGCATCTGTATGTGCAACGTCATTTTCTGTTATTGGTTGAGATACACCATCCCCGTCACAAAACGGCGCAAATGATTCATCATGGTTGGAAATAGACATCCGGAAACACCCCATGTTCATAAATATATTGATGCGCTTCGGTATCGATCCATGCGCCGTTTGCATCCCGACACCGCAAAATCAAGGGTGGGGTCTGATAAACGCCGGGCGCCCCACTCTTTTTGGCTTCCGCCAACAGCAAACAAGGCGCATGATCCGCGGTGGGATAAACAAACGTCAACCGTTTGAGCGCAAAATGATTTTCGTGCAATGCCGCACATAACGCATCCAGTCGCCGCGGTACATATACAACGGTCAAAAGCCCGCCATATTTCAATATTCGCGCTGCCGCCGCGCAAAATGCGTCAATATCACCGTGATTTGCATGGCGTGCGATTGCTTTTGATTCGTGGGGACTTTGTAATCCATCAGAGCAAAGAAAATAAGGCGGATTGGAAAACACTGCATCAATCGGCTTTCCAAACTGTTGCACGGTCAAGTCACGCACATCCGCAGTATGCACCGTGATACGATCAGATAATTTATTGTTTGCCGCATTTTGTGCAACCAGTGCCGAATAAGCGGGCTGCAGTTCTACCGCATGAATTTTCGCATAAACATCTGCTGCGGCGCAAAGTAGGGACACAACGCCGCTGCCACTGCCGAAATCGGCCGCAATGGCGCGTGGCCGGCGGCGTAAATATGCATAGAGCAGATAGGCATCCGTTCCAAATGTCAGTCCATTCCGTTGTTGCAAAAGGGTCAAACGATGATTGATGGGTGTTTGAAATGCATCGGTATGGTGACACGGATTTTCTTGCATTGGTGCAATCTCTTTTTTTGGCTGCATCACACACCTCCCGAGTCATAACGCCACAACAACATCTGCCTATCCACCAAAAACTACAAAAACAAAGAAAAAGGAAGCTGCTGCGCACCCGCGCAGCAGCCCTGTGATATGTACCCGTGTTTGCTCAGGCGAACAATTATTCAGCCTGGGGAGCGCCAACAGGACACACGCTTGCGCAAGAACCGCAGTCCAGGCATGCGTCTGCATCAATCACATACTTTCCGTCTTTCTCGGAAATACATTCTGCCGGACATTCACCCGCACATGCACCGCAAGCGATGCACTCATCATTAATCACATATGCCATCACATTCACCTCCAACCTTGTTTTGCAGCATTTTTACTGCAGGTCGTTTTCATTGTAGCACAATTTTTTGAAATGTCAAGAGCTTTTGGAAAAATGGAAAAAATCAAGGAAACGTGCAATATTTTGCCGTCGATCATGGCGGGAATAGCCAGGACGCCTTTCAAGATAATCGGTTGTTTTTTAAAACGCGCTCCATTTGGCATTCTTATTTTTCTTGTATTTCCGAAAGCATCTTTTTGCAAAATTCCACGATCAACAAACAGTCATTCGTGTGATTGATAAACCAATGATGGCAGATATGAAAAAACACTTGCAAAAAAAAGAAAAAAATAGTATACTGTTGTTATGTTTTCTACAAACAAAAAACAAATCAATCGGCTGTGCCGATGTTTTATAAACAATATCATTTTCGGAGATCGATCAATATGTCACAAATCAATGCAGCCTTGGTCATTCCATCGCTGAATCCGGACAAAAAGATTATGCAAGTCATCCAGCAGACAGTGGATCAGGGATTTTCAACCATCCTGGTTGTCGATGACGGCAGCGATACGGCACACAAACAAATTTTTCAAACATTGTGCCAAACATACCCACAGATCACACTGCTCACCCATCCCAAAAATTTGGGGAAAGGCGAGGGACTAAAAACAGCGTTTCGCTATTATTTGGAACATTTTGCGGACAAGCTCGGTGGCGTTGTTACTGCAGACGGGGATGGACAACATCTGGCAAAAGACATTGCTGCCTGTGCGCAGGAAATGCTGCAAAGCGGCGAGGTCATTTTCGGCTGCCGTGATTTTTCTTTGCCGGAGGTACCCCCAAAAAGCCGTTTTGGAAATCATACCACCTCTCTTGTTTTTAAGATTGCGTGCGGGATGAATATTTCCGATACCCAAACCGGTTTGCGTGCGATTCCCAATCAATATTTACCGGCGATCTTGGACATGGAAGGTTCCCGCTTCGAATATGAGACCAACATGATCCTTGGTATGAAGCAGCAAAACATTCCGCTAAAGGAAGTAAAGATCGAAACCGTATATGAGGACAACAACAACGGAACACATTTTCACCCCATCAAAGACTCCGTACGCATCTACAAGTGGATTTTGCGTTACATTCTAAAATACCATCAGGGTATCAAATATGTCATTAGTTCCGGTGTCAGTTTTATTTTGGATTATTTGATCCATTATACGGTTTTGAAATTACTCAGTCTGACCAATCCAACCGATGGGGTACTGCTTTTCCTTGCAAATCACCATATTTTCACTGCATATTTGACCGGACGATTGATTTCATCCATGCTCAACTTCACACTCAACCGTCGTTATGTGTTCCGCAGTACAGAACCTTTGGGCAAATCCATCGCGAAATACTACGCGCTCTGTATCCCACAGGCTGCAATCGGTATGATGGGAGAAAAACTTTTGGCACATCTTCTTGAAGTATCCGCACCGTCTCTGCTTACCGTATTAAAGCTTCTCGTCGATATCTGCCTGTTCTTCCTAAGTTATTTTATTCAACGCATCTGGGTCTTCCGAAAAAAAGAAACAGACAAAAAGTAATCGATGATGTCGTGAAACGTGAACGTACTTTACACCTGCAATCGTTTACCACCTACGTTTCATACACACTGCATCTATTTTGTCTCTCACATTTTCAAAACTAACATCGCCCTGCCGTGAACATTTGACACGGCAGGGCGATATTTCTCATGACATGCATTTTGTTGTATTTATCGTTCTTCTCTGAAATAGGAACGTCCCAAACCGGCAGGCGGCTGATACTCTCGCTTTTTGCGCATACTGGTAATCACGAGAACCAGAATGGTCACAACATACGGCAGCATCTTAAAGATCTCCTGCGTACTCATGCTGATATCCAATCCGAAATTATGCAAATAGTTGTGCACGATATATAATCCGCCAAACAGGAAAGAGCCCAAAATACCAATGCCGGGTTTCCAAATAGCAAAAATGACCAATGCAATGGCAAGCCAGCCGCGGTCGCCAAATGCATCGTTGGACCACACACCGTTGGCATAATCCATCACATAGTAAAGTCCGCCAAGTCCTGCAATCATGCTGCCAAGTGCTGTAGCAACATATTTATATCGGTTGACATTGATCCCCGCTGCATCGGCCGTTGCGGGATTTTCTCCTACCGCACGCAGGTGCAGACCCACACGTGTCCGGTTGAGCACAAACGCGGCAATCAACGCAATGATGACCGCCAAATATGCCAAAAAGCTATAAGATAGGAATACCTGTCCAAACCAACCGAGATCATCTGCAAACGGCAATGTTTTACGGAAAAAGGAGCTTGTTTGATTCAGCGCAATGGACGGCAGATCACTTCCGGTCAATTTGATCAAAGAACCGCCGAAAAAGTTGCCAACCCCCACACCGAATGTGGTAAGTGCCAGACCGGTCACATTTTGGTTGGCGCGAAGCGTAACCGTCAAAAACGAATAAATCAACCCCATCAACAAGGAGCCGAGCAGACAGGCCAAAAACGGAATCAGAACAGCGATCAATGCGTTCATTTCTTCCGGCCGCCCCGTATAGGCGTTTTCGTACATAAAGGCACCAATGACGCCGCTGATGGCACCCACATACATGATACCGGGAATACCCAAATTCAAATGCCCGGATTTTTCCGTGATAATCTCGCCGGTAGAGCCGTACAACAGAGGAATGCCCTGCATCACGGCACGTTGAAGAAATCCTGCAATCATGATACATGTCCCTCCTTGTCAGATGTTGTCGTTTTCGCTTCTGTCAATGCAGCCGGTTCAGCATGCCGGAAGCGGATTTGATAGTTGATGAAAAATTCACTACCTATGATAAAAAAGATAATGATACCGGTAATGATCTCGGCGAACGAGTCGTTCAGGCCATAAATCGTTGAAATTTCTCCGGCCCCCGTCTGTAAAAATACGATCAAAAAGGTGGTCAGAATCATGTACAACGGATTAAATTTGGCCATCCATGAAACCATGATTGCGGTAAAACCACGGCCACCCGCCGTATCTGCGGAAATGGTATGATCTGCGCCGGAAACCAACAACATTCCGGCGATACCACACAATACACCCGATAAAATCATCGTGCGAATGATCACTTTTTTTACGTTAATACCGATATAACGTGCCGTGTTTTCACTCTCTCCCACAACGGAAATTTCATACCCTTGCTTGCTGTAACGCAAATAGATATAAAGTAAAACCGCCAGTACCGCAACAATTATAATGTTGAGCAGATAGCGCTGACCGCCGATCTCAGGCAACCACCCGGCTTGGGTGTCACTGTTGATAATACCGATCTGACCGGAACCTTTCGGAACAGACCAAATATAGGTAAAATAAGACACCAACTGAATGGCAATATAGTTCATCATCAGCGTAAACAGCGTTTCATTGGTACCGAAATTTGCTTTGAAAATAGCCGGGATTACCGCCCAAATAGCGCCGGCAAGCATAGAGGTCACAACGATCGCCAAAAGCAACAGCGGTGGGGAGAGCGTATCTCCCAGTAAAATCATACACGCAGCCGATGCCAACCCTCCGGCCAACACCTGCCCCTCAGCTCCAATGTTCCAAAATCGCATTTTGAATGCAGGTGTAACCGCCAACCCCACGCACAAAAGCATGGCAAGGCGCTGAAACAGATTCCACGTGCGCCGTTCTGTACCGAACGCACCGTCTATCATCGTTGCATAGACACTAATGGGGTTTTCTCCCGTCACCAAAAGGGTAATCACTGCGGAAACAATCAGTGCCACAATCACCGCAATGATGCGTACCAGCCACGATTTCCAAAATGGGATATCATCCCGTTTTGCGATATAAAAACGCGGCTCGCGGACAGCTTTTTGCGTCGATTGTCTCATGATACGCTCCTCTCCGCGTGTCCCGCACTTGTCATCAAAAGTCCGATTTCTTCTTTTGTGGTACTTCTTGCATCCACCACACCGGTCACCTGTCCACCGCCAATTACCATGATACGGTCACACAGTTCGATCAAAACGTCGAGATCTTCTCCCACGAAAATCACAGCAACGCCGTTCTCTTTTTGTTCGTTGAGCAAATGATAAATCGTGTAGGAAGAATGAATATCCAATCCACGTACCGGATATGCCGCCATAAGCACCGTGGGCGCTGCCGCGATCTCACGTCCGACCAACACTTTTTGCACATTGCCCCCTGACAAGCGGCGTACCGGCGTCTTCGCACTTGGTGTCGCCACTTCAAGATGTTCAATGATACGCTGCGCCAAATCTTTCGGTTCCCGGCGATGCAAAAATGCGCCTTTGCCGTGACGATAGCTGCGCAACATCATGTTATCAATGATATCCATGTTGCCAACCAGTCCCATACCGAGTCGATCTTCCGGCACAAACGACAACCGTACGCCTAATTCCCGGATCTGCATGGGTGTTTTATCGCGCAAATCTTCGGTTTTTTCCGTTTTCGGATCAAAATATAAAATGTCGCCCTGTGTCACACGTTGCAACCCTGCAATTGCTTCCAAAAGTTCTCTCTGTCCGCTGCCGGCAATACCCGCGATACCCAAAATTTCTCCGCCAAATGCTTGGAACGAGACGTCGTTAAGCACCAGCGCCCCCTCACGATTGCTGCAACACAAATGGTCCACCTGCAAACGCTTGGTAGGATTCACCGGCTGTGAACGTGTGATATTCAGTTCAACCTTCTTGCCTACCATCATCTCTGTCAATTTGTTTTCATTGGTTTGTGACGTTTCCACCGTACCAATGTAGGCGCCCTTACGCAGCACAGCCACACGATCAGAAAGTTCCATCACTTCATGCAGTTTGTGTGTAATGATGATAATTGCTTTTCCGTCCTGTTTCATACGGCGCAACACGGCAAACAGCTTTTGTGTTTCCTGTGGAGTCAACACGGCGGTCGGCTCATCCAAAATCAGAATATCAGCTCCTCGGTACAAAACCTTCAAAATTTCCACAGTCTGTTTTTCCGATACGGACATCTCATATATTTTTTTGTTGGGGTCAATCTCAAAGCCGTATTTTTCGCATAATGCTTGCACCCGTTTGACCGCTTCTTTGCGGCTGAAGTGCCCGTCTTTGAGCCCCAAAATGATATTTTCCGTTGCCGTAAAGACATCAATCAGCTTAAAATGCTGATGGATCATCCCGATTTTATGAACAAACGCATCTTTCGGCGAACGGATCACAACTTCTTCACCGTCAATCAAAATTTCACCGGAATCCGGAAAGTAAATGCCCGCAATCATATTCATCAGTGTTGTTTTGCCGCTTCCGTTTTCCCCGAGAATCGCAAGAATTTCGCCGCGTTTTACGGACAAGCTTACCTTGTCGTTGGCCACAACACTGCCAAATGTCTTTGTAATATTTCTTAATTCAATCGCAGCCGTTTCGCCCAATGTCTTTCCTCCTGTTGCAACTGTAAGACGCAGTAAGCAAACGAACAGACCGACAGCGCAGCCGTAGTTTCCTTACATGTTTTCAACAAACATACATGATATGCCCCAAGTACGATTTCACTGTCAAAACCTGCAAAACGAGAATTTCACAGATTTCAGGCGATGGTATCATCCTATTGTTTCAAATCATGATATGACAGGCAAACAAGGTCAAATGCGGGGCATTTTGCTGCCCCGCATTGACGCATAAATTTGCTTAAATCAGTTTGCCTCATTCAGAAGCGTAATACCGTCGATCCGCAGATCAAAATACGGTGCGGAACGATATTCAGATTCATGGAAATAACCGTCGGCAATGACCTCGGTATCGGGCGTGTAAGCCTCATCCGTGTCGACATCCGCTTTATAAGAAGTAAGCGTTTCGCCGTTCACGGTAAAGGTTGTTGTATCAAATACATGCAACGTGCCGTCTTCCAGCTGTGCTTTTACTTCATCCATTTTTTCCTGTGTGCCTTCTGCAGCCACATTCTTGTTAATGTCTGTCAGAACCACAGAACCCGTAGCAAGTGTACCGGTCCAGTCCGTATCGATCTTCTCACCGTTCTTGACACAGTTAATCATATAGGTGAAATAGGGCTCCCAGTCAATTCTGGAAGAAACGATGAATGTGTTGGGGCAGGATGCCTCTGTGCTTCCGTTGTAGGAAACGTTAGGAACGTTTGTATTTTCACAAGCAGTCGGTGCACCCAGAGAGTCAGCGTGCTGGCTAATCAGTTTACAACCATTGTTAATCAATGCCGTTGCAGCTTCTTTTTCTGCATTTTCATCATACCAACTACCTGTAAACTGTACATCCATGGTTACCGTGGGGCATACAGAACGTGCGCCCAGGAAAAAGGAAGTGTAACCGGAGATCACTTCTGCATAGGTGAAAGCGCCAACATAACCCATTTTTGCTTCTTCTGCAGTGAATTTACCGGCAGCAATCATCTCATTGAGTTTCATACCGGCAGCAACGCCTGCCAGGTAACGACCCTCGTAGATGGAAGCAAATGCATTGTGGAAGTTGTCAAGACCAGCAGTATGTGCTGTCGTACCGGTTGCATGGCAGAACTGCACTTCAGGATATTTCTCAGCTGCCTGCGCCATATAGGACTCATGGCCGAACGAATCCGCAAAGACAATGGAGCAACCGCGGTCAACCAAGTCTTCTGCCGCTTCCAAGCACTCCGTGTTTTCCGGAATGTTCTTCTTTTCGACGATTTCTACACCTGCTGCCTTGCATGCTGCCTGCGCTGCGTCGATGAAATTCTTGTCATAGGTGGAGTTTTCATCATGCAGATAAATAAATCCAACCTTCATCGTTTCACCGTCACCGCTCGTGCCGGCATCTTCACCATTTTCTTTGGATGCGCAGGAACCGAGTGCCAGGCAGGTACCCAACATCAGTGCCAGCACCAACAGAACAGATAAAATTTTTTTCATTGGTTGTCCTCCTTGTGCCTTTCAGCATTGTTTATATTAAAATTGCGATCATACAGCAGACGGGGCGCGAAATGTCACGCCATCATCCTGCATTTCGTCAATAATCGCCAAAGACTCCACGCGGATGCCCTGTCGGCGCAGCGCATCCCCGCCGTGCTGGAACCCTTTTTCCACCGCGACGGCACAACCGATCACCTCAGCTCCCGCCAATTGACACAACGCCGCCAACCCGCGCAGAGCTTCGCCGTTGGCCAAAAAGTCATCTACCAACAGCACCCGATCGTCCGAAACAAGAAAATCCCGGCTCACAACAATGCGGTTTTCCCGCTTGTGGGTATAGGAATACACCTGAGCCGAGTAAACATTTGGATTCATATTTGCCGATTGGCTTTTCTTTGCAAACACCAGCGAAGCGCCAAGCGGAAGAGCCGCCGCCATGGCGAGCGCAATGCCGGATGCTTCTACGGTGAGCACCTTGTTAACACCTTGTCCCTCATATAGGCGCGCGATCTCGCGTCCCATTTCCATCATAAAGGGTACGTCAATACGTTGGTTGAGAAAACTGCCGATGTTTAGAATACCGCCCGGGTATACCTTCCCTTCCCGTACGATCTTCTCTTCCAAAGCTTTCATCTTTGTCAATTCCTTCCATTGTAAAATTACAACCACGAAGAGCAAACATCAAACAGCAACCGTGCCATCCTTGCCAAATCGTCCAAAAAAGAAAAACAGGGACGTGCCCTGCTTTGCTGTACATAGGTAACCGGTGCCTGCTTGTCCGGCGTGCAAACTGCGCGTTGTGACCCGCTGCAACGACATTGACAAAAAGCAACCGATAGTCGCAGCGCGGCGCCGCGGTAGAAACGTTTGAACCATGCCATCAAACCTATATCAGCAAACCTTTTTGATAATTTGATTATATCATGCAGCCGCACAATTGTCAACCATTTTTTATTATTCTTGTTAAAGTTGTGAAATATGATATGTTTTTTTATTCCATGTGCATTTCTTTCGTCCATTTTTCCCATGTTCCGCTCTTTTTCTCACTGCAATGCCTTTGTGCATATACTAAAAATAAGATATCTACTTTACACGCATTTGATTGTTTCAAAGATTCAGTACCCAAAAAAATCAACGAACTCGGAGAAAAGCCATGCTTGTGACTAAACCTTATGACCGCCTGCACGCCCTGAAATATGCACAAAAATGGGCATTGGAACGCAATCCACTCTTTTATGATTTTGCCGACATTGGTGGAGACTGCACGAACTTTGTCTCCCAGTGTCTCTACGCGGGAAGTTGTGTGATGAATTACACGCCCATTTACGGATGGTATTTTCTCTCGATTGATGACCGAAGCGCTTCCTGGACCGGTGTGGAATATCTGTATCGTTTTCTCATTGAAAACAAAGGGGAGGGACCGTTTGCCACACAAACGGATGCAGAACAGGCAGAAGCCGGTGATGTCATTCAACTTGGAAATGCAGATGGAACGTATTACCACTCCCTGATGATCACCGGCGTACAGGGAAACACATTTCTCGTTGCCGCGCACAACAACGATGTACTCAACCGTCGTTTAAGCACATATCGCTATGATCGCATTCGTTATTTGCATATTCAAGGCGTTCGATTGGTGATCGCTGACACAACTTCTTGCTTTGAGGCACTTTACGCCGGTACTTCTATTGAAGGCGAAGACAACGGTTCAACAGCTGAGACGACAAGCGAGCAAAACAGGTTCTTTACCGATCTTACGCAAAGTATTCTGGATTTGTAGATACAAAACACTCTTTGATGTTATTTTCATGTGGATAACCATTGTTGCCGTTACATTGTCCCTTATCAGTGTTATTTCTCTAAGTCGTCTATTTTGACAGTAACGTAATACAACGACAACAAAAATACAAGACGCATAAAATACGGATACGCAATGTTGCGTATCCGTATTTTATTTTTTCCAATTTTTCTCAATTCTATTGACAAATGCTTTTAGGAAATTTATAATGTAGTACCTATCTTTTTTTCATCTATGCTTTTTCGATTTTACAGCTATCAATGTTCTGTAACGAATGGGCGATCGGTACGAGTAGGAGCGTTTTTATGATGAAAATTGCACAAGACCAAATACATAAAGAAAAAACGGATTCACCTAAAAAAACTGTTTTTAACCTTGCACTGGATGAGACATGTCGACAAACTGCCGACACATTGTTACAGGGCAAAACCGCTTTGTTTGAAATTGCCGGAGATTTGAATTTAGAAGGGATGTATGCGCCTTCCGCGTTCATTGTGACAGATATGGATTGTTTGGTGATTGATCCTACCCTGCGCGACGGTTTTGCACGCTTTTCTCGCCGTACCATCAAACGCGCTTGGGTCAAACGTATGTACTCAAACAGTATCTTGCGTATGGAAACAACAGACAATCAAATCGTTGACATGTTCCGCTCCACCTACGCAGTGACCGTGCAAATGGAAGCAGTGGCCGAATTTTTGACTCATGTGGCACAAGGCGCCGTCGAACAGGAAGAATACGAAATAGTCGCCGCCACGTTTGAAAAGGCCAAGTGTTTTTGTCCGAAATGCGGCAGGCCGTTACGACATCCCGGCGCACAGTGTTTAAATTGCATGGACAAAAAGAAAATGGCGGGCAAACTGCTGGTTTATCTCAAACCATATATCGGCATTCTGTCCTTTTGTCTGATTCTCTCGTTGATTACGACGGCTATGGCACTGGTCCCCCCCTCTGTCACCGCCATATTGGTAGATACCATTATTCCGCAAAAGCGTACCGGTCAGCTCATGTTGCTTGTGGTTGGACTGTTGCTGGTATATATCATCCAATATGGTATCGGCGCCGTGCGCGGAAATCTTATGCGTGCAACGGGCGATAAAATTGTCACCCAATTGCGAAATGATATTTTTACCAAAGCGCAGCGCCTACCCATGTCATTTTATGATAAAACAAGCACCGGCTCGGTCATTTCCCGCGTGAGCAGCGACACCGCCACCTTGCAATCGTTTATGCTGCGCATTTCACAAGAAGCGGTGGTCCAATTATTTCAGCTAATCGGCATTATTGTGTTAATGTTTTGTCTAAACTGGAAGCTGACATTGCTGTCTCTGACCCCGGTACCTTTGGTGGTTTTTGGCGCCAAACATTTCGGGCGTAAGCTTTCCCCTTGTTACAGACGTTTGTGGCGGCGTCACTCCGCATTTACTTCTATTCTGACTGACATTTTGCCGGGCATTCGTGTCGTCAAAGCATTCACCAATGAGGACAACAGTGCCAAACGGTTCACCGACGCAACACAGGACTGGCTGCAAGAAGACATTCACGCCTCGAAAATTGCCAACGTATTCACGGCTGTCGTCGGTTTTCTCGTCACATGCGGTTCTCTCTTGATTTGGGGCGTCGGCGGCAACTGGGTCATTCATGGTTCCGGCACGTTGACACTGGGTCTGTTGGTCTCTTTTATTTCCTATACGCAGATGTTTTATACACCTGTCAACTTTTTTGCTTATCTCAACGATTCCTATCAAAACACCTTGGCATCGGCAGAACGTGTATTGGATGTATTGGATGCCGATCCGGAAAACAATTTCGGTGAAGGGAACCATATAACACACCTTCAAGGACGTGTGGAATTCCGAAACGTTAGCTTTTCCTTTGACAAGACAAAGAAAGTTCTGGACAATGTGTCATTCACCCTGGAGCCGGGAGACATTGTGGGAATTGTCGGCACAACGGGTTCGGGAAAAACAACACTGATCAACCTGTTGATGCGATATTATGAAAACGATGAAGGCGAAATTTTGGTAGACGGACAGGACATCCGCGACCTGGATTTGGAAAGTTATCGTGAAAGCATCGGCTATGTGCAACAAGAGCCTTTGATGTTCCGCGATACCGTTTTTTCCAATATTGCATATGGAAAAAACGGCGCCACGGTAGAAGAAGTACTTTCCGCTGCAGACATCGCCAATTGTCACGGATTTATCACGCGCTTACCGGACGCTTACGATACCATGTTGGGTGAACGTGGCACCGGTTTATCCGGCGGAGAAAAACAACGTATTTCCATTGCGCGCGCCGTACTGAAAAATCCGGGATTGTTGATTTTTGATGAGGCAACCGCATCCGTAGACTCAGAAACAGAACATCTGATCCAAGATGCCATCGAACGCCTAATCGCCGGACGAACCACTCTGATGATCGCCCATCGGCTCTCCACACTGCGTCGCGCCAATAAAATCATTGTCATGGAAAACGGTAAAATCTTAGAAATGGGTACGCCCGACGAGTTATTGGAGAAAAAAGGGAAATATTATACGCTGGTCAATATTCAGTCCATGTCCGAACAGCTGCTGAAAGAAAAGCAGGCTGCGAACATCGAATAAGGAGCGAATCATGCGAATCTTTTTGGATAAAGAACAGGCACAGATCACCACCGTGCCTCAAAATCTCTTACATATCACGTTATCCAACGGACAGACATGGGACAATGTAGAAGCACGACGACTGTTTCCCATGAATGATCCATGGCACTATATCAGTCTGCTCAATGAGGAAAATGAAGAAGTCGCCATGATCCGCGATATACAGGCGCTCCCACCTGCAAGCCGTGATGCGGTCATGCACGTGTTGGGTGAATACTATATGTTTCCTGTCATCACAAAAATCTATCGTATGTCCGGCAGAAAAGGAAGAATCTCCTTTTCCGTGTCTACCAATCGCGGAGATTTCCGCTTTGAAGTCCGGCATCCACACGCCAACATCAAAACGTTGAGCGGCCATCGAGTCCTTTTGCGCGATTCCAATGACAACCGCTATGAGATCCCAGATGTGACACAATTGGACGAACGCAGCCAAAAACTGATCAATACCGAGTTGTAATATCCTACCATACGTAATGGTTACACTTCCCCATCGCGCTTTGCTTTGTTGGTATCGTACCTCTCATTGTTTTCTGTACGAGTACGCGCCACTTGATCATTGGCGCCCCCATGCAACAAATCATTGTAATATGGAAATACATCCGTATTCGATAAAGAATTTTGCGTTATCAGTGATTTGTTGAAAAAGCATATAAAAAAGACGCCGGTATACCGACGTCTTTTTTTGCTTTGAATAAGATTAGTGATAAATCGATTCCCGTCTTAAGCCTCAGAGGAATCGCGCTCTGTATCCTTGACAAATTCCGGGGAGGTTGGTGCAGGCGTGTCAATATCCTTATCAATGGCAGCTGCAGCTTCTTCCAAATCGCAGTTGTCACAGTCACCGTAACAAAAATCGCATTCGTCAAACAAATTTTCGTCATCGTCGTCATCGAAATTACAAGCGTCCAATGCGGCTTGATCTCTGGCACTCATCTGCTTTTTCATCTCTTTGAGCACCAACACAGAACCGGCAATCCCACCGGCGGCACCAATGGCCAAAAACGTGCCGGCCAAACTCTTTTTCTTACGATAGAGCATAATGAAAAGTGCAATGAAAGAGGCAGATTGTACAAGCAATGCCACGCCGGCAAACAGTTTCCAGTTTTTCATAGTAATTCTCCTTTTCATGTATTTGGGGTTAACTCATAACGGCTACACTATGGTTTAGGATTGATAAAATTTGTTTCTTTATACATGTTTTTGAGCAATTTTCTTTTCGTGCTCCATCTGCAAATACGCGTTGATAAAGCCATCGATTTCTCCGTCCATCACCGCATTGATATTTGCATCTTCATATCCCGTGCGCATGTCCTTGGCAAGCGTGTACGGCATAAACACATAAGAACGAATTTGAGACCCCCACTCAATATTGACTTTTTCCCCTTTGATGTCCTCAATCTTGTCTAAATGTTCCCGCTCTTTGATTTCCAGCAACTTTGCTTTCAGCATTTTCAATGCGGTTTCCTTATTCTGCAACTGACTCCGTTCGGTTTGGCATCCAACAACAATCCCCGTCGGTTTATGAACAATACGGATCGCGGAAGACGTTTTGTTGATATGCTGACCGCCCGCACCACTCGATTTGTGCGCAGTTACTTCGATGTCTTCCTCGCGAATCTCCACATCTACGTTGTCATCCATTTCCGGCAACACTTCCACAGAGGCAAAGGAGGTATGACGTCGACCGGAAGCGTCAAACGGGGAAACACGCACCAATCGATGCACACCATTTTCCCCTTTGAGATATCCATAAGCATTTTCTCCGGTGATCATCACCGTGGCGCTTTTGATTCCCGCTTCATCTCCATCCAGCCAATCCATGAGCTTTACATCGTATCCGTGTTTTTCTCCCCAGCGGGTATACATCCGGTACAACATCTGCGCCCAGTCCTGCGCCTCTGTTCCACCTGCACCTGGATGGAGCGATAAAATGGCGTTATTGTGGTCATATTCCCCACTGAGCAATGTCTCCAACCGCATCCGATCTTCCAGGTCGGAAATGCGCTGCGTTTCAGCCAGCACTTCGTTGCCGGTTTCCTCGTCATGCTCTTCCTGCGCCATTTGTCCAAGTGTGATGGCATCATCAATCGATTGCAACAAATCTTCATATTGTGCGATCTTGTTTTGCAATTGTTTGAGCTTTTGCAGCGTCTTGCCCGACGTCTCTTGATTGGACCAAAAATCCGGTGCCGTCGTCAATGCCTCCGTCTCCGCCGCATCCTGCCGCAATTTTTCAATATTCAGGGTGCGTCCCAGTTCCTGCGCATTGTCAGACAACTCTCCGCGCAAACGCACCAGCGCCTCGTCCAATTGAATAATCAAATGTATGTTTCCCCTTCTGTGTCTTTTGATCAGTCACTGACGCTTCATCTTGTAAAAACACGCCTGTACGCTTTGTTTTCATGCATAGATGTTTGAGAACTTGTGTTTGTATCGTCAAAACTGCATCTTACAAAACCAAATTTGCCTTAAATCTTTCCATGGCACTCTGGTATCTCTACATCACCATTATATCACAATATTTCAATTTGTAAACAGGAAATCTGTAAATTTTTGGAGTTCGCCGCAAACGGTTTTCCCGATTCACTTTCTATTGTATTTTTCTTGGATCTTCGTACAAGGGAGAATTTTTCTTGTCTTTTACCTCGTTTTTTGTTATAATATGCAGTGATACATCATATGGTGCAAATCACATCTGCATCCCTTATTGTATGACACGACTCGGATATGACAAATGAGGCACGTTGATGATAACATGCAAAGACAGGAGCAAACAACCATGATGCAGCGAGATGTGCGTGCAGAAGATGCGGGAAAAACGATCATTCAAATCGTGCGCGCCTGGTTACATCCGTCAAAAAAGATGCTTGCGACACTGAAATGGAACAAAGGTCGTATCCTGTGCAATGGAATCCCGGTGCGCACCGATCATGTGCCCCACCCCGGTGATCGTATTTCTGTGATTTTGGAAGATATGCCCCGCGTCACGACCGATCAAAGCGACCATACAACAGACATGCAACATACCACCTTGTGCATCTCGGAAGATGTGTCATACCCCTCTGTTCAATCGTTCCAAAGCCTCGCGGCTCGGCCACGCGATCAAACATGTAACGTGAAAATCTTATATGAGGACAAGCACATCATCATATTGGACAAACCCGCAGGTCTGGCGGTGCATCCATCCCCGGGACACCCCAGATCAAAAACGCTGCTGGCAGCACTGGAACAGAACAGCAAAGTCCCCCCTCATTGTTACCGCGTTGTCGGGCGGCTGGATATTGATACCGGTGGTTGTATGATGTACGCCAAAACGAGATACGCCGCGGATATTTACAGCCGTTTTCGGAAAAGCGGAACCTTGTTCAAATGTTATCTTGCACTGCTCCATGGGCATCTGACAACCAAGCAAGGCATCTTGTGTACCACACTCTCTCCCGCACAACACGGACACATCATGCGCCCCGTCACACCGCTTGCCCCGGATGCGCGCCTCTGTCGCACAGCATTTCATGTGCTGGCACAAGGCACGAATGACACCCTGATTGCCGCACGCCCACTCACCGGACGCATGCATCAGATCCGCGCACAATTTGCCGCAGCGGGGCACGCGCTGATCGGCGACACCTTATACGGCGCTCCTCCGTGCCGCATACTGCCGCATCAAGCGTTACATGCAACGGAAATGACATTTCCTCGCCTTTCAGAACAAGTAGACCTTGACACGGTTATCACAGCACGTGTGCACAGTCCTCTGCCGCGACAGTTCCAAACACTTTTGCGCCAACTCTTCCCACCCACACAATTTTCCCTCTCTCATCTGGATGAACCCGATGTGTATGCCGGCCTGTCAGCACCACAAACACTTTGCGAGATGACGCACCTCTGATCATTGATCAGTGTAAAAAATAATAAAAACAAACATCAAACAGAAAGGATACATCAAACATGGCTTTTATTCAAATCGATTTTTATTCAAACGCGCTTGGCATGCACACCCATGCCAATATCATTTTGCCGCAAAAACCTTTCAAGTGTCCTGACACGCCAAACACCATTGCCCAAACCTGCCCGGTATTATACCTGTTGCACGGTCAAAGTGATGATGAAACAGCATGGACAAGATTGTCCTCCATTGAGCGCTATGCTGAACGTCTGGGATGGGCGGTGATTATGCCCACCACGCACCGTGCTTGGTACACAGATTCATTGCTGGGAAACTATTTTACTTACGTTGCGCAGGAACTGCCGACCGTGTGTCACAATTTTTTTCCGCAGCTGAGCGAAAAACGTGAAGATACATATGTTGCCGGACTGTCCATGGGGGGATACGGTGCATTCAAATGTGCCCTCACCTATCCGGAAGTGTACGGTACGGCAGGATCGCTGTCCGGTGCTTTGGACATGCATCATCCAAACATCGGTCCGGAATATAACATGCTCTTCGGTGACCATTGGCAAGGCACAGCTAACGATCTGTTCGCATTGGCAAAACGGTGTGTCGAAGCAAACAGTCCAAAGCCGCGTATGTTTCAATGGTGCGGTACCAGTGATTTTCTTTATCAAGATAATCTGCATTTCCGCGATTATATGGAAAGTCTTCATTTTCCGGAATATCATTATGAGGAAAGCGAAGGAGATCACTGCTGGGACAATTGGGATCCCAAAATAGAACGATTCCTGCAATGGGCAACAAAACAAGCATAAAATACATAAATGAAATAGAAAAGTCATATGGACAAGCTGTGGAAAACTCCTTGACGAAAAACAAGTATTTGGATATAATAACATTGTTATCTATGCACAATATCAATGTAAATGCAAAAGAAAGGTATGGTAACAATCATGGCAAACAAAAAACTCAAAATCGGTATTGTCGGCTGCGGCGGTATCATGCGTTGGGCACATCTCTCCGCGTATTCAAAAATGGACAACGTAGAGATCGTTGCACTATGCGATATCGTTCCGGGTAGATGTGAAGAGGTCAAGGCATACGCAAAGCAGCAATTCCAAAGTGATTTTCTGGAAAATGCGAAATGCTATGTTGACTTCTATGAATTCATCAAAAACCCCGATATTGAATCCATCGACATCTGTACCCCCAACTATCTACATGCACCTTTTGCCATCAAAGCGCTTGAAATGGGAAAACATGTCTTTTCCGAAAAACCGGACTCTGTCAGCGTTGAGGACGTAACCAAAATGAAAGAGGCAGCGGAAAAAGCCGGAAAAACATTGATGGTCATGCGGAACAACCGCCATGAAGGTCCCTCCAAAAAGCTCAAAGCATTGATTGAAAACGGCGAATTCGGTGAAATTTACTGTGGTCGTTGCGGCTGGATCCGTCGCCGTGGTATTCCCGGAAAAGGCGGTTGGTTTACAACCAAATCGCAATCCGGCGGTGGTCCTTTGATCGATCTGGGTGTCCACATGATTGACCTTGCAATTTATTTGATGGGGAACCCGACACCGGTAGCCGTGTCCGGCGCCACATATAATAAATTCGCAGATGATGACGCAGAAGCTTCTTCGGAACATGCTGCGTTTGGTGAAACAAAAGCGGGTGGCACCTTTGACGTGGAAGACTTGGCCATGGGCTTTATCAAATTTGACAACGGCGCTTGTCTGCAAATCGAATTTTCTTGGGCCTCTAATATTGAAGAGGGTGACAAAAACTTCGTCGAACTGCGCGGCACCAAAGCCGGTTGCAAGTGGATCAATTCCGGCAGCGAAGCAAAGATTTTCAGCGAAGCATTCGGCAATCTGATAGACGTCGATGTCAATGCGGATCGCAGCGTCGGTGGTCACGAGGCAAATCTGCGCCACTACGTAGATGTTGTGCTTAACGGTGCAAAACCTGACTTTGTCCCTCAGCAAGGCGTCAATATGATCAAAATTCTGCGCGCGATTTATGAAAGTGCCCAAACCGGTAAAGAAGTTTCCCTGGTTTGATCGTCAATACACGATCAAGTAAATATAAGCAAAGACAACAACAGCTCCGCCTGTATGGGCGGAGCTGTTGTTGTTTGTCACGTATCAAAAGCAGTGCGCGCAAAGACAATTCTCTGCGCGCACAAATATTACGATCTTCGATTTGCATCAACAAAAGGAACCTTACGAATACAACGCACATCACTTTTGTCAAACAGTTTTAGTTTTATGCCTCCGGCTGTTGTTCTTCCATATAATCATTGAGCTGGTAGCAGCGGATATAGTCAATAATGAAATTAGAAGGATAGCTGTCCTCCGTGCTTAAGCCATACCAAGATGGATCCATGAAATGGCAAGATAACAACAAGAAAGCAGCTTCTTCGCATGTACCTTGTGCGCCGGGACCATCTTGTTCTACATTTTTGCAGTCAGTACGATACATCTCATAACCGTCATAGTAGAAGATATACTCTTCTTTGGTCCACAAAACACCGATCGTATGGTAATTGCCATCAAACATGTCAGTAGGCAAATAGTCACCATCACGCGTAATTTTGCTATCCGCAAAGAAATAACAATGATCTTTGTTGCCCACCTTGTTCCCATCATCATCATACACATTGTGCTGCCAGTGAATGGTAGAATCAATGGTTGGACGGTTTACCGTTCCCTCTGCAAAATTATGAACGGAAGACGGAATGCTCTCAAACACGTCGATCTCCGCACCATCTCGGGAACCCTGTGAACCGCCATACCACGGATCACCTGCCGCCATCCAAAACGCGCAGTTGGAACCCGTGCCTTGACCGAGGATACAACGCACTTCAAAATAACCATAAGCCTGTTCATAAGAATCACGCGAATCAATCCAAACCACCGAAGTGTTTTGATCGCCCGCATAATTGGGATTTGAAGGACTCAAAATGGAATTATCCATATACTCTATATTCATCACCAAATTGCCGTTTTCAACTTTGATGTGGTCTTTTTGGTATTGCAGCACATATTCCGGATCTGCGAACGCTTCTCCAAACGCTGTCAGATTGCCGCAGGAACCATATCTCCATTTGCTCATATCGAGTTCTGTTCCGTCAAACTCGTCGTTCCAGACCAGTGTTAATTTTTTGCCGGTAAAACACTGCGGATTGCTGTTATAATACTGTTGCAAACGATGCGCAATGGCAGCCGCCTGTGCACGCGTTGCCGTACCGTCCGCATGGAAATATCCATCTTCGCCGGCAAGCAACCCGAGATTCGTCATCGCAGCAATGGCGTCCATCGCCCATGCCGGTAATGTTGCGGCATCTGCATAGGTTTCATTCGCTTTCGTAGGATCGGTATCCAGCGTCAAGCCACAGTACACAGTCAAAAAGCTGTACATCATTTGCGCCATCTCTGCACGCGTGACAGACGCATCGGGTGTGAAAGTACCATTCTCATGTCCGCTGACAATGCCTTTTTCCGATGCCCATTGGACCACATCGTAAAACCACTGGCCTTTCACCACATCGGGATATTCGGTCACCGTAGTATAGGAAATATCTTGTCCCATTTGCGTAACCAAATTTGCACAAATCTGCACAAACATTGCGCGCGATAACGCAGTTTCGGGTTGGAATTCACGTCTGTTTCCCATGTCCTTCATCACCTGATAATCCGTACACCACTCGATATCCTGAGCCGCCCAGTATTCTTCCGGAATATCTCGGAAATACTTAAAGTTACCTGTCGGCGCTTCCCAAGCAAATGCCGTGGTACCAAGCAGCATCAGCATAGCAAGCAACCATGCCGTTGTGCGTAAAACACGTTTCATTTCTTATGTATCTTCCTTTCCTCAGTGTTTTATCTGATACTTTATTTATACCATATTTTTGTGAAAAAAGCAATTGCTTTTTTCTGGAAACAAAGATTTCGTCACAATGCAACAAAAACAAATCATAAAATGGTCACTATGCACAAGCCTTTGATGACAAAAAAGCCACGGAGCACTGGACAAAACCAATGGATCCGCAGCTATGGTTTAATTGGTAAAAAGGAATTTACATAACAACAAAAATAGTATAACCAAACAAAACGTCAATGATATTTTATATTAGTGTTTGATAAAGGAAGAGCAAGTGTATTTCATACATCCAGCATCAGCTATTTTAAGAGAAGATGATGAAAGCTGTCGCACCACCATGATCCGTTCGCGCGACGACACAGCTCTTTTTTTCATCGTCTGCACGCGAGACGATCAGCGTCTCATTCTCAAAGCATTCCCCATCATAATGCATTTCCAACGAAGCAATAGGAGTAGCCCGCAATTCTTTCACAGAAAAAGCATTGAGAACGGCACGCACATATGCAATGTTGTTCATGTGTCCGTTGCTGTCTACATCTGTCGCGCGAATCACCGTCTCATATGACGGTGCAACTTGCGGAGGAACCAGTCGCAAAAAGCGGTGTGCTTCTCCCAGAGGGGCTGCACAGGGAAACGATGTGAGTTCCGGTAAAAAATCAAGTTTACACGGCTTGTGTTCGGCCATATCCAACACACAAAGCTGCTGCACACCATCTGCAACCAAGGAACCATCTAAATGTGTCAAAACAATTTCCGTTTCAAAGATCATCGGTGTCCGTTTGATCACACTGGTGCGCGCGTGAATGGTTTCATTCCATTGTGCTGCAGTTCCAAACCGACAGTATGCGCGCATCACAACCCAGTACCGACGAAATTCACGGTGTAGTCGGATGTTGTCACAGTGCAAAAGAGAAAGATATTCGGTAAAGCAGTCCTGCATCAGTTCCATAACATGACACACATCTGTTTCCGTGCTGTTACCGCAATAAGCAGATGCAATGCGCATGTCTCTTTCATAAATAAACGGTTGGTCTGTTTGGCTCACAATATCTGCCGACATATTCCTCATTCCCTTTTATTTTACGTATTTCCATATCTGCTTGCGCTGTTGCACAAAAAACAACGGCAGCAGATATGGTTAAAAATCAACCAAACGTATGGTGTCCACATATTTATTTGCGTTGTTCACTGTTTTTCAGCATGACGTCATGATATCCCCCCTCAACAATACTGGTCGAGGAAACAACGGTCATACGCGCATTCTTTTGCAGATCGGGGATAGTGGTCACACCACAGTTACACATGGTAGATCTGACTTTATACAAACTCTTCGCCACATTGTCTCGCAAACTTCCCGCGTAGGTAACATAGGAATCCACGCCCTCTTCAAAGGACAATTTGGATTTTCCACCCACGTCGTACCGTTGCCAATTTCGAGCACGGTTGGAACCTTCTCCCCAGTACTCTTTCACATATACACCGTTCACCATCAATTTAGGTGTAGGACTTTCGTCAAAGCGTGCAAAATAGCGTCCCAACATCATAAAGTCCGCGCCCATAGCAAGCGCCAAGGTCATATGATGGTCATGCACAATGCCGCCGTCCGAGCAGATCGGCACATAAATACCGGTTTCTTTATAATATTCATCCCGCGCTGCAGCTACTTCGATCAAAGCGGAAGCCTGTCCACGACCGATTCCCTTTGTTTCACGGGTAATGCAGATCGAACCACCGCCAATGCCGACTTTGACAAAGTCTGCGCCGCACTGTGCAAGGAATCTAAAGCCTTCCCGGTCTACCACATTTCCCGCGCCTACTTTTACAGTATCACCATATTTTTCCCGGATAAAGGCAAGTGTTTTTTTCTGCCAACAGCTGTATCCTTCGGAAGAATCAATACAAAGCACGTCAGCCCCTGCATCAACCAAAGCCGGCACACGCGTTTCATAGTCCAATGTATTGATACCTGCGCCTACCATATAGCGCTTTTCGGCGTCCAGTAACTCCTGCGGATTGTTTTTGTGTTCGGAATAGTCCTTGCGAAACACCAGATACAGCAAATGTCCGTCTTTGTCAACAATCGGAAGAGAGTTGAGTTTATGATCCCAAATGATATCGTTGGCTACTTTCAGAGAAGTATCTTCGGAAGCTGTAATCAGTTTTTCCAACGGCGTCATGAATTCTTTCACTTGCAAATCCTGTGACATACGACTAACCCGGTAATCACGAGAAGTAACTATGCCAAGCAGTTTGCCGTGCGGCGAACCATCGTGTGTCACAGCCACCGTAGAGTGACCGGTAAGCTCAGAAATGGACAACACATCGGCAAGCGAACTTTCAGGTGTCACATTGGAATCGCTGACGACAAAACCGGCTTTGTAACTCTTCACGCGTGCAATCATTGCCGCCTCATCTTCTACACTTTGGGAACCGTAAATGAAAGAAAGGCCGCCCTCTTTTGCCAAAGCAATCGCCATGGTATCATTGGAAACGGATTGCATAATGGCGGAAACCATGGGAATGTTTAATGTCATTGCCGGTGTTTCACCGCGGCCGAATTTGACCAGCGGCGTTTGCAGATTCACATTGGCAGGAATACAATTTTCCGAGGTATAACCGGGAATCAGCAAATATTCGCTGAATGTGCGTGAAGGTTCTTCAATGTAGTATGCCATACTGTATCCTCCGTGGTATAAATTGATGTTAATAACGTCTTTTATGATTTGTCTTTCCTAAACAAGAAAGATTGTCACATGATTGGAAATGATACACTGTATCAGAGCATTTTGGTTGCATATAGGCACTATGCATGCCCCATACTTCCGCCAACTCAAAAATCTGCCAGTGATCAAGCACACTGTCTGAAAAGATGCGATTAATCAATGGTACGGTCAATCAAAAAACGGATAATTTTTTTCGAAGTGTTTTTCTCAAACTCGGTATCACGCAATTTGACCAAACCTACACGTTTATAAGAAACACTGCGACGGTTGATCTCATCCACAGCATGTTCAAAATAAGACTGGAAATCTGTAATGCCGTGTTCCCTCAATTCCTCTTCGTCCGGATATATCTCGGCGACGATGATCTCTTTTTGAGGATCGGATCTGCTCTCACCGGCATAAACAACACATTCTTTGACGCCACGCACACCCGAAATTTCCGTCTCGATCTCTTCCGGATACACATTTTTTCCGTTGGAAAAAATAATAAGATTTTTCAGTCTGCCGGTAATGTAGATCCACCCATCCTCATCCAGCCGCCCGTAATCTCCGGTTTTGAAAAAGCCCTCATCATCAAACGCTGCGGCCGTCGCTTCGGGATCTTTGTAGTATCCCAACATGACATTCGGGCCTTTGACACAAATTTCGCCCTCTCCATTTGCATCCGGATCGGCAATTTTCACTTCTTCCCCGATAATCGGTACACCAACACTGCCCTGCTTCTGCCAACGATTGCGATTGCATGAAATCAACGGCGAACATTCTGTGATCCCATATCCATTGAGTATGGTAATCCCCAGCGCATCAAAGGTGTCAATGACCTTCTGCGGCAATGCAGCTCCGCCGCAGATAATCATTTCCAGCTTGCCGCCAAATGCAGATGTTACACTTTTAAACAATTGTCTCCGAACATCAATACCAACACGGCGCATACCATTGGAAACATGCATCATCCGACGCAAAAGCTTGTCTTTACCGGTTTTCTCAGCAGTCTGCCAGATTTTTTTGTAAAATGTCTCAACAAACAACGGCACGAGCACCAAATGTGTGGGCTGCTGTTCTTTCAATTCACTGAGAATATATCGAAGCCCCGAGGAAAGATACAAACAAGCTCCCTGGGCCAAATGTCCCACAAAATTGACAGTAGAACAAAATGTATGATGGGGCGGAAGGACACACATATTTTTGCGTGTAATGGCAAAATTGTACATACCCTGCGTCATATCGCTCACGATGTTTTTTTGTGAAAGCATCACGCCTTTGCCCTTTCCGGTCGTTCCGGAAGTATACACAATGGTTGCCATTCGTTGTGTATCAATATCGTAATCATAATAAGATTGATCTCCTTTTGCATAACGCTCGGACCCGTCTGCAAGAATGTCGTCCAAATTTTTCGTATCTGCAAGCGCACTTGTCCCCATCATACAAATATACAACATTTTTTCATCCGCCAACAAATCGCGAACTTCACGAATCTTTCGTTCCATCGCCGCACTATAAACGATACAACTGCAGCCTGCCGCACGCAGCGTTTGCGCCATTTGTACTGCCGGCAGTTCCTGATCCAACGGTACCGTCACAGCGCCGATGCTCATCAGTGCAAAATAAGAAATCACCCAGCCATAGGTCGATCCGCCTATGATTGCACAGTGGTGGTCACGCAATCCCAATGCAATCAATCCCGTCCCCAGGTCACGGCAATCGTCTCGTAGCTGGGTAAATGTTTTGGTGATCGGCGTCGGATCTTGTGGATGCAAACGATAAATCAGCGCCGGGTCTTGTGGAAATTTCGCGGCAGCATTCTCTGTCAACACACGAAAATTTTCAAACACAGTCGTTTCATATAGCGGATAATTCTTTTGTTTCATCAGCGCCTCTTTTCTGTGCGATGCACATCAACAGTAAATCAGAAAACACACCATGGCTCGGGTACAGTTTGGTGTTTCTTTGGAATTTTTTTCGTTGCAATATCGTGCAACTGCTCCGTCATTGTGATATACGGAAAACGTACATAGAAAAAAGCATCCGCACGGCAACAGTGAATATCAAAATGATATTAAAATAAATTATATCATTTTTTGCCAAAGAAAGCTATTGCGTATTTGTGATAATATTATGTCAAAATGTTGAATCGCATAACAGAATCCCGGCAGCACAAAACTTTGTGCTGCCGGGATCTTATATTAACATCATGCGATATTAGGATACGCTTCCCTCTTGGCCGTGCCAGTTCGGCGGATATTCTTCTACATAATCTGCCAACTGATACACATGTACATAGTCAATGATGTAAGCGCTGTTGTACACATCATCATAGCTTGCGCGAACTTCCTCTTCGGTCATGCCGAATTGTTCCGGATCGCTCCAAATCAAATTGCCGATCGGACGCCATGTGTCATCTGCATAATAAGCATTCAGACGCACCACAGCATCACGATTTGTCATCGGCGCTTCCGGAAATTCACCGACAAGGTTACCATCATAATACACGCTGTAGCCCTCTTTGGTCCAAAGGAATCCAACGGTATGGAACTCACCGTCAAACATGGAATTGGTTGGAATGGCATACGGCGTATACTGTGGATTTCCATCCTCACCGACAACAGGGGTGCCGTCTTCATTCAACCGCAGTTTCCCCCGCTTCATAATACTGCCCTGCGTATACCATTGATCAGATTGATATACACCGGGTTCTGCAGTTGTATTCCAGTGCAATGTGCTGAAAAACTTACCGCGATTTTCATTGTACGCGCCCATATTCTCCACCAGTTGAGGCAACGTTTCAAAGAAATCCATTTCCACAAAAGGATCTTCCTGCGGATCTTCATGATTGAGTGCTTCACCGCCAATGGTATTGTTCCAGAATGTGGAAAGCATGCCGGCTGCATTGGAAGGTTTCAAACGAATTTCATAATACCCGTATGCCTGAGAAAATTTATGTTCCGCATCGGTCGTGGTGGCAAGGCCGGTAATCCCGTTGGAATAGTTGATGCCGTCATCCACGCCGTCACCGTCCACATCTCCGTTTTCATAATGTTCCGGATATGCGCCACGCATCCAGAGATATCCATCCTCTGTAAACAAACGGTCCTCCGCATCCAACTGCCAGTATTTTTTTTCGGTTTCCGCAGCATTGCTCTCCGGTGTGGGGCCAAACCAAACATCATCGCGCCAAGCATAGCGATCGTCGGGATCGTCACTTTCAAATTCTTCAAACATGGTCGGAACCAATTCCAAATCGCCAAGGTAACATTCCCAGGTACTGGAATAATAGGTATACAGACGTTTAGCAATGGCAGCGATTTCAGAGCGGCTCGCATGGTTGTCTGCATTAAAATAGCCATCAGAACCAACATACAAACCGGTTCCCGTTACGGCGCGTGCCTGTGTCTGTACCCATTGCGGAATTACCGCACCATCCACATATGTTGTGTTTAAATCCACCTGCGCAATTTCATCGGTCAGGTCTACACCGAAATATTTTGTGATGATCACATACAGCATTTGCGCCATTTGGCCGCGTGTCACCGGCGAGTTCGGCTCCATGGTTGTCTCTGTCACGCCGTTGACGATCCCATTCTGATAACACCAACGAAGCGCCGGCGTGTACCATGCAGTCTCAATGTCGGTAAACGGAAGAGACGCTGTATCGTCCACCGTCATGTCGCGTTCCAGGTTTGTCATCAACGAATACATCACCTGCATGAATTCTGCACGCGTCATCGGGTCATTAGGGGCAAATTCCCGTTGGTTTTTACCAGTCATGACGCCGTTGCCCACGCACCAGTAAATGCCGTCATACCGCCAGTCGGCTTCATCTTCCGGCACATCTGCCATATAACCATATCGTCTCCAATCCGGAGCCTCCCAAGCACCGGCACTGAGCGGGAGTGCTCCAAGCAGCACGATTGCCGAGAGACACAGCGCAAGAAAGGAAAATCGTCTGTTTCTTTTTCTCATGTGTTGCTCCTTTTTATGTATTGTTTATGTGTTATTCGAAATTTATTTCGATAAACTATCAACCGCCTGCGTATAATATTCGGGTGTCTCGTTGCCGTAGTAGTTCGGCGGATATTCTTCCACATAATCGGCCAACTGATACACATGCACATAATCTACAACAAATTGAGAGATTCCGTTTTCATCAAAATCTTCGCGATAACACGGACTTGCCCAGTCGTAATTGTTCCAATAATATGCATTCAAACGCAGGACTGCAGCACGTTTGGTTGTAGGAACCAAATCGGTATCAAAAGTGCCACCGAAGTTGCCGTCATACCAGACAGAATAGCCGTCTGCCGTCCACAAAAATCCGATGGTATGGAATTGACCGTCAAAGAACGACTCATCCGGAATACAATACGGAACGTCTTCCTCACGCTGCAATTTCATTTTAGACTCCTTCACGTACCACCGATCAGAAACGTCAATCGGCTCGTTGGGATCATAGCCATGATCATGCAACGTTGTATCGATTTCCTTCAGATGTGTTCCGGTTTCAAAAATATCCATCTCGACAAAAGGATCTTCCAGTCCGACCTCTGGATAATACCCGTCAGCATTAGAAGTCAGCCACCATGCACTGCAAATACCGCGCGCAGCACTGGGTTTGAACCGAATTTCATAATAACCGTAAGATTGACTGAATGTATTATCTACATCAACACCCGTGATCAAAGAAGCGACACACTGATCACTGGTATCATTGTCACCGGGATACAAGATGTCCATGTACAAATTACCGTCTTTTGTATACATCCGATCTTCATACGGAATTTGCCATTCTTCTTCGTTGGCCTTGGCAACCGTCCAAATATTCTGGTTCCATCCCTGTTTGCCTTCGCCGTCAAAATCTTCGATCATGGTCGGAACCAATTTCAAATCACCCAGATAACATTCCCATGTAACACTGTAATACCGATACAAACGCTGCGCAATGGCAGCGATTTCAGCGCGGCTTGCATGGTTATCTGCATTAAAATAGCCATCAGAACCAACATACAAGCCGGTTCCCGTTACAGCGCGTGCCTGTGTCTGTACCCATTGCGGAATTACCGCACCATCCACATATGCCGTGTTCAGATCCACCTGCGCAATTTCATCGGTCAGGTCTACGCCGAAATATTTGGTGATGATCACATACAGCATCTGTGCCATCTGTGCACGTGTCACCGGCGAGTTCGGCTCCATGGTTGACTCTGTCACGCCGTTGACGATCCCATTCTGATAACACCAACGAAGCGCCGGCGTATACCATGCGGTTTCAATGTCGGTAAACGGCAGAGACGCCTCTTCGTCCACTGTCATATCGCGTTCCAGGTTTGTCATCAACGAATACATCACCTGCATAAATTCTGCGCGCGTCATAGCCGAATCAGGTTCAAATTCCCGTTTGGTTTTACCGGTCATGACGCCGTTGCCCACGCACCAGTAAATGCCGTCATAACGCCAATCGGCTTCATCTTCCGGCACATCTGCCAAATAGTTGTACTTTCTCCAGTCCGGTTCTGACCATGCACCGGCACTGAGCGGGAGTGCTCCAAGCAGCACGATTGCCGAGAGACACAGCGCAAGAAAGGAAAATCGTTTGTTTCTTTTTCTCATGTGTTGCTCCTTTTTTTTATAATTGTGGATGGATACATTTATTGCAAGATATATTGTTTTCAACAACATATCACAGCAACTGTAAAAAATAGTACAAGCAGAAAAACCGATCCAAACAAAAGAAACACGCCGAACATCATTTTTCGTTTGTTGTATCTCATTTGCAGTGAACACAGATACTTGTACAACACCTGCCGAAAACATCCCATTGAAAAATATGGATGTCATGCGGCACGATCTGATCTCAGCAGGAAACCGCAGTGGATTTCAGATCCAATCGTTTGATAATGTCCTGTTGAATCGCCGGTGAAAGATCCAAAAAGTTCACAAAGGTACCGTGTATCCGCATAATATATACGCCGCTTGGCGCATATTTTTCGGGATTGGCAAGAACTTTTCGCAAAATTTCAGGTGTTGTCACATTGACATACAGATAGAATGGATCCACCTGTCCGTCATTTGCCGGATTAAAGAACAGCGGCGTGATGACACGTTCCTGGAACTGTTCTCCCTTTTCTTCATATGACTGCGCCGTAAAATACTGCGGATCAATTCCCAAATGAGAGGCATATCCGCCATCCATTTTTTCAAACGGCAATTCCATATTGGAAAGCATCCGGAAACCCAGTCCGTTTTCCGCAGAACCATATAGCGGGTCAACACCGTAACTGATCATTTCACGCGCCTGTCTGCCATCCGGCGTCGCTCCGACCCAATAACCATAAAGCAAATGTGTGGACGGGCTGCTGAAATCAGGACGGAAGGCATTGCCAAGCGGATTTTTCAATGAACGCACAATGTCTGCCGCACGACCGGTCACCTCGGCACAAACTTGATCGACATGCTCCAAGTGGTTGCCAAACTTTTCAGCGCCAAGAAGGAATGTCTGCAAGGACTCATATCCTTTGAAATCAGCACGCAGTGCATCCAATAATTGGGAGGCATCCTCTTTGCGCTCTTTGAGCAATCGTTCCATCGCAACAAAGCTGTCGGCCACCACAGAAACGCCGTGAATCAAACATCCGCTGCCATTGTATTTGGTTCCCTGCCGGTGAATGTCACGCGTATCAATGCCGCTCTGCACACCGCCCATCAAACAGGATAGAAACGGTACACGTAAGTACGAAACAGAAGCTGTAGCACCGTTGGCGGACGCTTCCATTTTGTGCGCCACCATCTCTACGTTTTTCCAGAAAACTTCCTGTACGTTTTCCAGTGTGGCCTGCGGTAAATCGAAGAGTTTTTTACCCGTAAGCAAAGACACGCCGCCGGTGAGTGTCAATTCAAGAATTTTGGGCAAATTCAGCCAGCTGTTGGTTGTATTGCCGTTGTCTTTGCCCATGATCAAAGGTTCCTGACATCCGGCTACAGATGTGTCTTTGATATCCTCCAGATCCACACCTCTCCGCAGCATCACCTCATACAAAGAGTCATCATTGAACAACGAAGGGGTTAAAACACCGGGACTGAAGAAGAACCGTCCCATCTCGCGATACAACCGATGCGGTGTGCCACGATGCAATTTGACGGACAAAATAGGCTGCGGCAAATTCATATCGTAATATGCATCCAACAATGCATAGGTGCTTTCGTTTGTCAGATCGTTTCCGTTCTCATCACGGCCGCCGAGCAGCACATTTTGGGAAATCGCCCAGCTGCGATCCGCAACATTGAAAAACACCAGGAAATGACGGAACAGCGCCGCCGCTTTTTCACGGGACAAATTGCCGCGGTACGGTTCGAAAATACGATCCGCATTGCCAACAGAAAACGCAAACGGGTTGGGCGCCTGCTCCAAACACATACACTGCCAGACCAAAATAAATGATTGAATGGCCTCATAAAGGTTCTCAGCACCATGTGCCGGTACCTTTTCCAGTGTATCTGCCATCATTTGCAGCTGTTCTTTCCGATGTGCCGGTGCCGTCTGCAACTGTTCCAACGCCATTTCACGATAGCGGCGTGCAAAAATCAAAGATGCTTCCAACGCCTTTGCAAATGCGAGAAAACCGTTTTTCTTTGTCTCATCTGTTTCCGTTTGTGCGTTTCTGTGCAATTCTTCTTGAATTTCCAATACACCTTTTTGCAGAATCGGACGCACATCGGGGATCAGATGCCCTGTTACCTGTTCAATAAAATACGCCACCTCAGATGTATACGGTTCCGCTTTGTGATAAACCTCTCGCAAAGAAGCCACGTACTGAGACGCATCGCTCTTTTCCCGCACCGCTTCAATACGCTCTTTGGGAAATTCTTCATTGGGCTCAATATCGCCGAACACAGCGGTCGGATCACAATATCCATTAAACTCTTCCACCTTAAAAGACGGATTGATCAATGCGTAGCTGCGTGCAAATGCATCATCCTGTGTACCGGCAAATACATGATTTTCTGTCAGCTCCAACGGCAGCATCTCTGCAATATCACAAAGCGCACCTGCGGCCGCATATTCCTCACCGTACCCCTGTGCCAAATAACGCTCACGCGACGGGTAAAACGTCTCCTGTGCCAAAAACCAGCCATCCAGTCGCTTTTTTGCACGTTCGTGTTGAAACAAACGTTTCGCCATGTCCGTCAGTTCCGACGCTGTATAAATTTCTTTTTCCTCTTCCATGTGTGATCATCCCTTCTTCAAACAAGCATCAGACTTATCAAACAATATTAACAATCACTAAAAATATATCAGCACGTAGTCTGTCAAATACCTTGATATCACCACATCATATGCATACCCGTTAGGTATGTGTCGTACGAATCCCATGCGCATGCAATGCATCTAAAAACGACGCAATTTGTTCTTGGGTCACAAACCCATTTGTGATGGTATACGGTTTTGTCCATTTATCCTTGCCGTATTCGTGATACGGTAAAAGTTCCACTTGCAGATTTTCCTTGTTACAAGTGTCAAAAAACGCTACAAACGGAAGCGGATCCGTGTTGATCCCGTTGATGAGCGGGATACGCACCGACACAGGCCGCATAGCGGTCAGCTTTTGAATGTTTTCCCGCACCATCTTCCCGTCATTTCCCGTAAAACGCTTGTGCGCCTGCGGATCAGCAAGTTTAAAATCCATCATCAAATGATCGATATGTTGCGCCAAAACAGGCAGCTTTGGATGCGACGCATTTGTTTCCAGCGCCGTATTGATATCCAATTCTCGCAAGCGACGGCAACAGTCCAACAATTCGTCAAATTGCAGTGTTGCCTCACCACCTGTAAACGTCACCCCGCCGCCGGAAAAAAACATGGCACGGGAACGCTGCGCCAACGTCACCACCTCGTCCACCGTCATTTCCCGACACGCACCATCCAAAGACATGCTCTCCGGATTGGAACACCAGGGACAGCGAAAATTACACCCCTGTAAATGAATGACCAAACGATTACCGGGCCCATCCTGTGAAAAATTAAAACCTGTCGTTAAAACACGCATCTGTCACAACCCCATCATATCGTATGTCAGATCACGTACCGGTTTGTGAAACTCCAGCGGCTCGGGCCAATTCTGCACATGCTGCATATAGACAATACTGAGCGCACAGGTAGGGTCACAAAGTAAATATGCACCTGCTGCTCCGTCCCAGCCAAATTCACCCAAATGGCTGCGCTGCCCCGCAGAACGATCGATCAGAACACGCACGCCCAGGCCATACCCATATCCTTCTCCGGCAGAGCAATTAAACGCAGGATGATGAACAAAACCGGATAGTTGTTCTGTGCGCATCTGTTTGACGGTCTCTTCTTTCATCACACGTGCACCGCTCTTTCCAACGCCGCCGCATGCCATACAGTCGCCAAACAGCGCATAATCTTCCGTGGTGCTGACAAGCCCGGCGCCACCGCTCTGATAGCGAGCGCCAAACACGTAGCGATTGGAAGGTTCTATATCCATTCCCTGCTCTCCCCAATACCGATAAATCGGTGCCAGGTTCGGGACCACATCATTCTTTTTCGGAAAATATGTATGAGACATGCCAAGCGGATCAAAAAGCAATGTTTTCATGACCTCGCCCAGTGTCTTCTGCGCCGCAACTTCGATCACAGCGCCTAATACATCATGGCAAAGGCTGTATTCAAACTGATCTCCCGGCACAAACAAAAGCGGTTCCTTTACAAACGTGTTGACCACTTCCACCGTAGATGCATCCGGGTTTTCACGAATGATCTGTTGCACTGCAGGACGATCCAACACATAGTCAAGCCCGGCGGACATGGTAAACAGATGCTTGACGGTCATTTGATCCCCCACACGTACTTGTTTACCGTTTTGCAGTACATAGGCATCCGCATATGCCGGAAGATATTTGGCAACCGGATCATCCAAATGCAGAAGTCCTCGCTCCAACAAAATCATTCCCGTTGCCGCGGTGATCGGCTTTGTACAAGAATACAGATAATAGACCGTTTGCGGCGAAACCGGATGCTGTCCTTCCAAATCCGTCGTTCCAGTCAAATAACGAAAAACCTCTTTGTGATCCTGATAGATCATGACATCACAGCACGGCGTATATTTTTTTTGGCACACACCGTCCATCCAATCCTTCAGTCTCTGAAAATCATATTTCATTCGTCATTTGCTCCTTATAAATGTGCAGCCGGCCGTTGGATTGAGCATCAATGATGTCGATGCACAAACGGTATCTTACAATCATTTGCCAACCAGACAACGTTTTTTGTGTATATCAAAACGTTTCTCTGATTTTCAAATCCAATAGCTACACAAATTCCCACTGTTATTGTATCATTCCCGTCAATGAAAAGCAAGAGATATTTGTGCTTTCTCCATTTTTTGTGAATATTACATAAAAAATGGCAAGAAACATTGACAAGTACACCGAGAGCGTGATAAGATAATTTTAATATTTGCGTCATACGTGCCTAAAGCACGTGTAATGTTATATGTAAGGCTCAAAATGCTTCCCATTGCCACAAGATCACACATTTATCGTGTATGGGATATCAGATAAGGAGAGTTTTTTACAAATGTCCAAACGCATGATCGTTTACGCATCAAAAACCGGAACTACAAAAGACTGCGCGCTGGAATTGCAATCGTATTTGGGACAGGCGGACATGTATGATCTTCGTCATGGCATCCCCTATGTCACAGATGACTATGACACAGTAATTTTGGGCAGCAGTATTCGCATGGGTAATATTCAACGACGAGCCAAAAAATTCATTGTACAAAACAAGGTGGCGCTGTTTCGTGTAGACCTTGGTATTTTTATCTGCAACGGTGCCATCGATTCTTCCGATGATCTTTTTGAGGCAAACATTCCCCCCGGTTTGTTGCGACATGCATCCGTGATCTCCTCTTTTGGAGGCGATTGCTCATTGGAAAAACAACGCGGTCTTTCCCGGCTAATATTGAAAAAGTTTATGACTGCAGCCAGTCAGATCAAAGGGTTCAAAGAACCGCATGTCATGCATGGTGTGATCCGACGTTTCGCACAAGAAATCGAAAAAACGGAAGAAAAAAGTGCGCGTCGCGCACGTCAAGGCAAAGCACGTCCGATTTATTAAATCTTGGGTCAAGCTTGCAAAATGGCTCTGGTTTGCCTGCCTTTCTATCTGCGCTTCTTTTTATATACCAAATGGTAACAGCTTACATGACAGACACCCCCTGATTCTTTCCGTCAAGGAAAAAATTCGTGTTATATAGATTGACAAGCAACCGTACCTATGGTATAATAACGCATATCGCGCGGGCGTGGCGGAATTGGTAGACGCGCCGGTCTTAGGAACCGGTTCCTGGCGAGTATGGGTTCAAGTCCCTTCGCCCGCACCAACCTCTACCCCCGTTATTTACGATCAATTGCTTTTATTTGCTTGTCGGTACTTGCAGTCTATCCGTTTTTTCATACATACGGGCCTGTAGCTCACCTGGGAGAGCGCTACGTTCGCAACGTAGAGGTAGAGAGTTCGAGTCTCTTCAGGTCCACCACTTCGTTTCGTCAAACAGATTTTTTGTTTGCATTGGTTGGCAGCGCTCATGTTCACGCATGCAGCTATGTATGCCGTGACCGTCGTACATGTTATAAAAAACAAATTTCTGTATCATATCAAATCACTTTCCATGGGGCATTAGCGCAGCTGGGAGCGCACGACACTGGCAGTGTCGGGGTCAGGGGTTCAAGTCCCCTATGCTCCACCAGGCAAGGGCCTGGAGCCAACCGCGCTCCGGGCCTTTTTGTTATATTGTGAAAACCGTATGCAATTGCGGCAGGTATCTTTTTCATCTTTGAAGACAAGCAAAGCTTGGAGCCAATTTGTGCTCCAAGCTTTTTATTTTAAGGAAAAGTTGTATCAAGCGTAAGAAAATAAGAGACAACGGGAAACAGATAAAAAATATAAAAATTCTTTTGCAATGGAATTCACCATGATGACACTATATGAGTGAAAGGAGATCGAGAAATGACAACAAGCGCTGATAAAAATATACTCATACACAACCTCATACACGATTACGCAGGAAAAATATTTTATTTCTGTCTGAAAAAAACCAGTAATGATTACGCGGCAGAAGATCTGACATCGGATATCTTGCTCAATATTATTACAGCGCTGGAGAAAGGTATCGTTCCGCAACATTTTTCTGCATGGGTGTGGCAGATTGCACGCAATCGTTACAGTGCATGGGCTGGCAAAAAGCACAAACGGAACACATCAGAGCTTGATGCCGACATCACGGAACTTGTCATTGAAGATGAAACTGCCATGCCTGAAGATGTGGTGATACATGAAGATCAATTGCGGTTGCTGCGCCGAGAAATGTCACTTATCACATCCAACTATCGTGAAATTGTGGTTGCCTATTATATTCTTGGAATCAAAATCAGCGATATTGCTTTATCTCTCAATCTCCCGGAAGGCACGGTTATGTCCAAATTGCACCGTGCGAGAAATATATTGAAAGAAGGTATGAACATGGCAAGAGAATTTGGTGAAAGAAGCTACCACCCGGAACAAATTTCCTTTTGCTCGTCAGGAAACCAACCATCCGGACTTCCGTGGACGGCGATTAAAAGAAAAATTCCCGTTAATATCCTTTGTCACGCGCACAATAATCCCTGTACGATACAAGAGCTTGCACTGGAGCTTGGAATTGCCGCTCCTTATATGGAAGAAGAGGTAGATCTATTGCTTCAAGCGGAGCTGTTGAAAAAATTAAATCATGAAAAATATCTAACAAACTTTTTCATCGTTCCAAGAGAATGCCAAAACGAAATCAATGAAAAGTGCTGTGAATTTGCGGAACATCACGCAGCGGTTCTTTGGCAGCTTGCAGAAAAAGCTTTGAAGAAAGCGACCGGGTTGGGCGTAACAACCGGCGATTACAGCGACAACGACGCGCAAATGTTTTTTGCTTTTTATCTGGAACAAACAGCGGAAAATTTTTCTTTTTCGAAAGGCCCCTGCTGTTCAAATTTCAAGCGTGCCGACGGAGGAAACTGGGGTTTGATCGGTTTTGAAAGCGGCAGCGTCTGCCGCTTGCCGTCCTCATTCTTTAACAGCAACGGAAACGGTTATAGAGATACGAGATGGGATGGTTATCAAGCGAAACCGGATGATGCCATATTTGATAGAAGAAGATATAAACAAGATGTACCCGATCCGTATCTGAATATGACGCTTAAAACGATTGTAAAAAATGTGGATCCCGCATCTTTTACTGAAGTAGAAAAAGATCATTTGCAAAAACTGACCGAGGAGGGTTTTTGCGGTGTACGCAGCGACGGCACTGTATTTGTGAATGCTCTTGTGTTTCAAAACGATATGAGAAATCAACTGCATGAATATTTGAATACAATGCCCGAATATATTTCTCTTTTAGAAAACATGCATGGTTTTATTGACACTGTAAAAGAAATTATTTCTCGTTATTCCAATAAATATTTACAGGATGATTTTGAATATTACGCTGCAATGTCTATTGTCGAATTGCGCTCCGTACTATCGCGTCTTTGGAAAGATAAAGGTTTTTATACAGGTGAAAGCGCTCAATTTTGCGCATTTACTGTTGAGTAAAAACACAATATCTAAGCGGAGATATGATATTCTCGTTTTGAATCTCAAACAAGACTTTGCAAACTGAGCTTCCTTATTTTACCACCTTTCCCTCCCCGGAACGATTCATTGTTTGCATTGTCAATTGATTGACTGATGTAGCTGTCTTATTTTGTGCGATACGAGTAAAACCGCCTTTCACTTCCGAAGCCTATGTCCTAATTTTCGTCAACTATAAAAAGTTTGTTTATCGTACCATCCAAATTCTTTACATTGGTGTTTTTCGTAAATGCTTGTGTAAAGATGCAGGTACACGTTGCAGTCCAGCCACGAAATAAGGACATGGCATCTTTTTAGTCTCTATAGCACATAAAACATCATTGAGGTCTACCTTACAGGTTTGGATCTCAATGATGTTTTTTGTTTGATCTTTATATTCTGCTTTGCTTGCTGCAAATTTGTTTTCGCCTTTCACATTCACACAAGACGATCCCCAATAGACAAAAGATGATTCACTTGCGCTTTTGGTTCATCTATGATAGAATAAAAGCGAAAAATATCATGAAAGAAAACAGTCAAGAAAAAACACTTGTAGACCATCCATACTTTGCATGAAAGCAGCAATCAATCATTGGCCTGGACAAGTTGTTGCTTCCATAAAGGAGTTTTTTCAAACGATTATTGCAACTTTTCGACAAACATTTGCTGTTCAATCTTTTGGGACATAGTTTGCTTTTTCCTTTTGAACGATTAACTCAACCTCATTCTTTCAAGGCCTAAAATTCATCTCTCTTTTTTTTGCTTTTGAAAAATTTATCTACCTCATATTTAGCAATAAAAAATATTTTAATCAATACAACATTTTTCGAGAGGTTTGGTTGTATGAGTAACGAAATTCGTGATGAAACATGGGCAATTCGCAATTTAATTCTTTCAAGTCAATACTTGGACAAAAGAAGCACCAAGAACGTAGAGGATATTGTCTCGGATATATGCGGCTTGCAGTATGACCCTAATCCAACCATCCATTTAAATCAATACATGATGCTTTGGAATAGAAAAAAAAACTTTGTTACGGAAGAATTGGAAATCGCGGCATATAAAGAGTTTAAAATTATAGAAGCTTTCGCCTTTAAGCGCAACATGTTTTTTGTTCCGTATCATGAATTCGCAATTTATCGCGCCGCAACAAAAGGTATTATCAGATGGGGGTCTTCAGATGAAAGCTGGTTAATGGCGGCAAACAGTGCAAGCGATCAAGCAGCAGAAAATGAATTGAAGAAGGGGTTACAAGGTTTGCCCGGTATGACCACCAAACAAATTTGGGCAAGTTTACATTTATCAGATGAATGGGATGCGTATGTAAAAGGAAGAAGAGAGGGTAATCTTAGCTTTGAATTGCCGATATTCCACGCTTTTTATAGGTTGAAACGTAAGACGGAATTGGTAACATGCGGTAGAAACGCAGGAACATTCAAAGAACCACTTTATATCTTAAAAGAAAATATAGGCATAGATGAATGGCCAAATGCTGGAATGAGCGAAAACGACGCCAGAACCTACATTATAGAAAAACTGATCGCTTCTTTTGGGATAACATATCCCGTGCATATATCGCATATAACTGGAATTCCAACTGCCCAAGTCCTGCCTATTTTTTCTCAATTGGAGCAGGAAAATAGAATATCACCATTCAAAATTGGAAAAAAGGTGTATTATATCCATTCTTCAAAGACAAATTTCCTTGATAAGTGTAACAGATGCGCTGCGCAAGACAGTGAAGAGATTCGTTTTATTTCTCCTATGGATACGCTTGTACGTGACCAAAAATGGCTAAAAACATTTTTTGATTATTCTTTTACATTTGAATATTTCAAGAAAAAAGGAATGAAATGGCCGCTTTCCATTCTTGTTGGAAATAGATTTATAGGCTATTTAGATTGTAAAATGGAATGGAAAACCAAAAATTTTATAATCAAAGAAAAAAACATATTTGATTCGGATTTTACTGATCATAAAGCACTTCAGCTTGCAATAGAAGATTTAGCCGCTTTTCACGGGGCCAAAAAGATTGTCGAAAAGAGACAATGACTAAGTAGTATTCTTTTTATTAACAGCTAATTGAATCATTTAAGACACATGACCTTCTCTTCTCCGTCGCGCATTATTTTTCTATATGCTTCTTTGTGGTACAAGGTAAATATAAAATATGCAGTTTCAAACACAACTGTAAAAAAAGAACCAAACATGTTTTTTAATTCCTGTCTACAAAAAGCAAAACAAGATAGAAAAGAACCACCGTGTTGTGCCTTTATTCTGACCAAACAGCCCCAAATATATGAAAGGCAATAAATAATTGCTTGCCAACATGTACCAACATCTGTTAAAATTATGATGAAAACACGAAAGGAGCAAGCAATTATGATTGGGAAAAACATCAAAAGATATCGTGAAAATAAAAAAATGACGCAGGATGATCTAGCCACAAAGCTCAATGTGACGCGTCAGGCAGTATCAAATTGGGAAACGGAAAAAACACAACCGGATATAGAGACGCTTCATAAAATTGCACAGATATTGGAGATCTCCATAGAAGAAATCATATACGGTGAAAAAAGAAACAGTGCACGTGATATAAATATCAAAATTGTCAAAAATGCAACAAAAGGAGTGTCCTTTGGCGCAGGGCTCGCGATGGTAATATCATATTTTAAATGGCAATCGATCGGTTGGGCGATCATTCACGGCTTGCTCAATTGGATATATGTCATTTATTATGTGATCCGATATGGATGGAGCTGAATGAAAAATCACTCCGCGTTGCAAAATCTATTCTATGCAATACATCCTTCCATTAAAAAATTGAGTTGAGTATCTTTTTGGTCTTTATCTTTTTGTATAAAGGAGAACATATCATTATGAAAGATTTTATCATCCGACGCGCTACCACAAACGACATTCCCACCATCCGTTCTCTGCTTTATCAAGTAAACCAAATTCACCATGAAGTCCGGCCGGATCTGTTCAAATCGGCCGCAAAAAAATATACCGATGAAGAGCTTGAAAAAATCCTATGTGATGATCAAACACCGGTATTTGTCGCACAAACAAATGATCAAGTCGTGGGATATGCATTTTGTATCCACCAACAATATATCAACGACAACAACATGACGGATATCAAAACACTTTACATTGATGACCTATGCGTAGATGCATCCATGCGCGGCAAACACATTGGGCGTGCGCTTTATGAATATGTTGTTGCATATGCCAAACAATGCGGCTGTTACAACGTCACATTAAACGTATGGGCAGATAACAAAAAAGCACTTGGTTTTTATCAAGCCATTGGTTTGCACGTTCAAAAGATCGGGATGGAAACCATTCTTTTTTCAGATCATAACAGCACAAACGAATATCATAATAGTGATCGTGCTTCACATTTCAGCATCCGATCATAAAACAGAAATCGGGGTGCCCTCTTAAAAGAGGGCACCCCGATTTCATAGGTATCTCATGTTATTCTGTGAAAGCTGTACCATATTTGTCATGCAGAGGATTTGATTCTTGATATGTTGAAACAACAACCATCAAGTCTGCAGTTCTTCCTGTTCCGTGTGTATGTCAGCATCCCATCCATTTTATTTTTTCATCCTACCGTTGCTTCATTTCAGCAACCGGTTTGCTTTTTTAATATGCTCTGATTCTCCCCGCTGCATGTCTTGCGCTTCATACAACGGTCTGACACATTCTTCGATCACCGTTGCAATGGTATCGATCGAATCCTTGCAATTTGTATGCAGCCATTCCCGAATAATAGCCGCAATGCCCTCGATATAATAAGCTATATAATATTTATGAAAGATATCCGAAATTTCAAACCTTGCTAAAATCGGCTCAAGAATGTGGTCTTTTAAGTAACGGTATTTCGTATGGACTTGCATACCGTACGGATTGCGAAAAGATGCACGATAGACATGTCTGTTGTCATATACAAACTGCAGATACGGCCGCAAATAATCTTTTGTGATCAGAACAAGGTCATTTAATTCTTTTTCAGAAATTTGGTCAGCAAACTCTTTCTTGCGTTTTGTAAAATATGATAAAAATCGTTCATTGACCGATTCCATTGCTTCATTTACCAAATCTGCAATCGATTCATAATGCAGATAAAAGGTGGATCGGTTTACCCCGGCTTTTTCACAGATTTCCTTAACCGTAATGTATTCCAAATCCTTTTTTTCTAACAAAGCAATCAGTGCCTCATCCATACGGAGGGCGGTATTGAAATATTTACTTTCCGATTTGTTCATATGCCGTCCTCCCTCCCTGTTTATTCTGCTTCTTCACTTATTTCTTTGGCAAGCTGCATAATTTCAAATGCGTACCGTTTTTTGCCGCTTTCAAGCAGTTTTTTGTAGATGGGATAATTTACGCTAATACCAAGAATGCCAATGAAACCAATCATCATTCCGATCACTGTCATAAAGGTACTCCCGTTGCCGATGACTTCCATAGACAGACACATTCCCATACCCAAAACAAGTGTCATCAAAATGCCAAACGTATAGGCAAAAATAATTGCCTTGCTTTTTGCTTTCCAATCCAATTTTTTCAAAGCCACAACCTTTGAATGATCTTTGGGTGCGTATTCGTTGGCGATTGCCTCTGCATAAATTTTATCTGTGTTCATACTGATCTCTCCCCTACATAATATTTCAGTTCTCACTGATGATACCATGATAGCGGAAAAATCCTGAAAACGGAACAACACAATGTTTTATCCGTGTCGATTTCAATGATTTGATATATTCTTGCACCGAACATCGCAAAAAGTATGTCACATCTGTTTTGTCACATTTCACGCCTTCGGATCAATCTGTGTCCATTGTAAAACCAAGGGCGTTTCGTACGGCTTGTCGTCTGTCAAAAAATAAAGATCGTCACTTTGTATTATTTCGTGGGTTATCCAATGTTCCTGCTCTATACAGCTTAGACATCGCATTCCTTTTTGAAATACACGAAAACAAGGTCCATCATTTATCTCTTGCTTTTCCTATCATCAATCATTCGCCTTTTAACGATATACAAAAAGGGGAAAGCTACACCATACAAGTAGCCGTCCCCTTTTTGTATTTTTTGTTATCTAAATACAACAAGCAGCGCTGCTTTTCATCAATGATCGCGCAGCTGGATGAAATATTCTTTTCCGTTGCGATAAATGGTCGCGGTAAAGTACGGGGTGGGTAAACTGTCCAGCGCTGCCTCTAATTCATCAGCCGTGTGCACAGGCGTATCGTTGATTTTACACAAGATATCATTCACTTGAATCCCCACATAATCTGCCATACTTTCATCCACCACGGAAGTAAAACGCAATCCCTGCGGCACATGGTACAACTCTGCTTCTTCATAACTGACGCTTTCGTACGTTGTATCCGAATCAAAATTCATCAAAAAATAAGTACCAAATGCGCTTTCCGATTCAAATAATTTTTGCTGTGTGGAATCAATTTTTTCCTGCAAACCATCCAATGAAAACATTTTCCCCAAACTGGTGTATGCGCCAAGCACTGTTCCGTTTTGATCGCATAAAACAGTTAGCGGAACAAACAAACTTTCTTTGGTACTGTTCACCACCAATTGTCCACCGGTATTTCCAGATACGACACTGCATTGTTCCGCAGCAATCTTTGTATCCTCCAAGGATAGATACCCGATTAAAAACCCGGGCTCTCCGGCATTGGGTACATCCTGCGTGATCGACAGTGATTTTCCGCTCACATTTTCCTGTGGGTATAATACAGACAAATGCGTATCCAAATCTGTAAACAACACATGACAAGCAACGCGTGTACCGGTGGCATCTTCCACATATGGATATTCCGATGCAGTTGCCGTGATATCTGACAAAATATATCCATTGCTCAACAGAAATCCCACACCGCTCACTTCCCCATCAACCGTCCCGCTGACTTTCAGCACAGCATCGGAAAGAGACGTTACGTATTCTTTGAGTGGCTCGGATGAGCGCTGTTGATGCTCATATAAAGTCAAGTCGCTTTGTAATGTTGAAAGTGCTTTCTGTGTTTCGTCCAGCTTTTTTTGTACACCAAGCAGTCGAACACCGACGACAATGTACCCGATGATCAAAGCCAAAAGAACCGCAATACCGAACCAAAACAGAACACGCATCCAGCGTCGCACTTTGACACCGTGAAATTTTTGGTCCAAGAATGGATCATTGTGATAGGTCTGATAGTTCCAATGATACGCATATTGCGTTTCTGCCGAGGCTTTTGCACCGGTTTCTTTTTTCTTTGTGTCCATATCGTCATCCACCTTTTTTGCAGAAAGCACGTCGCGAAGAGTAAATGCATTTTTTACGCGTTTGCCTGACTGCCGGCCGGTTGCAGCGTAAACGAAAATGTACAATTTTCTCCCTCAACGCTGTCGACCCAAATTTCTTCTTTATGTGCGTTGATAATCGCTTTCACAATGTACAATCCCAAGCCCACGCCGGTTTTGTCCAACCCACGACTTTTATCACTCTTATAAAAACGATCAAATACATACGGCAGATCGGCGGACGGAATTCCGTCGCCCTCATTTTTCACCGATACAAAGATCTTTTTGTTTTTCTCTTTGATGCTGATACACAGAAGTCCTCCGACACGGGAAAATTTCACAGCATTGTGACAAATATTATATAGCACCTGATAAATGGCATCGCGATCCGCATATGCCATCATGCTGTCCTCGTCTGTGAGAAATTCTACATTGAGTTTTTTCTCGTCGATACTTTTTTCAAAGGAAATCAGTATCTGACGCGCCATTTCACAGATATCAAATGCAACACTCGTAAACTTCCGCTCTCCGGCCTGAATCCGTGTGATATCCAACAGAGATGAAACCAAGCGTGACAACCGACGCACTTCCGATGCAATCAATTCCAAATAATATGCTTGCTTTTCCTGTGGAATGGCACCGGCCAAAATACCGTCAATAAATCCGGCGATGGTTGTCATCGGTGTGCGTAAGTCGTGCGCCACATTTGCCAAAAACGAACTACGCTGCGTCTCAACGCCCGACAGTGCATCCGCCATATTGTTGAACGCAATTGCCAGATCGGAAATCTCATCATTCCCTTTCACCGGCACACGCACGTCAAATTTTCCCGCGGCATATTCTCGCGCAGCACGACTCATTTCGCGCAGCGGCTCAGTAATGCGCCCTGCAATAAAATACAAAACGATCAATGCAGCCGCTAAAATCCACAGCGCGAATATGATCATGGTCTTAATCATATTACGCATCAGTTCTGATCCGTTGCTCGAATCGGAGCTCACGGCAATGCAACCGACAATCTCGTCAGACTCATCGTTCAGCGGCACAATGACACTTTTATATTCCCGGTCAAACATCCCGTTAAAATCTGTTTTTACCACGTTTCCTTGTGTCGCGCCGAGCGCGCTCAGTTCGCTGACCGGGATGGTGTATCCCTTCACATTTTCATCAAAATTATCTGTAGTACAAAGCACCTGTCCGTCCGTATCCAAAACCATGATACGAATGGATTCATAGTTGTCTGCCAGCAAATTCAATGCACTGTTGACGCTTTGATCGTTTCCAAAAATAAAATTGTTCAGATCCACAGCCTCCATGCGCGCGTACGCTTCATCCAAATACGCTTTGACGCTGTTGGCACAATTTTGCAACGTCTGGTTTTTAGAATCGCTGGCGTATGAACCGATCATGGATGAAAACATAACCGCGAGAATCACAAAGCTGAGTAACGTGATCAGCAAAAACGCCATGATATATTTGGAAAATAACCCTTTTTTGAATGGCTTCATCGTTATCGGCCATCCTCCTCCCGATAAAACAAACGGCTGCCGCAGATCAATCTCTGCGGCAGCCCGCTGACCTTTTTTGGATGATCAAATGGTGTTACTGCAGCAGCTCGAATTTATATCCAACGCCCCAAACGGTTTTCAACAGCCATTTGTCACTTACACCCTCCAATTTTTCACGCAGACGTTTCACATGCACGTCAACGGTTCTGGAGTCGCCCAAATAATCAAATCCCCAAACCTTATCCAGCAGCTGATCACGCGTAAACACGTGATTATAGTTGGATGCAAGGAAATACAGCAATTCCAATTCTTTGGGCGGGATATCCACGCTCTTACCGCGCAATTTCAACTCATATTTTTCCAAAGAAATTTCGATATTGTCAAACTTGACCACTTCTTCGTCATTGTGTGTGTCGTGTGATGCACAGCGACGCAACACCGCTTTGATACGGACAGAAAGTTCTTTCATCTCCAACGGCTTGACCATAAAGTCATCTGCGCCCAACTCCAGGCCAAGCACCTTGTCAAACACTTCGCCTTTTGCCGTAATCATGATAATCGGTTTGTTGGATATTTCGCGGATTTCGCGGCACACCTGCCATCCGTCTTTTTTCGGCAGCATAATGTCCAAAAGAACCAGATCGGGCTCATACATCTTGAAGAAGTTGACGCCCTCGGCGCCGTCATTTGCAGTCTTTACCTCGTAATCTTCATTTTCCAGATACACGCGCAGCATTTCGCAGATGTTGGTATCATCGTCGATCACGAGAATCTTTGTTCCCATCATAATGAACCTCCGTTCCTTTGCCCGCAGTGGATAAACCGGACAAATATGAAATTCGTTAATTTTTTATCCATGTTCATTATACCTTTTTCAGAAAAAAGTTGATTGACAAGATATGAACAAATTTGAAATAATATAAAAATTATGAAGATTCCGATAAACTTTTTTTCAATGTTCGAAACAATCCCCAAAAACTTTCACAGAAAGACATGTCAGACCATGTCGATTTTTGAGCACATTGAATCAAATTCTATTAAAACGTCCATTGCAAAAATTGTTTGACGTAAGACATATATTCACGCACCAAGCTGGTGTAATACGTAAAAATATCACGACTGCCGGAAGCGCAATAATCCGCATGATATCCTTCTCGTGCTAATAACATACGGATACGCGGGATATGAAAATCAGTAGAAACACAGACAATCGGTCGTGATTGTAAATGATATTGTTCTGTTAATGCCATACAATATGCCGTATTTTCTTCCGTATCAGTGGCACGTTCTTCCATGATGACCCGTGTTGAATCAATCCCTTGTTGCTCCAGATACGCCCGCATCACTGATGCCTCCGTATACGCTTCGTCGCTCCCCTGCCCCCCGGAAACAATACACAAAGCGTCAGGTCGATCCTGTAAAATCAACGTGGCCGTGTCCAACCGTCGCCGCAGCACGTTCCCCGGTTCGTCGTCCTGAATTTTGGCGCCGAATACCCATACCACACAGTCATCCGGTGCATCTGACGGAGAGATACATGTCTGACGAGCGGCGACAATCACACCGATCATAACAAAAAAACTGATCACATAAAACGCCAGACCTGCGGCAAAAAAAGTTTTCAATATGCGACACCATTTTGCCTGCGGCAATCGTTTGCCAAATAAAAAATAGGTACCAAGCACGAGAATAACCGCTGCACACGCCACCGGCGGCAACCATCCTTCTGGATATATGATCAATTTGATCGCATATAACACATAGCCAAACAGCATAAAAATGCCGCAGCAAAGAATGATGCGCGAAATAACGCGGTCAAAAACGGTTGAATTTGTATGATTCTTTTGCATCATTTTCTTTTCAACTTTCCAAAGGCATCGTCAATCCAATTTCAATTGCTCCAACATGTTTTGTACGTCCTTTGCGCTTTCCACATACGTTTTCGGATCAGCCTTTAACAATCGTTGTGCGCGCGTCATGGTCACTTTCAGCGATTTTTCCCCAATGACGCCTCCATCTTCCGGCAGAGCGCGATAGGAAAAATCTACCTCTGTACAGTCTTGTATCAAACATAAAAAAGCTGCTCCCACCTGGTACAACTGATCCGTCAGCTTGTCTCCGCCATCCAGCACTTCCTGAAAGGTCACATATAAGGTTGTCTGCCGCATATCAACAGAATACGAACCGTAATCATCTTCCAGTATAAGTTCACTCAAATGTTGGACATCCGACAACGCATCCAGAGATTGCGTTTTGGCATCATACAGTGCCAATGCTTTTTCTCCCGGCTCGTTGTTTGTACACCCGCACAGCAACAGGCTGCAGATCAATAACATCGACAGAAAAAAATACCACTTTGTTTGTTTCATTGTATTCCCCTTTTTTATCTTCGCGTGTGCCTCACCATCCGTGGGAAAATAAAGAAACGGCACAACATACGATCATGCAATCAATTTGATCCATCCATAGTACTTTGTTGCGTATAGCCTATGATCTTGTCATAATAAATAATTCTGACACAAAACAACAGGTTCAAAAAGCAACTGTTATTTTTTTGTCTGGTCTTTCGATTTGATACGCGCCAAATACCCCTTGGCAGCTTGCTCTGTTTTGTTTTCTCCGAATTGATAATATACTTTGTCCCGCAAGTCATCTGGCAAATACTGCTGTGAAACATAATGGTTGGGATAATCATGTGCATAACGGTACGAAGTCCCATGCCCCAGTTTTTCCGCTCCCGCATAATGCGCATCGCGCAAATGCGGCGGGAGTACCGTCCCTTTTCCGGCGCGAACATCCGCTGCCGCTGCGTCATAAGCGCACATGGCGCTGTTGGATTTCGGCGCTGTTGCAAGCAACAATGTTGCCTGTGCCAACGCAATTCGCGCCTCCGGCATCCCAAGCTCCCGCGCTGCTTCAACGCAGGTGCGCACGACACCATATGCGATCGGATATGCCAGTCCAACATCTTCCGCTGCTATCACCTGTAATCGCCGGCACACCCCGTTTAATTCACCGCCCTCCAGCAATTTTGCCAAATAAAAAACAGATGCATCGGGATCCGAACCGCGAATCGACTTTTGCAAGCAGGATAACAAATCATAATGTCCGTCGCCATCTCGATCAAACACACCCACCCCGGCACTGACCGTTTGCGCTAACATTTCCGGGGTGATCGTTCCATCCTCCCCTGTCATATAAGAGCAGCTTTCCAATGTTCCCAGCGCGCGCCGTACATCTCCCGCACTTTGTCGGGCAATGGAAAACAGCACCTCATCATTTGCGGTGATCTTCAAACCGTCTTCTTGTAATGTTACAAGTGCACGGTGCAAAAGCGGCATCAGCGCTTTGGCCTCCACAGGTTCAAAGGAAAAAATCGTTGCGCGAGAACGCAGCGCACCATAGACGTAAAAATAGGGATTTTCGGTGGTTGATGCAATCAGCGTAATACGGCCATCCTCCATAAATTCCAACAAGGTCTGTTGCTGCTTTTTATTAAAATATTGAATCTCATCCAGATACAATAATATCCCGTTTACACCGAACATCGAGCTTGTCTGCGCCAAAATATCGTGAATATCCGACAATTTAGCCGTCGTGGCATTTAACTTGTATAGGTGCATATCAGAAGCCGCGGCAAGAATGTTTGCCGCTGTGGTTTTCCCCGTTCCCGGTGGACCGTAAAAAATCATGTTGGGCAAAAAACCACGCTGTAGCATCCGTCGAAGTGCACCATTTTTTCCAACCAGATGTGCTTGTCCCACCATTTCATCGAAATTTGTCGGTCGCATCCGGTCAGCCAAAGGTCGCTTTGTCATACCTCTCTCCTCTTTGCACGTTACAATCTCAGCGCCATTTTTGCCTCATGTGTTCCAGCATTTTCCGGCACCTCAATCACAGCACCCATGGTACCGCGCTTTCCCTGTGTGGCGCGGTGTGAAAAAAACAGATGCGGATCACACGCAGTACAACAAGTACTAACATCAATTTGCGCTTGCGGCACACCGGAAGCACAAAGCAGTCGAGCATTGAGTGTTTTGAGATCACAATAATATTTCCCGTTTTCACAAGCTACAAACAATCCATGGCAAAGATCCTGTCCGAGCCGTTCGAAAAATCGCGCCACAAAATCCGCATCCACTTCATAACAGCATGGACCGATGGCGGGTCCGATGGCGCAAATCACATTTTGCCGCATGGCGCCGCACGCTTCCATCTGTATCAGCGCATTTTCACAAATGTTTCCCAATGTACCGCGCCATCCGGCATGTACCGCACCTGCCACGCCGTGCACCGAATCATACAATAAAACCGGCACACAATCCGCCACGCGTATTCCCAAAGCCAAACCTTTTTCACTGCTGACCAGACCATCCACTTCGTTGCAGGCATCGTCTTTACAGCTGCCGGGAATATAAACGGGTGGTGTAAACACGCCAACCCCTGCGTGTTGCCGTCCCACAGGATACACCTTTGTGGTATGTGTCTGATTGGTAAACACCATGCGTGTAGGATCAATTCCAAGTGCACAAGCAAAGATACGATAATTTTTGCGCGTGGTCTCTATGTCTTCCCCACGCAAAAAACCAAAATTCATCTGACGTAAATGCGGTACTGTGCTCACGCCCCCCAAACGGGTGGAAAAACCGTGCCGGACCCCGGCCGCACGCAACTTGGCGGAAAGATAATACACCACCCGACCGTTTTGTACCCGCTGAAACGTGTCACAAAATTCCATATGCTATACCTTTCTTCCTATGCCGCAAATACTGTTTGCAGCAAAACAACTTGTTTGTATCACAAGCATATACAAAAAATCAAAGAAGCACATTTTTTGCGCCAACGATAGGATCCGTCAAAGACAGAAAAATAAAAGGTGCGTTTTTCCCCTTGGATATGGAAAAAACGTTTATATACTCCCCACATGAAGCAACACACACCACTACATGTTCGACTCAATACATATGGATGCACACAGATACCTATTTCGCTCATCGGATACCATATGATACGATCCCACCCGGCAACCTATGCGTCATGCCAACGGCTTTTTCATAATCTGCGCGTTGCTGCGCGGATATTTTTGAGGGGTAGGGGTGATTTTTTGTATCACACAAATCTGACGTTCCAATTGCTGCATGGGTACGGCAAACGGGTCATTTAAATATAACGTCACCACCCGGCTCTTGCCACCGCCAAGCAATTTGATGGCGTTGTCAGCTTGTATACATTCTTCGGCGCCGTGCGGTCCTTTGAGCGCAACAAATTGCCCACCGCACCGAACCAAAGGCAAGCACCATTCACATAACACTTGCATCCGCGCTACCGCACGGGCACAGACCACGTCGAACTGTTCGCGCCATGTTTGCGTCCGTCCCATTTCCTCGGCGCGGGCGCAAACTGCCGTCACGTGCTTCAATCCCAAATGTGACGCCGCCTTTTGAATGAATGTTACCCGTTTTGCCGTTGCATCTACTGCGGTTATATGCAGATCCGGACGTACAATGGCCAGTGGCAACGTGGGAAATCCTGCGCCGGCACCGATATCCGCCACAGTGGCCCCCACCGGAAAAAAAGCCTCCCCCGCTGCCAATACACAATCACAAATATGACGTACGGCGATCCCTTCTTGATCGGTAATCGCCGTTAAATTCATTTTTTCATTTTCTGAGACCAAAAAGGAGGAAAGAGCTGCAAATTTTTCTTGTACCTCACCGGATACATTCCACCCATTGGCTTGCAGCGCTGTGCGAAGCGCTGCAACAAACGTGCTCTCATTCATCAGATCCACCCCAACAGCATCAGCACAAAATCAAATGCCACGACAAACGCAAACGGTATGGTAATTCCCATAAAAACGCGGGAAAGCGTACGAAACTGCTGTTCTTTTTTCATATACGCATCTTTCTGTTCCTGCGACCACTCTTGCGGCAATTTGTCCTCGGAGGTACTATCACGCCGCATGCCGCGGTTGAAAATTAAAAACAACAGGATACACAGTGCCGTGATCACCATATAAACATTGAGAATCATCCCGCCATATGCACTTGCAGAAAAAAACAGCAACCAGATATGCTGAATGGCCAACAACAGAGCCGTAGCACAAGCCAAAACCAGGGCCAGAGGCCAGTTGAAATGGCGCAACTTTTTGCGCACCTGATATTTCGGTCCGGCTACATCAGACAAATAGCGCTGGGCGCCGCCGCGTTTTTTGGCATTTGAAATCTTTTTCTTTGTTTTTGCCATATTCGTCACCCGTATTCGCGCACCGATTTACAACGCAAGCGTATCTTTGTTGCGTACTTTCCTTTTCAAAAACTAATTTTAAAACGAATCGCAATCACGTTTTGCTTTTGGACAAAGTGAGAACATCCCTCATCGCACCACCGTTAGACAGAACGTGCCAAATTCTGTTCCAGGGGCGAATCCGTGGGTAAAATGTTTGCAAGAATGTAGTTGGAAACATACATACCTTTTGGTGTAAACGCAACATGCGCATTATCCGCCGTCATAAAACCGTTTTCAATATACGGCTGCAACCGTTTTCCAAACACACTCAAGAAATTGGCACCAAACCGTTCGGAAAATTCATCAAAGTAAAGTCCGCGCCGGGTGCGCAGCTGCAACATGATAAATTCTGTGATCTGTTCTTTTTTCCCGATTTTGATATTCTCATCCAAAATGGAGCCGGGAAGCATTTTAGATCGTTTTTCCAGTGCACGGTTATACAATTCCACATCAGGTTTGATGGAAAAACGGGTGCCGCCAAAATAGGAGTGCGCAGCAGGTCCGATCCCCATATATTCCTCGCAAGACCAATATTTCAAATTGTGTCTGCATTCAAAACCACGCTTGGCAAAATTGGAGATCTCATATTGCGCATACCCGTGTTTCTCCAAAAACGCGATGCCGTCAAAATACATCTGATATTCCGTATCCTCATCCGGCAAACGCAACTGATCTTTGTGGCGGGCAAACGGCGTGCCCTCCTCGATCATCAAACCGTACATCGACACATGTTCCGGATCCAGTCCACCGATAAATTCCAATGTGCGTGCAAAACTCTGTGGCGTCTGATTGGGAATTCCGTACATGATATCCACGTTGATATTATCAAAACCTGCGTCCCGCGCCGCCTCAAAACAGTCCTTCGCCTGCTGTACCGTATGGATACGCGAAAGTGCGCGCAGCTCGTTGTCATTTGCCGATTGCATACCGATAGACAAACGGTTGACACCCAAGCGGTGCAGTTGCTTTAATAAATGCGCATTGATTGAACCGGGATTGACCTCTACGGTAAATTCCACGTCCTGTCCCATATAAAACAGTTCGGGTATATTCTGAACAATCGTAAGCAGCTCTTTGGAACCGATTGCGGTTGGTGTTCCACCACCGATAAACACAGAATCAATGTCATATTCCGTGGTACGGTCACTGACAATGATCATATGATTGGTCAACGCACCCACAAACGCCTTCATCTCCGGCGTGCTGTGCGTGCCTTTCATGCGGTAATTGTCACAGGAATAAAAATCACAATATGCGCATTTGTGTTTACAGAACGGTATATGAATATACAATCCCAATTTCTGATAATTCTTCTGTGCCATGATTCAACCTTTTTGTTCCTTTCCCCACCAGAATATCGTTTCTTTGCCCGCGTGGCAAAATGATGATTTTGGCGGATCGAAAATCCTGCCGCAAAAACGGCAAACCACAAAACAGTATATCAAAACAATGAAACATCAAAAAGCAAACAAACCAAGTCGCTGATCATTGCTGTTTGCGTGTGTCACGTTTGCAATGAAAAACTCATTCGTCCAGCTTGAGTACTGCCATAAACGCCTCCTGCGGCACCGAAACATTTCCCAATTGCCGCATGCGCTTCTTTCCTTCTTTTTGTTTTTCTAACAATTTCTTTTTGCGCGTGATATCTCCGCCATAACATTTCGCCAACACATCTTTGCGCATGGCTTTGACTGTCTCACGGGCAATGATTTTCCCACCGATCGCCGCCTGTACCGGAATTTCAAACAAGTGACGCGGGATATTATCTTTCAGTTTTTCCACAATTTTGCGTGCACGCGCATACGCCTTGTCCGCATGGACGATAAACGAAAGCGCGTCTACGGGTTCACCGTTCAAAAGGATATCCAATTTCACCAGCTTACTCGTCTCATAGCCGTCCATCTCATAATCCAGTGAGGCATATCCTTTGCTGCGGCTTTTCAGCACATCAAAAAAATCATATACGATCTCATTGAGCGGCAAACGATAATGCAGCTCCGCGCGATCCGTGTCCAGATATTTCATATCACCAAACACGCCGCGCCGTTCCTGACAAAGTTCCATGATGTTCCCGACAAATTCTGTCGGGGTAATAATATTGGCGCGCACCATGGGCTCCATCGCATGATCCATTTCATCCGCCGCCGGAAAATTCAGCGGGTTGTCGATCATGCGTGTTTCACCGTTCTTCATCACAACGCGATAAATAACGCTTGGCGCTGTGGTGATCAAATCCAGATGAAATTCGCGGTCTAACCGCTCCTGGATAATTTCCATGTGCAATAAGCCCAAAAATCCGCAGCGATATCCAAAACCGAGTGCCGCAGATGTCTCCGGCTCGAAAACCAGAGAGGCATCATTTAATTGCAATTTTTCCAATGCATCACGCAAATCCCCATATTTGGAACCATCAGCCGGATAAACACCGGAATAGACCATTGGCTGCGCTTTTTGGAATCCAGGATATGCCTGGGCAGTTCCGTTTTCTACCGTGGTAACCGTATCACCCACACGCGTATCACCGACAGACTTGATCGAAGCCGTAATATAGCCGACCTCTCCCGCGTATAAACGAGACACCGGTGAGAGCCCAAACGCGCTCATACGCCCCACCTGTACCACTTCAAATGACGCGCCCGTGTGCATCATGCGAATCTGTTCTCCCGCGCCAAGCGACCCCTCAAACAGACGCACATAAACCACCACGCCCAAATAAGAATCGTAATAAGAATCAAAGATCAATGCTTTGAGCGGCGCCTTGTCGCTTCCCTTCGGAGGGGGAATCTGCGAAACAACAGCTTGCAGCACATCGTCAATGTTCAATCCTGCTTTGGCAGAAACCGCAGGACAGCCCTGTGCCGGAATACCGATTACCTCTTCAATTTCATTTCGCGTCTTTTCGATATCCGCGGAGGGCAGGTCAATTTTGTTGATCACCGGAACCAATTCCAGATTGTTATCTGCCGCCAAATAGGCATTCCCCAATGTCTGCGCTTCAATTCCCTGCGTGGCATCCACGACCAACAATGCCCCCTCGCATGCATTGAGGGAACGGGAAACTTCATAATTAAAATCTACGTGTCCAGGGGTGTCAATTAAATTAAACAGATAATCCCTGCCGTCCGGTGCATGATATTGCAAACTGACCGCGCGCGCTTTGATGGTGATGCCGCGCTCACGTTCAATATCCATGTTGTCCAGCAATTGATCTTCCATATCACGTTTGGCCACTGTGTCAGTTGCCTCTAAAATGCGGTCAGCCAAGGTGGATTTTCCGTGATCAATATGGGCGATAATACAAAAATTGCGAATGTACTGAGATTCAAACTTTTCCTGCATCTTTGTTGTTACTCCGGGACCTCCATCCGTTTTTTCTCATACGTTTAGATAGGTATGAGAAAAACATAAGAAGTTATTTCATTTTTTATTGCGGCTACGCAACGTGCTTTTCTCTTGTTTGGATGCCGTTGTATTTTCGTCGTCCGCAGTCAGCGGCATGATTGTCGTGAAGCGATAATGGCACACCGGGCATTGCTTTTCCTGCTGCTTACATTTTTTGTGGCAACGCGGACATTCTTTGCGCTGTAAGAGGCGGCGCAGATGGGTGAGCACACTAATGATTAAAATCAGACCTACAATCACGCCTGCTGCAACAAACAGGCAAATGCCAAACGGTGCCGGACAAATGCCGCACACCGAACATTTTGCGCCCTGCGTGTCATTTTCGTCCGCCATCACCACATCGTCCTCATCGGTCATAACCACACCGTCTATGTCCACCTGCGGTGCATCTGCGGGTTGAATCTTTAAAGATGTCAGCGCTGACGGATCAGAACGAAGTGTATCCCCATCCGACAAATACACCTGCAAGCTGAGAAATGCGTTGGCCGGGATCACTCCCACCGGTACTTGCAATGTGTAACGCGTGCTTGCCAGTGGACTGCCATCCTGATTGATGATAAACGTGGTTTGTTCTCCATTTACACTGAGCACCGCGGTACCCAAAATGGCAGCTGCACCATTGCGCCGGCGATAAACATCCCCCCGACGAATCTCATCATCGATTGCCAAGGTAAAGGTCAGCTGTCTTTCCTGCGTTTCATCATCACCGATCATCTGTGCGTCGCTCACAACGGGACTTGGCAATTGTGTCACATCAGAAAGTTCCGTATTGACTGCACCGGATGTAAAAGAATCTGACCAAGCGGAATAAACCGTCACATCATTTTGCGTCACAGCAAATCGTGCGCGCGCGCTGAAGCTCTCATCGCTTTTCTCAAATCGCGCATACGTGCCGTCTGTACCACGGGTGTCTTTGATTGCATCTCCTAACACCTGACGCACCGATTGATCGGCAAAAGAGACAAACGCCGGATTGTCATACAATGACGTCGCCTGTGTCAACGCAACGCTCGCCGTTGGAACAAAGGTTACGCTGTCATCTGCAGCACCCATACTCTCTCCCGCCGCAACATCCAACTGTACTTCTACCTGTGCACCACCGCTCTGAACGAGCGTATAAATATCGGCCGGCAATGCAAACAAAACGCCCAGTGTATCATCCCTATTTTGTGGTGATTGGATGGAAGTGCAAAAAGCGATCGGCGCACCGTACGTTGTCTCTTGCGTGCTTTCATCTGTAACAGTTTCAGACGCCTGTGTCTGTACAGGATCTTCTGCCGCCGAAGCACGCAGCGCGGTAAACCCGACCGCCGACAACATCAAAAGTCCCAAGACTCCACAGAGTACACGTACACACCATTTCTTTTTGGTATTCGTCATTGTTTTGTCCTTTCTTCCATCTCTTCTTACGATCAACGCGTCCGCGCAAATGCAAACGGTTCAGTATGATCTTTTGCAGTACCTGCACGGTATTTTTTCCTTTTTCAAGCGCCATACGTTTCCCGGTTTTTCCCATGATCTTTTAGGCTGTAAAAAAAGAAATGTGGCCTTTGTCAGCTTTTTCAGACAACCATACAGCACATATAAGACAGACAGTGGAAACAGGCTGTCACTTTCGTTCCAACGTAAAAAAATAAGGGGAATCTGATGCATTCACAATCTGTACACGTGTCACACACCATGTATACCGATCAACATCGGCAAACATTTCCGAAAGCATCTGTCCCTCCAAATACCCCTCTTGGTGTCCGGGATATACCGCAATCAGCAAAATACCGTCATGATCTAACATCTGCATCGCACTTTGCACCGCTTGACGCGTACTATCCCGTTTGGTGGTCACCGTCTTGTCCGCTGACCCCGGCAGCCAACCAAGATTAAACACGCCGGCGCGCAACGGCACATCAATGTGCCGGGACGCGTTTGCGTGAGAATCTAAAATCAATGTCACGCGCTGCTCCACCCCGTTTTCCGTCAAATGTCGGCGCGTACTTTCCAATGCATCCGGCTGAATGTCGAACGCATATACATGTCCGTTTGGTCCTACACGCTGCGCCAAATACAGTGTGTCATGTCCGTTACCCATCGTAAAATCGGCAACATTGTCACCCAAACGAATATGCGCATCTAAAAATTGCTTTTGCAGATCCAGCAGGCGAATCATCCGTCTTCTCCCAGCCCTTTTCATAAGTATTTTTATTGTACCACAACTTCTTCCAAAAAGCAACCCCATCCCAACCCCCTCCACCCCTTTGCCCAGCCAGAGTAAAAATAAAATTTCTGTTTTCTCGCTTGTACTTTTCGCAAAACGTGCTATAATAAAATCAATCAGAAAATAAAGTACCGAATCGTCGGCACCGTATTTTTTTCGCATTACAAAGCATATATCGGAAAGACAAACAGGAGAAACAAATGAAAAAAACTGTATTGAAAAATTATGCCGCCCTCATTGCACGCGCAGGGGTCAATGTACAAAAGGGACAACCGGTCATGATTTATGCCCAGACCGATCAGCCGGAATTTGTCAAATATGTGGTAGAACAGTGCTACCGTTGCGGTGCATCCAAAGTCATGGTAGAATTTGATTATCAGCCGCTCACGGCCCTACACGTCCGTTACCGTTCCCTCAAAACACTGTCCTCTTTGGAAGATTGGGAGATCAAACGTCTGGAATGGCGCGCAGAACATCTGCCGTGTATGATCTATCTGCTCAGTGAAGACCCGGATGGATTAAAAGGCATGAACCAAAAAAAATACAGCCGCGCCACGCAAGCAAAATATCCGATTATCAAGCCGTTTCGCGACCGTATGGACAATCGTTATCAGTGGTGTATTGCTGCTGTCCCGGGTGCCGACTGGGCAAAAAAGATGTTTCCCCACATGCGTACCTCTGCCGCCATTGAAAAGTTATGGCAAGCGATTCTATATACTTCGCGCGCATTGGAAGACCCCATTGCTGCATGGGAGGCACACAACCGCGAATTGTCCGCCCGCTGTGCATATCTCAACAATTTACACATTCAAACGCTGGAATATCACGCAAAAAACGGTACCGATTTGCGTGTGGGTCTGATTGACGACGGTTTGTTTTTAGGCGGTGCTGAACAAACGTTGCAGGGCGTTACATTCAATGCCAACATTCCCTCTGAAGAAGTTTTCACCTCTCCCATGCGTGGAAAAGCAGAAGGGATCGTATATTCTTCCCGCCCGCTGTCTTATCGGGGAGAGCTGATTGAAAACTTTTCTATCCGTTTCAAAAACGGGCGTGTCAGCGAAGTGCATGCAGAAAAAAACGAAGCACTGCTACAGCAAATGGTACACATGGATGACGGTGCTGCACATCTGGGCGAATGCGCATTGGTGCCGTATGATTCTCCCATCCGAAATTCAAACCTGACCTTTTATAATACACTTTTTGATGAAAATGCCGCGTGTCATTTGGCATTGGGCGAAGGATTTACCAACACCATTCGCCACTATGAAAACTATACGAAAGAAGAATTGCATCAAAAAGGTATCAACGAATCCATGATTCATGAAGATTTTATGATCGGAACCGAAGATCTTCAAATTTTGGCACATACCAAAGATGGTAACACGGTCGAATTGTTCCGAAACGGCAATTGGGCTTTTGATGTGGATACAACATTGGAACCCGACGTGAAATAATCACACTTCTAAAATGTTATTTTCAAAAAGAACGTCTCAAAAAATGAGGCGTTCTTTTTTATTTTATACAAAGACGCCAAATTACATCTCGGCGCATAAACTATATTACAACCTGCAGCATACAATCATCTGCAACCGCAAGGCAGAAAGGAACCAAATATATGGCAACAGAAAATCTGACCAATACACAAAATGTCCCCGTCCCGCACATTGCTGTTTTGGGTGGTGATGTACGGCTGCGTATCACCGCGGGAGAACTGGCAAAAGAGGGCTTTGCTGTCTATCGTTTTGCTGCAAACGATCCTGCCGGCACTTTGGCATCAAAGGACGTGGTACAAACAAATGATCTCAAAGCACTGGCAGATACATGCGACGTGTTTTTGTTTCCCCTGCCTACCACACGCGACGACGTTTATTTACATGCGCCGTTGTTTGAAGAAAAGATCACTTTGGACAGCATCTTTTCCGCCATATCCAAATCCGGCCATGACGTGCTGTTACTGGGTGGAAAACTGAGTGCCGCTACGCGGAAACGCGCTGCCGATTTTGGTTTGGAACTCATCGATTATTATTGTCGGGAAGAACTGCAAATCGCCAATGCCATTCCAACCACGGAAGGGGCCATTGCACTTGCCATGCAACATTTTCCCTATACGTTGCATCATTCAAGGTGTACGGTACTTGGCTACGGACGCATCGGAAAAATTCTTTCTCACACGTTACACGCACTGGGTGCCAATGTTTGTGTGGTTGCGCGGAAAGAGTCGGATTTTGCGTGGATAGATGCGGACGGCTGCACGCCGGTCGCTTTGGGCAATTGGGAACAGGCACTCACAAATTGCCAACTTTTATTTAACACAGTGCCATCTATGCTCATCACCGAAGAACAAATGCGCCTCTTGCCACACGATGCGATATTGATCGACTTGGCCAGTGAGCGCGGCATTGACGCACAAAGCGCGCAACGGCATGGCAATCAAGTATTCTGGGCACTCTCGCTGCCGGGGAAAGTAGCACCTGCCACAGCCGGGTGTATCATTAAGGACAACGTCATGCACATTCTGCAGACCGCATATCTGCCCCACCACACAACAAATTCAAGTGAAATAACGCATAAAAATTGAACCAACCATGCCAAAGAAACAAAAAATGAAAGGAATGACAGGATATGATCGGCTTTGCTTTCTGCGGCTCTTTCTGCACGCATGCACGGTGTGTAAACGTGCTTGAGATTCTTGCCAAACAATACGAAATTCAGCCAATCATGAGCGAAACCGTATACAACACCGACACTCGTTTCGGTACCGCAAAGGAGCTTTGCACGCGTGTAGAAGAACTTTGTCAAAAACCGATAATTCACACAATTGTTCAAGCGGAACCTCTCGGTCCTAAAACACCGTTGGATTTGCTCATCATCGCTCCTTGCACCGGAAACACACTGTCTAAAATGGCAAATGGAATCACGGATACCGCCGTGACTATGGCGGCCAAAGCGCATTTACGCTCTGACCGTCCCCTGCTTATCGCGCTTGCCACCAACGATGCGCTTTCCGCCAATCTCGGCAACATCGCCGCAATGTCCAACCGGAAACATGTTACCATGGTTCCCATGAAAAAAGACGATCCGGTGCACAAACCGTATTCGCTGATTGCAGACTTTGAAAAAATCCCCTCAATCGTCCCGCAATTGCTCGGATGATCGAACAAAACATCGGCAATACTCTGACCATTGCGCCTTCTTGGATATCCATCAATCAATGCAAAATGGATGCGTCGCTCTTATTTGCGGCGTCATTTTTTGATGCGCTCGCCCTGTCAGAACAGTCTGTTTGAACGAAACACAAAATCTTGAGACATGTTTGCCTTTGTGATCACCATAAAAGAAAAAGGCACATCGAAATGGTACACACGGGCACAGATATACCGTTTTGTCTGTCTTATGCAAACTTTGTTGTTATGCGTACAATATGCAATCCGTGCGATACAAAAATAAAAATGCCGTTGTAGATTTTTCCGCTTGTTTGTGTTATACTGAAAACAGATATTTTGACAGCGCTTGTGAGCGCGGCGATCGACGTGACACAATGACAAAGGAGCAAGCAATGGACAAGCATCAAACAATCCCTGACGCAAGTACAAAAGAAGAACTGCCACAGGCGCGCGGGCGTGTTCCCTTGTCGCGTATCCTTGAAAAACTGGATTCCTATTTGAACCAAAACGATTATGACGCAGCACAACGCCATCTGTGTTATTGGCAAAATGAGGCAACTGCCTTAAATGACCTTCCAGGTGCGCTCACGGTTTGCAATGAGTTAATGGGATTATACCGCAAACGCGGAAACGAGCAAGCTGCGCTGGAAAGTGTCCAAACCGGCTTGTCCCTGATGCACCGGCTACACTTGGAAAAAGAAATCAGCGGCGCCACCACGTATCTCAACGCCGCTACGGTCTATAAATCCTTTCATATGGCATCAAAGGCTTTGCCGCTGTACCAACATGCAAAAGAAATCTATGAGAAAAATCTCCCTGATCGTGATCCACGCTTGGGAGGACTGTATAACAACATGGCACTGGCGCTGGTAGATTTGAAACAATACCAGGAGGCGCACGCGTTATACCAACGGGCATTGCATGTGATGCAACAAGCGCCCAACGGCACGCAAGAACAGGCGATTACCTATCTCAATATGGCCGATGCTGCTGTTGCCGAAATGGGAAATGAGGCATCGGAAGAGATTGTGTATCAGTATCTGACACGCGCTGCCCAACTGCTGGACGATCCCACCTTGCCTCAGGATGGATATCACGCATTTATTTGTGAAAAATGTGCGCCGGGGTTTGGTTATTACGGCTGGTTTTACAAAGAAAAGGAATTATCGGAAAGGGCAAAGCGGATCTATGAAAGGAATGCAGCTGGCAAAACAGTACTATGAAACCTACGGAAAACCCATGTTATATGAAAAATTTCCGGCACTTCTGCCCCACATTGCCGTCGGTTTGGTGGGAGAGGGGTCCGAATGCTTCGGGTTTGACGATGACGTATCTCAAGATCATGATTTCGGTCCCGATTTTTGTATCTTTCTGCCTGATGAAACACAGATTGATCGGCGCACCGCATTTGAACTGGAACGCGCCTATGCTAAATTACCACGTACCTTTGAAGGTTTTTCCCGCCCGTGGATGAATCCCGTGGGCGGCGCACGGCGCGGCGTGTGTCGCGCAGATGCATTTTATCAACAAATTGTAGGTAATCCTCACGGCATTACCAAACTAACCGACTGGTTTTTCATTCCGGATCACGCCCTTGCCACCGCTACCAACGGCGAGGTGTTTTTTGACGGAGACGGTACTTTCAGCGCCGTACGAAAGGGATTGCTGGATATGCCAACAGACGTGCGCAAAAAAAAGTTGGCTGGCACACTTTTGCTCATGGGCCAAGCAGGACAGTACAACTACCCTCGCTGCCTTTCTCATCACGACCCCGCCGCTGCGCAATTGGCAATCACGGAGTTCGTCCGGCAGGCCCTGCGCGCGTGTTTTCTGTTGTCCAACCGTCACATGCCTTATTACAAATGGCAATTTCGTGCACTGCAGGAATGCGCAGATTTTGCCTTTCTGTCTGATACGTTCTCTTTTTTAATTTCCTCGGATAACGATGAAGTGTTTGTCAAAACCAAAACGGAACTGGTTGCAGATACGATCAACAATTTGCTGCAGCATATTCGAAACAAGGGATGGTCAACACTTACCTGCAATGAAGCAGAACAACATGCCTATGCAATCAATGACTCTATTGAAAACGAAAACATTCGGGCGCTGCATATCCTATATGGTGCACAGGAAATGTAAACAAGCACCTCAAAATGCACGTAGTCTATCACCGATGATTCTTTCTTTTGTCTGTGTAAAATTCATCGACACAAAAAATAAATGAAATACGTCATAAAATTACCGCCGGAACAGCCTATCGACCGTTCCGGCGGTAATTTTATTATCAACATGCAAACACTTGTTCATGTGAAAATTTTGTTATGTATGATCTTGTTTAGAACAAAAAAACAGATGTTTTATATCGGTCGCGATTACATGTAGATACGCAACCTACCATTTACAAATACGGCTTTTGGTGTTACAAGGACTCAATCATTTTTGATTTTCCGCAGTTTGGCATAAGTCGCCATCAACTTCTTTGTCCCCACTTTATCGAAAGCAATCTCATACAGCAAGTCAGCGCCCATTTCTTTGACGCCCATCACCGTACCCAAGCCAAATGCCTGATGTGACACACGATCCCCTACTTCAAAGCGATCAAAACTGCGTGTACGCCCGGCATAGCTGGACAAATCGGACGGACTGAAAAACTCAGGAGATATATTCACATTGTTTTTCCGCGTGCCCATCTGCGGTTCTGTGTTTTTCTCCACGGTATTGGCAGCCCTTGGAACCGCACCGCGCGGGTATTCCTGCTGAATACAGGATTCATCAATCTCGTCTAAGAAACGCGAACGCGGATGGAACGTGGTACGGCCGAATTGCAATCGCTCGCGCGTGTGCGTGGCATACAATCGATCTTTGGCTCTGGTAATCGCAACATACGCCAACCGCCGCTCTTCTTCCAGTTCTTCGGGGTTAATCATGCTGCGCTCTGAGGGAAACAGATTTTCCTCCATTCCAGGTAAAAACACCACCGGAAATTCCAATCCTTTTGCGCTGTGAATGGTCATAAACACCACCGCATCCGCATTTTGATCATACCGATCAATGTCGGTTACCAGTGAAATTTCCTCCAAAAAATCTGACAGCGTCGCCTCCGGGTTTTCCGTTTCATACTGTACTGCATTGGAAACGAGCTCTTCCACATTTTCCAGACGCTCCGCCTCTGCTTGACCGCCGTTGATCAACATCTGACGATACCCTGTCAACTTCAAAACCTGTTCAAACAGCACGGAAAGTTTTTCCGTTTTGGATATATCAATAAGCTGATCAATCACAGCCACGAACTCCTGCAATTTATGGTTGGATCTGATGGCAGGATACGCTTGCGCATGTTTCATGGCATGAAACATGCTCACACCTTCATAGTCGGCAATATTTTGCAAATTGGATACGGTTGTATCCCCGATCTTGCGTTTGGGCTCATTGATAATACGTTTGAGACGCAAATCGTCGGCAGGATTGTTGATCACGCATAGGTAAGACAAAACATCTTTCACTTCCTTGCGATCATAAAAGCGCGTGCCTCCCAGCATACGATAAGGAATCCCGCTTTTGACAAATACCGTTTCCAAAGCGCTGGACTGTGCATTGGTACGATACAACACAGCAAAATCCCCATATCTTCGTTTCTCGCGGATTTTCAATTCCATAATTTTATCCACGATATACTTTGCTTCATCCAACGCATTGTCCAGCTTGCGCACAACGATCTTCTCTCCCGCATCGTTGTCGCACCAAAGCTCCTTGCCGCGTCTGCCAAAATTGTTGCGAATCACGGCATTGGCAGCTTTCAGAATGGTTTTGCTGGAACGGTAGTTTTGTTCGAGTTTAATCACACGTGCATTGGGATATGTCTGATCAAAGTGCAGAATGTTTTCAATGGTGGCGCCGCGGAATTTATAAATGCTCTGGTCATCATCGCCCACCACCATCAAATTGTGATATTTTCCACTGAGCAAAGAAGTCAGAACAAACTGTGCGTCGTTAGTATCTTGGAACTCATCCACACACACATACCGAAAATGGTTCTGATAATAGTCACACACCTCCGGCTCTGCACGCAAAAGCAACACGGTCTGCATGATAATGTCATCAAAATCCAAGGCGTTGGCATCCCGCAGTTTCTTCTGGTATAACTCATATACCACTGCAATCTGCCCCAACCGAAAATCGCTGCCCACAGCCGCGGTATATTCTTCAGGTCCCAGTAGTTTGTCTTTCGCTCTTCCAATCTCATTGGCAACACTTTTGATCGGCAGCTGCTTTTCGTCAATGTTTAATTGTTTCAAACATTCCGACAATAGCTTTTTCGTGTCATTGGCATCATAAATGGTAAATCCGGTTTGATAGCCGACGCGATCTCCATATTTGCGCAAAATACGCATACAAATGGAGTGAAATGTCCCCGACCAGATATCGCCCGCATCGGCTCCCACCAGTTTTTCAAGACGCTCTTTGATCTCATTGGCAGCCTTGTTGGTAAATGTAATTGCGAGCACAGACCATGGCGGACAAACATTTTGCGCAAAGGACTGCGCACATGCCGCCATCGCCTCTTTGTCCCCTGACGCTGCACAGGTATCAATCTGTGCAATCTGTTCTTTTGTGATATCCGCAGGAACCTGGTTGCTTTCATAGGCATTGCCGTATTTTAAGATAAACCCAATGCGGTGAACCAATACCGTCGTTTTTCCCGTTCCGGCCCCCGCCAACACCAACAGCGGACCATTGACAGCAAACACCGCCCGTTGCTGCTTCTCATTCATAAAATCATACAGCGTGTCAAATAAATGGCGTTTGGCGCGCAAATATTCATTGGCTGTGTTTTGTTCATCCATCACGGCAAATCCTCCGTCCATGCATTTCCGTTCGCGCTGCTCTCAGATGCGCACCGATGCGATTCGTGTACCATGTATTGAAGTGTTTGACAAAGCTTTCCACATTTCGCACTTCAAATATGACATACGATATAAGATTATATCATAAATTTTAAAAAATTGCAACCGCAAGGAAATAACCGTTGTTTGATAATCGCAAAAAATAAAACCCCGTTTGGGCGTGCATCAATCGTTTGCACACCACAACGGGTACCATAACTATTTAGACATGCTTTTTTCGTTTGTAAAAACTTTGTGGTTCTTCGCGGATCGATACCAACGTTCGATCATACGTGCACCAATACCAGCGGCAATCAGACAAACAATGGCGCCGGTCAATAGATTCATACGAAATTCAAACTCGCCTTTCCCCGGCGCCCCAAACGCCGCAAACAGCGCCGTCTGCAAAGCCAGAATGGACATCAGCGCATCCACAAAACCAATTTGCCGAATGGCGTTAAGCGCCGGGCTGTTGATCTGCCAGGCACGTCGACGATGAATGGATGCAACAATCACCTTATACAAGGTAAACGCGGACATGACATAAATAAAATAACCCGGGTAAACATACCCGCCCTCACCGCGTGTGATAAACAATACAGTTACCTGCAACAAACATGCCATGAAGAGTAATACAATGCCACCGTTGCGATAAATCATCCATTCATGCCGCAATCGTTGTTCGCCGCGCATTGCCCGGGCTGTTTTCCGATATTGATGCAAAATCATCAACCGTGCAAGCGCCAACACCATATAATAACATGCAACGGTCACGTACCACATCGAGTGCCAAAGCAAGCTCATGACCAGTTTGACGACAGCAACTCCAATGTTCATCAAAGAGACCAGAAAAGAGAACAGCAACGTGCTTTTCTCCGGATCGCGCAACACTGCTTTTGCCTGTGGCAAATGTTGTTTGATGTGCAAAGCAAGCGCTCCTTTCTGTCAAAACATCCCCGCAATCCCGTATCAAACCATGGCTCGGGGGTTGGCAGCAAAATTTCACCTGAATTTTTGTCATTCAGGCACGCAAAATATCACCCGGTTTTACCTCGAACGGGACAGGCATCCAAAAATGCATTTTAGGATGAGGCACCGCATCAATCGGCGTACCGGTTTCATCGAACAACTGTTTTACTTCCAACGCTCTCCCCGTCTGCCCGGGCGTAATCAGTTCTGCCTGCATACCGACACTTAATTTATTACGCTGAAAAAACAATGCTTGTCCTCGCGTCTCATCATATTCCAGTGCCGTTGCCAAATAGGCTTTTTCCCGTAAATATCCTGTCTGCGTCACCGTTTGTGCTGTTTGCATGCAATGATCGAAAAAATATCCTGTCCCGTATTCCCGATGGCTCACACTCTCCACCTCAGAAAGCCAACGCGGATCAAACCGATACGAGGTAGGATCGGCCGCATAAGCATCCATCGCCATTCGATAGGCGTTGGTAATCACCGCCGCATAATATGCGCTTTTCATGCGTCCCTCAATCTTAAAAGATGTAATCCCGCTTTCCATCAGTTCCGGAATGTGTTCGATCATACACAAATCTTTGGAGCTCATCACATAAGTTCCAAGTAAATCCTGTTCTAACGGCAACGGCAATTGCGGGCGCTTCTCTTCATAGATGACATAGTTCCACCGACACGGTTGTGCACATTGCCCGCGGTTACCATCCCGTCCGGTGAGATAATTGGACAACAAACAGCGCCCACTGTAGGAAATACACATGGAGCCATGCACAAAACATTCCAATTCCAGTGTGTCGGGAATATTTTTTCGAATCTCAGATATTTCCGAAAGCGTCAGTTCGCGTGCCAATACCACACGTTTGGCCCCAAGCTGTTGCCAAGCGCGCGCTGCTGCACTGCTCACGGTATTCGCCTGGGTAGAAATATGAATCACCGCATCGGGAATGATTTCTTTGAGCAGCATCAAAACGCCCGGGTCTGCCACCAGATATGCATCAATCGGCAATGTGCGCAAGTGCTGCATATACAAACGCAGCTGTGGGTACTCATCCTCACGCGGCATGGTGTTCAGCGTCAAATACAGTTTTTTTCCATGTTTATGTGTCTCTTCACACGCCTTTGGCAGCTCATCGAGCGTAAAATTGTCTGCGCCTGCACGCATACCGAAATGATCTGCTGCCAAATATACCGCATCGGCGCCATATCGCAGCGCCGCTTTCAATTTCTCCATGTTTCCGGCGGGACTAAGCAGTTCCGGCATGTGTGTTGTCATCGTTTTTCTCCGTTTCTTGTTGCTGTTGCACCTATGGCTGCAACAGCTATATCTTTATTGTATACCAAAACGACATGTGACGTATCACATGTTTTGTCAATATTGCGGCATTACGGCAAATTTTCAATTTTTTGCGAAATTTGCACCTTGGGTGCATGCGCAAACGGCGGCACTGCGGCAGCAAAATAACCTTTGTTGCGCAACATCTGTGCCGTACTTGCCGCAACAGTCTCCTTTTGGGCTTCAAACAAACCAAACACCGCGCTCCCGCTGCCACTCATCATCACACCTGTAGCACCTGCCTGGACAATCATTTCCTGTAAAGCACAGATTTCCTTGTGTTGGGGCAACACCACGTCACAAAAGCGGTTGAACATTTCTTTACTGATCTTAGACAAATCACCACGTTGCACCGCGGTCAAAAGTGCTGCCGGCTTTTGTAAAGCAAAAACATGTGTTTGCGCGTTTCGACACATCGTGTCCGCCCCACGCAATTCATCCAGCGCATGGTAGGCATATGCGGTGTTTATGGCAACATCGGCTTTGGCAATCAACACGGTGCAAGGCGGAAGTGATGGAATCGGCGTCAGTTTTTCACCGATTCCCGCGGCATGGCAGGCACCCCCACGTACACAAAACGGCACATCCGCACCGAGTGTTTTTCCAATCTCACACAATTGTTCCAGATCATTTTGCTTGTGATATAAAAACGAAAGGCCTCGCAGCACTGCAGCTGCGTCAGCGCTGCCTCCACCCAGTCCTGCTCCCATGGGGATTTGCTTTTCAAGCAAAATATCCACCCCGCCCTCCAATCGATATGCCTGCAAAAACGCAACGGCAGCACGATAGGCAAGATTGTTTTCATCGGCCCCCAATGCAGCGCCGCGCACCGTCAAATGCACGGTGTCATCAGTACGCAAACGTAAAGAAACCGTATCAAAAAGTCCGACTGACTGCATAACCGTATCAATTTCATGATATCCGTCCGCTCTTTTTTCCCCCACTTCCAAAAACAAATTGATCTTGGCAGGAGCCGCCACAGAAATCGAACCAGTGTTGCACCCATCAAGCTCAACATCAAACGTGTGATGTGCGGACAAAGGAATATTTGACTGTGATTCTTTTTTCATATATGCTTCGTTTCCGCGCATGACAATCATCTGTCGCCATGCTTACGTAAAAAGGAATCCATTCGTTCCAGTGCTTTGTTCAAATGCTTCACGGAATATGCATAAGAAATGCGTGCAAATCCTTCCCCGCAAGCGCCAAACGCAACACCCGGTACCAACGCCACACCTTCTTCTTCCAAAAGTCTGCGGCAAAATTCTTCACTGTCCCAGCCAAGCTGCGGCAAACGCGGAAAGACATAAAACGCTCCCTCAGGCGCGAAACACTCCATGCCCAGTTGTTCCAATCCTTCCAACAAGAGCACGCGGCGACGGTTGTATTGACTTTTCATGTACTCAATATCTTCATCTCCATTGCGCAACGCCTCCAGCGCAGCATACTGGCTGGTCGTTGGTGCACACATGATCTGATATTGGTGCAACTTGTTCATTTGTGTGATCAACGGTTCGGGCGCCAACACAAATCCCAAACGCCAACCGGTCATGGCATATGTTTTGGAAAAGCCATTGACAATGATGGTACGTTCCCACATATCCGGCAAAGAGGCAATGGAAACATGGCGACGACCGTACGTCAATTCTGCGTAAATTTCATCAGAAAGCACAAAAATGTCCGTCCCGCGAAGCACCGCAGCAATCTGTTCCAAATCGTCCCGATCCAAAATAGCGCCGGTCGGATTGTTGGGAAACGGTAAAATCAAAAGCTTGGTACGGGGCGTGATGGCAGCACGCAATGCAGATGCAGTCAATTTGAACCGATCTTCTTTTTTTGTTTCAATGATAACGGGCACGCCCCCCACCAAACGAACCAACGGTTCGTAACAAACAAACGCAGGAAGCGGCAAAATCACCTCGTCACCCGGTTCAATCAATGCACGCACGGCAAGGTCAATCGCTTCACTGCCGCCAACGGTCACCACACATTCGTGCAACGGTTCGTAATGCAGATCGAAACGGCGCTGCATATAGGCACAAATCTCTTCACGCAAAGCAGAAAGACCTGCATTTGCCGTGTAATAAGTTCGCCCTTCTTCCAAACTGCGGATACCTGCTTGGCGGACATGCCATGGAGTCGGGAAATCAGGCTGCCCCACCGTCAGAGAAATGACATCTTTGCGTCCGGACAGCATATCAAAAAATTTACGGATACCGGACGGTGGGGTCTGTATCACGGTTTGATTCATCAAGCGAGAATAATCCATCATTGCTCTTCCTCCTCGCGCAGATCCCGTTCCGGCTCAGAAGAAAAGATCACGCCTTCCCCTTTGTATTTTTTCAGCACAAAATGTGTTGCAGTTGATGTCACTTCTGAAAGCGGCGCCAGTTTTTCCGCCACAAACAGCGCAACCTCTCGCATTGTTTTGCCTTCCAAAAAGAGGCAAAGATCGAATCCGCCGCTCATCAAATAACAGCTTTTCACTTCGGGAAAATGGCAAATATGCTCCGCAATCTCATCAAACCCATGTTCTCCTGTGGGTACCACTTTCAGTTCGATCAACGCGCTAATATACTCACGTGACGTGCGCTCCCAGTTGATCACGGTCTTGTATCCCAAAATCACGCCTTGCTGCTCGTATTCATCGATCATGCGACGAATATCACCCTCATCTTTTTCATACATCACTGCCAGTTCTGCAGGGGTTAAATGGCTGTCTTCTTCCAGCATTTCCAATAAGCTTTTCATCGCTTTTCTCCTTTTCGTTTTACAGTTAACATGCATCTTGATCTTCAAATGGATCATGAGAAATACCATAAAGATTTATCACAATGTTCGATGCGACAGAACACACTTTTAACAATTCGGATGTCACGCCTGCGTGTGTGTCAAATCGGCCGCGGATATAAATTGTTGCCGCATGGACCAATCGGCAGATACCTCCTTGCCCCCAAGCGTGTGCAATGCCGTCTCAAGCGCAAGCGGCAGGGGCACCTCAAATTGCATCCAGGTTTTGCTGCGCGGATGGATAAAACCGATACAGCGTGCATGCAGCCATTGTCCGCGCAAGATCTGCTGCCAACGCCGTTGAAACGTATCGCCCGCTTGACCATATAAACAGTCTCCGACAAGCGGTTTGCCAATTGATGCCAGGTGCACACGGATCTGATGTGTTCTCCCGGTCTCCAAATAACATTCCACATATGTGCAATGCTCCAGACGCTGCCGCACATAATAATGCGTGATTGCATTCCGTCCCTGTCCCGGCAGACACACCGCCATTTTTTTGCGATCTGTTGGATGACGGGCAATCGGACGGTCTATGGTTCCCGTGTCATCTTTGATGTTTCCTGTTGCCAACGCCTGATACACACGTGCACAAGTGTGTGCTTTCAGTTGAGCAGCCAAATCCAAATGTGCCATATCATTTTTGGCAACCAATAAAAGCCCGCTGGTATCTTTGTCGATACGATGAACAATGCCGGGACGAATCACACCGTTGATGGAAGAAAGGCGCCCGGCACAGTGATACAACAATGCATTCACAAGCGTCCCATCCTCATTTCCCGCTGCCGGATGAACCACCATACCGCGCGGTTTATTGACCACCAAAAGATCATCATCCTCATAAACAATCTGCAAAGGAATGTTTTGCGCTTGTGCATGCAGCGGTTGCGGAGGCGGAATGATGAGCTGTACGCAATCCGTGGGATGCAAACGAAAATTTTTGTCCTGTATGATCTCTCCGTTACATTTCACGTCTCCGGCGGCAATCCGTTTGTGTACGGATGCACGCGTCAAAGCAGTATTTTGTGCCAAAAACACATCGATTCGCGTATCTGCATCCGTCTGGTCTACCATCAAAACCGTTTCCTGTGGCAGCACATCGTTTTCATTCTCCCCGCCCAACGGCGTCGGTTCCTCAAACACGGATGTTTCCAATGGCATACAAGATCCGTGCTCAGGTTGTTTCTCGGTATCCTTTGAATCGTTTTTCACCGATGAACACCGTCACTTTCCTTTTCATCCGTTCCATGCACTCCCCCACAACAATGATCCCTTTCCGGTGGTGTGTGCTTCTCGGATGGGGTGTCGGCTTTTGTGAGGCTGTTTGCAGGATGGTCCACCCCATCTTGTGCCACGATATCGATACCCGTATTACAGTCCACGTGAAAATGATCCGTGCTTTGTGTTTCTATCGTTTTTTCCGTCTCAGTATCTGTTTTGACAGAGATAGTTGCATGGGAGTTTTTATTCAATGGAACATCGTTTGGGACATCATTCTGATGCACAATTTGCCCATTGTTCGATGTTGCCATGGAAACATCGTCCGTTACGTTCTTTGGTTCAAACAAAACGGGCTTTGCCTGCTTGTGATCGAAAAAAATAAAATAGAACAACGCAAATACACAACCGATGGTAATAAAGCAGTCAGCTACGTTAAATATGGGAAAATCAATAAAAGTCACATGGATAAAATCTACAACTTCTCCCTGTACCACGCGGTCAATCATATTGCCCACGCCGCCGCCCAAGATCATTCCCAATGCAATACCAAATAACACATGTGAACGACGAAAAATCCAGATCACCGCCAAAATTGCTACAATTGCAATTGCCGACAATGATAAAAATACCCACCTGTGATCACTCAGCATAGAAAATGCCGCGCCACGATTGGTTGCATACGTCAGCGACAACGCGCCATCGATCACCACCACCGAGGGTTTCCCCTGCAAAAACTGCGTGGCAGCATATTTGCTTATTTGGTCCAAGGCAACCGCCAATGCAGCACAGAGATACCACAAAAGCGCACGCATGATTCCTTGTCTGTTTGTCATATAGGCCTCTCCCTATCATAAGTGTTTGATGAATGTGAGAACATCCGGCACATAATATGAAACGACCCCATCTTTTCGTTTCGGCATAATCGTTAAAACAGATAAAACAGTTGTGATGGAAGAACGCCGTCACAACATCACCCATACTGGATCTGCCGAAAAGGGAGATAAACAAGACGGGGGCAGTTTGCCGCCGCCCCCGCTGTTCATTATTTTGATGTATCGTTTTCCTGCCCATAAACCGCATCGTACAAATCTTTGGTCGGTTTGCTTTCTTCTTCATTCTCTGTAAGCGGATGTTCCTCCAAAAACCGCAAAAACTCTTCTTCCTGTGACAGCGGGGGCTCGGATTTGTCGATGGACGTATCTTGCCGGGTCTGATCGTCAAATTGCGCATTGAGCGACCTCACGGAACGATTGATCCCTTTAATCTTTGCGCCGCCAACTTTGGTGTCTGCCTGCGGCGGTAAACTGGGAATCTCAGCGGTCGGTGTAGGATCCTCCTCCAGAGGCGCTGTAATCTTGCGATTGTCGGGATCACTAAAAACAGCCGCTGTTTGATTCTTTTTCGTCAGTACCGGCGGAATATCCTGATACGTTTTGGAAACATATTCCCGTTCAATCTCATCGGTAATATGATGACGAATGTAGTCCGTATATTGCTGCACCGTCGCGGTCTCGATTTCTTCCACTTCACGTGGAAGATCTTGCGTGAGTTGTTCCAACATCCGAATATGATCGGAATAACGCACGAACATTTCATTTTTCAGTTCCTGCGTTGCGCGCTTCAGCACGGCCAGGCACTCTTTTTGCTCTGCGATGCGTGTTTCAAATGAAGCAATCAATTTTTCACACTCGACACGTGTTTGATCCATGATTTGCTTCTTTTGCGTCTGCGCATCCTGCAGCAGTTCCTGCGCGGTGTGCTGCGCCGCCACAAGCGTGTTTTTCACAGCCTGAATCTGTTTTTTTTGTGCGGCAAGCGCATCCATCGCCGCCCGCTTCTCCTGCTCGATGCGCTCACAGCTCTGATATAGCTCTCCATATTTTTCCATTAAGAAAGCAATGTATTCATCTACCTCAGGGATACTGTATCCACGCACCACACGGGAAAATTCCTTGTTTTTCAATTCATTCGGCGGTAACACTGTCTCTCTCCTTTCCGCCGTGCAGCCATGCTCACAGCAAAAACGGCACGAAAGTACATGCAACGCAATGTCCTTACGTGCCAAAACCCTGTTACGTCTTTTTAACACCGCAACGGCATTCCAAAATAAAACGCCCGCAGGTGTCAAACCCGTCAAATTACATTCCGCAGCACAACCTGTATGATCGTTAAAATCAGATAAGCAACCAGAAACGAAATATCCATGGGAAAATTCCGAATCCACTCAAAATGATACAGCAAAGCGCGCACCGGAGCTACAACAAATTCGGTTACAGCATACAGAAATTCTACAATCGGATGTTCGTCATTGATCGGAAGCCACGACAGGATGGCACGGATCAGCATCAGCAGCAGCATGGCTGATATAAACAAGTTCACCACGCTGGTAAATATATAAAATGCGCTGGACACCGTATCAAACTCCTTACCGCAGGATACCGGATATTGGGATGCATCAGAAAAAACAATGCCGGAACAAATAAAACATCCGGGTATACATACAAACTTACAACGGCCTTATGATGCGCCCTGCAAGTTTCTCACATGCATGGTCAATTTTTTCTTACAGATCCGAATACAAATCGTCTTCTTTGTTCCCTTTGGGTTCTGTTCTCATCTTATCACCCGAAACATCAACATTGTCAGGCGTGATTACAAAGGTGTTGTTGGCGACACGTTTCAGAGACCCATTGATGGAATACGCGACACCGCTGAGAAAGTCAATCAAACGACGTGCCGTTTCTTTGTTGGTGTCTTCCAAATTAAGCACAACCGTACGATGGTTCAGCAAGTGGTCTGCAATCAATGTCACACTGTCATATTCCACCGGTTTTACTACTTTCAGTTCGATGGATGCATTGTTGCTCATCATACTGCTGTTCATATTCGTTCCCGCCTGTGCCTTTCTGTTGTCAACTCGATTATGATCATAATCGTTGTCAGTTTCTGTATCGTCATCGCCGAACAATTCATCGTTTTCGTACTCGTTATAATCCAAATCATCCGTTCCTATGGCACCTTTGATCTTATCGATGAACCCCATTGTCCAGTCCTCCATTTATATTTGTCAATCAAAATTAGTAATGCAAAATAAAAGCTATGATTGCCGGTATCTGTTGTACACTGAAAAACACGCAAAACCTACAGCAAATGATCTGTACACCTGCCTTGTCATCGCACATCACTATCGCCGACAATCTAAAAACCGTTACTACGGTCAAAAAAACAATGAAATGAACTGATTATTATTATACCACTTTGTTTCGGTCTTTTCCACTATTTTTGGACAAAAAATTGCTTGTTCATGATTTTTTTACATTTATCCAGCGGAAAATTATGAACGTGCACCAAAAATAGCCGTACCGATTCGAATCATATTGCTTCCGGCACGAATGGCCGCCGCCAAGGAATCACTCATTCCCATGGACAAAACAGGCTGCGAAACAGAGGTAGAAAGCATCGGACGCAAACGATCAAACAATGCGCGCGTTTGCGAAAAATACATGTATTGCTCATCTTCCTCTGTCACAAACGGCGCAATGGTCATCAATCCACAGATCCGAACATGCGACATCTTTTGCACCTGCTCAAACAAAGAAAAAAGATTTTGCGGCAAAACGCCGCCTTTGTTTTCTTCCCCACCGATATTGACTTCGATCAGACAATCCATCCGTTTGTCGTGTTTCTCCGCCTGCCGCTCGATCTCCTGTGCCAAATGCAAAGAATCCAGTGACTGAATCATATCCACTTTGTCGATGATATATTTCACCTTGTTGGTTTGCAATGATCCAATGAAATGGACGGAAACACCCTCCAAGTGCAATTGGTCATATTTGTCCAACAACTCCTGCACCCGATTTTCCCCGATCAGTTTGATATGACAGTGATCAATGGCATAATTGATGCGTTGGGCATCAACAAATTTGGTCACGGCCATCAATCGGGTATCGTCCGACGCGCCCGCCTGCTGCATGGCATTTCTCACATGTTGTATGTTCTGTGCAATATATGTGTAATCCTGCATTGCTATGATACCACCTTTCCATCATACAGATTTTTTCCCTCCACGATGACCGCGTCAAATTCCTGTAATGTTGTAACATCCTCATCGGGATACGTGGTGGATACAATCAGATAATTGTCCACTTCCAACAACGGATCAATGGGACGAAAACGAACAATATATCCGTCTAAGATGTACACCCCCTGCGCATCTTCTTCCATACGCACCGCATTGGCGGGAATGCGATAGCCCGATGCAGATGCGCGCACAATCTCAATGGTCTGACGACGAAGAAAATTAAAATTTTCCGGCATTTGCATGGAAGAAAAGACCAGAACCACATCGTTACGTCCACTCTCCTGAATGATACGGGAAAGTTTCATACGAATGCGGGCATCCCCATTATAGGGGAACACCACATAATAATAGGTGTCAAGGTTATAAGCGTTCAATTCTTCCAGATCAATACGACACGCAACATACCATTCAAACCCATTGACAATCTTCCCCGCATTCATTCCCCCCGTCTCGGAAGAAGAATAAAGCGAGGTGTCAGCAGAAGAAGCCGTCATTTCATCAAAATCCTGCAAGGTCATTTGTTCTACCTTGTCCGCAGAAAAAATCGATTCAAATCCATCAATGTCAGAGTAATAATATCCCGCGTCCGGTGCGGAAAGTGTCTGGGCGGCGTTGCCGGAGGAGGTCACCAGTTGATTGCGCTGCTCCGTCAAAGACGCGATTTGCGCGTCGTAATTTTCAATTTGCCCCGTGACAATCTGTCGGCGGTTGAGTAACGCCAAAAAATTGTCTCTCTTTTGCACGGCACTCTGTGTGTCTCCCCCGGCTGCCGACAAAAGCACGTCATAATAAGTTTCATAGATGGCATCATCGACTGCAACGGTATCCGAATACGTCTGACCCGCACTGAGATTGGAATTGCTCAACAGTTCAATGCGACGGTCAATTTCTGCAAGGGTCGCCGATTGTTCCGCACTGTTTTCCGCGCCGGTATAAAGTTGTACCACCGGCTCCGATTTGGATACTTTGGTACCGTCATCGCGCAGGTAATTCAGATTTCCCTCGCCGTTGACATACAACAATTCTTCGGAACGCATGATGTAGCCGTCCACCGACTGTCGATCATCCTGATCGACATACGTCGCAAGCACGGTCGTTACCGAGGAAGACAACATGTTGACCAAATGATAACCGACATAAAGTGCGACACCGATACTGACAAGCGTGGTCAATACATATTTCAGCACTTTACGCAGATAATTGCGATCCAGCATTTGTTGCCTCCTTTCCGGCAGTGTCACCATACGCCTCGTTTTTCACACACAAACGTCCGATTTTCTTGCACCGTTTTTCACGACCGCCAGTTGCGCCGAAAAACATTTTGGATATCGTTCAAAATCAAACGCATCTGGTTCTACAAACATAAAACAACAAGCAAGAATGCACGCATGCTTCCAAGCCTATTGGCAAAAAACGCATCCCACACATCTTTTTCATGTTTACGATATCACTTTATTTTACAGCAACCCCGCAGATTTTGCAAGACAAAGTGCCTTTTTTTCCACATCTTCTTTGTCTGCTGCAATCCAATGTACATCCCGCATATGTCGAAAAAAAGTCATCTGCCGTTTGGCATATTGTGCCGTTGCGGTCTTGATCTGTTGGATCGTTTCTTCGCGCGTCTGTTTCCCCTCAAAATACGGAATCCACTCCTTGTATCCGATGGCTTGCGCTCCGCCACTCTCACCGTTGAGAACGCCGCTGCGCCACAAAGAGCGCACCTCTTCTTCCAAACCCAATGAAAGCATGTGCTCCACACGTGCATCGATGCGTGCACGCAATACTTCGCGCTGTTCAAAGTAGATACCGATCATCAGTGCGGAAAAGCGTGGGGGAATCGCTTTGCTTTCCGCATCCCATTGCGTCTTTGTTTTTCCCGTACTCAGAAAGATCTCCAGTGCACGTACCACACGTTTTTGGTTATTGGGATGAATCTGCGCGGCCGAATCCGGATCCACACGTTGCAACATGTCATACAGTGGCATGATTCCCTGTGTCGCCAAACGATATTGCAATTGCCGGCGGATTCTCCGCTCGTCATGGGCGGCAGTATGTTTGAAATGATGCGGATACAATAAGCTCTCCAGATACAATCCGGTTCCGCCGCAAAAGATCGGCACTTTCCCCTTTTGCAAAAGTGCGTGCACAATGGGAAGCGCCGCTTGCACATATTCCGCACAAGAAAAGGTGTGCTGCACCGGACAAATACCAAGCAAATGATGTGGAACGCCATCCATTTCCTCCGGTGTGGGGCGTGCCGTCCCAATTTGCATCTGCGCATACAGCTGCATGGAATCGCAGGAGATCACCTCGGTATCCATAGCCTTTGCAAGTTGTACCGCAAGCGCCGTCTTTCCACACGCAGTCGGTCCGATCACCGCCAAAACGGTATGATTGGATTCGATATTGCTCACCCGCCCTTTGCAAAATTCAAGTTTATTTTTGTTTGCCACACCATATTCAACAGATAAACATGGCATCTCCAAAAGAAAAGAATCGATATTTCTCCCGTACTGCCATCTCATATGCTGCCATCACATGTTCTTTTCCCGCAAATGCAGACACCAACATCAAAAGCGTACTTTTCGGCAAATGAAAATTGGTAATCAACCCATCAATACAACGGAAACGATAGCCTGGATAAATGAAGATCGACGTGTCGCCCGTCATCGCATGTACAATGCCCGTTTCGTCTGTTACACTTTCCAACGTCCGGCAACATGTTGTACCCACAGCAATCACACGTCCACCGCGTGCGTGACAGGCATTGATCGCATCGGCACTTTGCGGGCTAACGGAAATATATTCCGCATGCATCACATGATCTTCAATCCGTTCGACCTTGACCGGACGAAACGTGCCCAACCCAACGTGTAGCATTACCGGGACGATTTGTACCCCTTTGGCTTTGATCTTTTCCAACAGCGATTCGGTAAAATGCAACCCTGCCGTGGGTGCGGCCGCAGAACCCTGTTCGCGGGCATAAACAGTCTGATATCGATCCGGATTGGCAAGCTGTTCATGGATATACGGCGGCAGCGGCACCGTACCCACCGCATCTAATACATCATAAATCGTTTGATATTTTGTCGTATCGTAGGAAAATTTCACCAACCGATTGCCACCCGGTAATGTCTCCAAAACCTGCCCGTGCAAGATTCCGTCGCCAAACACGGCAACAGCCCCCGCCTTGAGCCGGCGCCCCGGATGAACAATCACTTCCCAAACATCCGTCTGTCTCTGTCGCAACAACAGCATTTCCACCGCAACATTTTGCGGCTTGGCCGCTTTATAACCACGCAGGCGTGCCGGAATCACTTTAGAATCGTTGATAACCAGTACATCTCCCGGCGAAAGCATGTCCGCAATTTCGGAAAACACATGGTGTGATACCGCACCCGTGTGTCTGTCCATGACCATCAGGCGCGATGCATCTCTCGGCTCCACCGGTGTCTGCGCAATGAGTTCTTCGGGCAAATCATAGTCAAAATCCGATGTCGTAAGCGTTGTGGAAACATGCGCCCCCATGGAAATGGGTTGTCCTTGCATCTGTGTATCTTGTCCTGTCATATTTCAGTCATCCTCGATTCGTTTCCGCCATCTTTTGTTTTCTTGTTTTCTTGCGCTTGCATATCAGATAGCGGCTCTTTTTATATCATATCCGGAACAAATGCATCCGGCAAAATTTGATCCATACGACGCATTTGCAGCTGGCCGCCAACCATGAAAACAAAAAGCGTCTGCGGTGCAAAAAATTCCGAAAGCGCTTGCCGACATACACCGCACGGCGTACAGTCCTGTATATCGCCCGGCGTCAATCCCGACGATGAGAGATTGCCGCCCGCAACGGCAATCATAACAAAATGACGTGCCCCGTCAAATACTGCTTTTGCCAGCGCCACCCGCTCAGCACATATGGTCGGAGAATAGGCGCTGTTTTCAATATTGGCCCCGAGCCATACCCGACCGGTTTCATCCAACAATGCCGCGCCCACCGCATACCCCGAATACGGACAAACCGCATGCATCCGCGCTTGCTGTGCCAGAGAAAAAAGCGCCTGTGCACCACGTTGTTCCATTGACAGTATTTCATCATGCATCGCCATTCTCCTTTTCCTTTGGCAATATGCGGCACCACGGCTGTCGTTTTGATGTTTGGATCAAACATTCCCATCGTCATTCTTCACACAGATCACCACCAAATCGGTGCAATCACAACGCGCATATAACGCAAATGTTTCGATACAAAAATGTTTTCCCTTGCTTTTGTCTCTTGTGCACGACCCGTTTTCGCCATGCGCTTCTATATCTTTTTTTACGGGATTTGTCAGCTTACATATTTCGGAATTCAGCCGTCGTATATCCGAACACCTTTCATATCATCACAACGTTGGATACTGTTCTTTGACCAGTTTGACAATCCGACTCGTTCCCAATCGTGTCGCACCCAATGACAGAAAATCTGCGGCATCTTGCAAGGAAGCAATCCCGCCGGCCGCTTTGACTTGTACCGTCGGCGCCGTATAACGACGTAAAAAAGCGACGTTTTCCCGCGTTGCGCCGCCAACGGAAAATCCCGTGGAAGTCTTAATAAAATCCGCACCGGAATCACTCACGACCTGACACATACGCTTCATCTCGTCTTCGGAAAGTAAGCAACATTCCACAATGACTTTCAACACTTGTTTTTGACAGGCATCGCGCACAGACCGAATTTCTTCTAATACCGCATCATCCATATGGTCGTGCACCCAACCAATGTTGATCACCATATCGATCTCATCTGCGCCGTTGCGCACGGCATCTGTCGTTTCTGCCGTTTTCACAGTGGTTGTCTGGTATCCGTTCGGAAAACCAATCACTGTACAAACCGCTGTTTGTCCCCCGGTCAGCTCTTTTGCTGTTTTCACCCAGGCAGGCGGAACACAGACGGAAGCAGTGTGATACCGCACGGCATCTGCACAAAGTGCAGCAATATCCGAGCGTGTGGTACCCGGCGCAAGGCAAGTATGATCTACTGCCGCCAAAATTTTTCTGATTTGTCCTTCCTCCATCGTGCTTCCCTCCGGCTGATCCTTTTGGTTTTGTAAAACGTTGCTGGAAAACGTACCGTGTATGTAAATCCATATCACACAAAAGCGCCATACCATGGCAGAAATCATCCGGCTCTGGTATCCATTTCGACGTATCACATCGTTTTTACATACACACTTGTAGATATTCTATTTTATCACAGATACACAAAAAAAGCAACACATTCCCTCTGCTCTCCCGTTTCCGGCATTTTGAAGTCATTGTTTTCCGGGCATACGATACCTCGAAAGAAATCCACCATACGCCATGTTCTCTGTAACTTTGCACTTATGAACTCTTGAAAATCGATTACATCGAATCATCTTGCCACCGCTTTTTTATAACACGCAAACATAAAGAAAGCGGCGAAACACGCCGCTTTCCAATTTGTTCCGCACGCTTTTCTTTCTTTGGATATGCTTTTTCTCCACATCATTTTTGGCATTCAAACAATAAAAAACCGGCAGAAAGCAAATACAGAAAAAAGAGGCGGTACCAAACAGGAAACGGACAAGAAAGTGTACTTGACACTTTCTTGTCCGTCTCAACTTATTCCAGAATATACACACGCATATCACGTACGCCGAATTGAATCATCTCTTCATACTTCGCATTGTCGTACAAACTGCCCATGTAAATATCAATCCGATTTCCAAGAATCAGACCGCCGGTGTCCTCCGCATAGTACAATCCGTCATAAGCCTTCAGCGATTCGCCTTCTACATAGACGGCCGATCCAAGATCAATCACAGACGGGTCCACAGCAATGTAATTTTCCTGCGGGATCTTTCCCGTTGCCGTACGAGTATTATAACTACCGTAGGCCGTTGCCATTACATCGATGTAATAAGAGTAGTTGTATGTGTTGCCGTCCGCACCGACGATTTGACCACCCACACCACGGGTTACCAATTGATCCACCGGCTCACGAACGATCTCTTGTGAGACAATCCGTTCATCGGTCAACACGCCGTTTTCATAGCGTTTTTCAACGACCGCCTTGTGCCAACCATCCACGCCGCTGCGAGTCACTTTGCTCTCTCCGCGCGGGATATATTGTACGTCGGTATATTGAATCTGATACGGTAACACCTCATCGCGTACTTCTTGCTCAAAGGTCACGCGGATCACATAAATATCTGTGTCAGCACAAAGTGTTTCATCTACCGACGGGATCACGCGGTCATTTTCACCAACGCTTACCCCGGCACGTTGCAGAATCTCTCCCACCGTACGATGGGAACCGGCAAATACCGTATAGGGTGTTTCCGTTCCGATATGAAGTGTCGCGACATAAACATCAGGGGATGGCAACACCGCAGATGTTTCTGGCGGTGCCATTCTCATTTTTTCGGCACCGGAAACAGTCACCTCTGTTTGTGCCACTGCAATGCCGGGCACATTTTGTGTCAATGTAAGGTTGTGATTCATCGCGGCAGCCGGAGATGAAATGCCGTTGATCATTACTGCCAAAGTCACAGCTGAAAAGCTAAATACTGTCATCAACTGCTTTTTGGCAATGGCTCGTAGCTGCCCTTGTGTATGCCTACGCAAGCGACACATCGCGTTTTTGGCAACACGTTGTACGCGTTTCCCAAAACGAATCAAACATACACAAACGGCAATCAAACCGTCCATTGCATCTTTATGATGTCGTTTTTTGTTATGATCTCCTTTGGTTTTCGTTGTTTTGGTAAATTTCCATACCATGGGTAACAAACCCCTCCTCTCTGCCGATCGTTCGGACAACACAACGCACAAACAAGCGGCGGCGTAGAATACAGGCGTGTTTGATTGCGAAGCGGAAAATTTTCATCCGCATACGATATGCCGCCTGTCTTTCCGAAAAGAAGATGACAAATGCAGAATGCATAAGATACAAAGCATCTTTTAACCGGTTGATTGTGTGTGGTCGCACACCAAACAAAAGAAACGCGGAATCGGACTTTCGTCCTGACGCCTTCCGTATGAATGAGTAAATAGGCGTTTACCGCTGACCGTTTTGCACGACTCTTTTGCAGTGCACCAGGGTCCATTCGGACCGACCTGTCAGACAAGTTTCTCATTACAAGTTCAGGATTATAGCACGGCGCGCCGTTGTTGTCAACTCAAATGGGGTTGAGAAAGACGAAAAAAGCGTTGTTTTTGGTCGAAAAGTGGTGAATTTGACGCAAATATAAACACGTTTTCAAAGCAAAATGGAGAATCGATGAAAACAAGCCCTTTTTTGCCAAGAAAAAATCCCATCAATCCCTTGCCACGCAACGATTTTTTGAAATTTCCCACCAACAGACTTTCGCCGCTTTTTTTGTTCTTTTTACCCCATTTTGTGGTAACAAAAGAGCGCGTCGAAATCCAAAAATGTGAATTTTTTATTAAATTTGCAGCCTGTGAGCAAAATGGAACTGTAAAATCCCCAAACTTCCCCAATTTTTCCGGCTGTCAAATCGCTCCATTTTGGTGGAAAAAGCACAAACAAATACCATGGTCGTCTGTTGTTTGCCAGTATATGCATCAAACAAGCAGTTGATGACAAACCACCTACAAATAGCTCGTCTGATTTTCATATTTTTCCCATCAAAAACCGCATGTGCGCAAACAATACACCCCAATTATGATGCAAACAGTTAGAATTTTCATAACCTCTGTTTTCTATCATGAATCGTTTTAAATATCCCAAGCAAAAATTCGATCCAACGAACAGGAAGAACACAGATAAACCGCCTAGGTCGGACATACAGATCACCATTGCAGTGTACGTGTATTTGCAGCAAAAGCACGCGACAAATATCCGATCACACACAGGATTGATTTGCTTTTTGGGAATGACCAAAAAGTAAAACCGTATTTTTCTTGAAACGAAAGTAAAAAAGACAGCATAAACGCCCGCCCTTTTCTCTACAGCCACTTGAAGCGATCAAAAAAACATAAAATTGGTCTCCGTTTCTCGTATCTGCAACAAAAAGAAAAAAGACCGGAACGCATGTTCGCTACGCCCCCCCGCTAATCGAAAAGATACAGAACCATTTTCATCTCCCAGTATGGACAAAAAAATCGCACGCCATAAACGGCGTGCGATTTTGTCTGCGGCATCTTGCCGCAATTGAGAGAATATCAAATTGATTTTCACTTCAAAGAAACACATAACGAAAAAAAGAACCCAGAGATCATTTTGACTCTGGGTCCTTATTTGGCTGGGGTAGTAGGATTCGAACCTACGAAATGCTGGAGTCAGAGTCCAGTGCCTTACCGCTTGGCGATACCCCAAAATGATACAAGAAAGAACGTCTTTGCAACATCATCGACGACGAAATGTTATCTGAAACATTTTCGCTCCTTGTAAACTCACGCTTTTTATTATACCACCAGAACTTTGAAAAGTCAACACCTATTACCAATTTTTTATTTTTTACGTACCCTGTATTCTGCATCTTTCATTTTTTACCAAATATCCATTCACGATACTGATTGGGTAACACCCGTCATCATCGCGGTACAAATCATTTTTCCATTGACGCTTGTCCGTGTTACAGCATTTCAGAAAAATATCATTTTACGTATCAAAACAAAAACAGGATGACGTGCAACGGCTTTTTGTTTTACATTTCTTTTAGATCAAAACCAGCACAAAATAAAAAGAAATACATAGTGCGTCACGTCTGTTCCACCGCACAACAGCATCATTTTTTTCAAACATATGGCATTGCACCACGGTTTTTCCTCAAGTTTTCCAAAGACTTATGCAACACTTCTCCACAGGAAAGAACAATCTGTGAAAAAATCAGTGGAAAATGGATTTCTGCAAGAATTTTGCAGTATTTTGATGTCGGAAAAATTCGTATATTTTCGTTCACAAAGCACAAAATATTGTATATATCGACGATATCATTCACAATATGTTGTTGTTTTGCGACATATTTCCAGATTCTTTTTATTTTTCCTTTGATTATTAAATCACATGTAATAATCTCCCTTTTTTGCGTAAAAGCGGCTGTTTTCAACAGATTTTCAGGGACAACCCCTGTGGAAAACATCATCCCTTTGATCCCGGTACAACTTTTTTTGGTCATATCCTTGCAAAACTTTCGGCATCAGTCACGCGTTCATTTTATTGTAACATTTCGGCACCTTGCTTTTCCATACTTTGACAGCTGTCACATACAAAAAATGTATGACCTTGATTCTTTTTCAAAAAGAAACGGCGGCTGAAATCCATCCTGCCGCCGTTCGCATCTACATTGTCAAACGCATATTTGAGAAGATATGCTTCTGTGTCGCACATCAATATTTAAGCAAATCGATCACTGTTGTCTACCCACCCGACTTTGGTTGTCGCAGAAATTCATTTATGGCATCGAGTATCTTTTTTGATATACAAAACAAAACGATATGGGAGCGTAAAATGATAAAATACACATATATAATAATAGGAAGAAAATAGCAAATTTTGGTTCTGTTATGCATCAATAGGAACATAAATGGTGCTGTTGTCATCAAACACCAAATCATTTTCTGTGTACTGACCAAATCGGATGGAATCCAAAATGTCCTGCATATGTCCTGCCTCTTCATTGGTGGCCTGCGCAGACAACACATAGTACACTTCAAAATATCCGGATTCCGTATTGCCAAATAAAATTCGTCCCGCACTGCCGTCTGCGCCCTGAAGTGTAATCACACGACAATCATATCCACCGATGGTGTCTTTGGACAAGGAACGCGCATCATCGTTTTGCACCGTCGTCAAATTTCCCTCTTCCGATTGCGATTCCAATAAAACGTTTTGTCTCTCGTCCAAATCTTTTGTATCAGCTTCATAAGAGATCCCAATGGAATAACATGTCTCTCTCGCAACCGCTACTTGATCAATTTGATGAATCTGCGTAGGAATGACGCCGTTGTCCGGATTTTCATCTTCTGCCTGCAACACTTCGTTGGTATCTTGCTGTACCGTCACCTCATCTACGCCCTCTTCATAGCAAAAAGAGATCTTTCCATAATTACCAAAATAAAGTGACATGGGCCAGTCCACCTGTTCCATTTGTGCCGGCGACCGTGGTGGCGCTGTTTGTGTTCCACATGCTGTCAGACATAAAGCACAAATTGCAGAAAATATCATAAAAAATCCCACACGCCAAAAATCTTTGTGCCAAAACAAGCGTATGAACTTTTGTTTACAATAATTTGATTTCATCTCATATACTCCAAATCACTTCAAGCATCAGATAAATTTATATATCTTACATGATTCATTATATAACACACCAAACAGCAGGTCAAGAATTGAAGAAACATAATCCAAAAATTTATTGTGAAATTTGTTTTGATTTGTGCCATACTATGATTGGGCGCACGTTTTCCACGCGCTCATGTTCTCCAACAACACAACTTTGCAAAGCACCACATCTTCCAAAACAATATGGTAGCAAAACGTATATAATAATAGGAAGGAAATTGTCAAAATGGAACAGCAAAACACAACATGTCAAGCAAAATCCACACAGCAAAACCAAACATGTGCACAAACCATGTCCGGTAAGCAAAATCAAGCAACGGAAGAAAAGTTGCTGAACAACATTTACCAAAATGTCAAAATGGGTGTCGACGCCATCAACACACTCTTACCCAAGGTAGAAGATCAAGCCATGCGTCAAGATCTGACAACGCAATTGTTGGGATATGAAGAATTTTCCACCCAGGCAACCAAGTTATTACTCGAGCAGGGAAAAACGCCGAAAGAAATTTCTGCTTTTCAAAAAATCCCGGCGGAAGCTGGTATTCACATGAACACCTTGCGTGACCGCTCCAATAGTAATATCGCCGAAATGATGATCAACGGATCTATCATGGGTATCATCGACACCACACGAACGCTCAATCAGTGCCGCGAAACCTGTCCCAAGCAACTCACACAATTGGCACATGATATCATTGATTTTGAAGACAACAACGTGACGCGCATGCGTGCCTATCTGTAAAAACAAAAAACAACAAGCATGGATGTTTATCCATGCTTGTTGTTTTTTTTGTCATGATTCCACGTCAGTTGATGGCACTTCTCGCAAAACAGCATGTACCACCACACGTTTTTCTTCTTGTGCAAGGCTGGTGCAAGTGGATAAGGTGACCACACGATCTGTCGTCTGTGGTGCAACTTCGGTATTTATAATCGAACGTGCCGTAATATCTTTGAGCCATACGGCATATTGTGCATCATCTGAAAAATACAATTCCCATGCATTTTGATCAACCGTTGCCACATAGGCGGAAAAAATCACAAGTTCATATTGTTTTTCCAACGTTGCCAGCTGTATGACCGGATGTGTATCAAAATAGGACTGCTCTTGATATCTTGCCACAGAGCGGAACATGGAATCATTGTGCATATAATGTCCGTACAATATGGTATGTTTGTCAGAAAACGTCGCGTCGCAACGATAATCCATAAAGATAGATCCCGCACTGTTGATCGCCCCGTCCACCATATGGGTCAAATAATATTCGTTGTCGGATCCTTGCACCACAGGATAATTCAATGTACTGTCCGGCAGATACACCCATGCCACAACATCCGGGTACTGTTGTACCAATGTCGCGAAATCTACAAAAATAAAATCGTTCGTTTCTGTCAGCTCATTTGTTTGTCCTTCCGTCTGACCGGACGATGTCGTTTGTGGCAATTCCACATACGATGTCAAGGCTTCATACGTTTTTTCGCCTTTTCGATACTCCAACCAAATCCGAAGGACCTGATATAGGGAAAACAAAAAAATGCAGGCAAGGATGATCATCAGTAACCGAAATACCCATCGCTTCTTTCCTTTCGCCATACGTTCTCCTCTTTCTTGATCAGCATATTGAATACATGTTGATTATATCATGTTCTATCCTTTTTTGCAAGAGATGCTTGCCTTTCCTGATTCGACAAAACAAGCTGAAAAATCTTGACAAGGTCTAAAAAAAGCAATATAATATAATAAATAGCATAGAAAAAACATCTGTTTTACAAACTGCGCATTGCTTCTGTTATAAAAAACAAGTACTTTTCGGTACTTGTCCATCGATGCGCGGTATGTTACAAAGGAGACAAAGTCATGGAAAATAACAGATTTGAATTAAACAAAAACTTAGCGCAAATGCTGAAAGGCGGTGTCATTATGGATGTCACCACCCCGGAGCAAGCAAAAATTGCTGAGGCAGCAGGCGCATGCGCTGTCATGGCATTGGAACGCATTCCTGCCGATATTCGTGCTGCCGGCGGTGTCTCCCGTATGAGCGATCCGAAGATGATCAAGGGCATTCAAAACGCCGTCTCCATTCCCGTCATGGCAAAATGTCGGATCGGTCATTTTGCAGAGGCGCAAATTTTGCAAGCCATTGAAATCGATTACATCGATGAAAGTGAAGTACTCTCCCCTGCCGACGATAAGTACCACATCGACAAAACAAAATTTGACGTTCCTTTCGTTTGCGGTGCAAAAGATCTGGGCGAGGCGCTGCGTCGCATCAATGAAGGAGCCGCAATGATTCGTACCAAAGGTGAACCGGGAACAGGTGATGTGGTTCAAGCCGTGCGCCATATGCGTATGATGCAGTCTGAGATTCGCCGAATTGCCGGCATGGCGGAAGATGAATTATACGATGTAGCAAAAGAACTGCAGGTGCCTTATGATCTGGTATTGTATGTGCACGAAAACAAAAAACTGCCGGTTGTCAATTTTGCAGCAGGCGGTGTTGCAACACCGGCGGATGCCGCTCTGATGATGCAACTCGGTGCCGAAGGCGTATTTGTGGGATCCGGCATTTTCAAATCAGGCAATCCCGAAAAACGCGCAGCTGCAATTGTCAAGGCGGTAACGAACTTTACCGATGCCAAAATGTTGGCCGAGCTTTCCGAAGATCTGGGTGAAGCCATGGTCGGTATCAATGAACAAGAAATTCAACTTTTGATGGCAGAAAGAGGGAAATAAACCATGCAAATCGCCGTACTTGCCTTGCAGGGGGCGTTTATCGAACATGAGCAAATGCTCAAACGCCTCGGGGTCTCTTCGTTTGAAATCCGTCAAAAAAAAGATCTACAGCGGCCGTTTGACGGACTGATTATCCCCGGCGGCGAAAGTACCGTGCAGGGTAAACTGATGCGGGATTTGGGACTGTTCGATCCAATACGTGAATTGATTTTACAGGGACTGCCCGTGTATGGAACTTGTGCCGGGCTGTTGCTTTTGGCAAAACATATTGAAAACGATGAACGTACACACTTGGCGACCATGGATATTACCGCGGTCAGAAACGCCTATGGACGTCAGCTTGGCAGCTTTTTCACACTGCAGCCCTGTAAAGGTATGGGCACCATCCCCATGACCTTTATCCGTGCCCCGTATATCTCTACTGTACAGGCGAATACGCAAATATTGGCGCAGATTGGTGACCAAATTGTCGCAGCGCAACAAGGAAATCAGTTGGTTACGGCATTTCATCCGGAATTGAACGAAGATCCTTCCGTCCATCGTTATTTTATTGATCTGGTTGCTTCTGCTGGTGCCATCCATCCATAAAACAAAATCGAAAAAAGATTTTCAAACTTTTTTCATCAAAATCGTAAAAGCCTTATCAAGTTTATTCTCTTGATAAGGCTTTTTTTGATTGAATCGATACATAAAAACAAAGCTTGGGTATATAACAATTATCCAAACGATCAACAGCAAAGTGCGTATGAAGCGCAAGAATCTATCGTAAACAAGATCTCTGTCTTTATTTATAAGTATTTCTGCATATAGATCTCACGCAGATAAGTACCGTCTTTTAGCTTAAACGCATTGGGTCTTTCAGAAACGACACGAAAACCGAATTTTTCATACAAATGCTTTGCACGCTCGCTACCTTCAATACCGGGCTTCAAATACTTCTCTACATAATGGATCGTACTTATCCCACAATGCTTCTTCGGACAGCTCCGTTATAATTGCCCATTTTTCCGTTCCAGTGAAACCACTATACTCATACCGAAGGTTGATGAGTTTACAATCCTGTGCAAATAATTCTACCTGCTTGTTTACTGTAAGTTTTTTCATTTCCGTAATCTCCTTAAATTTGGAATTTTTGATATATAAGGTCACAATCAAAAACTCCGGAGATCACGGATACCTACATACAAACGCCTGCCATACTGTGATAGACATAAAGCTCCCTTTCCGCTTGACAAAAGCGAAAAGGGCTGCACAAAAAAAGCAGCTATAACATTCAAGCCCGAAGGCTGAAAGCTATAACTGCTTCTTCAAAACACATATTCAATTCGTTTTGCCTAAGCTGCTGTATTGCCGCCTAAAAGATATTCAACCAGCATTTGAAAATCAAGAAAAATTCTCAAAGCTTTAGGCATACTAATTGTAACAGATTTGCTTTTTCGTATCATCGGCAAAACTGCGCCAATTTTCTGCCATTTTGTTTTCAGCCTCGTTCCGTAAACGAAAGCCGTTCTTCGGGCAGCATACACAGTGTAGCATACGCAAGGTCGGACATTCAGTAGGGATTTCGTCGGACTTTAGTCGGACAAGCCTTTATTTGAAAAAATCGGGAATATCGTCGCTTTCATCAGCTCCCTTCATATTGAAGATTCCTTTGAAGCACGGAATCGCATATCCCCACAGGGATACGCCGAGAAGCAAAATCGCTTCCCGCTTCCGGTCGTAAAAGGTACTGCGCTCCATATTCAAGAGATCGAGCAGTTCGCTCTCCGTATATCGAAACGCTGTCAGGTAACTTTTCGATATGATCTCGTGGTACAGCCTGCCGTTGTTATGGTAGTCATATATTTTCGCCATAGCGGTATCAATCAGATCAACCATCCACTTGTTCTCAAACAAGGCGCTGATACGGCTCTCAAACTCCTGTTTCTCGGTATCCGGCGCAAACAGCTCCAAATAGAGAAAAGCGCTATCCAGTTCTTCCCCATAATATACCAGTTCCTCATTCACACGGGCAGACTCGCTCAGTGTGATCCAAACCACATCACGGTATACGCTGAGAAGCAATTTTGTTTTCGAGAATATATCCGATTGATTCAAATTAAGCTGCTCGTACATTTTCCGAATACTTTTCGCAGCGATTGTATCTTTCCGTCCCATCTGTTCGCCTCAATCCTTAAAACGGGTATCATTTGTTGGTAGATAAAAGTTCAAGCTAATTGATTGAACTCCCTTGACAAAACACGCAAGTTCGGTTATTATATATACGCAACTTACTTGCGTATTGACATTATACGAAATTTACTTGCGCTTGTCAATATGGATACGCAAGATATTTTCAAATCAGGTCGAATAATTTGGAGGTCAGATGAAATGAAATTCTGTGAGAAAGTAAAAGAAGCCCGCACGAAGGCAGGCTTAAAGCAAGATGAGTTTGCAAAAGCAATCGGCGTTTCTCTGCGGACAGTATCGAATTATGAGGCTGGCACCCGCTACCCGAAAAAAAGGGAAACCTATTATAAGATGGCAGAAGTCCTGAAGGTCGATGTCAACTATCTGCTTACCGATGACGAGGAATTTCTGCTGAACGCTGAATCCAAATACGGAAGCAAAGGCGCAAGACAGGCAAAGGAGCTTATGGCAGAGGTTACGGGGCTTTTTGCAGGCGGCGAGCTTGCAGATGAGGATTTGGATGAGATGATGAAAGGCATTCAGGAAGCGTACTGGATCGCCAAAGAGAAGAATAAAAAATACACTCCCAAAAAATACCGGAAATAACGCTTGATGTCCTCTTTTTCGGACAGTGTATTTGATAAGATATACTTACTGGCAGTAGAATGGGGGTGTTTGCTCTTGGATATTCAGACTTTAGAGATTGTCAGAAAGGCGAATCGGCTGGCAAATGACCTTTGCACAAGAGATCCGCATAGAATCGCACAAGAACTGGGCATAGAAGTTATCCCATTAGCCTTCAAGAAACAGCGAGGGGCATACAAGGTTTTAATGCGTAACCGTTTTATCTTCATAAAAGACGATCTGCACCCTGTAATGGAGCGTATCGTAATGCTGCATGAGATTGGACACGACGCATTACATAGAGAAGAAGCGGTCAAAGCCGGCGGCTTCAAGGAATTTAATATTTTCGATATGCGACAAAGCCGGATGGAGTACGAGGCAAACATCTTTGCTTCCCAAATCTCCCTGCCTGATGATGAAATACTGGAATATATCGAAAATGGGTATGATATTCAGCAAATCGCACGGGCAATGCACTCGGATATAAACTTGGTCGCATTGAAAACGGATACGCTGATCGCACAGGGCTACCGTTTCCGTCATCAGGAATACCGCAATCAATTTTTGAAATAGATAACTGGAGGGTATAAAGATGTTGATGAATAATAACGAGTATCTTGATTTGGTGCAAACTATCAAACAGGAAATTCAGCAGGCGCAGTACAAAGCTACTTTAAGTGTAAATAAAGAGCTGATTATGCTGTATTACAATATCGGAAAAATCATAAACGAGCATAAATCTTGGGGCAATAAATTTATTGAAAATCTGGCGGCTGATATTAAGCTCTCGTTCCCGAACGCAAAGGGCTATTCTGTTCGCAACCTTAAATATATGTCAAAATTTGCAAGCACTTATCCTGATGAGCAATTTGTGCAGACGGTGTCTGCACAAATTCCGTGGTCGCACAATGTTGCAATCTTGGATAAGGTTAAAGGAGAAAAGCAAAGAGAGTGGTATATACGAAAGACCGCAGAAAATGGCTGGTCGCATAATGTCTTGATTCATCAGATTGAAAGCGGCTTGTATGAACGGCAGGCTATTGCTGATAAAATTTCAAACTTTGAAAGCCGACTTGCTTCGCCGCAGAGTGAGCTTGCCGTACAAACAATGAAAGATCCATACATTTTTGATTTTATCCCTTTCAAGGAAGATATGGTAGAACGGGATATAGAGCAGGCTCTTGTTCAGGATCTAACGAAGCTGCTTTTAGAGTTGGGAACGGGATTTGCGTTTCTCGGCAATCAATATCATCTCAATGTCGGCGGCGATGATTTTTACATTGATCTTCTGTTCTACAACCTTAATCTTCGCTGCTATGTTGTGATTGAGCTGAAAACCGGAGAATTTAAGCCGGAATATGCTGGACAGCTTAACTTTTATCTCTCAGCCGTTGACGGGATTTTGAAAAAGGATAATGACAATCCTTCTATCGGTCTGTTGCTGTGCAAAAGCAAAAACGCATTAGTCGCTGAATATGCCTTAAAAGATATGTCAAAGCCAATCGGTGTCAGCGAATACAAAGTTACAAGTGAGCTTCCTGAAGCTTTGAGCAAACAGCTCCCGTCTGTGGAAGATATACAAAAGCATATCAAAAGAGACTAAAATATCGAAAAGCTGAAAGCCGCAGAGCTATATATCGAAGTCCTGCGGTTTTCGTTCTTTTCGCTACTCAATGTTATGCTATAAAATGGTAAATAAAATTGATAACGCTTTTATGCTCAATGCGACAATACGGAATGGCAAATTAAATGGCGAGTTAAATGACGACAATGGCGAATTAAATCCAGCTCTGCTTTATCTGAACAAGAGTGAATTAGCGGTTTATCGAACATTCCAAAGTATTAGGCATAGCACAAAGATTTAGCGGATTTGTTCTTGCTTTTGCAATCATTCCACAACCACCTGCAATGAGCCGCAAAAATCATTGCCTTCTAAAGTAAGATAGTTGTCGCCTTCATCAAGGGTAACGGAATATGTTCCATTTTTACTTGTATCGGCAATCATTTTTTCCTCGCCCTTATCAAGCCAGTAAAGCCTTGCCGTGCCGGAATCAACCGTCAACTCGTAAGTTACAGTAAGCTCACTTCCTTTATCCCGTTCTAACGCAGTACCTCCAAAGATATATTCTTTATCATTGAAATCCTCATAATCTGCTGTATAGGAGCCGGTATAGGTATCTTCCCCTTTGGTCTTATCGCCCTGCAAATCTTTTTCGTCCGTAAGGGCATATTTGCTGAAATGCTGGAGCATATCATTAAAGCCGTTTATAACACTATCTTTCAGGTTGTCGCCGCTGCACCCTGTAACAGCAAAAGCCAAACATAAGGAAAGCAAAACGGCAGTCAGAATTTTTATTTTTTTCATATCATCACCCGCCAATCCTCGTTACAATATTCATACCGATAATTGCGATTGCACCAACCGCATAAATACTGTTAGTCACGACACATACCTGCATAAGTTTGGATTTTACTTTTCCTTTGGTATAGCTGAGAATGGAAAAGATACCTGAAAAAATCATAAAGGCGGCGTAACTGTAAACCATAATCTCCGCTACCGGGGATTCCAGCGCCCAATCAAAGGTACGCAGTGGCAGGATCGTCCACGGGACAAAGAGCATAATGGTAGAAATCGCAGTTAAAATTTTGTTTTTCATTGTAGTTATCTCCTTTCAGATGCGCCGTATCGCATACAGGATACGACAAGTGCCAAAATAGTGATTCCGACTGCAACAGGCAGCCACGGAAGCCAAACGATTTGTGTTTCATAAACACCTTCAGCAGCTCTCCCATACGCCACCATTATCAGATAGAACGGGTAGCTCATCGGGTAGGCAAACCAGATTTTTGTGTTTATCATAAGCACGGAAGGTACAATCGAAGCCAGACCGATACCGACCGAAAAAATGGGAGATTGAATTAAAGTGGAAACCGCAAGGTATACAGCAGCCATTGGAATTGCAGCGGCATAGATACTACATACATTTTTGCAGACATATAATGGCTCAAGGATAAAATTATAATCCTGCGTATGGGTAACGATTGCCGCACAGATATAGTACGCTCCTATGGACATAACCATCTGAAATGCCGCCAACAAAATCAGGACTGTGAATTTAGCAAGACATAGTTTCGTTGTGCTAATCGGCAGGGACAGCATTTTCAAAATCCCTTTATTGGAGCGTTCCGTTTGATTCAGCAGTACCGTACAGATGACCAGCGATGCCGGGATCATAAACCAAACCATACCCATAAAGCCCTGAATGAAAAAGTTGTTTTCCGGCGTAATCGGAATTCCTCTCAGGTCGAAGTTCATATCCGCATTGATAATGCTTGGAATCCACATCATAATGACAGGGATCAGCAAGATCAATAAGATTTTGGAGCGGCGGATTTTTTTGAGTTCCACTCCGACTAATGATAAGAAATTCATTCAAAACACCTCCTTACTTGTAGATAAAGGACTTCTGCAATACCGAACACGACCGTTTCAATCCCGCAAACAGCTAAAAATAAGGCTGTACGGCTATTTTCCACTGCCGCAGAGAGCATTTGATACGGGGAAGCAAACGGGAACAGGCTCAACACAATATTATCCTGCGGAAGAATGGAAAGCGTAAATACTAAAATCACGCCAATACCAAGGGATACCCACATATTCTTACAGGCAGACGCAATAACCAGCATAAGCATTACAGTCGGCAGCGTAACTATAATTTGGAAACCTGCGGTTTTCAATATTTCGGTCAGGTCAAACACATAACTTGGAAACCAATACTTTGCACAGCCGACTAAGACTGCCATTTCTATGACCACCATTGCGGATAATACCAAAGCGGCAATTAGAAATTTTCCAAAGAACATACTACCTTGACGAATGGGCAGCACCGACATTTTCTGCATACCGTTATCGGCATATTCCGTGTGGTACATCATACAAGCGCCGCAAATGGAAATGAGAATATTCAACATCGCCATCATCTGCCAGTTCGCAGACATCAGTATGTTAATCGGATTGCCTGCGAGTGCAGTCATTTCCTCTGCTTTTACCATCATATAGACAACCGGAAAAGCTGCTGCAAGAAAGCCACCTGCCAAAAAAGCAGGAAGATAGCCTGTGCGCTTCAGCTTTTTGGATTCTATTAAGAGACTCATACCGTACCTCCTCTCCTGCGATTATCTTCATCAATCATAGCAAGGAAAGTATCTTCCAGATTATCCGTCGGGAATCCGGCGGCACGAGCGTTTGTTTTCAATTCTTCCTTTGTTCCTTCAAACAGCAGATGACCGTGATTCAGAATACCAATATCGTCAGCCATAAGTTCTACTTCAGGAAGCAAGTGAGAAGAAACCAATACCGTGCAGTCATATTTCTGCGGCAGGGAACGAATCAGGGTGCGTATCTCGTGAATACCCACCGGATCGAGCCCATTGGTCGGCTCGTCGAGAATCAGGATCGGCGGTCTGCCGATCAATGCGCCTGCTAAACCTAAACGCTGCTTCATACCAAGAGAGTATTTTTTTGCCAGTCTTTTTCTAAATTCAGTTAAGCCGACAAGCTCCAGAGCGTCATCGACACAGCTTTTTGGAAGCCCAAGAATTTTCCGTATAATTTCAAGGTTTTCCTCTCCGCTCAGATTCCCGTAAAAGGCGGGTGCTTCAATAAATGAACCAACTTCCTTCAAAATGGGAACTCGGTCTGAAGGGTATGTTTTTCCGTCAATATGAAAGCTTCCTTCTGTCGGCTGCGTCAAACCGAGAAACATTTTCATCGTTGTGGATTTTCCCGCCCCGTTCGGACCTAAAAATCCATAAACGCTTCCTTTTCGAATATGGAGATTCAGATGGGATACTGCCGTGAAATCGCCGTAGGTTTTCGTCAGATTTTGAGTTTCGATTATATTCATATTGTGAAATCTCCTTTCCTTTGTTGTCTTTAGTATAAAGGCGCAACCTTGTGTCAACCTTCTCTCTACCTTACATTTACCTTACATTTGAACTGCACTGCGAAAATGCAGGAATGATATGCTATAATATAGAAAAAGGAGAATTGCATTATGGACTATGATTACTTAAAATACAAAAAAATCCTCATCGTAGATGATGAGGCTGATCTGCGTGAAATGGTAACATCTATTTTAGAGCAGGACGGTTTCAAAACAATCAAGACTGCTGGAACAGTAGCCGAAGCTCTGAAAATATGCAGGGATTGGGAGCCTGATCTTGCCATTCTCGATGTAATGCTGCCCGATGGGAACGGCTTTTCTCTGTTTGAACAAATGCGGACTTTTACCGAAGTCCCAGTTCTCTTTTTAACTGCCCGTGGAGAAGATGAGGACAAGCTGAAAGGATTGGGACTTGGTGCAGATGATTATATGGTAAAGCCGTTCCTGCCAAAAGAATTATCCCTGCGTATCGGAATCATTCTGCGGCGGTACTACAAAGGCGAAGATCCTATCGTCCAACTTGCCGGAAGCCAAATTGACTTTGACCGTGCCGAAGTGATAAAAGAAAATAAACATTTCCCGCTGACTGCAAAAGAACACGATATACTGCTGGCGCTCTACCGCAATGCGGGAAGAATTGTAACCATCGATCAGCTCTGCGAAGCTGCGTGGGGAGATAATCCATACGGATATGAAAACTCGCTGATGGCGCATATCCGCAGAATCCGAGAAAAAATTGAAGCTAACCCGTCAAAGCCGGTATCCCTCATTACGGTAAAAGGCTTAGGCTACAAGTTAGTATTAACGGGGAAATGATATGAAAGATATTACGAAACTCATTCGGCGGTTTGTAGGCATATTGCTGTTAAGCACAGTCTTGGTCATCGTCCTTAACATTATTATTCTTGCTGCTATTTCCGCAAGTCAAACGGCAAATGGCAGACCGTGGACGACTGCAAAAGAAACTGCTGAAGCTTTACAGAAAACAGAAACGGGATATATCTTATCCGGCGATATGACGGAGCGGTTAAGCGGGGAGAATGCGTGGGCAATCTATATAGATAATGACACATTAGAGGTAAAATGGCACACGGAAAATCTGCCGGATACCGTTCCTCTGCACTATACGATCTCCGACATTGCAAGTCTGACACGAGGATATATTGACGGATACCCTACCTATACGGGAGAATGTGAAAACGGATTGGTCGTTGTAGGCTATCCGAAAGACCGATATTGGAAACATATGTCTCCGAGCTGGGATTATGATTTCATCAAAAACGCTCCGTATACTGTCCTGATTGTAATCGGTGTGAATGTTTTTTTGATTTTCCTGATTTATATGATCGCCAATTCCAAGCTGCTAAAATCCGTTAAACCGATTACAAACGGCATACAGGCGCTACCTTCAGGTGAGCCTGTTTATGTCAAGGAAAAAGGACTTTTATCCGACCTTGCCGCTAAAATCAATCAAACATCGGATATTCTCCAAAAACAGAAGCGAAACCTGCAAAGAAAGGAAACAGCAAGAGCAAACTGGATTTCCGGAGTCTCTCACGACATTCGCACACCACTTTCTATGGTAATGGGATATGCCGGACAGATTGAGGACAATGAAAGCCTGCCGGAAAGCGAAAGGAAAAAGGCACGGATTATCCGTCAGCAAAGTACAAAAATGAAAAATCTCATCAATGACCTGAATCTTGCCTCGAAGTTAGAATATAATATGCAGCCGATCCATCCAGAGCCTGTCAATCTCGTAGCAATCGCAAGACAAAGCGTTGTTGACTTTACCAATTTAGATATGGAAGAAAAGTATCCGATAGAATGGAATACAGATGAAGCATTGACTGCCTGTGCCATAAATGGAGATAAAGAGTTGTTGCGGCGGGCAATCGGAAATCTGATTACAAATTCTCAAACGCACAATCCTGATGGCTGTACGATTTCAGTATGCGTCCGAAAAAGCGATACAGAATATAAAATAGTCGTAGAAGATAACGGCGTCGGCGTTACCGATGAAAAGTTAGAGAAACTCAGGACTACGCCCCACTATATGATGAGTGACAGCGGGACAACCGAGCCACGGCACGGCTTAGGGCTTTTGATTGTCGGACAGATCGTTTCCGCCCATAAGGGTACAGTGTCTTTCGATCACGGTAAACAAGGTGGATTTACCGTTACAATTTCTTTCCCTATTCCAAAGGATAGTCATACTCAATAAATGTTAAAAACCGTAGAGCTTCAATGAAAGCCCTACGGTTTTTCTGACCTATGATCTTATTCATTTTAGATGATTTTCAACCTGAGTCATTGATGATAAAAATAATTCTTGGCTTTCAAATAATTCAAATTATCCTTAACCCACGAATTATTCGCTACTACTTTGTTGATTTTCATTTCTATTTTCATTGCTGATGTTGACAGGATCATTTCATTTTCTAATAATCCATTTTTCATTTTGAAACTTGTTATTTCACTCCACGGAATGAATAAATTGTCTGCAATGTCCCAATCGCCGTGAACAGGAAACAGGTTAATCCCGTTATCGCTAAATCCGAACAAATAAGATGTTGCTTGTTCAAATGCCATTACATTGACAATCCCTGTTGGCAAAACCCATTTTACCTTAGATTTAGTATGTCCGCATAGAATATTGTTAGCATATTCATAACCAAAGGTTTTCAATTCGTTTTTTACTTTTTCTAAGCTTAACATATTTATACCTCCTATGGGATTAAAGAAGCTCCATAGCTCTTTTATACAGCGGATCTAACTCACATCCACAGTTCCCACATTCTTTATCAGCCTGTTTGATTGCTGATACCAAAGTATCCTTATCGGCTTTTCCGTCCAGCCATTCCTGAGCCGGGACAGCTATTAAGTCCCAACCCGATGCAGCGAATTTCTGCATAATCGCTTCCAATTCTTCCATAAGCGTACTCCTTTCTTTCAGCCATTATTTCAACAGATTGATCTCGTTTTGCAAGTTCTTCAAAAATACGCCTGCGTGTGCGCCGTCCATCTGCGTGTGATGGAACTGGAAAGAGAGTGGCAGGTAATACCGAAACCATTTCTTTTTGTATCTGCCCCAAATAATAAAGGGATTATTAAAAATGCCGCTGTTCATACCAACAGCTCCGTCGATTTCCGTATCTATGATGGCGGAAGTGCCGATGACCATACTGTTTTCGGATAAGTCCCTGTCCTGACAGCTTGCGGCGACCTGTGCCGTATATTTCAGATACTCCTCGTTGAACTGATTTAGCTCGGCTTTATAAGAAAGGTCGCAGGAGCTGACTTCGCCCTCTTTGTTTTTCACTATGGTATTGACTGCTATGGTGTCATACTGCATGAGTTTTTCGCCGACCGGAAGGATATAAAACTCCTTTACCTTTACGGCAGCTCTGCCGATACAGTAATCGAGCAGCATATTAAATTTCAAGCTTCTTTTCCTTCTGACCTTGATCAGATTGGTCACATCAAAGGTCTTGAAAAAAGTGACCATTGGATTGGGCGCTTTCATCCAAAGCGCATACGCCGCAGCCCTTGTCGTATTTTTGGGATCAACTTCTTTTGGCATACTAACCTCCGATTACTCCGCTTTCCGGATTGGGTGGCGCACAACTGTTTTCAGTCTGCTCACATCACATTTTCTCGGATCGCTCAGATAGATTTCGTGATGGTATCTTGTGTCCGTAATATCCAGCTCATACCCGTTTGCTTTCATATAGTCGTGCATTAAATCAACGGTGGCAGGCTCATCGTCATAAGAGCCGATGTGCATACACTGAACGCACAATCCTTCATCATAGGGGAAGAACTCAACTTTAGAAAAATCCTGCTTTTTCTTTTTTGTTGCTTCTTCAACTGCCCACTCAAAATCTTCCTTCGTTACGAAGTCCGGCAGCCGGATCATAGAGATAAAATGCATATCTTCTTTTCTGGCGTAATCAAGTCCCTTTGTGTTTTCCTGCCACCAAAGTCCTTCAAGGGGCGGTACGACATATTCAAAGAAACCCTCGATCTTATGCGTCCCCTTGTAGCTCATCTTTATGGTAAAGGCGATGCCGTACAGCAAGCCGATTGAGTTTTTGTATTCTCCGTTTTCCTCGTTAGGATTGCCTTTTCCCCGGACGGCGATATAGTTCATTTTCGGAATCTCTATAATTCCGGGCTTGTTCTTCGGCATATAAAATTCCTTGTATTCTTTCTTGTAATCAAAAGCCATTTTGCTTACTCCTTATCAGTCCAATATGTTATCACATATATCTTCCTGTTCAACAACTTAGGATTTTGTCATCATCAAAACAGTAAATTCATTACCGACATCATCGTTCCAGCTTCACATTCTGCGTAATCAAGAGTATTGTCTGGATATAAATACACTTTTGAAAATTCTTTTGCCTTTTCTTTTACTTCATCGCTAATAATTACCGAATTACAGTTCTTGCAATGTAATACAGGTGCGTTTATGACTTTTATAGTTTTTCCGTTGATGGTCATAGAAAATCCGCCAGTTTCCGTGTGTAGTGTGTTATGGCATTTTATACATTTCATTGTAAACCCTCCTTGAGAAATTAAAATTTTCTAATCTATGTATTCTACTAAAGTCGTGGTAAACCGTTTTTATAGTCAAATACGATCGTTTTGTAAATAGAATTTAGATTGACGATCATAATGTATTCCTCGTCCGTTTCTTTGACCGCTATAAAGCCAGCTTTTCGATATAGCTTTACTGCATAATTGTCCTTTTGAACAGATAAAGAAAGCTTCGCATAACCGGCAGCTTTTTCCGTTGACATCATTTGCGTGAGTAATGAAGTTCCGATTCCCATACCCCTGTACGCTTTAAGGACAGACATTGCAAGCGATGGAGTATTATCATCAATATGTCCGTAATCGTTCATAATTCTTGCCCATATTGCTCCAACAATATTGCCGTCAACTTCTGCAATCAAAGCCTTATCGTGTTTGCTGTTTCCAAAGTCTGCAATATATACTTGCAATTCGGGACAAGCTATCACTGATTTAGGCGGCGCAGCCGTACCATCCGGAATATAAATTGCTTCGTACAAAAAGTCACCGAGCAGACTATATTCTTCTTTTCGCATTTCTCTTATAGAGTAGTTCATATCTTACTCGTTCCTTATCCATTTAAAAATAGCCTTACCGCATACAAGCATTTATAAACTTCATAGGTACATTCATTCGCTTTGCAACCTGTTCCGGCGTCATTCCACTATCCAAGAAACGCTTGCATACGACCTTCATATTCTCTCCGACTTCGATAATATGCTTATCAGGATCATAAAAGCGGACGACTCTCTGCCCCCAAGAATGTTCCATAATCGGGTGGATATATTCAATATCACATTCCTTCAGCTTATCAGCAAACTTGTCAAAGTCATCTTCCTCAAAATAAAGCTCAAAGTTGTTGCCGCCAAAAGAAATGTCACTTGTACCAATAAATTCCTTATATGTTTCAGCCGTTTGCAGGGCTAAGCCACCTGTCAGTGTCTTATTTGCTCCAAAGTCCATAATGATATGAAGTCCAAAGACTTTTTTATAAAATTCAACTGATCTGTCTATATCGGTCACTACCAACATAGGATTTTTCAACTTCATTCTAATTTTCTCCAAAACACAGTATCGTTATTTCCGATTAGGCTTTCTTTTAATAGCCAACAGTTTCATATAGTCATCGAACTCATAAGTATCAGTCGGCTCAAACATTACCCATTTCCCGTCACGATAAGTTGTTGCTTCATCATATTGCCTGCAAACGGGATCAGAAAGAGTTTCCCTTATCTCCTCAAATTTTACTCTTTCATCTTTTCCAAAGATAATCATAAAACCAAGGCTATTCTTTTTCGCATATAGACTGCAAAGCGTTTTACCGCCTCTGCGGTACTTATATTCATAAACCCAGTTCTTACCGCCTGTATTCCATAGCCGTTCCATATCGTATTTTTCATCAATCGCTGAACACAGCTCTTGCCAGACTGCAAACAAAGGTTGTCCGAGCAATTCAGTCATAGTTGACTGAGTAGGAGTATTTTCAAGCATTGTGTTCCCTCCGCATAACAGTATTTGTTTATGACTTGTTCAGATAAGCACTTGCTAATTTATGTACCTGTTTTATTTCTTTTGACGATAAATCCCATTGCTTCAGTTCATTGGAAACCAGTTCAGGATATTTTTTGCTTATATCTTTCAAAGCATTTCCTATTGATTTTCGTACATACTCGCTTTCATCATCTTTGAGAGAAGATAAAAACTGTATTGCCATCTGCGGATGCTCCTTAAAATAAGGGCGGCTTGTCCAAATTCTCAATCCTTCTGATACAGCTCTCCTTGTATTAGCACAATCACTTTTTAGCCATTCCTTAATAACCGGAATCGCTGTTTCATATCCAATAATTTTGCAGTAATTATCAAATGCCATTGCAAGAATTTCCTGCACCTTCCAGCTTTTGTGCTGACTCACGGTATCTTTCAGAAATGATAATGCGCTTGTATTTTTGCAGGCTGCATATCCTACCAAGAAAACACCGACTTCCTGTATCTGAAAATTTTCCGACTGATATAATTCCAATCCCGTAGCGAAACATTCATCAAGCGAATGCTGCTTGTAATAATTTTCAGCTTCCTTTTTCACGAGTTTTAGACTATCTTTTTCAGGTATAACTTCTTTCAAATGTGCTATGAAATTTTCCATTATGTATATTACCCTTTCAAATTATCCAAAGCAGCCGGATTATTTTCGAGGATTGCCCCAACAGTCGGGCAGGTTTCTAAATCCGGGCAGTCTCCGCAGGTGGAAACACCTTTATTTAACGCACACTTCCGAATCCCGCACAGGCTATCACAAAATACCGTTTTTGCCCCATTCATACGGCAGCCTTCGCAGTTAATATGCTCTGGAAGAATCGGGGCGTTGTTTAACTCTGCCCACAGCTTCGCAGTTTTCTCCCGCAAAGCCTGATCGTCATTGACGGTCGCTATGTATGCGTCGCATTTTTCGCAGTCCAGTCCGCAGTATCCGATCATATCTTTCATAGGTTATACGCCTCCTGTCTATTATTCTTCATCATCAATTTCTCGCTCAAAGATCGAATACTTCCAGTCATCAGTTCCGGAAATCAAACGCCAACCCTGTTTTCCATATTCGTTGAGTTTCTCAATATACCGATCCAGCTTAATATGAACATTAAATGATGGCTCTGCGCTTAAATCAACTGTCATATACTCATACTTCTTCATAACAAACCGCCTTCCTATATATAAGTCTTTATGAAAAATTTTTCATTATATCCGCAACAAACTGTGTCTGCTGCTTTCTCAAATACGATTTCACAAAAGGCTTCAGCAGCCATTTCTTCGCTTTCACTTGTTCCGTAAAATCTATCTCTGTTTCATCGCCTTTGGCAGTGAAAATGCCAGTCCAATGACCTGTCATATTGCTGTTTTCCATATCAAATTCCCATCGTCTGTATGGCTTAACAAGCGTCACGGTAAAGGTCGTAGGGTAGCCGTTTTTGGTATATTCGATAAATTGCTTGTCGCTTATCGCTTCTGTTTTACTCAAGTCGCTTCTCCAAGCAGCGTAATTCTCCGTATTCAACACCAGCTCCCACACTTTTTGAAGTTCGCCGGGGATCAGCGCTTTTATATTTGAAACCGCCATTTTTGCTTTCTCCTTATCTATAAGCTTGTTTTGCTGTCACAAACAGAGCATGGTATCCACTCTGTATTTATTGCAAATCAACTAAATAAGGCTGCGGGCAATCCATTCTGTGGCATTAAGAATGCAAAATAAGTAAATAATCCGAAACATAATGTTGCAGACAGTAATCCAATTTTGCCCACAATAGGTGTCTTATACTTTGTGGAAAAGAGTTTAATATTAAGAATGACAGAAACAGCGCACAGTATCACATCTAAAACAAAATTGATAACGACAACGCTTTTGATATTACTCATAAAACCTAAAGAGAAAAAAGCCAGTATAAACAACCCATAATTTATAAATATCCAACTGATTATTTGTTTTGACGACATACTATATTTCTTCATTTTAGTCCTCCTTACCAATTCCAAGAGCCTGCTTAATTTCATTAACATCGCATTTCAATTTCACTAATCCAATCAAAAATATAAAAAGCGAAATAACGGCGACAATGAACACATAACTGAATATACCTATAAAAACATGTTCAAACCATTGTCCCGTCCATGCCAACGGCAACATCCCAACAGTTAATGAAATTAAATAGCCAACTACTTGTTTTACTGGATCAAATTCAACATTTTCGCAAAATAAATACGCAATACCGCAGGCTAATCCAAGCCAAGTAAATGTGGCAATCTGGGCAATAACCGCAAACAATTCATTGTTGTAATTGTTTATTAAAGCGGGGAGAGCAAAATAGAAATCCCCCGTGTCCATCCGCAAAGAAACTACGATTGAAAACAGCAAATATGCAAAGCACCCAATCAAAAATCCTACTGTCCCAAACTTCAAAGCTTTCTTTATCAAAGTATCACCTCATATTCCTAAATGTTTTTTAATTTTCGGGATATATCTTCTTGAAACATAAGTTTGTGTATTGTCTTCAAATCGAATACAAATCCTACCTATTATGCTTAAATCAATATCACGAATTTTTTTGACATTTACAATTTCTGAATTGGAGATGCGGAGAAACTGTTTTTTGTCGAGAGCCTCATTCAACTCATACAATCTGTACCGTATAACATATTCGCCTTGATGTGTTTGAATATAGACCTTTTGATTTCCCGTATATATTCTAAAAATATCAGCAACATTCACAATTTTGGCAATGTCATCTCTGTATGCTGTTAATGTTTCAAGTCTACTTTTATCAAATTCCACAATATGTTGATAGAGAGCGTCAACCTTTCTGTTTCGCTCCTGCGCTGTAATTAAAACCTCGATTTCTTCCACAGAGCGGTCTATGTGTATCCCAACTTTCAATATACCACCTCCAATTTCTTCTCGATTATATCATCTGTACTTTTCAAAATCTATGATACAGCAGTATGTGGTAGTGAATTTGCGATGAATGGTATAGCTGTCCGTGAACATTAGTTTCTCACTTGCTCTGTGGGATTTCTGACTTTTCGATAGTAGCTATATGTAAATCTTTTCATTTATAAGCATTTCATCTATATTTGAAACCGTCATTTTTGCGATCTTCTTGAATCAGTCGTATTTCTCAATATGCACGGTGGCAATCGCCGACTGATTCGGCTCTCCGGTAACAAGGTCTTGCGGCGCAGGCACGAGCAGCATAAATCCGTCCTTGCCATATCTTAATTCATACCCTTGTGCATACGCTTCTTCCACAGAGATGTGCTGTACCTGTCCGATGACCATAGCCGTAATACCTGCACCGCTTAAATCCTGTATTTCTTTCAGGGTACATTCCATCGTGAGAAACGCTTCGCTGATCGCAGGTGCGTGAATGGTTTTGGCGTTGGAAACAGTAAAGCCTCCTGCTGCAAATTCGTCATCGTTCCATTCATTCTGATGAATGGTATTTACCAACCTGTCATAACAGCTTATCGGGAGAAAGTTAATGCAAAAGCATTTTTCTCTTTGGATATTGGCATAGGTGTGGGTATGCTGATACAGGTTGCCCATCACGGCAAAGAAAGCGGTCTTATCTCCGTGAAAGCAGCTCCACGAATGAAAGCACACATTCGGTTTTCCGTTCTCTTTCCAAGTCGTGACAGCAAAGAGAACGGTCGGTATTCCTGCTGTTACTTCAAAGTGGGAGAACAACTCAAATTCTTCCGGGTAGGCTGGCTTAAAATACTGAGGGAAATCCTTTTCAATCTCTATCTTCATCGCTGCACCTTTCACAATTACAGTTTTTTTACGATTTCGATTGCAATGCGGAGCAATTCATATCGTATATTCTTTTGGTTGTTCCAGTTTCGAGAATCCCACTCCTCACCGCTTACATCATCACCTGTATATAATAACTGTGCAAGTGGAATATGGTAATAGTGAGATACAGCAAAAAAAGCCGCTGCTTCCATTTCCACCGTGATGCACCCTTCGCTTCGTCTGCGCTCAATCATATCTGGAGTTTCTCGGTATATGGCGTCGCTTGTCCAAGTCTTTCCCGTTTTGAATGGAACTTCCATTTCTTTTAAGTATGAAACAACTTTTTCAACGGTCTCTTTATGGCATTCTATTTCACGGGAGGGTGCTAAATAATGATAAGATGTTCCCTCGTCTCGAACCGCAGAGACTGGGACAATGATCTCTCCAACCTTGCTGTCATTGGTTAAGGCTCCAGCTCCGCCGCAAACGATAAATGTTTCACACCCCATAGCATATAATTCTTCAAGTGCTACTGCTGCGCCCGGCGCTCCGCAAAGCGCCATTGTAATGCAGAGTCTGTCTGTATCGTGTGCGTATTCGTAAATCGGTATATCAAATACCTCCGAGTTAAGGTGACCAATGATCGGAAGCTTATTTTCTTCTACAAAATGCTCCAATTCCTTTCTCAAGTAGGTAATTACACATTTTTTCGGAAGGTTTTCCGTTAAAAAGTTTGTCGGATGAATGATGGGATTTTTATTGGTATCAAATTCACATATAGGGTATTGATTCTTCACAATCATATTATTTACCTCCGTAAATTACTTGTCGCTCATAGTTTCTATCTTACTCAGATTGCTTCTCAAAGTTATATAATCTTCGGTATTAAAAACCAGAGCGGTGGTAATCACAGACTGATTCAGCTCTTCGTTATCAGATTTATTCCTTCGGAATGAAATATAAAGAATAGCCATCTATATTGATTGGCAGCGTCGGAATTTCAGTTTCGTCATAATATTCCGTTGGAGATACGGTAGCATAACCGGTCACTCCGTCAATAATGATCTCGTAGTCCGTTCCCTTCGGCGTTTTCTGCATTACCTCATAAGTCCCGTTATATGTCTTGTCGTTTGTGGAATCCTTTATCGTGATCTCTCCATCTTTGGCAGTCAAAGTCATATCCACGATTTCAGCGTCAGGATACAGCTCGTCAGCTTCTCCTACGGCAACCACGAGTTCATCCTGATATTGGGCAGCTTCCGTATCATTACTCATAACCGTTCTCATTTTCCACTCATAATCTTCCATCTTCACGACATCAGCATTGCAAGCAGAGAGAGCGAATACGATGAATGACATCAAAAACACAGATAAAATCTTTTTCATTTCAAACAGCCTCCATATACCGTCACAGCTTCTCTACATCTTCCACATAGATGGAGACTTCGCCGCACTTGGGACAGATTGCTACCTTCGGCTTGCCGATCCTGCCGCCGAACAGCTTATTTTCGTCCGATGACATTACAATCCCGTATCCTGCGCCTTCTACCTTGATGGCACAGTTTTCTTTCATTTCCGTTCCACATCTGAGACACTTTCTCATAAATAAATCCTCCGTTTCTTTTTATGGATTTCCGGCAGTAAAGCCGCCCCGTTATGTTCTAAGTCTAAAGGTTTTCGGCGCAAGGCGGTATACCAAAATGCTGGCGACAATGCTGTAAAGCACACAGAATACAATAGTCATTATTCCAAATATCATAATCGGCATACGCAGCCGCATAAGGGCAAAGCAGATGACATAGGTTACTGACAAAACGATCCGGTATGTGCCGCTTTTCAGCTCCGTCCCTGCGTTATAAGGCTGGAGCAGATAGTAAATCGTCAGGTAATGAATCGAGAAAAACAGGCTCATACACAGGATGGAAACAACCAGCACTACATAGTTCAGCGGATTGTCCGTCCCTCCGGTGGCAAACAGGATCAGCGCCAGTCCGATACCGATCACGAGCGCCGGAACAGCGTTGA
>ERZ857827.50-NODE-50-length-191953-cov-5.241550_pt1 | contig 191953 bp, 151 predicted proteins | sample MGYA00519761_ERZ857827 | MGnify/ENA primary metagenome ERZ857827 (study PRJEB31778, sample SAMEA3449370) | human gut metagenome | biome: human gut; feature: human-associated habitat; material: faeces | place: United Kingdom | collected 2010/2012 ... | reverse complement strand
ACCCAGGACCCCAACATTAAAAGTGTTGTGCTCTACCGGCTGAGCTACTGAATCGGGTCACAATGTGTCTCAATTGCGGGTGCAAATATAGGGAGTTTTTCGTTAGTTGCAAAAAATGGTTGCTGTTTTTTCTGAATATTTTTATATGCTTTCGTTTAATCTATTCGTTATAAGTTATATAGCATATTAAAAAAAATGCAAAATAGGTAGGATTTTTGTTTCTTATCCCGGAAAAATGTTGTAACTTTTATAGGCCATTTAAAATCGGGTGTGTCATGATATTCAATAGTACAGAACGGGAAGGGGTACTGGTCATGCTGTTATTGATCACAGGCCTTATTGTTATTCCGCGGTTTGTCCGGTCGGGGAAACCTGCATTCTTTTTGTTGCCGGAAGTAATCAATATAGAAAAGGATTCTCTTCGTCCGGTATCACATCGGGAAATTTCTCCTCCCTTGGAATTGAATACGGCGGACAGCAGTGCGTTGGTCAGAATCCGGGGAATCGGTCCTTACTATGCAAGTAAAATCATCAAATACCGACAGCGATTGGGAGGTTTTTATGCCGTCCGGCAGTTGAAAGAGTTAAAGATGAATCACTTCAATGTCGATTCGTGCGCTGGGGTATTTACCGTCGCTCCTTCAAAGATCGTGAAATACAGGTTGGACACCATGAGTTTTAAAGCTATACTCCGGCATCCCTATCTCGAATATGAGGATGTACAGATGATCTTCAATGCCAAGCGCAAATACGACTCTCTTTCTTTCCAACTGCTCGAAGAAAAGAAAGTACTTCCGGCTTATAAACTCAAAAAAATAAAGCCTTATTTCCAATAAGTTCACAAAATAGAATAACTTTGTGAACAATCCGGTGGACACCGGCCGTTTAAAACAACTAAAAAATACTGACGATGAAAAAAGTATTCATTACACTGGGTGTACTCATTCTTGTTGTAATTACAGCTTTAATGGTCATCCCTACTTTTTTTAAAGGAGATATACTCCAAATTATTGAAAAGCAATCCGCCAAATACATCAATGCGAAATTGAAAATCGGCGATATGAACCTGAGCATGTTCAAAAGTTTTCCTAATCTGAATGTTGCCTTGAAAGAGGTGATGATTACCGGGCAGGATGAATTTGCAGGAGATACCGTCGTTTACATTCCGTTGTTCGAGGCTTCGGTGAATTTGAAGTCACTGATAGCAGGAGATGAACTCATTGTAAACCAACTTTTGCTTAAAAATTGCCGTATCGCTCCGACAGTAAATAGCGAAGGGAAAGCCAACTGGGATATCCTATTATCTTCCGATTCGCAAACTTCCGCCACTACGGAAACTCCGCCCGACGAACCGAAAGGCAAGGCGGAGAGAGGCCTTCGTTTAAATGATATCGCCATTGAAAATTTATTCATCACTTACAATGATTTTCAGCATTCGACTTATGCCAGCATTGCAGATATCGATTTAAAACTCAATGGGAATTTTTCGGAAACCAATACGCTGATCGATATTTTCCTTGCTCTGCAAAATATTTCATATCGGCACCAAAACAGTGTCTGGATCAATAAGACCGATCTGAAATGGCAGGCCGTTATCGGAGCCAATCTCAAAGAGATGACTTTCGATATTCAGAAAAATGACCTGGCCCTGAATGATCTCAAACTCGATTTAACCGGAAATATCGGGGTCGGAGAGGACAAATATAAACTGGATTTGCAATTGAATGCTCCGGATACCAAATTTGCCAGTTTGTTGGCTATGGTGCCCAAAACGTTGCAACATTATATCGAAGGATTGGAAACCAGTGGTGATTTTAAGCTGAATGTTACGGCTAAAGGAGAATATTATGCCGATCATCTCCCGGCTCTGCAGGCAAATTTACTTGTCAATAATGCTTCTGTAAAATATCCCGAATTACCGGAAGCTATCCGTCAAATCAATATCGATCTGAACGTGAGCAATCCCGGAGGACCTGTCGATTCAACACAACTGAACCTGAAAAAATTATCGTTCGATATAGCGGGTAATCCATTCAGTATGTATTTGAATATCAGTAATCCTAACGATCCGGTGCTTGCCGGAGGTGCAGTCGGGGTTATTAATTTCTCCAATCTGAAGAAAGCCCTTCCACTGAAAGATATTACCCTGCAGGGAATCGTCACGACCGATATGACATTCAACGGGAAATATCAATATATCGAGAAAGAACAATATGAGAAATTTATTGCCAAAGGAAATATTATTTTAAAAGATCTTCTTTTGGTCAATGCTGAATTTCCGGAAGGTATTTCTATCCCGCAGGGATCTGTTACGATTACTCCGGCTCAGTTGAATCTGAAACAGTTACAGGCAAAAGTTTTTTCCTCGGATTTCACTTTACAAGGAAATATTTCGAACTATCTTCCTTATGTTTTCAAAAATGAAACGCTGAAAGGTAATTTCTCTCTGCATTCGAACCGAATAAATTTGAATGAATTCATCATCGCCCAAGCCAAAGCGGCCCGCCAAACAAAGAGCGATACTACGGCCCGGGCTTCGGCCGACTCTATCGCCTTGACGGACAAACCGACCGCAGCAGAAGGAGCTTTGGAGATTCCCAAAAACATCGACGTACAATTTACCAGTAATATCAGCACTATCCTTTTCGATAATCTGACTATCCGTAATGTAAAAGGGCAAATTTCTTTGGATAATGCGGTCGCCACACTGAAAAATCTCAGTATGGATATGTTGGAAGGTAAAATGGTGATGAACGGACAATATAATACAGCCAATCCGAAGATTCCGACAGTAGATTTCAAGCTGAATATATCCGACTTCGATATCCATGCCGCCTACGAGGCTTTCACTTTCCTGCGGAAGAGTATTCCGGTAGCGATGAACTGTAGCGGACAAGTTTCGGCTGCCATGAACTTCAGTTCTACCCTGGATAAAGAAATGAGTCCGGTAATGACGACAGCAAACGGTGGGGGATATCTCGAATCAAAAGGTATTCTGATCAACGACAATCCGGCGATGAACCAGTTGGCTAGTGTGATGAAGAACGACGAACTTAGCCGGTTGAGTATCAGTAAGCTGAAAATCGATTTCAAACTCGAAAACGGGAATATTATCGTCGAACCGTTTAAGACCAGTTTTGCAGGTAATCCGGTGACCATTTATGGAAATCAAACCGTCGACGGGCAGCTCGATTATACCTTATCGATGAACATCGACCGTAAATTTTTCGGCAAGGACATCGACAACCTCCTGAAATCTATTCCGGGTTCGGACAATATTAAAAATCTGGATATCGATGCAAAGGTCGAGGGAACGCTGTCGAAGCCGGTTATCAAACCCGACCTTTCCAAAGCGATCAAAGCAGTCACCAAAGCAGCAGAGAAAGAATTGAAAGGTAATCTGTTACAGGGAATACAGAATCTCTTTAAAAAGAAATAAATTTCTTCTAAACGGGAACAACAGAGTAAAACAGCATATTCTCCGTTTGCTCCGTTGTTCCCGTTTTATCTTAATAACTAACCGTCTCTTCAGGTATTATTATCTAATAGGGAGGAGTAAATTTTCCTTCTGCCGGAAAATCCGGTGAATTTTCCGTTGTCCCATAAGGTTTCGGATGATCGTCTAAAGTCTCCGATTCTTCCTTCAGCTCATCCATATAATCGGAGAGGTTGTCTTTGGCGTTCTGATCGTCATTCTCGATAAGCTCATCCATAGTTTTATTATAAGCCTTTGTCTGTTGGGCAAAAATCCCTTTCGATTGGTCACTTTCTGCCCGTTCGTAATTTGAAGCTCCCTGAATATCGTCCTCGGTAGTCTCATCATTAGCCATCTTTTGGCTTTTTCCTGGTTTTTCGGTATTACCACAGCCACAGCCTTTAATTGTAGTTGGCTTGGATTGTTTATCGGATTCTTTTTTCACGTCCTTCATAGTTTTGTCGTTTTTAGTTATATATGATTCAACCGGGTAAACCTCTGCAAGATAGCCCGCTTCAGCAAGTATCCGTTCTACCGATGCAACAGCTTTCTCATCTTTGGCCTTTATTGTCAAAATCCGGTCAGGGCTTTTCAGATCGATCGACCAACTTTGGATTTCATCTGTTATATCCAATTGTGATTTAACCTTGGCAACACAATTATTGCATTTCAAATTCGTTTTAAACTTAAATGTTTTCATGTCCTATTCTTAAAAAACTTTATAAACTTAAATTTATCGGGACGATAAATTTAACTACACTCATACGAACGCTTAAACTTCAGAATGGTTACCCAATAATTGAAAATTGAGATTTAAAAATTGAAATCAGATTTTTTTTGCTTTGATGCGTAAGCTGTTCGTAACGACGGAAACCGAACTGAAAGCCATCGCAGCGGCAGCTATCATCGGATTGAGTAAAAAACCGCAACAGGGATAGAGAATGCCTGCTGCCAGGGGAATACCGATCAGGTTATAAATAAATGCCCAAAACAGATTTTGCCGGATAGCAGCGACCGTTTGCTTCGAGAGGGCCCAGGCTTTCGGGATAGCATTCAGATCAGAGGTAATCAAAGTGATCTTCGCCACATCGATTGCAATATCCGAACCTTTTCCCATTGCGATGCTGACATCGGCTTGGGCCAAAGCCTGCGAATCGTTGATACCGTCACCTGCCATCGCTACAATCTTGCCCTGTTGTTGTAGTTCCTTCACGAAATCGGCTTTATCCGATGGCATGACTTCTGCCTTGAAATGTTTCAGGCCGATACTATCGGCTACGGCCCGGGCTGTGATCCGATTATCTCCGGTGAGCATATATACTTCAATACCTTCTGCCTGCAAACGTTCGATAGCTTTTACAGACCCTGGCTTCATCCGGTCGGCGATGACAATTAAAGCCAACACTTGTTTGCTATCGGCAAAATAAACGACGGTTTTCCCTTCCAGACTACAAGCATCGGCTTGTTCTGCCTGTTCACTTTCCCGGGAGATTCCGTTCATTTCCAGCAAACGGCGATTCCCTACAAAATAGGATTCCCCATTGATCATACCTTGTATGCCCTGTCCCGTCAGACTATTGAATTCTCCCTTCAGATTCGTCTTTATCCCTTCTTCCGTCAGATGGAGTACCACAGCATCGGCCAGAGGATGTTCGGAACGGCTTTCCATAAACAATAAAACTTCCATACTGTGTCGTAAATCTATCCCCGGATTCCAGAAAATATCGGTAACCACAGGTTTCCCTTCGGTAATCGTTCCGGTTTTATCTAAAACTACGGCTTGTACTTTACACAATTGTTCCAGGCTCTGTGCATCCCGGATCAGAATATTGTTCTCAGCCCCTTTGCCGATACCTACCATAATTGCCGTCGGGGTCGCCAATCCCAATGCACAGGGACAGGCGATAACCAATACAGTTACCGAGGTCAGCAAGGCATGTGTAAAAGCGAGTTCTCCACCGGCAATCATCCAGCCGATAAAAGTAAGCGCTGCGATACCGATTACGGCAGGTACAAAAATAGCAGCAATTCTGTCGACCAACTGTTGTACCGGAGCTTTACTACCCTGGGCCTCCTGTACCATCTTGATAATCTGGGCTAAAATAGTCTCGCTCCCGACTTTTTCGGCCATGAATTTAAAACTCCCTTTCTGATTGATCGTACCTGTATAGACATGTGTACCGGTCACTTTCTCGACAGGTACCGGTTCGCCGGTAATCATGCTCTCGTCGACAAAAGAAACTCCTTCTGTGACACTGCCGTCGACCGGAATTTTATCTCCGGGTTTCACCAATAGTATGTCTCCGGGTTGTACTGCTTTGATCGGGATCACCTGTTCCGTACCGTCTTCGAGAATCCGGATCACCTCTTTGGGCTGTAATCCGATCAGTTTACGGATAGCTGTCGAAGTATTCGATTTTGCACGGCTTTCCAATAAACGGCCTAATAAAATTAAAGCGATGATCACTGCTGCCGCTTCATAATAAATATGAGCTTCCAGTCCCCGGTCCGTCCAATAGGTGGGCCATAGGGTATTGAACAGACTGAACAGAAAGGCAACTCCTGTACTGACCGCCACCAAAGTATCCATATTGGCATGTCCATGTTTCAATTGTCGCCAGGCATTAATGAAAAAATCCCTTCCGAATACCAGTAGGACCGGTAAGGTAAATCCCAGCATGATCCAGTTGCCATAGGGCATATGCATAAAAAACATCCCGATCACAAAAACAGGGAGGGATAGCAATAACGCTCCTATCGTTTTCCGGTGTAGTTTATCATAGGCTTCTCGTTGTAAAATTTCGGCCTGTTCAGGCTCTGTCTCATTTTCCAACAACAGATCGTAGCCTGCTTCCTGTACCGTTTTTTGCAAATCTTTATCGGAAACAAGCGTAGGGTTATATTCCACTATGACGTCTGAAGCGGCGAAATTTACTCTGGCTTCTATGACACCCTTACGTTCGGATAATGCCTGTTGAATATTGGCAGCACAACCGGCACAACTCATACCGATCACATAAAATGACTTTTTTTCATTCATAACCTATCCGTTTTATCCCTTTACGTGAACTCAGGGGCTTAGTTTCAAATCAGTTATAAAATCCTATTTCTCCTGTTTCCGAAAGGCATCATGGATGGTAATCCCGGTAGAGATCCACCGGTATTTGTCTCCTCTTTCCTCTGCAATAAACACATGATATTCGAAATCATTGACCGTTTGACGTAAAGCAGGGAACTTCTGGCCGATGAAATGCCAGACTCTGTAAGTACACCGGAAAGCCAACTGGTTATTGGTACTTACTCCGATTTTATACGAAATGGAAATATTCTTTATATTGCCCTTCAAATAGTAAAGGACACCATTGAAATCACCGTATATGCCTGAATATTTTATCGGTACAAATGGTCGGCACTTTGTAAAATCTTATTTTTCAGCAGAACGGGATAATCAGGATGTTGTTCCAGAAATTGCCGGACTACTTGTGCCGCTTCCGGGGAATTATGTCCGCGCAATGTAGCTGAAATCCAGTTCTTGGGGAAAAAGATATCTCCGGTACGCTGCACTTCCTGTAATTCCTGTAAAGCCGGCCTGATGTACTTCACGGCTTGCTGTTGCCGGAGAGGGTGGTTGAGATATCCGACGATCTGGGTAACCCAAGGTTCTATCCGACGGTTCCCGGCGATCAATAAAGACCGAAATAGGGAATCCCGCGTTTCTGTTTCAGGAGCTACGGCCCGGACAATAAAGTTAAATTCTCTTTTCCGGTCGGGGTCCTGAATACGGGTCGCCTGTGTCGCCCTGATTTCCTCATATTTTTCAGGCATACGTACAGCCAATTCATAAGCCATTTTAGTATAATCGCTCTCTCCTAAAGCCAAGCCGGTAAAAGATTTCTGTTCTTTCCACATCCGGTAAATTTCCTGTGTCGTCGCCGGTTGCCGGAAGGTTCCGAGCAAAGCCCTGAAAGCAGCCTGTTGACAACCTTTTCCTCCCGGTTTGCGTGCTAATCCGAGCAGGCTTTCTTCAAGCTCTTCACTTCCTGCAATCTGTCCGTGCAGGGCCATCTCATTCAAATAGGCGATCGAAGTAGAAATAATCAAAGGTTCGGTTTCGGTTTTCAAATTACTGATCAACATCCGGGCAAAAGCCAAACCATCTACACGGCCGTGCAGACGGTTTTCATTCAAATTGATCAATAAAGCCAAACGGGTTTCAGGTGCTTTCGCGAAAGTATTCAAATGCGCTAAAGCATAGGTAATCGTCCGCTGATCCAGTACGAAATAGCCATAGGCTTCACCATTTTGATTCAGAAAAATGCAGGACTCATCCGCAGACCGGTTCTGAAAAACGGTCACCGCAGAATCGGATACCAAAGTCACTTCATGCACAGAGGACTGGAGTGTATCTGCATTTTTTCCCTCATAGAGGGCTACACTTATATTTTGTGGCCAACTCAATCCTCTATGCCAGGGATCTTTTTGCCGCACGACCAAGGTCCGGTCATGCCACGAAGCGGAAATTTCCGGCATCCCTTTTTCATTTACCCAACTATTACTCCAGGCCACCAGATCCTTATCGGTATACTTATTGAGAATAGTAATCAGATTATCCCATGTGGCATTCCCATATAAATAAGTCTGCAAATATTCCCGGATACCTTTTTGAAAAGCTTCTTCTCCCAATAGTTTCAGTAACATATTCATAACGATGGGCGCTTTATCATAGACAATCTGTCCGTAAATCAAACCGGCATCCTTTAAGTTTTCCAAAGGTTGTTTTATCGAGGTTGAGCCGGCTGTACGGTCTTCCGCATAAGCCGGAATATAAAAATTACGCAAATCGTTCAGAAGGTGATTGACTCCCGGAAACTCCGGCCGGGTCATCTGGGAGGCAAAATAATTGGCGAATACTTCTTTGGTCCACACATCGTCGAACCAGGCCATTGTCACGGCATCTCCAAACCACATATGTGTCGTTTCGTGAGCGATCAGTTCCATCCGTCCCAGTTCTTCTTCTATGGTCGGATGCGGCCCTAAGAACATGCGTTTATCATTGTATAACACCGCACCCGGATGTTCCATACCACCGAACTGAAATCCCGGTACAATCACCAGATCGTATTTATCGAACGGATAGGGGATTCCGGTATAGTCCTCGAGCCATTTCAGAGAAGCGAAAACCTGATCGAAAATGATCGTATGCTGGGCCACTTTCTGAGGATCGGTTTCCCGGTAATACATGACTATCGTTTTACCGTCCCGGCTTTCTGCCAGTTGTTGCCATTTCCCGGCTACAAAAGAAAATAAATAGGTACTCAGGGGTTGGGTCGGCTGAAAAGCGATCAGTTTCCGGCCTTCATGGAGGGTTTCGGACTCGACGGCTGCATTGGCTACGGCTACCCATTGCTCCGGGATATCCAGCTGCAAGGTAAAAACAGCTTTCATGTCCGGTTGGTCGAAACAAGGAAATAAGGTTCGGGCACGTTCGGGTACCAACAAGGTGTATAAAAATTCATCGTTCCGGTTCAGGGATTGATTACCGGCAATAAAATCGATCTCGATCTCATTCGCTCCTTTTTTCAGGTAATCGGTCCCTACTACAATATGTTCATTCGAAATCCGGATCGAATCCGGTCGTCCATTCACTTTCAGTTGTTTCACTTTGTGGGGATCTTCGCGAAAATCCAATACGACAGGCTGTACTTTTTCCTGCTTCAGTGTGATCTGTACTTTCCCGATGACCTCTTCCTGTTTATTTTCAGGAATCCGGAATTTCAGCCGGTATTGCAAATTGCTTATATCTTGTTTGCGTTGCCGGGCCAACCCGATGCTTACTCCGGTTTCCGGTTCCTTCCCTTCGGGGCGGCATCCGGCCAATAATTCTACTACTCCCAACAGGATTATAAAAAACAACTGTTTTTTCATAAATCTATGGATTTTAAATTTAATCTTTACTCTGCGCCTGGCGTATTGAAAGGCCGATTCGTTTACGCCCGGGTTCCACTTGTACAACCTTTACCATCACTTGTTGATTCAGTACCAGTTCTGCTGCAGGATCGGTTACATAACGATCGGCAATTTCTGAAATATGTACCAAACCGTCCTGTTTCACTCCGACATCGACAAAAGCTCCGAAACCGGTAATATTGGTAACGATTCCCGGAATTACCATACCCACCTGCAGATCTTCGATTTTTGAAATGCCTTCGGCAAAACTGAATACTTTCGCCATTGTCCGGGGATCTCTCCCCGGTTTTTTCAATTCTGCCACAATATCTTTCAGGGTCAGCAGGCCCGTTTTTTCATCCACATACCGTTGAGGTTCTATCCGGCCGCACAGTGTTTCGTTTCCGATCAGTTCATGAACGCCGACACCCAGATCGCGGGCCATTTTTTCAACGATATAATACGATTCCGGATGAACAGCAGAATTATCCAAAGGATTTCCGGCCCCTTCGATCCTCAGAAAGCCGGCACTTTGTTCAAAAGCTTTCGCTCCCATACGTTTCACTTTTTTCAGTTCTTCACGGCTTTTCAACGCTCCGTTTTCCTGAATATAAGCCACCACGTTTTCAGCTAAGGCCGGTCCTAAACCGGAAATATAGGTCAGCAAATATTTACTGGCGGTATTCACATTCACTCCGACCTTATTCACACACGATTCGACAACCCGATCCAACGCTTCTTTCAGTCCGCCTTGATCCACATCATGCTGATACTGTCCGACACCGATCGATTTAGGATCGATTTTGACCAATTCGGCTAAAGGATCCATCAATCGTCTGCCGATCGATACGGCCCCCCGCACCGTCACATCGTATTCCGGAAATTCTTCCCGGGCAATTTTAGAGGCAGAATAAACGGAAGCACCACTTTCACTGACGACAAACACCTGTACCTTCCGGTCGAAGCGTAATGTCTGGATAAATTTTTCTGTTTCCCGTCCGGCCGTACCGTTCCCGATAGCGATGGCCTGAATGTCGTAGGTCGCTACCATATTCGTCACTTTGGCTGCCGCTTGCTTATACTCATTGCGGGGAGGGTGGGGGTAAATATTTTCATTATGAACCAGTTTGCCGGTTTCATCCAGGCATACCACTTTACAACCTGTACGGAATCCCGGATCGATAGCCAATACCCGTTTATTACCTAAAGGAGAAGCGAGTAACAGTTGCCGTAAATTTTCTGCAAAGACCCGGATAGCCTCGCTATCTGCTTTCTGTTTGGATAAGGTCATATATTCGGCTTCGATGGACGGAAACAACAATCTTTTGTAGCCGTCTTTCATCGCCAGCCAGACTTGCCGGGCACTCTCATTGTCTCCTTTTATAAAAATCCGCTCTAAATTCTCTAAGGCGTTCTCTTCGTCGATGCTTAAAGAAACTTTGAGAATCCCTTCTGCTTCTCCACGACGGATAGCTAATATCCGGTGAGAAGGGCAACGTTTCAGACTTTCCTGGAAATTGAAATAATCGGTATATTTTTCACCTTCCTGCTCTTTGCCTTTTACTACTTTGGCCGTGATAACCGCCTCCCGTTCAACCAGACAGCGAACTCGGTTACGTGCCGCTTCGCTCTCGTTCACCCATTCCGCTATGATATCCCTGGCTCCCTGTAAAGCCTCTTCTGTATCCTGTATCTCACCTTTTACAAAACGGGCTGCTTTGACCACGATATCCCCATTTTCCTGTCGCATCAAAAGAGCAGCCAGCGGTTCCAACCCCTTCGCTTTGGCCTTCGATGCCCGGGTTTGCTTTTTAGGTTTAAAGGGTAGATAGATATCTTCCAATATCCGGATATCCTGACATTCCCGGATCTGTTTTTCTAAAGCGGGAGTCAATTTTTCCTGTTCCCGGATCGTATCTAAAACAGCATTTTTCCTTTTTTCGAGTTCCTGAAACTGAGTATATAAAGTTTTGATTTCCCCGATTCGTACTTCATCCATATTACCGGTTTTCTCTTTACGATACCGGGCAATAAAAGGAATCGTAGCTCCTTCTGCAAATAAATCGAGTAGGTTACGTACCGCCCGGTTCTCTCCTCCGGTCTTTCCTACGATAAAAACAACGGGATCTATATAATATTCCATATCTGTTTATTTTTGTTCTTTAACAATCAACATATTTTTTCGTGAACGGATTGCTGAAAAACTTCTGATGACAGCAAAGATACAGAAACAATAACCAAAATGAAAAGTTCATAGAAAAGAAAACCATACAGGGAAAATTTCAATGCTCTGATCAGGCAGAGACTGTAGCTAAATTAAAAGCCAACCAACAGGAACCGGGTATGACCCAAATACGACCCAAGCACGGCAACTGATTGAATTTATGGGCGATGACTATATGAGTGTAAAAGGGGTGATGGCACTATTGAACGTCTGTATCCTGACCAGCCAAACACCCTGAACAAAAATACCGCCTGACGGAAGCTGCCAGGAAATGGAAAGCGAATGAACAATAAGTGTACAGGGCAACTGAATGCCGTTGATCCGGTAATCCTGTGGGGGAATTTGCTGCCGACGGTTGTAGGCTGAAAATGCTGTGTATTCGGGGGGAAGTAACAGGAAAAGGCTGCACCGTAAGACAGGATTACGGCACAGCCTCTTTCAAGGTTTTATTATAAATGTGGACACCTCTGTTATTGTTCGTCCTTCACGCCGCGGACGTAGCCGTTGTCGAGATCTCCTGTTCCAGTCGCTCCGATAGAGCCAGAGCCTTCCGCAGCATTGAAACGGAAACCGCCGTTCTTATTCGGTAAAGTACCATCCCCACCTGTTTCTGTAGATCTACGGCTGAAACTGGTAAAACTCAGGTACATGGCTTTTCCTCCACCATTGTCTGTTAGACCAGCTCCAGGATAGGATTTCCACGCATCGTCAGGCAGGCGGGTTTGCATAATCAGCAGTTCGCGCAGATTGGGTATGCGGTATCCCGATGGCGTGATTGTCATAGTCTGATACTCCGACCAGTCTCGCCAGTTGCGCCAACGAAACGCAGGAATACTCCACGTTCTCTCCCGCCCCGCATTCTCAAAATCCTGATCCCTTGTCGCCACGCGGAATTTGGCATACGGGCGGTTGTAGGGCGAGAGGTCGTTATGCTGAGGCAGGTTGCCGGTCTCGATACTCTGGCGGCGTGCCTTGGGGCTGAGGTTGGAGCAGTCTATTACGTAGGTGCCGTCAGCTTCAGCAGCAGTAACCCGGGGGATGAGTGCTACAGGTTCACTCTCCGGTGCGTCAAGGCCGATGCCGAGGTTGCGCACGCAGCGGTAGGTGAATTTGTTGCCTAACTCTGGCCTTTCCATGCCACTGGTTGCTCCCAGAGCAACACATTCTTCGGCATATAATCCCCACGCCACGTTATTACCGCCCTGTCCTCCGTCGTAGGCAGTGCTGGTCGTATAATGCCAGTAAGTTTGCCCGTCGCGGTCGTCGGGATTAGTGGGATAGAGGTGAGAGGCGTCGTCCAGGGCACTCTCACCGATGTAGAAGTCCACGAGCTGGTCTTTGGCAGCCAGGTACCAGCGGATTTCCTCCGGATCAACAATGTTGTCACCGTCAAGGTCACGGTTACGTGTCAGCACGGCATGCAATGCATCATTGATTTTCAGCTTATATCTGTCTTCAGGATTAGTACTCCATACATCTAAGACATCCGTCCATTGCAGTACAGTTTGGTAGTTTGACCCGAGCAGGCATTGCAGGGTGTTGAGACGGCCGTTGCCGGACGATTTACCCCGGCTCACGTCACCTACGTCCACCAGATCTCCCTCCATGCTGCTCTCCAGTCCCCAGCAGGTGGGTAACTCGCTCTCGCTCTTATCCACGTTGTACACCGTGCGGATGGATTTCTGCCTGAAAGTCTGTATGGCGGTCATCGTGCTCGATGCCCCGTCGGGGCTGTAGTGGGCATTGTCCCCGTCGATGATGTAGAGCAGACGGTCTTCGGCCCCCACGTATTCCCGCCATTTTTTCAGCTGATAGTTGTTGCCGGCACTGTAATCATGGTCCCACGGGTGGCGCACATACACGTATTCGTCGATAAAGGCGGTGATGGTTACGGTTCCGGATGTAAGCCCCTTGTCGTAGTCATCCCTCAGCCGTTGGAGGAGCTGGTGCACGTCGAGCAGGCGGGCGTTGGGATAGCCGGAATGGCCGTCATAGCCCGATTTCTCTCCTCCGCCTGGCAGGCCCTTGTAGTTCTGATCGCCGGGATACTTTACATATTCGTTATTGCCCCGCCCATAGTCTTCATTAATGGCAAACTTGATCCAGCGGTAGTCGCTGATGCCACTTCCCGTGGAAGATTCGCCCGTGCCGGACGATGTGCCCGGAGGGTTGGCATCCGTAAAGTCCCCCTTATATACCGCCTTGTCATACGGGGTCTGCACGCCCCAGGTCAGGTGCGGCACCTGTGCGCGGTTCAGGGTGATCAGTACACGGTCGTAGTGGGCGTCCAGTTCGTGCGGCTTAATTTCGCTCACGATCACGTTGCCCTCGTAGCCGGGGCGGGATTCTTTTTTCTCGGTCACCTCCACCTCGATGTCGTTCACGCCGCGGATCGTGACGGTGTAGATGTAGTGCGTATTGCGGCGGGTGTCGTAATCGTCAGGGTCTTGATTGGCATAACCCAGATGGACTGTAAACTTCACGTCGGCATTGACCGTATTGCCACCCTGTTCTTCATACGACAGCGTGCCCGACATTTCCACGTAAGCGGCGTTTGCAGGTGCGTAGGTGAAAGCGCCGTTTTCGTATTCCTGTCCCGGCTTATTACTAAAATCATCACCCGGTTTCGACTCCGCCTTATCCCGCTTTTCGCGCAGGGCGTACCGTGCCGCTGCGTCCGTCACTCCGGTTTCTCCGGAAATCTTCCTTGCGGGGGTCTTGCGGCTTTCCGGCATGTAAAACACGAAAGCGCAACTATCCAATAAATACTCTCCGTCGCGTCCTATAGTCTCGAACGGCATTTCCGGCGATTCAAAGTAGGTACACCCGTCACCGTCGGCATCGCCTGTCTCCCGGGGCAGCACCAGCGACTGCGCGGGCACGTTCACCACCCGCCAGCCTTTGGGGCGGAAGTCGAACTTGTCCCAATTTTTGTCAGCGGGAACTTCAGTCTTCACGATAAACTCCACCTTGGCGTCCAGGCGTTCCAGCTTCAGCGTACACTCGAACGAAGCTATCCCGCCACTCTCGCTTCCGGGGATATTGAATACGTCATTGCCAGATCCGTCTACAGCATAGCCCGACATGATGAATTGCGACGACCGTTCCAGAGTCTGCTGGTCGAGCTTTGCCATAAGGGCCTCCAGTTCTGCTTTCGTCTTCACTTCCTTCAGCGCGTCCAGGGAGAGCTGGTAGGTAGAGTTGACGCCAGTCTCGGAGAAGTTTGCAATGCCGGCAATCTGCGCATTGTTTTTCGATCTGGCTGTAAGGACAACACCATTGGCAGGAACGTTGTGATATTCTCTTGACCCTTCGCATACGTCTCCGTTTTCGTCGAATACGAATACATAGAGATTGGTCACCCGTTTCTCGTTGGCCGCATCCTGTGCGGCACGCGTTTCTATGCGGTTATCCCCGGAAGCTACCTTCAGCACAATCTGTGCCGGGAGACCCTCCTGCACACGGGGACCTCCTCCCACAATCTCCTCGTCGGCACACGAAAACAACGCTACCGACAGCGTCGCCACCGACAACAGGCGGCTCATTCTTCTTAATCTTATCTTCATAACTTTGAATAACATACCGGTTTGTTTAATTGAACGGCGGAACGGTGATTTCTTTCTTGCCCCAATCCACCACCTCATATTTCAGGATCAGGCGGGCATCTACGCTCAGCGTGGCACGGATGTTTACCTGTGTATTACGGGCGATGGATTTCAGTGCACCCTCGGCGATGAAAGCCTTTTGGGGATAGGTCCCTTTCGCCAGCGTGGCGAACCCGATGGTATAGGGCGAGTCCGTCATTTCCGGCAGCCAGGCGTAGGAAGGATAGATGTAGCATACCAGCATCTTTTCGCCGTATGCGGGGATTTTGATGTAATCCGCCTCCGTTTCATAGGGATAGCTCTTGGCTTCGTACGCAGTACTGCCGGGCACATCCAGCGACTGTTCGCCGAAAAGATAGAGCCTGTCGCCGAAGAAAGTGCCGAAATTTACCGCCTTGATGTTGATCTCGGAATCCAGATCGTTATTCATGCTGATATTGAGCTTGGCCACGCAGCGCACTAATTGTGCTTCGAGAGGTTCCCCGGGAGTACCTGTCGGGGAGCCTGATTTTACCTCGTAGTCGCGTACAATCCAGCTCATGGGCAGCCCCTTATCTATATTCACTTCGGAGAACCGTTTCGGGAAATACGTACGATCAGGGTCTTCCAGCAAAGCCTTCTTTGATGTCCGGCCCGGTACGTCTACAAGCTCAAACTCCTCCGTATCGTAATCCTTACCCAAGGCAGCCTCGTTGGCCAGGACACAGAAAGTCACCTTGCCCACGGGCACATTTTCTATCGTCACCGTTTGGGCGGCAAGTTCTTCCGGCGTGAGTTTGTGGTTTACGGCAATTTTGTTACCGTCCGTCACCACCAGCACGCGCAGGGTGTTTATCCGGTTTTCCAGCGTGGCGTACTCATCCTCCGTACCGTCGGTGCGCGTACCGACGGTTCCGGCCACCGACATGCGCAGGGTGACGGAGGTGGTTTCTCCGTCCACAGGCCAGGGTGCCGCACTGTCACTGGCACATCCCGCCAGCAGGAACGGCAGGCACACCGCTGCCAGGTACAGGGCAAGCCATCCGGCAAGATATGATTTCAGTTCTCTTTTCATAGCTTCGTCTGTTTTTTATTCTTGGTTGGTCGTTTCATCCGGTCCCCACGACACTTCGGTGTCCTTCGTATCCCAGGGCTTCACCTTCCACGTGAGGGTAAGCGAGGATGCCGAGACGGTCAGGGTGTAACTGTACTGCTGGGCCGCATCCCAGTGGGGTATCTCCGTCGTGGCGAGTTCTACCTCAGCTGTGCGGTCGTCCCCCGTGTCGCCCTTGAGACGGTAGGCCATGTTGATGACAGCATCTGTCAGGTCGGCAGCGGTATGGGGAGGCAACAGCACATCCTGTAGCATGGTTATGGTGTTGCCGCCGGACACCGTAATATTCCCGTCGGCTTTGGTCAGCCGGCTGTCCCCGTCGGTGGTCTTTTCGCCACCGCTCCACGAGGGAGTGCCCGATGCCGGACAGGTAAGGTTGGCCTTCCAGGTCACGCCGTTCACCTTGAAGGCTGTGACCGTAGCCTCGCATCCCACGGCTTTTACCGCAAAGCTGAGCCGCGCCAGCTGGTGGGCGAAAGTGAAGGTCACGGGACCGGGGTCCTTCGTCAGCACATCCGGAGTTTGGACTGTCTGCTGTGCTGTCATCAAGTCGGTGCCGTGCGTGGCGTCGAAGTTGGTAATGGTGATTGTGCCGTTCACCGCACATGCCGCATTTACGCCCGTGCCCAGCTTGTCTGTTGAGGGATAGAGGGCGTAGAAGCGGTAATCGAGGCCGGGATGCCAGTAGCGGGTGTCCTCGTAGCCCCAGCCCGGATTGGCAGCCGACCAGAAAACGCGCTTATTGTTGAATACTGTCCCGCTCTCCGTGCCGCCCGCGTTTGCGTACCATCCCCATACGGAGAAAGCGTTTTCTTCCTTCTGCATGTCCCCCGCGTTATCGATGGCCGAACGGGTAAGCGCGGGGGTTCCGAAACTGATCGTCCGCGTGTCCGTAACCTCCTCTTCCGGACCCGGAGTCTCCGCACAGGAGGAAAACATCAGCGCCGCCGCAACCAGCAACAACACGCCCCTGATCGTGTTATTTCTCTTATTCATACCTTATGTCCGTTTTTTTTAATTTGTTTTCTCATTGTGACCGGGAAGGGAACATTCAACCCCGCCCGGCCCGGGTAGTTTAATTTGCAAAATCTACGTCAACTGGAGTATTGTCCGTTCCCCAGGAATCGACAGTAGCGCTAAAGTCAATTGCATAACGATCGTCTCCGGGTAAGGTCGTCTCGCTTAATTTTACCTTATAAGTATAAATATTATTGGAATTCCATGTTGCCTGAGCTGTTGCAATCGTTTTAGTCAATGTTTGAGCGGAACCCACATTTTCCCAGTCAGTTCCATTGTGTTCCTGCAACTGTACAGTGAAAGAGAGTTTGACTCCGCTATCAGGTGTCTGCGGAATGACATAAAAAGTCTGTCCCACTTCTTCTACCGACGTTTCTCCGGTTATGGATTTATCGGTTACAGTATAAGAGGTAGAAGTAGAGAAGGTAACGTCAGCAGAACCCTCTGCTGCTTTAGTCCAGGTCCAGCCATTATTATATTTGTAAACACCCTTACTAAAGATGCCTGAACCTGTACTCGTATTTGCACCTGCCAACGTAAGATTAGTAATCACAAGCTGTGTTTCCTTACCGAAATTACTATTTTTCTCGAACAGGATACGTATTTTGGAAAGGATATGACCAAGGTTGAATGCAACGGTACTCACACTGCTTAAATCCTCCAAAGTGGTCTTAGTCGCCTCACCATAAACAAGATCGTACTGGTTAGCGGTAGCGTTATCTACGGTAGCGGTCAACTCCATGTGGCCGTCGCTATAACCAAAATTGGCGGAAAGATTGGCTCCCGCTCCCGGACTGATGGCTGCGAACTTATAGGTACGGTTTTTAAACCAATACTTGGTGTTGTCATACTTCCAGGGGTCAGATGCTGAGCTTCTGTAAACCTTATCACCGGCAAACAGATTCTGGCTTTCATTTGAACCTCCGTAGACATAAAAATCAAGCAACTTATTGGTTACCGTACCTTCATCATTCGTTACGGCACGTGTGGATTTGTTCACGAACGTCTCGAAACCGATAGCCTGGCTGTCATTGACGTCCACTACTTCACTTTTACTACAGCTTGCAAGAGTCGCTGTGACTGCTCCAAGCAAAATAAGACTTCTTTTCATAAAATTGAGTATTAAAAATGGAATATTATGGTTTTAAAAACAGCATTGTTTTTCTGAATATGCCTTTGTAAGCGGACTAGACCGGCAGTTCGTATTCGTGTCTGTCGCCCCAGTCGCCGACCTCCACATCAAAACCCGAACCTCCGGACTCACCGTCTTCGTCGGACACTTCCAGCCCCGTGATGACGATCACTCCGCCGCGTGGCTGCGCTTTCACCTGTTCGGTGATGTCCACCATGAACGGCGGGAGGTATTTCCCGTTTTTCAGGCGCACTTCGAGCTGCAGGGTGTAGTTGCGGTCAGTAGCCCGGGTATATCCGTCGCCCGGCCAGTCGGGGATGCCGAACGAACGTACCTGCGCCCACGAGCCCCAGTCGCAGACGGTGGCATCGAAGAACACCGTGGCTGCCCCGCTGCCCGTGTGCCCGTCCTGCAGGTAGACGCTCTCGGCCATACCCGCCAGTGCTCCGCGGGCCAGCGCCACGTATTGGGCTCCGTGGCTGAACTCACAACGTACCACGTAGGTGTAGACCAGCGGGCGCAGTTCCACGGGCAGGCTCACCGCCTCGTAGCCGGGCTTCGCCTCGTATTCCCCGAGGTAACTGCCGTAGAGCATATCGGGCTGCCCTACAGTGCGTTCGTCCTTGTGCAGTTCGCTGAATCCGGCTCGGGTACGGGTGCGCGTGGTGGCGGTTGCCGTGGCCGAAGAAGTCAGGTCGTTGAACACGATGTATTCCGTATTGTTGTTGTAAAACAGGATGGAGTGTCTGCCTTCGGTCATGGCCAGCCGTCCGCCCTCCGCAGCCAGGTTGCGCTCGTCATGCCTGTTACCGTCCGGATCATATACTACGGCGCGTATACCCCCGGGTACTTCGGGACGCAGGTCGTCGTACGTCATCCAGCTGTTCCATCCCCTGCCTTCCCAGGTATTTTTCCATCCCCTGCCGTGGTCGCGTTCCCATTCCCGCTCCCAGGTGGCAGTCACATCCACCTTAACGGAGTAGGCATGTTCGTCGTGGTTGTAGCAAAGCTCTTTACGGCAGCCTGAGGACAGTGTCACCAGGCCTGAGAGCACAAGGCCCGTTACTGCATGCCATAATATCGTTCTTCTCATTGTGCGCCTCCTTTCTTCCTGTTAATATCCTGCAAATGCCATACGAGCGCCAGTTTCAGTTTCAGCGGACCGAAATAGTCCACACGTTTGGTCTGTAGGTAAACATAGTGCGTGCCGCCCATGTGGGGCACGGGTTCGTATTCCTCATACTTACTGTGCAGGTAGCCTAGTCCGAGGCCCGCTTCCAGCGAGAGCCGACGGGCAATGGGGAACATGTAGCCGTAGCTGAGCCCTGCTATTTCGGCCTCACCCTGGTAACCGTTCTCCTTGTTCTCAAGGTCGAACCACGAGAAGCCGCCGAACAGGCCCAGGTAATGCCCGTGCCAGGGGTTGTTTTTCTGCTGTCCGAACCACCAGCGCACTTCCGGGCTGATGGTGGCCAGCTGATAATACTTGTGTTTGCCGTCGTTCTTCCACCATGCTATTTCCCCTTCGAGATTGACCGTCCAGCGGTCATTGAAGCGGTATTCCGCCTCCAGCGATGGCATGAGCAGGGCATCGTAGAGCAGATTGGTCTTGATCACCAGGTTTTGGGCGAGTGCTTCCCGCAATTTCCCGGAAGCCTTCGGCGAGGTTACCGGGGAGGTCTCCGCCGGAGTGTCCGCTCCCGGTCCGGCAGATATCAGCGCCGCTGTGTTGCGAAACCCGGCTGTCTCTGTCTCTTCCTTTTCCGCAAGAGCGGAATCCGTGGGAGCAGTACCGGTAGTAACCTTGTCTATAGAAGGGGCGGATTTTCGGTAGCAGATGGTCGAAAGACTGGAACGCACTTCCGGGAAAATGTTTTCCATCATATAATTATAGGGCTGTCCGCCACGCAGGTCCATCAGCTGTTTCTTGCGTCCGTCCACGATTTTGCCATGGGAGTCGCGAATCCACACGGGAGTATTGTCGAGGATGTGTAGCACTTCGTCCTTATAAAGCATATCGGATACTGCCACCAACTGCCGTAGTACGCCCCAGCCGATGCCTTCGCCGCGAACGCTCACCAGCTCCCCGGGAATCTGTGCGTGGCGCACAAGCCAGGATTTCAGCGAGTCGGCACGGCGGCCGGCAAGCAGCTCGTTGTAGCGGGTCACCCCGTCGGGCGATGTCCACGAGCAGATTACGACACGTTCCAGACGGGCCGACTCCTGTTCCCTGCGCAGGGTACGGATAAACCGTTCCAATTCGGAACGGTTGTTGTGGTAATCGGGATCCACCCCCCGGTATCCCCGGCGGTAATGGATGCGGACTGAGTCGGACACCTCCTGGGACCAAACCCCCGTGCCCGCCAAAACAAACAGCAGCCCTATGAATAGAATCTTCTTCATGCGATGTTTATTCCGGTATTATTGTTTTTGGTTTTCTATGATCGGTGTATATACAAACGGTTCCGGCTGCATACGGGCATGGCCTATCCATAGGCCACATACCGCCGGAAGGTATAGTATACCGCACTCTCCGCAGGAAAAGGCGGTGGCAATGATAACAAATAACGAAAACCGAAAAAGACCGGAAAAAGTATGAAATCCAGCGAAAAAACGCTCTCTTAACTCTTTGAAAATTAAAGAATAATCTATATCTTAACGCGCGATACCAGAGAGAGAGAGAGAGAGAGAGAGAGAGAGAGAGAGTATAAAAAATTTCATAACCTCCAAATTCTCAGTGTATTTTTTTTGCAAAAAACCGATAACTAAAGAAAACCACAGCATACTATACCTGTATTCACTTCTACTGAAGCGAATATGTCCCGGTAAACCGGAACCCGCTGACAAGCCGTATACTATGGCATTCCTGTTGGTGTGCATTAAATATTTTACTATTTAACAGTATTCTTCTTGTGACTGATTACAAAGATAATTTTTATTGCAAAAACATGTAAAATTTATTACATAAAATTTGTATGTCTGGTATTTATTTTTAATAAATCCGATTTGGCAACGGATTATTTATTACTCCTTGTCTTTTGCGGATTACTTTTTACGAAAATGTGTATTTTTGTACACAACGTTGAAATGGTTATTATATGAAAAAAAATCGGATTATTATTTTTTTATTTATCGGCCTTTGTTGTGCCGGTAAGGTATTTTCGCAAGAGAGGTTGCCTGAATATTTGCAGGCAGAAAAGTTTACCGGAGATAAGCTGAAGAACATGTTGTTTTCTACTTTGGTCGATCCGCATTGGTTTCAAAAAGGAAATTGTTTCTGGTTCGAGTATAAAACGAGTGAAGGAACTTTTTGGTATGTGGTCGATCCGGTTGCGCGTACAAAGAATCTGCTGTTCGACCGGGATGAACTGGCTGCTCAGCTGACGGAGATCGTTCGTGATCCTTTCGAGGCCCGCCATCTGCCGATACGTAATCTCAAGGCAAAGGAAGACGGCCGGACGTTTACTTTTGAGGTGGAATCTTCGCAAGAAGTGAAACCGAGAAAAGAGGAGAAAGACAAGAAGAAAGGAGAAAAAGAAGTCTTTTATTTCTCTTATGATTATCCTTCCCGTAAACTTACTCATCTGAAAGGGCAGGAAAAGGAACCGAAAAAATTGGGATGGGGAAATTTTTCTCCCGATGGCCAGACGGTGGTATATGCTAAGGATTGTAACCTTTTCCGGATGAGTCGGGAAGATTATGAGAAAGCCCGGAAAAACGAGAAGGACAGTACGATTCTCGAGATTCAATTGACACAGGATGGAGTGAAGGATTTCGGTTATGGCATTCCTTACAGTATGTTGAATACCGATACGCTTTGCAACGGTAAACGCCGGCGGGTATCGGGATGTTGGTCTCCCGATTCCAGACACTTTGCGGTAACGGTATCCGACGACCGGGCAGTAAAGGAATTGTGGGTGATCAATTCTATCGCTCAGCCACGTCCTACGTTGGAAACTTATAAATATCAGATGCCTGGAGAGATGGAAGCCCCTGAGGAGCATCTTTATGTATTCGATATGCAGAATAATGTTCGTAAGGAAATAAAAGTAGCGGCGTTTAAAAATCAAAATTTGAGTTTATCCTATAAACCTGCAGAACAGAAACAGCGGGACATGGAGTATGTATCACCGGTTTGGCTGGGAGATAACGACCGTTTTTTTCTGGTTCGTAGTAGCCGGGACCTTCATCGTATTGATATCTGCTCTTATACGATCGGGCAGGATTCGATTGTGCCGATTATTCAGGAGCGGATGAATACTTATCAGGAAACGCGGCCTTTGGCTGTCTTGAATAAGGGTAAGGAGTTGATTCATTGGAGTGAACGTGATGGATGGGCTCATTTATATTTATACGATGATCAGGGAAATCTTAAAAACCGGATCACGAAAGGCCCCTGGCATGTGGAGCAGGTGCTGAAAGTGGATGAAGCTACACGGACGATCTATTTTGTGGGGAATGGCAAGGAAGAGGGAGAAAATCCGTATTATGAACAGCTGTATAAAGTGAATGTAAATGGTAGTGGACTGAAACGGATTACAAAAGGGGAGTATTTTCATAAAGTAAAAATAGATGACGATGCCCGTTTCGTTGTGGATAATTATTCGAGGGTGAATACGATTCCTTGTGCCGATCTGTTAGACCGGGAGGGGAATAAAGTGATGACTATTCAGGAAAGTGATTTTTCGCAATTGAAAGCGGCTGGTTACCGGTTTCCGGAACCTTTTGTCGTCAAGGCTGCCGATGGGGTGACGGATTTATACGGGGTGATGTATAAACCTTACGATTTCGATTCGACCAAGGTATATCCCATTATCGATTATGTTTATCCGGGTCCCCAGGTTGAAGCTGTATGTTATCCTTTTACCCGGATGAGTGTACGGACGGATCGTTTGGCTCAGGCCGGATTCATTGTGATTTCGGTAGGACAGCGGGGTGGACATCCTTCCCGCTCCAAATGGTATCATAATTATGGTTATGGGAATATGCGTGATTATCCTTTGGCCGATCATAAGGTGGCTGTCGAACAATTGGCTGCCCGCCATAAGTTTATAGATATCGACAGAGTCGGCATACATGGTCATTCGGGAGGTGGCTTTATGTCTACTGCTGCAATTTGTCAATATCCCGATTTTTATAAAGCTGCGGTATCCTGTGCCGGGAACCACGATAACCGGATTTATAACCGTTGGTGGAGCGAGACACATCATGGTGTGAAAGAGGTCGTTTCGGAAAAAGGAGATACTACCTTTGTCTATAAAATAGCCACGAATCCCGAAATTGTTAAGCAATTGAAAGGGCATTTGATGCTTGTACATGGTGATATCGACAATAATGTCCATGATGCGAATACGATCCGTGTTGTAAATGCCTTGATCCGGGCTAATAAGCGTTTCGAAATGCTGATTCTTCCGGGACAACGTCATAGTTTCGGAGATATGGACGAATATTTCTATTGGCGGCTGGTAGATTTCTTTTCTGAGCATCTTAAAGGCCAAAAAGAAACTTCGGTCGATATTCCGAGACGCTAAGGGAGGATAAGCAAAGCAGTTTCCGGTATTCGTGTTCAGGGACCCGAACACGAATACCGGAAACTATCCTTATTTTATTATTGATTTTCAGTAGTTTATTTCAATTGTTGATAAAAACTGATCGAAATCTAAAAAAAATGCTACAAAAAATTTGTATTCTATTGTAAAACCACTACCTTTGTACCGCTTTCAAATAAGGGTAGTCTGAACGAAAGTAAAAGTGAATGCTGTTATAGCTCAGGGGTAGAGCACTTCCTTGGTAAGGAAGAGGTCGTGAGTTCAAATCTCACTAACAGCTCTGGGGAAAGTCTGCAAGAGCAGGCTTTTTTAAAATACTCGAAATGGCGCTATCGTCTAGGGGTTAGGACGTAAGATTCTCATTCTTAAAACAGGGGTTCGATTCCCCTTAGCGCTACACTCAAAAGAACTGACTGAAGTCGGTTCTTTTTTGTATTTAATTCATTCCGATATGAATCTGATGAAACTGAAAGGACATGGCTCGATGTTGGGGGCTAATGTGATGTGGGGATTGATGTCTCCCATGGCAAAATTTGTAATGGTAGGAGGTGCGGTTACTCCTCTCGTTGTAACTGATCTGAGGATTACGGGGGCTATGGTGTTATTTTGGATCGCTTCATTCTTTCAGAAACCTGAACGGGTGACTCCTAAAGATCTATTAAAATTGTTGGGGGCATCTCTCCTGGCTATTGTTTTTAATCAGGGATGTTTTATTTTCGGGGTGGGAATGACTTCTCCGGTAGATGCGTCCATCATCACCACCAGTATGCCTTTGCTCGCCATGGTTTTAGCGGCGATTTATTTGAAAGAACCGATTACAGGAAAAAAAGTACTGGGGATTGCAGTCGGAGCTACCGGGGCGTTGTTGCTGATTTTAGGGAGCCATCAGGTTTCGGAGGTTAAAGCGGCTGGAAATCATTATATCTGGGGAGATTTATTGGTGTTGTTGGCACAATTAAGTTACGCTCTTTATTTTGTGTTATTTAAAAATTTTGTGAATAAATATTCCTTGATTACCATCATGAAATGGATGTTTACCTATGCTTTTATTTGTGCTTTGCCCTTCTCTTATCATGATTTGCTCCATACAGGGTGGAAGAGTTTGCAAAGCACTGAAATCGGAGCATTGATATTTATCGTGGTGGGGAGTACTTTTATTAGTTATGTGTTGATAGTCATCGGGCAAAAAAATCTACGCCCGACTGTTGCCGGTATGTATAATTATGTTCAGCCTTTGGTGGCTAGTATTGTTGCTGTGTGTTGGGGAATGGATACTTTTAATTTTGTGAAAATCATTTCAGTAGCTTTGATATTCGGAGGGGTCTATCTGGTAACCGGTAGCCGGAGTAAAGCTGAAATGGAGACTGTTACAGCGGATAAAAATTAACTTGCTGTAGGAAGAAAAAAGAGAAACGGACCGAAAACGGAATGAAAGGTCCGTCCCGGAATCCGGAATTAAAATTTATCGGAAAAGTACCTGTTTTTTCTTTAGAAAGTAGTATTTTTGTTGTCTCAAATTTAACTACAAATGGGTTGATTGTTTTATTTTAAACAAAACAACTCTTTTGCTGATAAAAATATACACAATGGGCATTTATTTTAACTTTAAAGAAATTATCAGTGCTTTTATGGTACTGTTTGCTGTAATCGATATTCTGGGAGCTATTCCGATTATCATTAGTTTGCGTGAAAAGAATCAGAAAATAGAGGCCGGAAAGGCAGCTATTGTTTCTTTTGTTATATTAGTAGCTTTTTTGTTTATCGGGAAGGCATTATTGGGATTATTCAATGTCGATATTTCTTCTTTTGCCGTTGCCGGAGCTTTGGTGCTTTTGGTTTTGGCGGTAGAGATGATCTTCGGTGTCGAGATATTTAAAAACGATAGTCCTTGCGGGTCGGCTACGATCGTTCCGCTGGTATTTCCTTTGATTGCCGGGGCGGCTTCGTTTACCACTTTGTTGTCGTTGCGGGCGGAATATAATATTCTCAATATCATCATCGCTGTCGCGATGAATATGGCATTGGTGTATCTGGTATTGCGCTATGTGTATTATGTAGAACGTCTGTTCGGTAAAAGCGGAGTGTACGTAATGCGTAAATTATTCGGTATTATCTTGTTGGCAATAGCCGTTCGCTTATTTACCTCTAATCTGACTTCTTTGATCGGTAGTTTTTGATTGGAAATCAGAGTTTATCGAAAAATTTGATAAAACGGCTTGAAAAGATCAGGAACAATAGCGTCCATAGCAGAAAGCGGCACATTCTGCCGATAAACATCAGGATAAAAGTATGGGTTCGTTTCGTCTTATAGAAGCCGAGTGCTACATTCGAAATATCGCCGATAACGGGAATCCAGACCAGGAGTGCCATCAGGCCCCCGTATTTTTCGATTTTATTTTTCTGTTTCAGCAATTGTTCTTCTTTGATATGGAATAATTTCCGTATCCGGGTGGCATTGCCGGCATAACCGACTCCATAAATCACCAATCCTCCGATCCAACCACCGGTTGTCGCTATGAAAAGACAGATCCAGGGGTTGAATCCCATGGCCAACATGCTTACATATAATAGGTCTGCACCTAAAGGAATAAAAAGTGCAGACAAAAGCGAACCGGCAAATAATCCTAAATAGCCATAATGCTCCCAAAATTCGGTGGTCGCTAATATGATAAAGTCATGTCCCATTGGCAGAGGTTTGATCGTGCTCTTACAAATACGTAAAGGGGGAAGGAAAGTTGTTGGGACGGTGGAAACGGATAAAACGGTGACGACAGATAAAACGGCGAGAGCAAGAGAACAGAAAAAAATAGTGGAAATGGTGAGAGGGGGCGGTAAAGAGAGAAAGTTTAAAAAAATCGTTCTCCGTATTGCAGGTAGAGCCAGGTCCAAAGCAGGAAGCGGGCGAAACGGCCGATTAGCATGTAGATGGCCGAGGCATAAGGTTTGATTTTGTAAAATCCCAGGGCAACGGCCAATAAGTCACCGATAAGCGGAAGCCAGGTAAACAGGGCCAGCCATACTCCATAACGGTTTATGTTTTTTTTCTGACGGAGGAGCTTTTCTTCCTTCACCTTCAGCCAGCGTTCGATCCATTCCCAGCGGCCCAGCCAACCGATCCAGTATGAAGTGAGTCCTCCCAGCCAATTGCCGGTTGTGGCGATAACCAGGCAGGCCCATACATTTCCGCCTAGAGCCAGGATACCCACCAGTAATACATCCGCACTCATCGGAATGAGGGTAGAAGCCAGAAAAGAACCGATAAATAATCCCCAATATCCTAAATCGATCAATGAATCCATGCGGCAAATTTAGGATTTTCCGATCAAACCTTTGGGCATTTGTCTTTTACTTTTTACTTTTACGAACAGAAGTAGGTATAATTAATTTAAGTTCATAAAGTTTGTAGACCGATTTAATTCTGGGTATAATGGGTAAGGTGTTAATCATCGATGATGAAAATCAGTTACGGGGACTATTGGCCCGTATTATTGGATTGGAAGGTTATGAAGTCATTCAGGCCGACAGTTGTAAGGCTGGGTTGAAACAAGTGGAACAGCAAAATCCCGATGTGATCATCTGTGATGTCCGCTTACCGGATGGAAGCGGTGTCGATCTTATAACAGAAATGAAGCGGCTCGGACCTTTGACCGAGATTATCCTGCTGACCGCCCATGGGAATATCCCGGATGGAGTACAAGCGATAAAAAACGGTGCATTCGATTATATAACCAAAGGAGACGACAATAACAAAATTATTCCTTTGCTCAGCCGTGCTATGGAAAAAGTAGAGATGGCCAGGCGTTTGCAACAATTGGAGAAACAGGTCGGACAAAAGTATTCCTTTGAGTCGATTCTCGGGAAATCGAAGCCTATCCGGATGGCTGTAGAGTTGGCCAGAAAAGTTTCTGTGACGGATGTACCTGTATTATTGACCGGTGAGACAGGTACCGGCAAAGAAGTCTTTGCTCAGGCCATACATCAGCATAGTAGCCGGGCGGGCAAGGCGTTTGTGGCGGTCAATTGTTCGGCTTTTAGCAAAGAACTGCTCGAGAGTGAGATCTTCGGCCATAAAGCGGGGGCCTTTACCGGGGCTTTGAAGGAAAAGAAAGGACTGTTCGAGGAAGCCGATCAGGGAACGATCTTTCTGGATGAGATCGGTGAAATGGCTTTCGATTTGCAGGCGAAACTACTACGGGTACTGGAAAGTGGCGAGTTCATAAAAGTGGGGGATACCCGTCCTATTAAAGTAAATGTCAGAATTATAGCCGCTACGAACCGAGACCTTCAGAAAGAGATCGAGGCCGGGCATTTCCGTGAAGATTTGTATTACCGCTTGTCTGTTTTTCGGATTCAACTCCCTCCTCTGCGTGAACGGATAGAAGATATCGAATTGTATGTCCGGGCTTTCGTGAAAATGTTCGGACCGGGTGTGGGGAAAAAGATAGAAGAGATTACACCTGAATATTTGGGAACCTTGAAAAAACATGTCTGGAAAGGAAATGTCAGGGAATTACGTAATGTGATCGAACGAAGTATGATCATTGCCGACGGTGCGGTATTGACTGTAAGCGATTTGCCCTTCGATATTCAGCAGTCGGTTTTGGAAAGTGAAGGCGGAAAAGGATACTCTGAATTCGACCTGGCCCAGGTGGAAAAAGCACATATACGGAAAGTATTGCAATATACCGGAGGAAACAAGACCGAGGCTGCCCGTTTGATGCACATCGGCCTGACAACCCTTTACCGTAAGATCGAGGAGTACGGAATAAAATAGAGGGAAGGTTTTAACTAAAAAATAATAAATGAGATTCGGTTGCTTGATTTTACTAATGTTTGTCGTTCTTGCTTGTGGGCAGGAAAAGAAAAAAGAAACGGTGAATCCTTTGGCTTATGCCGTGATTACAGGTCATATCAAGAATAGACAGGTTTATCCTCAGCAAAGTGCTTTAAAGGTGATTATTCCTTCTTACTGGAATGCACAGACAATACAAGAATGCGCGATCAGGCCCGATCACACTTTTACTTTTCGTTTTCAGCCTTTGGCTTTGCGTGATATTTCTATAGAGACCTTTATCCCTTATCTGTTGATACGTCCGGGAGACAGTTTGCATATCGAATTGGATTTTGCTAAGCTGAATAAAGTGGAGTTTTCGGGTACTGCCGGGAAATTGAATCAGGATCTCTACGCATATACCGATGGTGAAGGCTATTACCTGGAACAGCGGGCGGGAACGGACGACCAGAAATTACCGGTTGCTGCATTTCGAAAAAAGATGGATAATGAACGGGAAGTTCGTTTACAAAGAATATTGAGGTTTGCAAAGAAATACCAGATCGGAAAAGATTTGCAAAAGTGGATCATGAAAGGGCTGGAAGCCGAATATTATGATTTATTACTCGAATATGGATCGCTGCATTCCCTCCTGACCGGTGATACGGTGCCTGCCGGATTTTTCAATTTCGATGCTGCCCTGGAAAATTTGTTCACCGGGGAGGTGATACATTCCCGTTTATTCGAGCTGGCTGCCAAGTTCCGAACCCGGCCCGGTCTGATAAAGGATACGTTGCAAAACAGTACCGAAATACTGATGAGAACCGCAAGTAGTACGAAAAATAAGGTCTTGTCGCAATTTATGGTCGCTTCCCTGTTCGATACACACCTGGGGTTTAATGATGTGACTTTCTTCGAGGAGAACAGGGATTTTTTCGACGGACACGTGACCTTGCCGATATTACGCGAACCTCTGCTTCGAAAATATGAAACAAAGAAAGCTTATTTGAATAATCCGAAACCGGTTTCCGATGCGATGCTGTATGGAGTTACCCCCGAAAATGGAAAGATGATTATTGCCGGCGAAGGAATGAGAAAATTACAACAAGTGATACAGGCGAATAAGGGTAAAGTCATCTTGATTAATTTTTGGGGAGGATGTCCGGCTGCAATTGACAATCTTAGTATTTTGAATGATTTGTCGGAAATATATAAAAATGATGAGGTGGCTTTTGTTTCGATTGCTGATGATGACCCAATAATTAGGAAATGGGCGGACGATTATGATTTGAAAGGACAAAAGTATTTCTGGCCTGATCCGGATACCCGTGAAATTATGAAAAACTGGCATATTTTCTGGAGCCCGTATTATCTCTTAATCGATAAAGAGGGAGTTATCGTGGATTATGGGTCACATATTTTACCCCATATGAACCGGACCCGGGAAAAAATAGATTGCCTTCTGGAAGAATAAACTTGTGGATATCACTTTTCATTTTAAAAATGACCTTTTCAAAATGAAAAGGTCATTTTTTTGTTTAGAATCGGAAGATGATAATTAATATGTTGATATATAGTGTGTTGTCGAAATGATCAGGGCTTATGGCATAACTTTGGCATAGGGGGGTGAGAAATTATAATTTAAAAGCGATGAGTTATGGAAATTTTATCATTTGTATTTCTTTGTGCCGTGGGAGCACTGATGTATTGGTTTTTCTTTAAGTGTGTCGACTGGTTCGAAAAGATTTAAAAAAGGAGGAACAATATGTTTACAGCATTATTTATTTTAAGTGTAGTGATGTTCGGTTATATGATGTATGTGCTCATCAAGCCGGAGGAATTTTAATCGGAGCTTTGCTTTTGAGTGAAACATGAAAAGTGAAAAAGGAAAAGTTCTGCAGGAAACAGACAGGACTTTTAAATTAAGATGAAAGAAATGAATACAGAAATTTTAGGTAGTGTATTGCAAATCGTGGCCTTGGTGGTACTGTCTTATCCGCTTGGGCGCTACATAGCGAAAGTATATAAAGGGGAGCGGACGTGGTTGGATTTTATGGCTCCTGTAGAAAAATGGATGTATAAAATTTGCGGAATCGATCCGAATGAGGAGATGGGCTGGAAGAAATTTCTTTTTGCTCTTCTGACCGTGAATGTATTCTGGTTTTTCTGGGGTATGGTGTTGTTGGTATGCCAGGGCTGGTTGCCGTTGAATCCTGATGGTAATGCAGGACAATCTCCTGATTTGGCTTTCAATACCTGTATCAGTTTTATGGTAAATTGTAATTTGCAGCACTATAGCGGTGAAAGCGGGTTGACTTATTTTACTCAGCTGTTTGTAATTATGCTGTTCCAGTTTATTACGGCAGGCTGTGGTATGGCGGCTTTGGCCGGAATGTTTAAAGCGATGGCAGCCAAGACAACCAGGACGATCGGTAATTTTTGGGTACTGTTGGTTAAAAGTTGTACCCGTATTTTATTCCCCTTGTCTTTGATTGTCGGATTTATTCTGATATTGAACGGAACGCCGATGGGATTCGACGGTAAGATGGAACTGACCACTTTGGAAGGAGCGGCTCAAACCGTTTCGCAAGGTCCTACGGCGGCAATCGTGCCGATCAAGCAATTGGGTACGAACGGAGGAGGATATTTCGGAGTAAACTCTTCACATCCTTTGGAAAATCCGACTTTCCTTACCAATATGGTGGAGTGTTGGTCGATTCTGATCATTCCGATGGCTATGGTTTTTGCATTCGGTTTTTATATCAAACGGAAAAAGTTGGCCTATACGATTTACGGAGTAATGTTGGTGGCTTATTTGGTGGGAATTTGTTTTGCTCATCATTTCGAGATGGCCGGTAACCCCAGAATTGACGAAATGGGTATCGCCCAGAATATCGGTTCCATGGAAGGTAAAGAGATGCGGATCGGTGCTGCCGGTACTGCTACCTGGAGTCAAACCACGACAGTGACTTCAAATGGTTCGGTCAACGGTATGCATGATAGTACTATGCCGCTAACCGGGATGTTCACGATGTTGAATATGATGATCAACTGCTGGTTTGGTGGTGTCGGTGTCGGTTTTATGAACTATTATACCTTCCTGATCATAGCTGTGTTTATCAGTGGTTTGATGGTGGGACGTACACCGGAATTTTTAGGTAAGAAGGTGGAAGCCCGCGAAATGAAGATCGCTTCGATTGTCGCTTTGTGCCATCCCTTTATTATCTTGGTAGGCACTGCAATCGCAGCCTATCTTTATGCTCATGCTCCTGGTTTTGTCGAAAGTGAAGGCGGTTGGCTGAACAATCCTTCATTCCATGGTTTCAGCGAAATGTTGTACGAATATACTTCATCTGCTGCCAATAACGGATCCGGATTCGAGGGCTTGGGCGATAATACTTATTTCTGGAATTTTACCTGTGGTTTGGTACTGATTCTCGGTCGGTATTTACCTATAGTGGGGCAGGTTGCTATAGCCGGATTGTTGGCAAATAAGAAATTTATTCCCGAAAGTGCCGGAACTTTGAAAACCGATACCGTGACTTTTGCTGTGATGACTTTTGCCGTTATTTTCATTGTGGCTGCACTGTCATTCTTCCCGGCTTTGTCATTGGGACCGATCGCCGAATACTTTAGTTTATAAAACATCAGAAACGTCAAAGAAGATATGAAAAATAATAAGTCCGCTTCCTTATTTCCAAGGGAGTTAGTGATAGAAAGCTTGAAACAGGCGTTCGTGAAATTGAATCCACGGACCATGATTAAAAATCCGATCATGTTTACGGTAGAAGTCGCAACATGGGTTATGCTGCTGGTGATTGTTGGGATTGCAGTGACCGGTGATACGACTCAGGGATCGGTAGGATATAATATTGCTATATTTATCGTTTTGTTTGTTACTTTGTTGTTTGCGAATTTTGCCGAAGCTATTGCTGAAGCCCGTGGAAAGGCACAAGCCGATAGTTTGCGGAAAACCCGGGAAGAAACGCCGGCTAAATTGCTCGTCAATGGTACGACAAAAGTGATAAGTAGTAATCAACTCAAAAAAGGAGATGTCTTCGAATGTGTAGCGGGTGATGTGATCCCTTCAGACGGAGAGATCATCGAAGGGCTGGCTTCTATTGATGAGAGTGCGATTACAGGTGAGTCTGCTCCGGTGATTCGTGAAGCAGGCGGTGATAAAAGTTCTGTGACTGGGGGAACAAAAGTGCTTTCTGACCGGATTCTGGTGAAAGTGACAACCCAACCGGGAGAATCGTTCTTGGATAAAATGATTGCATTGGTTGAGGGGGCTTCCCGTCAAAAGACTCCGAATGAAATCGCCCTGACCATTTTGCTGGCTGCATTTACTTTGGTATTTGTGATCGTATGTGTTACTTTGATTCCTTTCGGTGATTACTCTGCAACGGCAATTTCTATTGCAGCCATTGTGTCTCTGTTCGTATGTCTGATTCCGACAACCATTGGTGGTTTATTGTCTGCAATCGGTATTGCCGGAATGGATCGGGCACTGCGTGCCAATGTGATCACTAAATCCGGAAAAGCTGTGGAAACGGCCGGTGATATCGATACTTTATTACTGGATAAAACCGGAACGATCACGATTGGTAACCGGAAAGCAACCAATTTTTATCCGGTTGCCGGAATTGACGAGAGAGAATTTATTGAGGCCTGTCTGATGTCTTCATTGTCTGATGAAACTCCGGAAGGGAAGTCGATTGTAGAACTGGGACGTGAGCGTGGTTTCCGTATGAGGGATTTGAATACCGTGGGAGCTAAGATGATCAAATTTACCGCCGAGACGAAATGTTCGGGAGTAGATATGATGAACGGTACACGGATCCGGAAAGGGGCATTCGATGCAATCCGGAAAATAGTTGAAAATGCCGGACATACCTTCCCGAAAGAGTGCGAAAAGATCATTACTTCTATCTCGAATGACGGAGGAACTCCGCTGGTAGTTGCTCTGAATGAGAATGTTATCGGAGTGATCGAATTGCAGGATATTATCAAACCGGGTATTCAGGAACGTTTTGAACGGTTGAGGAAAATGGGAGTGAAGACGGTGATGGTGACCGGTGATAATCCTCTGACTGCCAAATATATTGCAGAAAAAGCAGGAGTGGATGACTTTATTGCAGAAGCCAAACCGGAAGACAAAATGGAATATATCAAAAAAGAGCAGGCTGGAGGAAAACTGGTTGCTATGATGGGGGATGGTACCAACGATGCGCCGGCATTGGCTCAGGCTGATGTGGGGGTTGCAATGAACAGCGGTACGCAGGCAGCTAAAGAAGCCGGTAATATGGTGGATTTGGATAATGATCCGACTAAATTGATCGAAATCGTGGAAATCGGTAAGCAGTTGCTGATGACCCGGGGAACCCTGACGACTTTCAGTATTGCCAATGACGTTGCAAAATATTTTGCCATTGTTCCTGCTTTATTCATGCTTTCTATTCCTGCACTGGGAGCATTGAATATTATGGGATTGCATAGTCCGGAGAGCGCGATCTTATCGGCTGTGATTTTCAATGCAATCATTATTCCGATTCTGATTCCGCTGGCATTGAAAGGAGTGGCTTATAAACCTATCGGAGCTTCTGCTCTTTTGCGTCGGAATTTGTTTATCTATGGATTGGGGGGAATTGTTGCTCCGTTTGTCGGAATCAAACTGATCGATATGTTGATAAGTTTATTTATGTAAAAAGTCGAAATTATGAAATCTAATTTATTGAAATCTTTAAAACTGACGCTGGCGTTTTGTGTCTTTTTCAGCGTGTTCTATATATTCATACTTTGGGTGTTTGCCAAGGTGGCCGGACCGAATGGAGGAAATGCGGATGTCGTAACTTTGAATGGAAAAATCGTTGGTGCGGCGAATGTCGGTCAGAATTTTACTGAGGATATTTATTTTTGGGGACGTCCTTCCTGTGCCGGTGATGGGTATGATGCTTCTAGTTCTGCCGGTAGCAATAAAGGGCCTACGAATCCTGAGTATCTGACCGAAGTGGAAGCCCGCATCGATACTTTTCTGGTAAAACACCCCTATTTGCAACGTGCTGAAGTACCGGCGGAAATGGTAACGGCAAGTGGTAGCGGACTTGACCCCGAGATCTCTAAAATGGGTGCCTATGTACAGATTAAACGGGTGGCTGCTGCCCGAGGATTATCTGAAGAGCAGGTTAAAGCTATTGTCGATGAACAGGTAAAAGGTCCTTTTTTAGGGCTTTTTGGTCCTGGAGACCGGGTAAATGTACTTAAATTGAATGTAGCGTTGGATGAAGCCCGGAAAACAGCAGAAAACCGGTAAATGAAAATAAGCAGTCTCCGGACTGCATAAATAGACAAATGTTTGTGACTAGAATAAAAGAAACTGAACGATGAAAAATTTATTGAAGAAGGCTGTGATATTCGCAGTTGCCGGAATAATGGCGTTGAGTGTTGAAGCTCAGGAAGAAAAAGGAGTACAATTTACTGTAAGTGGAGATTTTGTGAGTTCTTATGTATGGCGTGGTATTTATCAGGGGGCACAGGCTTGTGTGCAGCCGACTCTGGGAGTGGGGCTCGGTGGATTTTCTTTGACGGCCTGGGGGTCTACGAGTCTTGCTGATGTTGAGGCGGGGCATAAAGAATTGGATTTGACGGCCGCTTATTCTGTGGGGGGATTTACCTTTCAGATTGCCGATCTTTGGTGGGGAGGACAAGGAAATAACCGTTATTTCCATTATGGGAATAAGGATACAGACCATCATTTTGAAGCAGGTGTATCTTATGCTTTACCTTGTGAAAAGTTTCCTTTGAGTATGGCTTGGTATACGGTATTTGCCGGTGACGATGAAAATGCCGATGGTAAGCGGCAGTATTCATCTTATGCCGAATTCAATTATCCTTTTTCTGTGAAAGGTATCGCTTTGAATGCGACCTTAGGGTTGGTACCTTATAAATCGATGAGTGCCGGCCTGGGATATATGACGGATGGATTCGCTATCACCAATATTGCCTTAAAAGCAACTAAAGAAATCCGATTGAGCTCTTCTTTTTCACTGCCGCTCTATGCGCAGGTGATTTGTAATCCCAAAATGGAAGATGCTCATTTGGTACTGGGATTCACACTTCGGTGATTGAATGACTAGGTTAATAGCGCTGCAGTTGTTCCCCGGGAGGTATGGAGGATCGTAAGGTCATGCCCAAACCGATGGGACAACTGCTTTTTTATTTATACCTGGAGGGCGGGGCAGAATGGGGTGTTGGGTTGGACTCTGTGGCACTTTGGGCTTTATACCCACTGAGTCCATAATATAAAATGTAGATTTCTCCTGCAAGAATCAATCCCCAGGTCCATCGCCAGTCGCCATGCAACGCATCTGCCAGGATTCCTTGCAATAAAGGTAAAATTCCCCCGCCGACTACTCCGATCATTAAGGCTCCTGAAGCTTTGGCGGTATAGATACCGAGTTTGTCGAGGGCCAGGGTATAGATCGCTGGCCACATGACGGAGTGGCAAAGTCCCGTAAACACTAATATCCAGGGATTCGCGAAAAACATGGCCAGTAGCAGGAGAATAATCGAGCCGATAGATGAATAGATCAGTTGATTTTGAGAAGAGATCTTGGTGTATAGCGATCCGGCAAAACGACCGACCAGAATACCGGTCCAGTATAAAGCAGCCATTTTCGTGGCTGCGGCTGCAAGAGTGGTATTCAGGCTGACTGCATAGAGGTTGATATTGGCTCCCACGGCGACTTCTACACCCACGTAACAGAATATTCCGATTACTCCTAAACGGAGTTGGGGAAAGGACCAGATACTTTTACGGAATGATTGAGTTGCCGGGCGGGTGGCTACATTAATTGCCGGCATTTTGATTCTGGCTGTTATAAGGGTAAAAATACAGATAATCGCTATCAGGCAAATCACGGGCCAGATAAATTCACGGGATTGTACATTGTGGAGAGGAATACCGTAAAATATGATGTAACTGACCACCAGCGGGCCGATAGCCATACCGATGGAATTGGTCGTTCCGCCGATCATTTGCCGTTGCAGCGGAGTCGTTTTTCCTACCGGATTCACGTCCAGGTACAGTCCTGTTACTACTTGTAAAATAGTGACGGCCATCCCGATTACAAAAGATCCGGACAAGAAGACAAAGAACCCGGTAAAGATAGGATTCCCCATAATCGTGATATACGAAGGTGCGTAGATGTGTAGTAATACTGCTGCCTCATAAAAACCTAATCCGACAATAAATATCAGTAACGAATAAACCGATGTCTTCCGGTAACCCAGGCGGTCGACCCAGCGGGTAGCGAATCCTTCCGAAAAAGGATAAGCCAGAAACCAACTGAAATTTAATAAAGTGACTAAAGCGTTAGTCATATTTCCATCGTGGGGTAGCAGGGCTGATTTCAGAGGGACCTGAAATTGCTGGTTGATAACGGTAAATAGCCCCACGATAAAATATAAAAACAACATGAGAATGAAAGGGGCCATGACTGAAGTCTTTTCCGGCGTCGGGTTCATCGTATACTTTTTTCTGTTTTAACGGAAAATATATAGAAAAGTGTCGGGGGAAACCGGATTTTGATAATTTTATTACTTTTACACTCAGGTAAAATTGTATTTTATGAGAATATTCAGAATAGTTTTGCTCGGATTGGCCATGGCTTTATTTGCTATAAATTTCTGGGCTATCGATTATCAGGATTTATGGGGAAAAAACAGCCAGTGGGCCTACCTCCGTATATTGGCTGCTTTCATTATCGTTATTTTCGTACTACGGATGGTCAAACGGGATATAAAGAATAAAGAAAGATAGGATAATTTTCATTTTGGGAAATGTTTTTTCAAAATGAAAGGGTCTGTAAGATTGTTGTCCGGATGTTTGTCGGTTTAGTGGGTTGATATTCATTGCGATAGTTGCTGCTCGCGTTTTGTGGCACAGATTTGGTTAGAAATTTATTATCAGGAACCGTGTCCAATGGAAAAAGAAGAAAGTGTACAACATTTTTTAGATTTAATCAAACAGTCCCGGCGGGGAAAGTTTAAGGTTTATATCGGTATGATAGCCGGAGTTGGCAAGACTTTTCGGATGCTTCAGGAGGCTCACCAATTGCTTGATAGTGGGGTGGATGTACAAGTGGGGTATGTCGAGACTCACGGCCGGACCGCTACCGAAGCCTTACTACAGGGATTGCCTGTCATTCCCCGGGCGAAGATTTTTTACAAGGGGAAAGAATTGGAAGAGATGGATTTGCAGGCTATCTTGTATTTACATCCCGAAATCGTAATTGTCGATGAATTGGCCCATACCAATGTTGAAGGAAGTAAACACGAAAAGCGGTGGCAAGATGTTTTCGAATTGCTGGATGCAGGGATCAATGTCATCAGTGCAGTCAATATCCAGCATATCGAGAGTTTGAATGAAGAGGTCAAAGCCATCGCCGGCATTGAAGTAAAAGAACGGATTCCCGATAGCGTACTCGAACAAGCCGATGAAGTGGTTAATATCGATCTGACGGCCGATGAATTGGTAAACCGATTGAAAGCCGGTCATATTTATAAACCGGAGAAAATCCAAATGGCCTTGGACCATTTTTTTAAATCCGAAAATATACTTCAATTACGTGAGTTGGCCTTAAAAGAGGTGGCTTTGCGTGTAGAGAAAAAAGTGGAAAATGAGGTGGTGGAAAATGTGGGAATCCGGCATGAGAAATTTTTGGCTTGTATCAGTAGTGCTGAGAAAACACCGAGGCGGATTATCCGAAAGACTGCCCGCTTGGCTACCCGTTATAATGCCGGTTTTGCCGTACTTTACGTACAGACTTCCCGGGAGGCTCCCGACCGTATTCCCCTGGCCAATCAGCGTTATCTGATCAATCATTTTAAGTTGGCTACCGATTTGCGTGGTGAAGTGATTCAGGTACAATCGGATCATGTCGTCGATAGCATTATCGACGTCTGCCGTAAATATCAGATCAGCACTGTATGTATGGGAAAACCCTCATTTAAATGGACTTCTTTGCTGAAATCAGTCATACATTACCGTAAACTATTGAACGGTTTGGCCCGGTTGAACATCGATTTGATTATTTTAGCTCAAAATAGAAGATATGAAAATTAAAACTAAGCTTACCTATGGGATTGGCATCCTGTTTATTCTGATTTTGATATTGGGAGTAGTGGCCGGAAAGTACATTACCGATATGTCGACGGATACCAGGAATATTCTGGCGGATAATTATCAGTCGTTGAGCTATGCGCGCCAGATGTTGTATTCTTTGGAGAATATAGGTAAAGATACGGCGGCGGTAAATGTATTTATCGATAATCTCCGGAAACAGCAGAATAATATTACCGAGAAAGACGAAGCCGAAGTGACGACCCGTTTGATGATGCATTTCGAACAGTTTAAGAAAGATACCGGTCAGCTGGTGGTCAGGCAGTTGCGGCAGGACTTGAACGATATTATACAAGTCAATATGCACTCTATTTACCATAAGAGTGAGATTGCCGGACGTACAGCTACCAATGCTTTGTTGTGGATTTATGTCGTGGGCATCGTTTGTGTGGTGATCGCTTTAGGGATTCTAATGGTTTTCCCGGGGTCTATCACTCGTCCTATCCGGGAATTGATGGATGGGATTGTGGAGATTTCTAACCGCAATTACGATAAACGGTTACATTTTAAAGATACCCGGGAATTTGAAGAAGTGGCGACTTCATTTAATAATATGGCTGCTAAATTGTCCGAATACCGGCAAAGTATACTGGCGGATATTCTCACGGCTAAAAAATATGTCGAAGGGATTGTCAATAGTATTCATGAGCCTATCCTGGGGTTGGATGAACAACGGAAAATATTGTTTGCCAACGACGAAGCTTTGTCGGTGTTGAATCTGAAACGGGAAGACGTGATCGGGAAAGCTGCTGCCGAATTGGCCCTGAAAAATGATTTGTTGCGTCGTTTGGTCCGGGAATTGGTGACTCCTGCAGATTCCCGCGAACCGCTTAAAATTTATGCAGATAATAAAGAAAGTTATTTTCAGGCACAATATATTCCGATACAAACAACCGAACCCGGGGAACAGCATGTACATTTCGGGGGAAATGTGATTTGGCTGAAAAACATTACGGAGTTTAAAGAACTGGATACTGCAAAGACGACTTTTATTTCTACGATATCGCATGAGTTGAAAACGCCTATTTCGGCTATATTGATGAGCCTGAAGTTACTGGAAGACCGGCGGATCGGTGATCTGAACGAAGAACAACGGGCTTTGGCCTTGAGTATTCACGAAAATAGTGATCGTTTGTTGAATATTACAGGCGAATTGCTGAAGATGACACAGGTGGAAACCGGCAAATTGCAGCTGAATCCTAAGGTGACCAAGCCGATAGAGTTGATCACTTATGCAGTCAATGCCACTCGTGTCCTGGCTGACCGGTTTAAATGTAATATCGAAGTGGAGTATCCTGAAGAAAAGGTTCCGAAACTTTTTGTAGATAGTGAAAAGATTGCTTGGGTTGTGACTAACCTGCTGTCGAATGCCATCCATTATTCGCCTGAAAATTCGCGGGTGATCATCGGAGTTGTCCGGCAGGCACACCAGCTCGAAATATATGTGCAGGATTTCGGAAAAGGAATAGATCCCCGCTATCATCAAAGTATTTTCGATCGGTATTTCCGTGTCCCAGGCACAAAAGTGCAGGGGAGTGGTTTAGGCCTGGCTATTTCGAAAGACTTTGTCGAAGCTCATGGCGGCACCATTCGCGTAGAGAGTGAAGTCGGTAAAGGAAGCCGTTTTACCATCTCTTTTCCTATCCGGTGAACTGGAAACCAACGGGAACAAAGATGTCAGAAGTTAGGGGTATCGTTATAATCGCTGGATTACTCAAGAAATTGGCACCGTTTCATTTTAGTAAAAAAGAGAAAAATGATAGGCTAATGTGTTGTTCAGACACATTAGCCTATTCTGATGCTTAGGTTATTTACCCTGAGGATAAGTAGCCAAAACGCGGCCGAATCCTCCGAAGCGCTTCACATAATTTTCAGCAATCACCCCTGCTCCCAGGTTCTTGATTGGTAAGGTGTAAACCACTCCCTCTTTTGAAGTCTCATTATACGTTGTCATCAGCAACAGACGGTATTCCGAACCGACCTGATCCTTTACGACTTTTCCCTCTTCGGTACGTTCGCCCAAAGTCGCATATCCATCTCCTTTATGAATTTCCAGAGAAGTAATTTTCTCTCCGGTTGCCAACGGATTCCCGGCAGAAGTCGGATACCGCAACTCTGTCATCAGGTTTTCTGTAGCCAGCATAACGGCATACACTTCAGAATCCGTAGCATAATACAAGGTATTTTCCAAAGGAGAGAATACATAGGCAACCGCCTGCCCGATCTTTGGGCAATGACTGATATTATAGATATGTTTGCCCAACATACCGTTGTCCTTGCCTCCGGTATTTCCATCGACGACATAAATGTAATAGTTTTCGGCCTGCCGATCTTTCATGACAAAATAGTAATCGTTCAGATTTCCTAAATCAGCGAACAGGCAAGTTTTATCTCCCACATTGTTCGGATCGAACTCTCCCCCGGCAAAAGCTTTACATTCTACCATCGGAGACGAATTATAGAAGTAAGGAAGCCAAAGGAAACGATTGTGTTTCTCGTCATACACAACGCCTCCCCCGACAGAATTATAATAGGTAGAAGGGTTGACGGCAATATACTTTTTAACTTCATAATCACCGGTATAAGGATAACCGTATTTAGTATTGTGCTGAGCTGATAAAATGGCGACTTTTTTATTGATTACCAGGTATTCGGAAGTATAGCCATTGCAAATATAGGCCGGAGCGATTTTTTCCATCGGGATAAAGAAAGCATCGCCGTCCCTGTCCATAAACTGATAATCGAGCGGATTCAAACGTACGATAGAATTTGGTGTAATAGCGGTAATTCTCCGTTTATTGTATACATTTCCATAATACACTCCGCAGACCACCCCATCGATTTCCTCTCCATTACTCTGTGAATATAAATTCCGGTGAATGATATCCTTTCCCTCGTTTTTAAACCCTTCGGTAAATTCGTTGGCCATAATCAGGTTCAGATCCGAAGTCGACCCATTTTTGGTATCGGCAACGATCAATCCTTCTCCGAACTCACTGGAAACGAATACTTTCCAATACATATAATATTGCAATCCGTTTGATTTATCGGTTACCGTCAATGACAATGTATAATCCAGCGTATTCGGAGAAACCGTAATTTTAGCATTCAACTTAGGTTCATGTCCCAATACCATTCTTGTCGTATCGCTCGAACTGACATCGATCCGCCAAAGGTATTCCAATTCGGCATCCGGATCTCCTTTTTTATAAATTTTAGGCTCCAGGGTCATCGTATGGTTGAAAAACACCGAATGACGGGCAGGTATTCCCGTCGTATCGATCACTACTTCGGGGATGATATTCGTGTCGTAAGTACTCTCATCGTCGTAGCAAGCAGAAAAAACTAAAGCGAGAAAGAGTACACTTATCCAAATCAATATATTATTTCGTTTCATCATTTTCATTATTTAAAATCAGATCAATATTAAGGGATCACTACAGGTTGTCCTTTAGCATCTCCGTCATCATGTCTCAGCACATCATCGTGTGTGGCATTGTATTCGTCTAAAGCGTCTCTCACCATATTGGCCCAGGCTTCCACCTCATCAACCCCCATCGGTTCCAGAGAAGCGTCGGGGTGATTATAAGGAAACTCGGTTCTTCCGGTTACTTCGATGATGAACTCATAAAAACGGGTGCTATAAGTACCGAAATAATAGCGTAACCATCTCCAGTTGGCAGGCTGGATCAACCGGTTACTCCACTTCAAAATGCTCTGGTTCATCCCGCTCACCCCGACGGAAAAATCATCTGATTCTTTCAATACCAACCAGAGACGTACTTCTTTTTCTTTCAGTAAGGGTGTATTTTTCACCCTCACTTTTACTTGTCCGGTGTATTTCCCTTTTTCGATAATTGTCGGAGTCAGCAATTCATAGTCGATAGCAGTCGTACTATCCTGTAATACTTCTACATTCACTTCCCGGTCAACGTCTGCTGCATATCCCATGATTTCCAATCCGACGGTCAATACCGTATCCGCTAAGTCGGGAGTGGCGATAAACGAAAAGAGCCCGGTTCCTCCGGTAAAATTAATGGCCGGATTGTTTACATACTGCAATGTCTTCTCTTCCTCACATCCCCATAGACAATAGGTCAGCATGGCGATTATCCCTGAATAAACGATATGTCTTTTCATACTTCATCAATTTATATATTCAAATCCTGTTATTGTTCTCTCTGCCCGAAATCGATCTCCACATCCGGATAAGGCAGCATCGTATTCTTATCGGTTAAGGTAATAGAAGTGCCCGGAATCGGAGAAATCATTTTACGTTTATAATAGTAGAATAATTGTCCTTCGCAGGTGAACTCTTTCCGGTATTCTTTCTGGATCTCCGTTTCCAGGGTTGCTTCATCGGCTCCTTCCGGGATCGGGATAATAATTCCCCGTTTTTCCCGGACCGTATTCATATATTCCCGGGCTTTTCCCAGATCTTTTGTCTCACCGTTCAACAAACATTCGGCAGCGATATAATACATTTCGGAGATCTTCATCAAAGGAATACGTTTCGAATATTTGTCATTGTAATAATCGCGTTGTATCAATTTTGCCGTCACATAGTTCGTTCCCGAAATATCGTATAAGTACATATACCGGTAATCCGATACTCCGACCCCATTGTTGATTTCATAAATCCCGTCAGCCACTGTTTTACTCTGGTAAAGCAGTTCATAATTGTTGTTGATAGTCGGATCGAGATATGAATTGATCAGGTCGCCCAGTTTAATGACATTGAGTGTAAAAAGATGTTCATCCACGAAAATCATATCCCGGTCTTTCAGTGTCGGATTCGAAACAGCTGCCTGGCTGACCCAAGAATAAGGTGCATGTTCGATCACTTCGACAGCCGCTTCCAAGGCCTCTTTCTTCTTGCCTTGCCACAACATCATTCTGGCCATCAGACCTCTGACCGCGTAATAATTCATTCTCATCGAACGCTTGTCATAAAATCCGTCGCTATTGACCACATGGTAATAGTCCTCGGGACGTTCCGTATCATACACCGGATCTTCTTTCAACAATGCCAATGCATCCGTCAGATCCTGTTCCATCAGCTTAAAGGTTTGTGCATAAGTCAACTGTGGAGTAATATCTTTGGTATATTCCGTCACATAAGGGATCGTTTCCTTAGATAAGACTTCCTCTCTTCCGGCTACATTTCCATAGCCGAACAGCCGGATCAGATCGAAATGAACATAAGCCCGCAAACCCAGCAATTCGCCTTTAATAATAGCATAATTGATCGGATCCAGAATACTCTTTTTCTTCTCCAGATATTCCAGTTCGTTGTTGATATTGGCAATTGCATTGTAAGCTTTGAGCCAGATATTTTCAATCCGGGGCATCACCGTTGTTGAGGTGTACTCGTAATTTTTGATACCGATATTCGTACTCAATGAATGCAGAGGATACTGCTGAGCCAGAATATCAACAAAATGCCAGGTCAGATCTTTGGCATACAGGGCATCTTCGGTCAATCCCAGATAGACCCCGATCAGGGCATCTTTGAATCCTCCCTCTGTTTCGAACTGAATATCTGAACGGATTTCAGATTTCGGTTGCACATTGAGCCAGTCATTACAGCCGGAAAACATCAGTATCAGGCTGGAAGCAATGATATATTTCAACATTCTTTTCATATTTCTTTTCATTTAATTGGGTGCAACAAAATCAGAAAGTAGCCGACAGTGCAAATGACATCGTACGGGCGAAAGGATAATCCAAACCTCTTTCCACTTTGATCGAAGAGAATTTGTAGATATCGTTCATATAGAAAGATAATTTCAGCCGTTCCAGTCCGATCTTCTGAATCCATTCCCGTTTGAAATCATAATAGGCAGTCAGGGAAGCAAAATCCAGTTCATTCCGTTTTTGAACGAATCGGGAAGTAGCCCGGGTTTTCTCATTCACCCATACTTCATTTTCTGAGTCCCAATAGTCACCCAGAATCTTATAATCGGCATGCTGTCCTGGTTCCTGCCATCTTCCGCTCAATACCCGCCGGTCTACATTATAATACACATCGATATTTTCAACACGGTCTACCAGGGTCTGATTATACATTTTCCCTCCGCCGAGGTAACGGAATACCACGCTTAAACCGATTCCTTTATACTCTCCGTTTACACCGAAATTTCCCCGGTATTTGGATTCCGAGTCTCCACAGACGATCATATCGTTTGCATTCCAAGTATAAGTCATCTGTCCTTTCCGGTTGATATAGATCTCCCGGCCCGTTGCCGGATCGATACCCATAGAAGGCACTGCCCAAATCGCATTCATCGACATGCCTTCGGCATATTTCTTCACCGGCGCTCCCTGATTTCTGCTGGCTGCAATCTTATCCTGCTCGTCGTTGTATTTTTTCAGCGCATCTGAAATTTTCATGATCTTATTCTTATTGGTGGCTATCGAGAAAGTGAAATTTACATAGCCGTCCCGGTTTTGGAAAGCCGTATACGAAGCATCGAGTTCGAACCCGTCATTCTTTACTTTACCCAGGTTTTCTTTCATGGTGGAGAAACCGGTAGAGGTTGGCAGGGATATGTCTGTCAGTAAGTTGTCCGTATAAGCGACATAGTAGTTGAAACGTAAAGTCAACCGCTGAATCAAAGCATCCAAGCCCACATTATAATCCAGCTTTTGTTCCCATTTCAAATCATCATTGGCCAAGCCGAGTAAATAAGAACCGATAAAATCCTGATAAGATTTATCCAGATAATATTTATAAGTAGAAATAGCCTGATAACCACTGAAATTCTGATTACCGGTATATCCGACCGAACCTCTTAGTTTCAGCTGTTTTACAATCTTGGATTCCCGCAGGAATTTTTCATTATGAATGTTCCATCCCAGTCCGGCACTCCAGAACAAAGCCCAGCGGTTGTTCTTCCCGAATTGAGAAGAGCCGTTCGACCGCAAAGTGATGTCCGTCAGATAACGGTTATCGTAAGAATAGGAGAATACGCCCAAAATACCCATATCCCGGGTGGTATTTTCGAGGCCTGTCGGCCGTGAATCTTTGGCATATTGGCGAGCGAACATGATGTGGTCCATCTTATCGCTCGGGAAACCTTCGGCATAATGAATCACTTCGTCAAAAGTCTTTTCGCTCAAAGAAAGTCCTCCGTTCAAAAACAGATAATGTTTATTGATAGACTTTGAATAATTGATATTGAAATCACCGCTCAGGTCACTGCTTTTTCCATTATTCAACTGATACGAACCTTTACGGAAGAAATCTTCTTTGGAATAGTTTTCAAATTTAGTGTGATTAGCCGGATAATAAGAATCGGCTTCGTTTTTCTTGGTAGTAATACCGATACGGGCAGTAGCTTTCAACCCTTCCAGAATCGTCCATTCGGCATAAAAGTTATTCGTAAATTCCAGATAACTGGCATCCAATTTCGTATTTAAGGTCGAGTTATATAACGGATTGGTGATATATTTATAACTATTGTATCCCAAATCGATAATTTCGGCGTATCTCGGAATATTTCCATTGCTATCGGTTGCCCGCCAATAGGGATTCATACTGGCATAATCCCGGAAAGTGCCGTAAGGAGAATCGGTACTCTTATTACTGGTAATACTCATAATGTTCTTAAAAAGGAAATTCTTCAACCGATAAGAGACATTCATACTTCCGGCCAGATTGGTACGTCCGGATTCTTTCATTACACCGGCTATCTGATTATAGGACACATCGGCTATCACCCGCAGATTTTCGTCGCCCATTTCAAAAGAGAGGGAATGTTTATGCCCTATGCCGGTACGCAACGGTTTAGACAACCAGTCGGTGTCCAACCCTTCCAGCGCTGCTTTTTTCCGGGTTGCATACAATTTTTCGAGATAATCCCGTTGTTCGGGACTACGTTCTGTTATATAGTACCCGGCTACTTTTTCTACTTCGAGTTTTTCGAGTGAGTTACACAAATCATAACTGGTCAGGTCGGGCGCTTCGATATCCAAACTCCCGTTATAAGTCACCCTCAGCTGTCCGGATAACAAACGTTTGGTCTCGATAACCACCACCCCATTGGCTGCTTTGGAACCATACAAGGCCTTGGCAGAAGCATCTTTCAGGATAGTCACACTCTCCACCCGGTTCATATCCATATCGAAAATTTTCTCGACGCTCGCCTCGAATCCGTCCAGAATAAACAGGGGTTGATTGGGCTTGTTCATGTAGTTGCCTTTCAGGTCCAATCCGTCGTCTGCACCGGGGAAAGAAGAAGTTCCGCGCAGTTTCATATCCGGCAGTTTGTTGGGGTCGGAACCGAAATCCAGGTTATCGCTGATAGCCAAAGAAGGGTCGATATTACGCAAACTCTGGAAAATATTCTGGTTACCTACCCGTTTCAATTGATCTTGAGTGACGGTCACTGCAGCTCCGGTATAACTCTCTGCCTTACGGGTGAAAATACCGGTAACGATCACTTCCTCCATTTCTGCCACATCCTCTTCCAGTACTATTTTCAGAGCAGGTTCTCCTTTGTATTCGACGTCTTTATTCTTCATACCGATAAAAGAGAATTGGAGGATGATTTCAGGCTGTTCCGGTACGGTGATTTTAAATTCCCCGTTCATGTCGGTAGCAGTTCCCAGGGTAGTACCTTTTAATAATACGGTCACTCCGGGAATAACAGCCCCTTTCCGGTCTCTCACTTGTCCGTTTATAGTCACCGATTTTTTCTCCGCCTGCATTTCGGGTTCTACTTCCGAAATCAAAATATACTGATCCTTTATCCTGTACCTATATTTATCTCCCAGAATTTCCTTCAGGATTTCATCCAACGTTCCCGTTTTTTTGGATAAATCCACTTTTTGTTTTACATCCAACGCATTGGTGTTGTAAAAAAACTCCAGTTGGCTTTGCCTGGTGATCTGATTAAAAATCGATTCCAGTGTTCCATTTTTAACATTCAGCTTCAATTGAGTCTCCTGGGAATAACTTCCCTTAGCCCAGACACTTGAAGCAGAAAGCAAAATGAAGAGAAACAGATTTCGCATGTGTTTCAAAATTTGAATTCTACCTGTTTTTTTCATACATTTGTTATTTAATTAGTAAATACATCACTACCTGACCGCTTGCAAACTATCAGCAGTGACCGTTGTTTATTGATTCAGACAGGGAGGGTGAGAGCTCCCTGTTTTTCTTTTATCTGCTTTTTACGACAACCGATGTCCCTTCAATTTCAAAATCTACCTTTGTGATTGACTGGATCATTTCTAATAAATATCCGATGGGTCTATCCTTTTTGGCAGTACCACTAAACCGCAGTTGTTTCAACCGTTCGTTTTCGAACCGGACGGAGCACCCGTACCACCGGTTCAATTTTTGCATAATCTCTTCGAGGGGCATATCCCGGAATTTAAATATTCCTTTGATCCAGGACGTATACAATTCCGTATCGCATTCTGTCATTTCCGTTTTGTCGGTGGAGCGGGTATACGTCCAGGCATGTCCGGGAGCCATCGTATATTCGCACTCATCGTGCTTATTGGCTACGATGACTTTTCCTTCGACCAAAGTCGTCCGGATGCAATCATCATTTCCATAAGCTGAAATATTGAACGAAGTTCCTAATACCTTGATATCCATATCGAAAGTCCTCACGATGAAAGGCCGGCTGTCTTTCGTTACCTCGAAATAGGCTTCTCCGTTCAGGTCTACCTGCCGGCTGTCTTTTACAAAAGCGACCGGATATTTCAGGGAGGAGCCCGAATTCAGCCAAACCTGCGTACCGTCGGCCAGGATGAGCTTATATTCTCCTCCCTGGGGGACAGTAATGACATTGAATGCTTCTTCTGTCACCCCGGATGTTGTCGCAGAGTAATCCAGAACGGGAGTAGCAGCGGTCTTGATTAATTGTCCCGGCAAATCTTTCACGACGGTGGAACTATCCAACAGAACCGTAGAGCCATCCGATAAAATCAGCCGGGCCTGAAGACGACCGGGTTGGATAAGGACAGCTTCTTGCTTCTCCGGTAATACGGTTTCTGAGGGAGCCTTAAAAAGATAATATCCGGCAGTCGTACAAACGGCAAGCATAGCAGCAAGACCGGCTAAACGGCGAAATAATCTCTTCTGCATCTGCCGTACAGACTGTGAAAACAGAATTTTACTTTCTATCTGAGAAAATAACCGTTCAAGTTTTTCCTCCGGTATCCCGGGAATCCGATCCGCCTCTTCCTGGAATTGCTCGAACCAACAATTCAGTTTGTCGCTTTCCTCAATTGTGCAACGTCTTTCCCGGTATTTTTTTAATAAAGTATATAATTCCTGAATGTTCATTATTTTTTGTCTCTTTCTTAAAAGACAATTGCGAGCATAGGGAGGTACTATAAAAAAGAAGAAAATTTTCCAATAAATTTCAAAATTTTAAATAACGATCGTTCGTTCATAAAGAGAGAGCATCTGTCGGCAATAAAAAAGGCCCTTACAGAGCCCGGGATTTTAAACACAATTTACTATAACTAACCGGAAGAGAGCACTTTTACTCAATAAACCCTCCCTTTATAAGACAAGAAGATCTTCGGAGAATCCGGATGGAGAAATACAGCGATCATTTTTGAAAAATTCCCCTTCCGGTCAGCTTTATGAACCACATGGATATGTCCAGTCGCTCCAGGTAATACCGGCTGAGTATCCCAGGAGACTTCCATACAGTTACAACTTTTTACCACTTGTTTTATCAAAACCGGAACAGAACCGATATTTTTAAATTCATAATCGATTTCACATTTTGTACGGTATCCGATTCGCCCGCAGTCTTTCATCGTCTCGCGAAACACGATATGCCTCTGCTCTCCTCCGGTAGGAGCGTTACAGCCCAATATGAAATATAATTCATCACATAAAGCATGATATAAAAAGTAATCCGACTCATCGTATGATTGCAGTGCCGACTGTGCCTGCTCTTCAGCTTCCTTTTGTTTTCCGTTCCTTTCATATATTTTAGCAGCCAGATAGGAATTATAAAAATAAGGAGCTATTTGTACCGAATACCGAATCATATCGAATGCTTTCCCCTCATCTCCTTCTTTACAGGCCCAAAACGCTTTTAACGTAGAAGAAACTACCTTTTTATAATCTTCATCGGACAGATGCAACGTATTCGTATACGTTTCGGTAAGAGCAAATCCCTTCGACACACTATCTAATCTTTGTTTCAACTCCTTTTTCGCTCCGGGCCACACCATTTCCAGATTCAAATCAGCTGAAAACAGCAGCCATAGAGGCTGCTTATTATTCTGCAATATCCGGGATAAAGCTTCATTTCCGACGATATTGGCTACATGATGTACAAGAATATAATTTTGCCGGAACAATGAATCCGATTCAAATTCCTTTTTAATCTTTTCGAAATAATCCGTCGTATCGATTCCATTTTCCCAGGCATGCCACACCAGCAACTTTTTTCCGGTTTGCAAAGCTTGCGCAATCCCATCTTCAAAGGTTAAGCGAACCTCTTCTTCTTTCTGCTGACAAGCAAAAAGACAACAAGAGATGACTCCGAGCCACAAGAATAACAGCCCCCAAGATACTCCTTTCATCACACTCTTACATACAAAAAGATTTAAGGGGGTATTTTCCCCCTCATCTTTCAGCCTACCGATCTCAGGGAAGTGGACTAACAACGATTTCACCATTTTCCTTACACGTGTACCGGTAGGTCACTCCGTTCACTACTTCTTCCCAAACTTCTCCCGGTTGATAGGCACGTCCCTTCCAAAAACAGACATTCGTATCCGAATTTCCGGCAATAGCATAGGCACCTCCCAATCCCAATATTACGACCAGGCCTAAAATGTAAAGTTTTTTCTTCATATCAATCAAGATTATAGTTAGTAAATTATTTTTTACTCTTATACAAAAACAAGACGGGATTACTATCTTCTTCTAACCGATCGATTCTATCGATCAGCTCTTTCCGGTCGTTTAAGCGCCCTTGTTGCACTCCTTTCTGTAAAGATACGACAGGAACCATATAGCCGAAATATTTATTCTCAGCATCTGACACAGGTTTCATCCGGTCGAAATCAAATCCGAAATACTCATCTTTCATTTTTTGATATAAGACCGCCTGCCTTGTTTGCTTATCGATGATCCCTATCCCCTTGCCATTATTGATACTAAAATAAATCAATCCGGAAGTTTCTTTTACATTCTGCAATTTATATATATATCCTTGCGTTAATGTTTTGTTGACAAAATCCGAATCCCCCATCTCTTCCATCCAAATATTCAAAAAATTTTGTTCTCCGAAATCCAGCCTATAACGCGGACTCAATTTTCCATCCCTATAGGTATAAATCGTACGATCGAAATCCTTCACCAAATTCACCTGTTCTCCTTGTAACATATACATTCCCTCGGTTACTACAGGTGCTTTATAAGGCTGAGTTAAAGTAGCTTCTCTCTGGAATTCAAATCTTTCATTTTCCGGATTCCAAAAAGCAATTCCCACACAAGAATCCTGACCGGGACCATAATTTCCCCAAAGTTGTTTTTTATTGACGACGATATTATTCAAAGAAAAGTTTTCATTCTCCAATCCATATTCCCGTTCGAGCTTTCCTTCGAAATTGTAAAACATCAATTTCGATGGTACCGATGCCAATAATACCAATTCTTTCTTATCATAATCAATACAGATATCTTGTGCCAGAACATACTCTCCGGGGCCTTTCCCCGAAGCTTCGATTGTCGCGATATGCTTCCCCGAAGTATTAAAAATAAAAACGTTCCGCGCAAAATTACCCAATAGAACAATTCGATTATCCGCCAAAACCACTTGATCGACATTTGAAATCAATGCCTGATCGTTCGTTTCCAAAAAAAAGAGTTCAGCTTCCTGAAAATACTCGGACATCCGTCCTTCACTTTCAATGTTGACAGAAATGTCCATGATATCACCAGTAGATTTCGATGAACATCCGCCCACCAAAAACAGGAATACTATCCATATATATTCTCCTTTCATACACTGATTAATTTAGAACGTAAGTTTTTAAACTACTGCATCATCCCGTTTGTTAAATTAAGGGTTTGTCAACAAATTCGACAGTTACTGTGCCGGAATAGGAGGCCATTCGGCGTATAAAAACGTAAATCTTCCCATCTTTCTCCTGATCAAACATGTTTTACAAATTTATATAAAATAAATTAATTATCAAAATGAATAATAATTGAACTATTTATTTAGGAATAATATTTCAAGAAAATATAGAAAACCAAAAAATAAAATTTTTATTATTCATTTCTTTCCGGAGCCTTTTGAGTAATTCGGTCAACTGATTTTTTACGGTTTGTTCAGATACCGCTAGTTTCTCCGCAATTTCTTTAACAGAAAGATGGCGTTCACGGCTTAATATGTAGATATTTTTTAAGCGTGGTGGAAAAGTATCTACCACCTCCCTCATTCGTACACTCAAATCTTCGGAAACAATTTTCACCCAGGTATAGTCATCCTCTTCAATCAGGGCCTGTCCCGAGGCTTCCTGATATTTCAGGCGGATTTGCCGTTCTTTAATGGTATTGAGAATGTGATGTTTTAAAGCAACTAAAAGATACACTTTTACATTCGATTCGATTTTAAAATTCGCCCTTTTCTCCCACAGTTTGATAAAAAAATCCTGAAAGATATCGTCGGCATCGAAAGAAGAGTTGACCCGAACCAGGATATTCCGGTACATCAGATCCGCATAGCGTTTATACAACTCCTGAAAGGCGATTATTTCGCCTTTCCGAATCGCATCGACAAGCTCAAGATCCGAAATTCCCATAAATTCGATCGTTTTATTCGGGGTAAACAAGGGTATAAAATTTATAAACGGCAATTTTTCAACAATTTGATTAAAAGTGTTTTAATTTCGTGATCATTTGGCTATTTTTGTCTAAAATTTTTATTGATATACCCAAATAAAACGATCGTTTTTTTGGGAACGATGGAGAAACGAAGAGTAAACTTTAATTCTCCGTTCTCCAAATTTGTGATAGGTTTTTTACCGGTAAAAGATCGGTGAAACCTACGAATTTTGGTTTGCGCTTTACCGATGGGTGTATTTTCGACAAGGACGAAAAAATTTTATATTGACAAAGACGGAAAAACAACGGATCGATTTTTCAGATGCAAAACGATTTAAAGCTGAATATGAAGCTTATTTTTCAGCTTTGAAATATTTTGCGTTTCGCTATATCGAGGATGAAGAAGTGGTTTGTGATCTATTACAGGATTTGTTTGTCAAATTGTGGGAAAGAGGAGAGATGTTCGAGAACGAAATGGTCCTGAAAGCTTATCTGTACCGGTCCGTTAGAAATAATTGCCTCACTTATATCCGCGATAACCGCCGCCGGGAGCACAGGCTGGCCGAATATGAGCCGGAAGAAACCGAAGAGGCTTTTGTCGACCGGATAATCGAGGCCGAAGTGTATGCCTTGGTCAACGAGGTGTTCGAGGAGTTGCCGGATGCTTGCCGGAAAGTTTACCTCAGAAGTTTGGAAGGGAAAAGCCACCAGGAAATTTCTGAAGAGCTCAACATTGCCATCAATACCATCAAAAAGCATAAAAACAATGCCAATCATTATCTGCGTGTCCGGCTGGAAAAACTCCTTTGCTTTATTACCTGGATCGGATAACCTTTCATATATAATACGTTAAGGTTTTTTATTTTATTTCTTGGAATGTTAATTGGTGTTAAATTGCGAAATTTATATAACACCTCCCTTTTGAAATGGCATCTTTAGTATAAAAATGTTGAAAAGATGGAATTCGATCGGTTGAAGAAAATAATCGTTAAAGACATATTAGGTTCAGCTTCCGGTGAAGAACGACGTTTGCTGGACGAATGGCGGAATCAGTCGGAGGAGCATCGGCGATTATACGAAAAATTAGTTTCAGGATCCTTTTTGGAGAAAGCGGTGTCGGATAATAATAAAGCATTGCGACGGCGGGAATGGAAAAGGTTGGAAGCACGGATCGTTCGTCAGCGGGGCCGTTCGGTGCGTTTGATCCGTTTCAGGGTGGCTGCTGCGGTTTGTATACTCGCATTGGGAATAGGGGCGGTAGGGTTGTGGAGCAATAGCCGGCAAGACAGGAGTGGTTCGCCTTTGGCCGGGTCGATCCAGATAGGAAGTCCTAAGGCGATTGTCGAGTTGGCCGGGGGGCAACAGTTCCTTTTTAATAAAGATACCACTTTGCGTCTCGAGGCTCAGGGGATACAGTTGGTCAGCAGCCGGGATACTCTGGATATCATTCAGCCCGTGATTGCCGGGGAGAGAGGAGAAGAATACAATGTGGTACGGATACCCCACGGAGGAGAATACATCACTCGTCTGCCGGATGGCTCCGTCGTTCATCTGAATGCCGGTTCGGAGCTGAAAGTTCCGGTGCATTTCGGAACAGAGAGCCGGGAGGTATGGTTGAGAGGAGAAGGTTTTTTTGAAGTGGTTCACCGTGAGAATCTCATTTTTACAGTACATACGGATAAAGCCGATATTTCGGTTTTAGGGACCGAATTCGATGTCAGGGCTTATACCGATGAAAAAGAGGTGATGACAACTTTGGTACAAGGGGTAGTCGGCGTGAGCAGCGGCGGGACATACGACCGGTTGAAGCCTGGAGAACAGGCCCGGATTGCCGGGAAAGGAGACGTCCGGGTTGCCGAAGTGGATATATATCCCTTTATTGCCTGGAAAAACGGACGGATGGTATTTGAAAACGAACGCCTGGAAAAGATTATGGCCGAATTGCAACGCTGGTATGATTTCGAGTTGTTTTATGCTGATCCCGATGTGAAAGAGATGCACTTTACAATCGATATTTTGAAATATGAGGAAATTTCAAAAGTCCTGAATCTCATGGAAAGGGTGAACAAAGTGAAGTTTACGCAAAAAGGACGTACGGTGGTGGTCAATAGCTATTAGTGAAAAGGAGGATGATACCGCAAATATCATCCTCCCCGATACCTGACAAACAGGCTTGATGTAAAATCATTATTCAAAGATAAATAAATTAGACATGAAATAAAAGAGAAAAGGAATAAAATCGAATAAGAAGTTTCGGATATCGTGCCGCAAACAGGAGTCCGGAATAATGTATAACAAACAGACTTAATGTAAAATCAAAAACAAGCTTATGAACAGAAGAAGTGTTTGCCTGCGGAACAGGATTCCGTGGCTTAGTCAATTTCTACGTATGATGAAAATTGCTTTGGTATTTGTGTTTCTATCGGTGTCCTCTTTATTCGCTTCGGTGAATGCCCAGCGGGTGAGTATCGAATTGAAAAATGTCTCGTTGCGGGAAATCTTCGAACAAGTGAAAAAACAGACCGGAATGAGTTTTATGTACAGTAACGATGATATCCGGCACTTGCAGAAACGGGATTTTAAAATGACGGATGCAGATGTGGAGACGATTATGGAAGCTTGTCTGAAAGATACCGGACTGACTTTTGAAGTAGTGGATGAGGTCGTGATTGTGAAACCTGCCGTGCAGGTGATGAACAGTGTTCCCCAGAAAAAAATGGTCCTGAGCGGTACGGTCAAAGATAACCGTGGCGATGTGATGCCGGGAGTTACGGTGAGGATTAAGGGGACGACACTGGGAGTCGCTACCGATATCGATGGGAAATGGAACCTGGAAATTCCCGAAATGAACGATGTCGTACTTGTATTTTCTTTTGTGGGAATGGAGTCGCAGGAGATAGAGCCGGGTAACCGGACGGTGATCGATGTTGTGATGGAAGTGGCTAAAGAAAATCTGGAGGAAGTGGTTGTAACCGGTATTTTCAAACGCAACAAAGAAGGGTTTACCGGATCGGCAACTCAGGTATCTGGGGATGAAATCAAAAAGATGACAGCTGGCAATGTCCTGAAAGCACTTGAGATGCTGGATCCCGGATTTCGGATGAATACCAGTAATCTGGCCGGCTCGAATCCGAATGCGATCCCTGATTTCCAGATGCGGGGACAGGCCAGTTTAGGTAATTATGAAGCCAATGATGTTGTCGTGTTGCGTGGAGATGTGAATACCCGTCCTAATCAGCCTTTGTTTGTACTGGACGGGGTGATCGGAGTGGATGCGACGACGATCATGGATTTGGACCCGGCACAGGTGGAATCGATCACTTTGTTGAAAGATGCTGCAGCGACGGTTATCTATGGTTCGGAAGCAGCAAACGGAGTGGTGGTGGTGGAAACGAAAGCGCCGGTACCCGGAAAATTGCGGTTTACCTATAACGGGAATTACGGTTTGGAATGGCCTGATTTGAGTGTGTATGATCTGATGAATGCCGGGGAAAAACTAAGGGTGGAAGAACTGGCCGGGTATTATGCGAATAAGGACGATGTAGGATTACAGAATTATTATAATCATTTGAAACAGGAAGTATTGCGTGGTGTCGATACTTATTGGCTGGGGGAACCGGTACAGACTGCTTTTTCCCATCGCCATGGCCTGACAGTGGAAGGTGGAGATCGGGCTTTACGGTATAAAATCTATTTGGGGGCCAAATGGGATCCGGGGGTAATGAAAGAGACCAATCTGAATACCAAAACCGGAAAGATCGATCTGAATTATCGTCAGAATAAAATTTTGATCAATAATTCACTGACCGTGGATTATTCGGATGGGACACGTGAGTCGCCCTATGGGACTTTTCAGGATTATGCGATTGTAAATCCTTACTACCGCAAGACGGATGAGAATGGTAATATTAAACAGGTACTGGATACCGGGGAGACGAATACGGATTACAATAGTAGTGGTTATGTCGGTGATTATTATAAAGCGATTTTGAATCCGTTATGGAATAAGCAGTTTGGATCTAAAAATTCTAGCCGGAAGTTTGAGTTGAGAGAAGCTTTGAAACTCGAATATTTGCCGATCGATGCGTTACGCTTGAGCCTGGACTTTTCACTGAGTCGTAACGACGGGACCGTAGAGGTATTCAAATCAGCCCAGCATAATGATTTTTACGAAGAGAAAGATCCGTCTTTAAAAGGTTCGTACGATTGGACTAAAAATGAAAATACCTCTTATCGTTTGAGATTGTCAGGTGCCTATAATAAATCCTGGGGCGACCATTTATTGGCTGCCTTTGCCAGCTATAGTATCAATGAGAGCCAATTGAAAACGACCGCATTGTCGATGAAGGGTTTTCCGAACGACAGGCTGAGTGAAGTTTATATGGGAACAGAATTTCAGAATACGACAGGTAACGAGAATATGACCAGGGCTTTGGCATTTGTTATGACCTTGAATTATTCTTATAAACAACGTTATGCTGTCGACTATAGTATGAGTATCAATGCTTCTTCGGAATTTGGAAAGAACAATCGTTATGCTCCTTTCTGGTCGGCCGGATTACGCTGGAATGCCGAGAAAGAGGAATTTATCAAAAATTGGGGGATATTCGATGAATTGATATTGCGGGGGACATACGGGATTACCGGTTCTCAAGGTTTTACTCCCTATCAGTCTTTACAGATGTATACTTATTCCAATCTGATGAAAACCTATAAAAGTTCGGATGTCGTTGGAACGGAGATTTATGGGTTGGGAAATCCCGATTTGAAGTGGCAGGAGACTGAAAATTATAATGTTTCATTGGATTTTACGATGTTTCGTAATATTTTGAGTGCTAAGGTCGAGTATTATGAAAAATACACTAAAAATACCCTGATGGATTATAGTATGGCGCCTTCTGTCGGTTTTCTGACCATGAAGGAAAATCTGGGTAAGATTTCCAATAAAGGGTATGAAGTTACTTTACGTTTGATGCCTTATAGTAATCCTTCTAAAGAAGCTTATTGGAATATTATTTTCACCGGTTCGCACAATAAATCGCGGATCGAACAAATTTCCAATGCCCTGAAGGTCATGAATGAAAAACAAATGGCCGTTGCCGATGAAGTTGAAAATCCTTACGAAACGGATATCGCCGATAAGCGGGAAAAGAGTCCTTTGCCCCGTTATGAAAACGGTTATTCACAAACGACGATTTGGGCCGTTCGCTCGATGGGGATCGATCCTCAGACAGGCCGGGAAGTGTTTTTAACCCGTGACGGACGATTGACAAATATCTATTCATCGGCCGACCAGATTCCGGTCGGAGATACGGAACCCAAACTTCAGGGATCGGTTTCGACCACTTTTACCTATAAAGGATTCAGCCTGACCCTGGCCGGGCAGTATCATTTCGGAGGACAGACCTACAACAAGACTTTGATCAATAAAGTTGAAAATGCCAATCTGCGGTTGAATGCCGACCGGAGGGCTTTGTACAGTCGTTGGCAGAATCCCGGTGATCAGGTGTTTTTTAAAGCGATAGACGGTAATATTTATAAGACCGATACGAAAGAAAGTTCACGTTTTGTGATGGATGATAACGAATTTTATTTTTCTACAGTGAATTTATCTTATCGGCTGGAAGGGAAAAAGTACAATTGGATGAAACGAGCCGGTATCAGTTCTGCAACTTTGGGATTGTATATGGAAGATATCTGCCGCTTTTCTACGGTAAAAATGGAACGTGGTATCGATTATCCGTTTTCCCGTTCAGTTTCTATGTCTTTGAATGTGATCTTTTAAAATGATGGATATGAAAAAATATATAGTAAGCATTTGTTTGGGAATGGTATTCTTATCTTCCTGCTCCAATTGGCTCGATGTACAACCGAAGACGACTGTGGAGGAAGAAAAAGTGTTCAGTCGTGAATTGGGTTTCAAAGAAGCTTTGACCGGGGTATATATTAAAATGGCTTCCACCGATTTATATGCCCGGAATCTGAGTTATGGTTTTATCGATATTCTGGGGCAACGTTATCAGGCGAGCGATGCCTTGACTTATCAGAATGAATTGTGGTACACTTTCCCTTCTACCAAAACGGAAAGTTATACTAAAACGATCTGGGAAAAAATGTATAACATTATAGCTAACGTGAACAATCTGCTCTATTATTGTGATGAGAATAAACAGGTTTTTACGACCGGTCATTATTATGAGATTATAAAGGGAGAGGCTTTAGGTTTACGGGCTTTCCTGCATTTCGACCTGTTGCGGATGTTCGGCCCGGTTTATAAGGATAATCCCACTTCTAAACGTATAACCTACCGGACTGAGTTCAGTAAAGAAATCAAGGAGTTGCAACCGTCGAATGTGGTCATGGACAGTATTATTTCCGATCTGAAAAAAGCGGAAACCTTACTCACCGGTACCGATCCCCTGAATTTTGAGTTTCCGGTTAGTGATTATGAGGAAGAGGATATGGGAGGCGACCGTTTTTTGGTATATCGTCATAAACGCATGAATCTGTATGCGGTGAAAGCTTTGTTGGCCCGGGTGTATCTGTATGCCGGAAATAAGACGGAGGCAGAGAATTATGCCAATCAGGTGATTGGGAGTGGTTATTTCGATCTGATCGGAGATGCTTCCGATGTATTGCGTTCGAAAGAAATTGTATTTTCGGTGTATGTGGACGATTTCGACCAGCAAGTGGCTACGATCACTAATGGGAATACCTATTATATCAGTAAGGAAGAGTTTTTGGACGAACTTTTCGATGTGGCCAATGACGGGTCGAATGACTTACGCATCCGGGAGGGGGTTGGCTTCGATTACGGTACTCATGGGATTACGATGAGAAAGTACAAACAGGAGAATTTATGGGCTTCTACAGAAGGTACGGTCGTATTGATCCGGTTGTCGGAGATGTATTACATTTTGGCAGAATGTGCTGCAACTCCTGAAGAGGCTGCCGGATATTTAAATAAGGTAAGGGAAATGCGTGGTATAGACCCGACGGTTTGTACGGAAGCCAACCGTTTGAATGAGATCGAGAAAGAATACCGGAAAGAGTTTTATGGAGAAGGACAGTTGTTCTACTTCTATAAACGCAATGGGTATACTACTTTTTTACATAGTCCGCTCAGTAATATGACCGAAAGTAACTATATGTTTTCCTGGCCGGATGATGAAACTTTGTTTGGTAAAACCAATTAATCGGAAGAATTATGAAAAAAATAGGAATAGTTATCTTTTTGATGCTGGCTTTGGCGGTGTTATACAGTTGTCAAGAGTATGAAATGGTACAGTATGGAGCAGGACAACAAATTAATTTTATGGGGGATTATTATCTGGGACAGAATAAGGAGCCCTATTGGGAGGACGATACGGCTTATCTGCACTATGAGGTGAATTTCGGTATAAATCCGTTGGGCGATTCATTGCGGGTAGATACTGTATTGATCGGGGTGAAAATCAGCGGTGCTATGGTGGATTATCCCCGGAAAGTAGTATTTAAAACCGATGCTCCTGATGAAAATGCATTGGAAGTTTTATTTCCGGAAACATATTATGTACCTGCCGATACCGGACAGGCTGTGTTTAAAATACTTTTAAAACGTCCGGCAACACGCAATGTTACATATTCGGCTAATCTGACTTTCGATTATGCCCAATCTGATTTTGAAGCGGGTACTTTAGAAAGACAATTTTTCAGATTAAAAGCCGAAGATACGGTAAATCTCGGTTTATGGGGATCCAATGAGGAAGAATGGGACGGTTACTATGCCATGTATTTCGGCGATTATAGTGAGACGAAAGCCCGGTATCTGATTACAAAATACGGAGGGACTTCCCTGAATGAATGGATGATGACCAATCAGTTTTACGATATACTCTTGTCGAACGGATTTTATACGGATTTAGAAGCTTATAAGGCGGATCCGGCCAACCGGCCTTTGATTGATGAGAACACCGGAGAATGGATCGAGATCCCGGATATTTCGGAATTACTTTAAAATTTGAACAGTATGAAAAGATTGATCTATTTTATATTAGGATTACTCGTGGCTTCGTGCTACGATGATAAGGGAAATTATACTTATCAGGAGGTAAATACACTGGATGTCTCTTTGAATAAAGTATATTCGGTGCGTCTGGATAAAGATACGACGGTTACAATTATACCGCAATTGTCTCAGTCCTTACAAGAAAATGAGGATAATCTGGAATATACGTGGCTGCATTCGACAACCAATCATAATTTTTACGGACATGGCAAGTTCGACACGGTTGGATTGGAAAAGAATTTAAGTTTTCATATCGATCCTGAGGCTAAAAATCTGGCCTATGCCCATTATTTTCGTTTGAATGTATACGATAGAATAACGGATATAGAATATCCGGTCAATACGACCATCGAATTGATCAAACCTTATGTCGGTTCGTGGATGATATTACACCGTAAAAACGGACAGACTGAATTAGGTTCTGTCGAATATATCGGGGGAGACATCGTCGTACAGGAAGATGCTTATTATGAAGAAACCGGAAAAAGATTTACCGGAAAACCGCAGGCTTTGATGTCGTATACGACTTCCTGTAAGTATTATGGTACAGGATCGGGCTGGAATATGTTTACTGTCATTACGGACGATCCGGCAGAAGCGGGCGTATATTGTCAGTGGAAACATTTTGAAAAGAAAGACAGCCTGACGCGGATGGTTGCTCCGTTAGCTCAGAATAGTTTTGATTTTCAGCATATCACTTTAGCAGATGGTGATGGCACTGCCAGTGCTTTGTTGCTGTCCGGCGGCATGCTTTATCAGTCGCCCCGTGCCGGGAAAATTTATGAGCCGGCTGCTGATCTGGAAGGAGAGGTAAATATCACGCTTGCTTCTAAAATCAGTAATAATGCGCTGTTGTACGATGAAGCAGGACATCGTTTCGCTTTCTATTATAATACGAGTGACGGTTTGGGTGTAAAGAAATACGATCCCTTGTATTTTATTGAAAGCGAGGAAAATACGAATCTGATCAAGGCTATACCGACCCGGGATGGAAATGTGTCGGCTGTAAATCCTAATAAACTGCCTGAAGACCAGAAAGTCTTGTATCTGGGAACCGGTTATCAGTATGCTTCTGCCTGGACCAGTGTGTATGCCTATGCTTTGGCGAAAAACGATACCAGATGTTTCGTCTATGAGTTCAATCCGAGAGGATTTAATTATTCGGACAATGCTTCGTTTAATGGCTATTATACCATAAATATCCCCCAAGGTTTGGACGAAAGTGCAGTGTTTGCCTCTACCCCTCCGTACAGTGGGCTTCTTTTTTACGCTTCCGGCAATACGGTTTATCGTTTGGATTTTAAGCAGGCAGGAGGAAAGGCGACAGCTATTTATACCCATGCCGGAGGAAAGGCGGTGAAGATGAAATTCGCTAAGCGCTATCTTTCCAGCAGTAATGCTTTCGATACTTATGAATTTGATGTGCAATATAGTTTGGGTATCGGTTTCGATATGGGAAATGGTAAAGGAGATTTTGTCATTCTGAATTTATCGCCTACCGGAAGTGTCGGTGGAGATAGTGAGCATTATCCGGCCAAGCAAGTATATACTGATTTTGGGGAAATTACTGATTTTGTATTTATTTAAAAATATAGCGTATGAAGTTATTTATTATAATAGCTGGTTTATTGATGTTAGGAGCTTGTACCGGCAAGACGGAAGGCTTTGTACTGAAGGGTGAATTAGAGGGAGCTCCGGATGATCATTGGGTATTTCTGACAAATACCGGACAAACTCATTATTACGATAGTACCCGGTTGAAAAACGGACGGTTTGAGTTTAAAGGGAAAGTTGACAGTCCGGAATTGCGTTGTATTACTTATTTTAAAGATCCCTCACAACGGGTTTTTGGGTGGGATAAAATTCTGAATATTCCGGTTTTTATTGAAAATGCTGTTATTCAGGTCACTCTACCTTTTGCTGAAATGCCTTCGAAACTGCAAAAAGAACTTCCTGCCGGTTTACAGGTGAAAGGATCGGAATCTCATGATCTGTATATGGCTTATAAGCGACGGGTGACTCCGTTTGTTTTACAGAACGATAGTTTGTTCGATGCTTACCGGCATGTGTATTATTATAAGAAAGGAACGGAAGAAGACGTATTCCGCTGTGTCCGGGAAATGGATGCCGTACGCGACAGTATCTTTTATACCGGAGTCGGTTTTATTCGTCGGCATATTTCCTCTCCGGTAGCCGTATATGTGGCTAAAGGGTTGAATGTACGGGCACATGAAAGACGGGTTGCCCGGGAAGTCGCCGGACTTTTCCCGGAAGAGTTTCGGAAAACCCCGGAAGGACAGAAGCTGGAGAAGGCTGTCCTGGGCCAGCCTTTATACGTTGGAGATGTATTGCCTGATTTCGAGGTATTGACCACCGGTTTGGAAAAGGTGAAATTGTCCGGGATATTACGCAAAGGTCATTATACTTTGGTGGAATTATGGGCATCCTGGTGTGGCCCTTGCCGGGCAGATATCCCCCATTTGAAAGAGACCTATGAACGTTACCATGGAAAGGGATTCGATATGGTCAGTATTTCGATAGACGACGATACAGATGCCTGGCTGAAGGCGGTAAAGGAAGAAGGAATGGCTTGGACACAGGTTTGCGGGGCGAACGGGAAGAGTTATGACAAGGAATGTATGAAACTCTTCGGAACCAATGGTGTGCCTTCCTGTGTTTTGGTCGATGCCGAAGGCCGGGTAGTCAGCACCAATGCCCGTGGAGGATGGTTGAATGAAAAATTAGCGAAATTGTTTCAGGAATAAGGATAAAATTGAAAATAATGAAAAGTATTTTGATCGTTTGTCTCTGTATGTGGGGGCTGCTCGTGTATGGGGAAAAAAATAACACGGTGCATTTGTATGGTTCGTTGAAAGAATTTAAAGCGGCAGAAGTGAATATGGCTCCGGATGGAGCTGCCGGAGAGATTTCGGATGCCGGAGTGATAAAAATACCCGTGGACGCAGATGGAAATTTCGATTTGGTGTTACCTTTGAGTAAACCTGCTTATTTCCGTATCGGACGAAATACCTTGTATCTGACTCCCGGAGACGAACTAAAAGTATATTTGGGTACTTCCCAGCCGCAAAGTACATTCGAGGGGAAAGGCATGGAAGCCAATACTTATCTGAAAGGACGGTTGTTTCCGAAAGCAGGATCCTTTCTTTCGGCCGGAAGAAATCTGAAACCGACTTTTGAAGCGACTAAAAAAACGGTGGATAGTTTAGCTGCCCTGCGTATGAAAGAGTTGGAGGAGTTGAAAAATGTCAGTAAGGAATTTAAGCTGTTCGAAAAAGAACGGATTAAAGCTGATGTGGCGAATAGCTATATGTCTTTTGCCGGTTATTCGGACGCGATGTGGAGCGATTGTAAGTCGGAGGAAGAATTCAATCGGGTGGTAGAGAAATTTTATACCTCTATACAAGGGGATATGAATCCGATTTTGCGGGAAATTGCCGGTTCGGACGATTATCTGGATGTGGCTGTCGTGAGGGATGTCCTGGTCAGTTGCTATAACTTGAAAGCTTTCGATTATCCGAAGTCCGCCCGTTTGGCAGAACTGGTCGAAGTACTGGAAAAAGGAGAAGAACTGGAAGGGGAACTGACGCCGGAAAAATACCGGGAATTGAAAGATTTTGCCGGTAAACTGAAATATAAAGATTTCAGCGAAGCTTATCTGGGGCGTTTGGAGCGCCGGGCGAAGTTGATGGAAGGACGTCCGGCTATCGATCTCGATCTTGTGACTTCCGAGGGTAAGAAAGGAAAACTGAGTGATTATAAAGGTAAACCGATGTATGTCGATTTTTGGGCGACCTGGTGTGGCCCTTGTATGGGAGAAATGCCCTATTTCAATGAATTGAGCAGTAAATACCCGAATGTACAGTTTATCGGAATCTCGGTGGATGAAAGTGAGAAAGCCTGGAAAAACTTTATCGGGCGGGGTAGTCATGGCGCTGTCAACGAACTGAACTGTCAGGACTCCCGCACTAAATCCGGTTGGGATATTACGGGCATTCCGCGTTTCTTGTTGATCGACGAACACTTCAATATCATTTCGGCCGATGCTCCCCGTCCTTCACAAAAAGAGATCATCGAGCCGATATTGAAAAAACTCAGTAAGAAATAATATTTACCGGCATCTTTCGAAACTAACGAATTCTTAGAAAATCGGGGGATTTGGGTTCGGATTGTAACTTTAAAAAATCTTTAAGTGATATTTTTATGGGATTTCCTGAAATATTTTCTAAGTTTGAAGAAATTATATAAATAATCTTTACTGCTATGTACGGAAAATTTCAAGATTTCTTAAAGGCTGAAATTCAGTCTATAAAAGATGCCGGTTTATATAAAACCGAGCGCCTGATCGCAACACCTCAGGATGCAGAAATCAAACTGACTACGGGCGAAACCGTATTGAACTTTTGTGCGAACAACTATTTGGGTCTTTCTTCCCACCCGCGAGTAATCGAAGGAGCCAAGAAAGCATTGGATGCCCGGGGATACGGCATGTCGTCTGTTCGTTTCATTTGCGGTACCCAGGATATTCACAAAGAGCTGGAAGCTAAAATCTCTAAATTCTTCGGGACTGAAGATACTATTTTATATGCTGCTTGTTTCGATGCCAACGGAGGTGTTTTCGAACCTTTGTTCGGTCAGGAAGACGCTATCATCTCCGATGAGTTGAATCATGCTTCTATCATCGACGGTGTTCGTTTATGTAAAGCGGTTCGTTACAGATACAAACATGCCAATATGGAAGATCTGGAAGAACAGCTCAAAATTTCTCAGGCTCAGCGTTTCCGGATTATCGTTACCGACGGAGTATTCTCTATGGACGGCGATATTGCCCGATTGAAAGAAATCTGTGATCTGGCAGAAAAATACAATGCCCTCGTCATGGTAGACGATAGCCATGCTGCCGGCTTTATCGGTAAAACAGGTCGTGGTTCTGCCGAATACAACGGCGTGATGGATCGTATCGACATTTTCACCGGTACGCTGGGAAAAGCACTGGGAGGAGCTATGGGAGGCTATACGACAGGTAAAAAAGAAGTGATTGAAATGTTACGTCAGCGGTCCAGACCTTACCTGTTCTCCAACTCTCTGTCTCCGGCTATTTGCGGGGCTTCTATCGCTGTATTCGATATGTTGACGGAAAGTACCGAATTGCGTGACCGTGTGATGAGCAATGCCGAATATTTCCGGGGTAAACTGAAAGAGGCCGGATTCGATATCAAACCTTCTGAATCGGCTATCGCTGCACTGATGCTTTATGATGCCGTATTGTCACAGCAGTTTGCTGCCGAGCTGCAGAAAGAACATATTTACGTTACCGGTTTCTATTATCCGGTTGTTCCGAAAGGACAGGCACGTATCCGTATCCAGTTGTCGGCTGCCCATACCCGTGAACAACTCGATCGTGCAATCGCAGCCTTTATCAAAATCGGTAAAAAATTGAATGTCATTCAATAAATTTTGTCTTCACACCCTTTCAGGAGTGGTTAGATTTCGGAAAGAGGTGTCGTTTGTGATGCCTCTTTTCTATTTATAAATTTTCTGGTCTGAATAAAATGAAAACTACTGCCCACTATTTAAAAATTTTTTGCTTTTTAGTACTTCCGATATTATCGTATGCTTGTCCGGCTCTGGCCGTCGGTTCCGGAAATGAAAACGAAGCTGTTGCCGGCGAAAATAAAGCGTTGAAAGAGAAAATGGTTCGGTTCTTTTTAAATTACCTGGCGGGCGATGAAACCTTATATCAAGACAATAAACCGGTATCTTTGGTCGATATTGCCCGTCAGCGCCAGTTGGTTTGGGAAGCGTGGGTAGAAGCGAACAATCGGTTTGACGAGCAAAAATTGATCGGACTCGGTAAATTGGAACAGGAAAACTCCGGTAATTGGGATTTGCCGGCAGAGCTCGAACCGCATGCTGTTATGCCCTATTATTGGGGATGTAAGGGAGAGCCCGGGCCTGAAGGGGGATACCCGCTTTACCTCTATATGCATGGTTCCGGTGATAAGGGCCAGGAATGGGCAACCGGGATCTTACTTTGCCAAAAATTCGACGATGTTCCTTCGGCCTATTTTATACCCCAGATTCCCAATATGGGTAATTATTACCGCTGGTGGCAAAAATCAAAACAGTTTGCCTGGGAAAAGTTGTTACGCCTGGCTTTTGTTTCCGGAAATATCAATCCCGATAAAGTCTATTTTTTCGGTATATCCGAAGGGGGATACGGTAGCCAGCGTCTCGCCTCTTATTATGCCGATTATCTGGCCGGAGCAGGACCTATGGCCGGGGGAGAACCTTTGAAAAATGCACCTGTCGAAAACTGCCGGAATATTGCCTTTTCTTTTCTGACCGGAGCCGCAGATGCCGGTTTCTACCGGAATAAACTGACGACATATACCAAAAATGAATTTGAAAGATTAAAGAAATTATATCCGGAAGATTATATCCATCGGATAGAACTGATTCCAGGGAGAGGACATGCTATCGATTATACGCTTACGACTCCCTGGTTGAAACAATATACCCGCAACCCTTATCCTAAAAATGTAAATTGGGAAAATTTCGAGATGGACGGAGTGTACCGGAAGGGATTTTATAATCTGGCCGTTAAAGAACGTTCGAATGATGACTATTCTTCCCGAACTTATTATGAATTGGCGATAAAAGAAAACGAAATCTCATTGGAAGTCGATCTGGTTACTTATAAAACGGTCGAGACCGACCCTAATTGGGGAATAGAGCTGAAATTCGAAAAAGATTATCGGCCGGCAACCAAGGGAAAGGTCGTGATTTATTTATGTCCGGAGCTAGTCGATCTGAATAAGAAAATCACTCTGATTGTCAATGGTAAAAAAGCATTTCAGGGAAAAGTAAAGCTTGGACTCGAACATATGGTAAATAGTTGTGCCACTTTTTATGATCCGGCAAGAATATATCCGGCAGCCATTGAGGTGAATATAAAGTAGTCTTGTTAAACGAAATAAAGTCTGATAGGCGATAAAAGAAGGTTGTCCCTTTGCAGAGACAACCTTTTTATAGTTAATCGTGTTTCCCATTAAATGCCCAATTGGATTTGTAACTCCAACGGGAGGGACAACGATCGGTCACCATCCTCATTCTCCGGGCCTGATCGACCGTAATGGAATTTTTACGACTGTTTCCTTCCATTATATTAAAAGAGGTATAGCGTTTCCCTTCTGCTTTTTCTGTTTTGAAAATCGTGAAGTTATTAAGTGGGTCATAGAAATAAGTATCCGGACAAAAGTCCGTATCTCCGTCGATCAGATTATTTTCATTTTCTCCGGTTTCCCAGTTATAACTTTCAGAATACTGCATTGTCTTCAGTCCCAGATAATAGCCGAAAATAGTAGCCAATTCCGTTGCATCATTTTTCTCCATCGAATTGACATTCAATACTCCTTCGTAGTTCAACAAGATAGCTACATCTTTGTAATCCGTTACATCGGCTGCTGTAAAACTTTCGACTTCCGTTGCTGTAATTCCCGGAATAGCTTCCTGTCCTTTCTGAATGACGGTCGGAGGAACTGCTATGTAAGTATAGGCTCCCGTTGATGTCCAGCCGTCAGCATATTTTGCCACAAAGATATTCAGATAACGGTTCGGATCCCAAATTCTGCCGGGGGTATTGATGAATTGCTCGTAGGCGGTTTTGTTCATGTCCGAAGATAAGTTGATGACCTCTTTTCCTTTCTCTGCCAGTAAATTTCCATTTTGGTCGTATTCTGCCAGTTTGAAAACGATCTTTGCATTTCCTCCGTTGGGATTTTTAGAAATCAAGCCATTAAAAATATTATTCACCCGGTCTAATTTTTCCTGTAACTTTTCTACAGAAATAGAATAGGAAGGCCGGGCATTTGCCGGAGGCACCAATAAATGGAAAATCACCGGATATACAATCTCCTGGTATTCGTTAGGGTCAGGTAAATCCCGGCGTTTTATTTCCAAAACATTACTCTTTAAATCTCCCCCTTGTGCATAAAAACGCAACACATCCCAGTCTGTACGGGTAGTGGAAAAAACGTTGTTCTCGACTTTATTACCTTGTTCATCATATACAGCCAGATAACCTGCCGGTAATTCATCGTCGGGGATTTGATAAACCAGCGTATCCAGTACTTCCGTATAGGAAAGGCTGTCACTGGTTTCATACTTTTTCATCACCTTGATTTCTTTTATTCCGTAAGCCATAATCCGGAAATTCATTTCTGCCTCACCGTCAGGTAATAAAGTTTCGTGATCGGCCATCAATTCGAGGATTTTAATATCGGCCGGCTTAACCGGATTCAAATATACATCAGCCTCATTCGGCGTACATGCTCCGATCAGCATTCCTCCTAAAAGCGAAAAGAATATATTCTTGAATTTCATATCGTTCAAATTTAATTAGATACATGATTTAATTCCAACCCGGATTCTGAGGGATCTTATTGTACACTAACTCACTTTCGATCGGAATTTTCAACGCATACCGATAATCGTTGCTTTCCAGTTTGTAAGTTTTCACCTGTTGTGATTTTTCATCTATTCCCTCGCGGCTAACCGCCATTTTCAGCCGTTTCATATCCAACCAGCGCATATCGTATTCTCCGCAAAATTCCTTCCGGCGTTCCCTGATGATTTCATCCAGCACATCGTTGCCATTGTAAGTCGTAAAACCGGTAATTCTGGATTTTTTGAACGTCTCCAGCAATTCTTTGCCTTTCGGCCGGTTTAGGCGGGTATTGGCCTCGGCACAGATCAGATACATATCGGCTACCCGGAACAAAGTGATATAATCGGATAAAGTCCAGGTGACATATTCGAATTTCTGATACATAACCCCGTCCTCTTCAGATACATAGAAATACAAACCGGGACGATAATCTCCGGGAGTATAGGTTGCCAATAAATCCGGTGAGACTACCTGACCGGTACCATATTGCGGCAGGCCCCAGAATGAATAGCTGTTACTTCTCGGGGTAATATCCCATCCCAAAGTCAGTAAACAATGCGGATTCTTAATGACTCCTGCAGCTCCGGGACGTATCACACTTTTCAATTCATCGGCTGTCTGAGCCAGCTGATACCGCTGCACGATATAATCCGAATGCTTTTCGGCTTCTTCCCAGTCTTTTTCTTCTTTTGCTGCCGATTCCGCTTTAAAAGTATATACCTGTGCCAGCAAAGCATGGATAATGTCTTTGTTATAGAAAACATTCCAGGTATCATTCGCCGTTTCATAATTCAACGCTTCGGTCAGATCGCCGATAATCCGTTTGTATACCTCTTGCTGGGACAAACGTTTCGTACCCTCGATCACTTCCGGGTCCAGATTCAAAGGAATACCCAGTTCATTATTATCATAAGGGGCAAAAAGCTGTAATAACTTAAAAATATAAAAAGCCCGGATCGTTAAAGCTTCTCCTTTTATTTTTTCAAAATCGCTTTGCTCATAGCTCCCTAATAACTCACCCAAACTTTTCATGACCGAATTCATATAACCGATATGCAGGTAGAAATTATTCCAGATGGTTTCACTGAAAATACTACTTTTCCAATCTGTGGATTCATAATATTCTTTCTCGTATTTCCTTCCATAGCTATTTTCTATTGCTCTTCTCATATCCAGATCATCGGAATACATCGTAAAACTGGCTATGGCATCCCGGTTATAGGGAAAATGCATGGCGACCCCATTGAAATAAATAGGATAACCATCTGAAGACGTCAATGAAAACAGATAAGACGACATCATCAATTTTACATCTTCCAAAGTACCGACAACGGTCTGATTTTTAGGTTTCAAGTCCAGATAATTCTGGCAACTACTCAGCAGGCAAACTGCTGTTGATAACATTAATATCAATCGTTTCATAATTCTTCGTATTAAATTCCAATATTCAAACTCAAAACATAACTTCTGGCACTCGGATAGCCGAAAGCACCCATATTTTCAGGGTCTAAGCCCCTGTATTTGGTTGAAGTAAACACGTTCTGAATGTTAAAGTTTATTCTCATCCGGGTCAGGCACAATTTCTTGCATATTTCCGGATCCATATTGTAGCCCAAGGATATGTTATTACATTTAAGATAATTTCCGCTTTCTACCTGTGAAGAGAAGAAATAATTGGAAGATGCATTACTATTAACTGTATAAGCAGGAATATTGGTAATATCTCCTACTTTTCTCCAACGGTACAATTCCTGGGCCAGCTGATTGTATTTGGCTGCACTCAATTGCACGCCGTGGGAAGACTCGAAAGATTTGATCTTATGCCCGGCCATAAAAGAAAACTGGGCAGACGAGCTAAAACGTCCCAGGTTGAACTGAGTGCCGAAGCCTCCGGAAATAGGAGGATAGGCTTCTCCCAGAAAACTGACGGCTTTGGTTGAAAACTCTGAATCCATATCGATCACATAACGGCCGTCTGCTATGAGATGTCCCATCGGATTTCCCTGATTGTCTTTGGCATCGATATAAGCCAGTGTATGGCCTGTTGCGGGGTCTACACCTGCAAATTTATAACCGTACCAGGCTTCTGTCGGCTGGCCTTTGACAAAATAGGCCTGAGAAGAATTATTTCTTGAAATGGATGATAATTCATCCACCGCTTGGTAATAGGTATCGGTTACCCGGTTTTTGTTCACGGCGATATTGAAAGAAGTCGACCAACGGAAAGTTTTGTAATTGATATTCACCGTACTTAAACTTACTTCCCAGCCTTTATTATTTAAGCTGGCTACATTGGCTTTAACTTCCTTACGTCCGGAGGATACTGCAATTTTCTTGCGGTCCAGCAAATCACGGGTTTCGTTGTTATAATAGTTTACCGTACCGTTGATACGATTCCGTAGCAAAGAAAAATCCAGGCCGATACTCCGGTCTTCTTTCCGCTGCCATTTGATAGAAGGGTTACCCGGGGTTATCCTACTGGGAATTTTGTCTCCGTTATACCGGTAAGAAGAAGAGCCGTATTTCAGGATGGTAAACGGATAAGCATTATGGTCTATACTTCCCGTAAAACCATAGGAACCACGGATGGAAAGAACATCGATCCAGGCAAAGCGTTTCATGAATTCTTCGTTGTGAAGGTTATATTTAAAACTGACATTCCAAAGCGGAGTGAAACGGTTGTCCTTGCCGATGATATCTACGCCGTCCCAACGATAGCTACCGCTGAGCACATAGCGGTCCTTATAACTATAAGAACCGGTCAGGAAGAAAGAGACACTGCGGTCCTGTTCTTCAGAAGTCGACATCAGGTTGGTCATCGACAATTTAGAAGCCAGAATGCCACTCAAATCCGGGAAACCGATCAATCCGTACATAGGATCGTATTCCGGGGAGTAATATCCGAAAGAACGACTCTTGGAATCCGACATTTCCTGTCCTACCACTGCCGTTACGAAATGCTCTTCTTTAAAATTACGGGCATATTCCAATTGGTTTCTCCAGGTGTAGCTCATATTTCTGGAGGTGTTTTCATCCAGAGAACCGTTATTCAGGTTATCGGTAATTTCCCTCTCGGGATAGATAGATTTGATCCAGGAGTTGTATTTGGATGAGAACGAGCCCGGGTTTAAAGCCGATCTGGAATGTGAACTGGTATTGGAAAAAGTTCCTGAAGTCGAAAACATCAGTTCTTCCAGGATTCTGTATTCCAGTTTCAGATTCACCTGATTGCTGATATAATGGGTTTTGGAAGTATTTTCATTCAAGTCTTTCAGTACATTGAAATCGTACATATATCCTTCTTTTACCTTACTCAGATCGGCATAATAAGAACGATCGTACTCATAATTTCCGTTTTCGTCGTAAGGCCGTTCGTACGGATTGGCAAAAGTGGCATATTCCAGGGGATCTACGATCGAAGCTGTCGTACGGTCATCCCGGATATTGGCATAAATATCCCCGTAAATACGTAAATGCTTGTTGAAATCATGAGTCAGTTTCAGAGAAGCTCCGAATTTGCTGTATTCATTATTCGGCATCACCCCCCCCTGATTCATATAATTCATTGAAAAATAGTATTGTGTCTTTTCAGATCCTCCCGACAGGCTGACAATATAATTCTGGGTATGGGCCAATTTAAAAATCTCGTCATACCAATTGGTATTGATCTTACTCAGGCGTTCCAGTTCTGCCTGTGCATCTGCCGGGGCAATCTTCCCCATATCGGCATCCCGTAACAAAGAAAAGATACGTCCATCGATGGATACATGCGGAAAATCATTATACAATCCGGTTTCGAACGCCACTTTTTCTTGGGTATTCATCATTTCGAGCTTACTCTTGGGAGCTTCGTCGAAAGAATAAGAGGCCTGAACATTGATATAACTCTGTCCGACGATCCCCCGTTTGGTCTTCACCACAATCACTCCGTTGGCTGCCCGGGAACCATAAATAGCCGTAGCTGCCGCATCTTTCAGGATGGTGATACTTTCGATATCATCCGGTGACAGATTACCGATACCACTGGTTAAAACGGTATTTTGTAAATCGGAAGCTCCCAGCCCTACCTCGGGCAGATCTCCCTGTAACGGCATTCCGTCGATAATCCAGATCGGGTCGGTATTTCCGGTCAACGAATTGATTCCCCGGATACGAATCTGAGCTTGTGCTCCCGGACGGCCCGTGATGCTCATGGTAGTCACGCCGGCCAATGTCCCTTTCAGTACATCCTCGATAGAAGTGAAACCTTTGTTGGCGATATCTTTGGCAGTAACCACTTCTACGGCTCCGGTCATTCTCGTTTTTTTGATTTCCTGGTAACCGGTGACCACCACTTCCTCCATTTCAGCGACGTCTTCTTCCATATCCACTTTCAGCAATGCCTGGCCGTTCCAGGTGATCTCTTTATTTTTCATGCCGATAAAAGAAAACACCAGATTGATATTCTCCTGAGCAGGAATTTTTAAGGAAAACTCTCCGTTTGCATCGGTGGAAACCCCGATTGTCGTTCCTTTCAATACGACAGAAACTCCCGGCAATACATTTCCCTTCATATCTCTCACCACTCCTTTCACCACAACGACCTCATTTTGTTCTGCCGATTCAGTTTTATTTTTGGTGATCAATATATATCTGTCTTTTATCGTATAGGAATAACGTTCGCCCAATATTTCTTTCAGAATTTCATCTAAAGTCCCTTGCTTTATCGACAAAGACACTTTTTCCTTGGCATTCAATATATTGGTGTTGTAAAAAAATTCCAATCGGCTTTGTTTACTGATTTGGTTGAAAATCGATTCGATCGTTCCTTCGGTAGCACTCAGTTTCAACTGAGTATTTTGGGAATAAGAGTCGCTTGCCCATACACTCGATGCTGAAATCAATATGACAAGCAATAGGTTTCGCATGTGCCTGAAAATTTTAATTCTACATGTTTTTTTCATACATTTGTTATTTAGTTTGTAAATGGCTACTGCCTGAAGTCTTGTATACTACAGCAGTAGGTGTTAACTATTATTATTCGGGCAGGGAGGGGGAAACTCCCTGCCTGTTTTATTTGTGCATCAGAACAATGGTTTTATTCTCGATCTCAAAGTTCACCTCTGTCACTTTTTGTATCAGTTCCAGGAGATATTCTACCGGGCGGTCGCGTTCTGCCGCTCCACTGAACCGTAATTCTTTTACAGAAGGATCTTCGAATCTGATCTGGCAATTGTACCAACGGTTCACTTTTTTCATAATATCTTCCAGTCTCATATCCCGGAATTTGAATTCGCCGTTGATCCAGGAAGTATAAATATCGGGATCACATTTTTCCATGTTCATACAAGCGGTCGATTTGGTATAAGACAATACATTTCCGGGTTCCATCCGGAGCTGTTTTTCAGCATGGTTACTCGATACCAGTACGCTGCCACTGACCAGAGTCGTCATGACACAATCATCGTTTCCGTAAGCAGAAACATTGAAAGAAGTTCCCAGAACCTGAACATCGATATCGAATGTACTGACTACAAAGGGTACAGCCGACTTGGCTACCTTGAAAAAGGCCTCTCCGTTCAGGCTTACCACCCTTTTGTCTTTTTTAAAGGTTACCGGATATTTTAGGGTAGAACCCGAATTCAGCCATACCTGAGTCCCATCAGACAGAATAACTCCATATTCTCCTCCCAGAGGTACGGTAATGGTATTGAAAGTTTCTTCCGGCATATCGTTTGGGGCCAGCGTATAATCTAATACAGGTTGTTGTCCTTGTTTGATAATCCGTCCGTTATTGTCTTTCAGGACTCTGATACTGCTATCCAACACCATTTTCGTTCCGTCGCCGAATACCAGTTCCGCTTGTCTGTAACCGGGGAATATTCCGGCAATTTCCTCTGCCGTCATTTCCTCTTGGGGCGTATCGGTGAGCGTAAAGAAATAACGGCCAAAGCTCAGCAACATCAGTAAGACGGCAGCAGTTGAAGCGACCGGCCACAAATACTTGCGAATTCCTTTTTTTTCCGGTCGGCCCGGGATAGGGTCTATCTTGTCGTGTATCTTTTGCAACAAAGTATTATAATTCAGATTCCCGTCTTCCTGCACTTGCTCCGAGTCCTCCTGCAATACCTCGTAAAAATCTTCCTTTCCTTTGTCCGACAAGAACCAGGAAACAAGTATATCCCGTTCTTCCGGCTCCAAAGATTCGTCATTCAATACATGTTTTATAACTTCTTTTAGTGCCATTTGTGGTTTGTTTTGTTATTTATACGAACAACTCCACAAACACACGTAGCCTACGGTGAAAAATTATTAATTTAAAAGAAAAGTAAAAAAGAGTAAGTAGTACCTCACTTCACCGAGATCTTGTCTTAACTTTTTGTAAGCTTTATTGAGGTGAGCTTCTACCGTACGTTTCGATATCCCCAACAATTCGGCGATTTCGTCATTATTGAAACCTTTACATTTCAGCATCATTACTTCCCGTTGTTGTTCCGAAAGTTTATTTATACTATCGAACATTACTTCCTGAAGATTCTTTCTGAAAAGTTCGTTTTCAACCGCCAATTGTTCCTGAATCAACGATTGAAATTTTTGATAATAACGCTGTTCCACCAATTTTTTACGAAACATATCGTAAATCAGATTTTTAGCTATAGTCGTGATATAAGTATTAAAATTCAACTCTACCTTGATTTTATCCCGGGTTTCCCACAATTTTATGAATGTCTCCTGTACAATCTCTTCTGCATCCTCCTGACGAACCAATCTAAGACAAAAATATCCCAATTGCGGAGCATACATTTTAAACAATCGGTCAAATGCCTCTCGTTCACCTGATTTAAATTGCTTTAATAATGTACACTCATCACTAACCATAAAAATCTGCTTTTGGAGGAACAAATATCGTTTTTTTTTAATTTTTCTCCTATATTCAATACCAATAAATGAAATGCAGCCTTTGTTTTTTGGGAATAATATATTACATTTGCTTCCGTATTTGAAATGTTTCTTCAGGGCAGGGTGTAAATCCCTACCGGCGGTGATAGTCCGCGACTCCCTTTGGGGACTGAACCGGTGTAATTCCGGTACCGACGGTGATAGTCCGGATGAAAGAAGAGGCAGGACAGTCGTGTGTCGTTACTGTTATGATTCGTATATATGCCCTGAAGTCATTCAGGGCTTTTTTTATATGGAAACAAAGGATCGGGAATATATGAATCGTGCCAGGATATTGGCAGACAGAGGCCGGGGATGGGTGAATCCCAATCCGCTGGTGGGAGCGGTGATCGTCAAAGACGGCCGGATAATCGGTGAAGGTTGGCACGAACGTTATGGCGGCCTGCATGCTGAACGGAATGCTTTTAAGCAGTGTACCGAAGATCCGGCAGGGGCTACGCTCTATGTGACCCTGGAACCCTGTTGTCACTACGGCAAAACACCTCCTTGTACCGAGGCTGTTATTGAAAACAGGATTGCCCGTGTTGTCGTCGGGCTATTGGATCCGAATCCCTTGGTAGCCGGTAAAGGAATCGAAATGTTGAGGAAAGCCGGAATCGTCGTCGAGACTGGAGTGGAAGAAGAAAAGCTCCGGGAACAAAACCGGGTGTTTCTGAAATATATTACTACCCGTCGTCCTTGGATCGTGATGAAAACAGCCATGACCCTGGATGGGAAAATTGCAGCTTATACCGGTGATTCACACTGGGTGACCGGGGAGGAATCCCGAAAGAAAGTGCAAGAAATGCGTTCGGTGCTGATGGGAATTATGGTTGGTAGCGGTACGGTGAAAGCCGACGATCCACTGTTGAATTGCCGTTTGAAAGGCGAGGTCAGGCAACCTGTCCGGATTATTGTCGACAGTACAGCTGCAATTGCTACCGATAGTCAATTGGTGCGTACTGCCGATCGCTATCGCACATTAGTCGCTCATACCTCTCGGGCTGATGCCGGAAAATTAGTACAATTGCAACAGAAAGGCGTGGAAACAATTTTATGTCCCGGCTGTGACAACCGGGTCGATTTACAGGCATTGACAACTAAACTGGGCCAGGCCGGTATCGATTCGGTCTTGCTGGAAGGAGGCGGTGAATTGAACGAAGCTTTCTTGCGACAAGGACTGGTAGATGAGGTTTATGCTTTCATCGCCCCCAAACTGATCGGAGGTAAAGATGCCAAAACACCTGTCGAAGGAAAAGGTATCGCCTGGATGAAAGAGGCCATCGCTTTACAATCCGTTTCGATTGAAAAAGTAGGCGAGGATTTCCTTATAAAAGGTTTTCCCCAACCCAGTAACTCATCACCCAGTAACTCATCACCCAGTAACTCAACAACTCAGTAACTCAACAACTCAGTAACTCAATAACTCATCAACTCAAACTATGTTTACAGGAATAATAGAAGAAATCGGAAAGATCAAATCGGTGAAACGAGGCAGCAAGAGTGTCGTCCTTGAGGTGGAGGCCCGGAAAGTATTGGCGGACACGCGGATTGGGGATAGCATAGCCACGAACGGGGTGTGTTTGACTGTTGTTGGTAAAGGGAATGACGGGTTTTCTGCCGATGTGATGCCTGAAACCATGAATCGGAGTAATTTGGGCTTATTGAAGCCGGGTGATCCTGTGAATCTCGAGCGGGCCTTGTGTCTGAACAGCCGTTTGGGTGGTCATTTGGTAGCCGGGCATGTAGACGGTACCGGAAAGATCGTGAGCAAACAACAGGATGAAAATGCCATTTGGCTCACGGTGGGGGCTGCTCCCGAAATCCTTCGTTATATTGTAGAAAAGGGCTCTGTGGCTATCGATGGGGTGAGCCTGACGATCGCTTATGCCGACGAGCAGGTTTTCAAAGTGTCCGTCATTCCGCATACTCAGGAAGAGACGACGCTGGTGAAAAAGGAGATAGGAGATGTGGTGAATTTAGAAAACGATATGATTGTCAAATATGTAGAGAAACTGATGGGACAAGGAAAACCGAAGGGGGGACTGACCTTGGATTTCCTGGTGGCCAATGGCTTTTAAGCCGGTTAGAATGATTTTGATTATAGATAGGATAAAAAATTAAGAATATGGAAGGATTTAAATTTAGTACGATCGAGGAAGCTGTTGCTGATCTGAGGGCCGGTAAAATGATTATTGCCGTGGACGATCCGGATCGTGAAAATGAGGGCGATCTGATTTGTGCAGCTGAACATGCTACACTTGAAAATGTCAATTTTATGGCTTCGTATGCCAAGGGATTGATTTGTATGCCGATGAGCAAAGCTTTGACGACAAAATTAGGGTTGGAACAGATGGTGGCCAACAATACCGACAATCACTGTACGGCATTTACCGTTTCGATTGACCATGTGGATACGACAACCGGTATTTCGGCATTGGAACGCTCTATGACGGCCATGAAGAGTGTAAAGGACGATGCCAAACCGTCCGATTTCCGGCGTCCGGGACATATGTTTCCTTTGGAGGCGAAAGCTGGCGGGGTACTCGAACGTATGGGACATACCGAAGCCACCGTCGACCTGATGCGTATTGCCCGGCTCAAAGAATGCGGCTTGTGTTGTGAAATTATGCGGGAAGACGGTACCATGATGAGGACACCCGAATTGAAAGAATTTGCCGTACGGCATGGTTTGAAGATGATTACTGTGGCCGACCTGATCACTTACCGTCGTCGGACAGAGATCCTGGTGGAAAGAGTGACCGAGGCTGAAATGCCCACTAAATACGGGATTTTCAAGGCTTATGGTTATGTCAATAAAATCAACGGAGAACATCACATTGCCCTTGTAAAAGGGGACATCGCTGACGGCGAACCGGTATTGTGCCGGGTACATTCCGAATGTCTCACCGGGGATGCTTTCGGTTCCTTGCGTTGTGACTGTGGCGAGCAGCTGGCGGAAGCTTTGCGCCGGATTGAGAAAAAAGGCCGGGGTGTATTGCTGTATATGCGTCAGGAAGGCCGGGGCATCGGACTGATCAATAAGTTGAAAGCCTATCATCTGCAGGACGGGGGAATGGATACGGTCGAGGCGAATCTGGCACTGGGATTTAAGGCTGATTTAAGAGAATACGGTACCGGTGCGGAAATTTTGGCCGACCTGGGAGTGAAAAAAATGATTCTTATGACAAATAATCCTTTGAAGATAAAAGGATTGGATGGATTCGGACTCGAAGTGGTCGGACGTGAACCGATCGAGATGACCTGTAATGAAAAGAACGAGTTCTATATGTACACCAAGTATAAAAAGATGGGACATATATTGCATGTCAGAAATGACTGGAAAAAAGAAGAATAGAAATTGAAAATAGAGATTAAAAGTGTAAAAGTTATGAATTTACTGGAAGGAAAATTATTAGCAGAAGGACAACGGATCGGAGTGGTAGCTGCCCGTTTTAATGAGTTTATCACGGCTAAATTGGTTGGAGGAGCAAAGGATGCTTTTGTACGTCACGGTGGGGATGAAAATAAGCTGGATCTGGCTTGGGTACCGGGAGCGTTCGAGATTCCTTTAGTAGCTAAAAAGATGGTAGAAAGCGGCAAATACGATGCTGTGGTTTGTCTGGGGGCAGTGATCCGGGGAGCTACGCCCCATTTCGATATGGTTGCTAATGAAGCGACCAAAGGTGTAGCCCATGTCGGATTGCAGACAGGGGTGCCGGTGATTTTCGGTATCCTGACGACCGATTCGATCGAACAGGCTGTCGAAAGAGCCGGAACGAAAGCCGGTAATAAAGGTTTCGATGCCATGACCACCGCAATCGAGATGATCAATTTATTGAAACAAATCTAATCTGTTTTATCGTTGAGAATTACTTTGTAATTCTCAACGATAAAACTTAGGTCAGCGCTTTTTTTATCGCCTCCAGTGCTTTTTCGTAGTTCGGTTCGTGGGTTACTTCCGGAACATATTCTACATAGTTCACTTTATTGTCTTTACCGATAATGACCACGCCGCGGGTTAAAAGTCGTAATTCTTCGATCAGGAACCCGTATTTTTTCCCGAAATCTGTTTCTTTATAGTCCGACAGGGTTACGACACGGTCGATACCTTCGGCAGCACAGTAGCGGTGAAGGGCGAAAGGAAGGTCGCAGGAAATAGCCAGAATAACGACATCCTGGCTTAACTCGGAGGCCATCTTATTGAAATGGTGCATTTGGGCCGAGCATACCGGGGTGTCGATAGAAGGGAAAGAAGAAATCACAACAACTTTTCCGGCAAATTCTTTCAGGGATACCGGTTGCATCTGTTGGTTTATTCCATAAAATACCGGAGCCGTTTCTCCGGTTTTAATCGGTGTCCCCACTAAAGTCAGGGGATTTCCGTGCATAGTAATTTTCATGTTTTCCATCATTTTTTCTTGTTTCTTACGTTTATGAATGATTTTGGTTTTTCGTAAAAATACAAAAAATCCTGCAAATTTCAGATTTCATCCGAATTTGCAGGATTTTTTTTTACTTTTTATCTTTAATTACTTTTTACCTCTCTTTTGCTGTTGTTGTTGCATTCTTTGCATTTCCTCCAAACGTTGCTGGAATTTCGATTTCTTGACCGGTTTACTTTTAGCTAGTTCGATTTGCTTCAGCAATTTCTGGTCATCGACAAACTTCCGGATAATCCAGGTTTGCAAAATGGTAATCAGCGTCGCGATGAAATAATAATAACTCAATCCCGAAGAATAACTGTTGAAAATAAACAGGAACATGATCGGCATGATATACATCATGGTCTGCATGCCTTTCATCTGATCGTTCTGCGGTTGGTTTTTATTATTCATAATCATATAGATGATATTGGTCGCTGTCATCAACAGACAGAATAAGCTGACATGATTACCGTAAAACGGAATGGTAAAGGGTAAGGTGGCGATAGAATCGTATGAAGCCAAATCCGTTGCCCACAGGAAGCTCTGCTGTCTCAGTTCGATCGCTCCCGGGAAGAAATAGAACAGGGCGATCAGGATAGGCATCTGGATCAACATCGGTAAACATCCACCCATCGGATTTACTCCGGCTTGCTTATAAAGCCTCATGATAGCCTGTTGACGTTCCATAGCTTTGTCGGCCGGATATTTCTTGGCGATCTCGTCTACCTGGGGTTTCAATACCCGCATACGTGCCTGTGACATATACGATTTATAAGTCAGCGGGAACAGGATGATTTTGATGATCAGGGTCAGCAATAAAATAATAATTCCGTAATTCAATGCGGTGTGGTTTTCCAGGAAATTGAAAATGGGAATAACGAAATATTTATTGAACCACGCAATCCATTTCCATCCCATATTGATGACATCGGGAAGGTCTAAATGATCTCCGTATTCTTTCAATACCTTATAGGAGTTAGGACCGAAGAAAAACTGCATGTTGTATTGCTCATTGGCCGAACCGTTATAGGCTAGAGGAATTTCAGCATAAGCATCTTTCAGATACCCGTCTTTTTTACTGATGTTCGATTTCAGTTCCACATCACTTAAAGGCTGTTCGCTGATCAGGATAGAGGAGAAGAATTGTTGTTTGAAGTCTATCCACTGTACCTTGTTCGGAAGCGTCTCCTCTTCATCCGAGGTCAGGGACATGTTTTCAACGGCATCTTCGCTGAATTTGTAGTAAACACCGGTATAACGGTTTTCAAAATCTTTACTTTTTTCCAGCTGGGGCATATTGATTCCCCAGAAAAGCGTCAGAAACGAGGAATTGGATGCAATGACATCCCCCATATTGTGGGTGATGATGCTGAAATCGGTCATATAGCTGTCCGGGGCTAACTTGTAAAGGTATTCCAGGTATCTGCTGCTGTCGGCATAAAGACGCATAGAGAGCACCTGTTCATTTCCCTGGGCATAAAGCGTCGTTTCTGTCGTACTGGGTGTAAAGAAAAATTTCTCGGTATTGATCTCCTGATTCCGGGCGTAGAAATTCATGCCGAAAGCGGTTTCTCCGTTTTTCCACAACACCAAAGGCAGCGAATCGTGTGTCCGGTATTCTTTTAAGTCTACATATACGATGCGTCCCCCCAGAGTACTGATGTGCAATTTTATTTTATCATTTTCCAGGGTGATGATTTTGTTTTCCGTATCGTTTTGTACGAAAATAGAATCACTTTTGGTAGCCAGGGGATTGGCGGCAGTCGTATTGTCCGGCGTTTTTTGTGCCTGTTGTTGTGCTGCCAGTTCCTGGGCTCTGAGTCGGTCTACCCGCGCAATGGAATCCTGTTTCCGCTGCATTTCGGCCACTTGCTCCTTACTCGGACGCGTGAAATAGGAAAAGCCGATGAGAATAAGAAAAATAATGACTAATCCGGCGATGGTGTTTTTATCCATAGGTTCTTTTTAACTTTATGATAAACAAGCTTTGATAAATGATACGAATAACGGATGAGGTTTAATCACAGTACTTTTGTACTCCGGATGGAACTGTACCCCGACGAACCATTTGTGAGTAGGAATCTCGACGATTTCGGTCAATCCGCTTTCCGGGTTGATACCGGTGGTGATCATACCTGCTTTTTCAAAATCCTCCCGGTATTTGCTGTTGAACTCGTAACGGTGGCGGTGTCTCTCCTGTATTTCTTTTTGTCCGTAAGCTTCATAAGCTTTGGAACCTTCTGTTAATTCACATTTGTAGGCTCCCAGACGCATGGTGCCTCCCTTTTCGGTTACATTCAACTGTGAATCCATCAGGTCGATCACCGGATACTGGGTTTTGGCAGCCATTTCTGTCGAATCGGCATCTTCCATATGCAGTACGTTACGTGCAAATTCGATGACAGCCATCTGCATCCCCAGACAAATACCGAAGAAAGGAATGTTGTTCTCCCGGGCATATTGGATAGCAACCAGTTTGCCCGAGATTCCCCGGTGTCCGAATCCCGGTGCTACTAAAATCCCGTGCAGATTTTTCAGGCGGTCGGCTGCATTTTGTTCATTCAGTTCTTCGCTGTGGATCCATTCGATATTTACTTTACAGTCATTGACTGCTCCGGCATGGATGAAAGCTTCGACAATCGATTTATAAGCGTCGTGTAATTCGACGTATTTCCCGACTAAACCGATCCGTACTTCTTTGCTGTAGTTTTTTAATTTATATAGGAATTTTTTCCAGGATTCCAGATCCGGTTCGCTGTTTAAAGGTAATCCCAATTGTTCGAGTACGATTTCATCCAACTTTTCTTCTCTCATCTTGATCGGTACTTCATAGATGGTAGAAACGTCGATCGACTGGATGACCGCTTTGGGTGCTACATTACAGAAAAGGGCTACTTTCCGGCGTAAATCGGAATTCAGTTCATGTTCTGTACGTAATACCAGTACATCCGGTTGCACTCCGATTTCCAGCAAGGCTTTCACCGAATGCTGGGTAGGCTTCGTTTTTAATTCACCGGAAGCCGATAAGAAGGGTACCAGTGTCAAGTGGATCAATACCGATTTTTCCCCCAACTCCCATCGTAACTGCCGGACAGCTTCAATGAAAGGCAAAGATTCGATGTCTCCGACAGTACCTCCGATTTCAGTGATCACGACATCATATTCGCCTTTGTTGCCCAATAATTTGATGTTTCGTTTAATCTCATCGGTGATATGCGGGACGATCTGTACGGTTTTACCCAGATAATCTCCCCGTCTTTCTTTGTTGATTACATTCTGGTAAATCCGTCCGGTAGTAATATTATTGGCCTGCGAAGTCGGACAACCGGTAAATCTTTCGTAATGTCCGAGATCGAGGTCTGTTTCTGCTCCGTCGTCCGTCACATAACATTCGCCATGCTCGTATGGATTTAATGTCCCCGGATCTATGTTGATGTAGGGATCCAGTTTTTGGTTCGCAACTTTATACCCCCTGGCCTGCAGTAATTTAGCAAGTGATGAAGCGATAATGCCTTTCCCTAGAGAAGAAGCGACTCCACCTGTAACGAAAACATACTTTGTTGACACTGTATCTTGAATTTTATTGATTTATCAAAGTGGCAAAGGTAATAAATTAAAAGGTTAAAAGTGAAAAGTAGAAGGTAAAAAGTTGGCGAAAGGTAAAAGCAAAGAGATGGGAGTGGTTATGAGGTATGAGGCGGGGAGGAAGAATAGGAGAGTGGGTAAAAAATTAACGCTCTGTGAACAAAGGGGGGAATTGTTCTCCTGGGGAGAGGCTTTGTCGGCAGAGCGTTAATCGGCTTTGAGGAGCCGCTGTTTAGATCAGGCTGTCGAGAGCTTTCAGTTTTTCCTGAAGTAAATTCAGCCGTTGGCGGGTATTTTCGATTTTAGAATTCAATTCTTCGATCAAGCCTTGAGATTTACTGGATTTGGCGATAAAACCGATGTTGTTTTCATAGGTGTTGACGTCGAGTTCCAATTGTCTGATTTTGGCCACCAACTTTTCTCTTTCGTTGATAATTTTGTAATCCTTATAATCACCGGCATCCAGTGAGGACAATTTTGCCCTGAATCTTTCCAGGTCACGGTCGTATTCATCCAGATTGAGCTGGTCGAACCAGCCGTCGATGAGATGTCTGAATTCTTCCTGGATAGCGTCTTTGTATTTAATAGGTACAAATCCGATTTCTGCCCAGCGGTTCTGAAAGTCTTTCAGCTTATTGATATCTTCCTCTGCATTCCCGGACAAAGTAAACTGGCGGGCTTCTTCGATAATCGCTTTTTTCAGTTCCAGATTTTTGCTCTGTTCAGAATCGATGTCTTTGAAATGGAGTTTTTTGTTATTGAAAAAAGTATCACAAGCTTCCCGGAAACGTGCCCATACTTTGTTCGAATATTTCTTGGGAGCGGGACCGATTTTCTTCCATTCTTTCTGATAAGAGATGATTCTGTCGGTCGTGATTTTCCAGTCGGTACTGTCTTTGATCGCTTCTACTTTTTCACAGAGCTTGATTTTTAATTCCAGGTTTTTATCCTGTTCGGCCGACATGTTCTTATAGAAATCCCGTTTACGCTCGAAGAAAGTATCGCAGGACGAGCGGAATTTTTTATAGATTTTATTCCGCTCCTTTTGGGGAATGGTTCCCGAATGCTTCCATTCTTCCTGTAGGTCAATAATATTCTGAGTGGCTGTATTCCATTCCGATATAGAACGGTATTCACCGGCAGCGATAGCTGCTGCTTTTCCGCAAATTTCTTCTTTGACTTTCAGGTTATCTTCCTGTTCCTGTTTCAGGGATTCGAAAAAATGATGGTATTTTTCGTTGATCTGGCTAGTGGCAGCTTTAAAGCGTTCCCAAAGCGGTTCTTTTTGTTCTTTGGGAATAGGACCGATTTCTTTCCAGCGGGAATGCAGTAGTTGTAATTGTTTGAAAGCTCCGGCGATATCGTTGTTTTCAACCAATTTTTCAGCTTCTTCACAAAGAGCGTTTTTCGCATCCAGGTTCCGTTTCAGGTCCAGGTCGCGCAACTCTTTATTGATCTTGATATAGTTATAAAAATTTTCAACGTGATGGTGATAAGTCTCCAACAGGCCGTTTAATTGCCCTTGAGGTACCATTCCGGTATTCCGCCAGCGTTCCTGTAAGTCCCGGAATTCCTGGAATGTCTTGTCCAGTGCTTCTTCTTTTTGCACCAGTGCTTTCAATTCTTCGATAATACCGAGTTTTATTTTCAGATTTTCTTCGCGTTCGGCTTCCGTTTGCCGGGCTGTAGCGTTTTTTTTATCTTTATAGAGCTTGTAGAGGGCATTGAAACGTTCCCGGTTGTCGTTTTTGTATTCGAAATCTTCCGGTTTATCTCCGTCGGCAGTGAAGATGGCCAATGCTTTTTCATACTCCTCTTTATACCGGGATTCAAAAATCTCGGGTAATCCTTCAAATATTTCTTTTAAAGATACCACCGGGTAATCATTGATCAGCTTTTGGGCTTGCCGAATGATTTCCTCTGTACTTAATATAGAAAAATCAATTTCCGGTACTTCTTTCTTTTCCTTAGCGTTTTCGACGGCCTTGCTTTCAGCGACAACGGGTTCGTCGTTTGTACTGGTTTCTAAGATTTCCGGATTCTTGATTTCCTCTTCCGGGATTAAACTGTTTTCTTGCTCCATGATTTGTCAGCAGTTAAGTGTTCGCATATCAATAGGATACATTATCATAACCTGCTTTCCCTGAAAAGGAATTTCGAAAACCTTTGAGAAATACAGCTTCTATGCTCTATTGAACTCACGAAAATACTTTATTTTTCTGAGAAAGACAAATTTTTGGATTTACCTTTGTCAGGTTTGTTGTAGATCATGATATTATTTGACTGATGTGTAAATTATTTTGTTCCTTTTCAGAATTCTTTCAGGAGATTTACTGTCTTGAATTTTAAATTTAGTAAGAAAGCTTTTATCTTTGACTTTTTAATATCGAGACAATGGGTTATTATATTTTGTATGGTTTTCTTTGGGTGGGTGGGCTGTTGCCTCTGAGGATCTTGTATTTTTTTTCGGATATTTATTTTTATCTGATTTACTATCTGTTGAAATACAGACGCCGGGTAGTACGGGCGAATTTACAGCATGCTTTCCCGGAAAAAGATCTTTCGGAAATTATAAAGATTGAAAAACGATATTACCGGCATTTGTGTGATTTTTTTGTGGAAATGTACAAGATGTGGCATATGTCGGATGAACAAATACGCAGAAGGTGTAAGTTTACGAATCCTGAAGTGATTCGGCGGTATTTCGATCAGGGTAAAAGTGTTATCGGGGTATTGGGGCATTACGGCAATTGGGAATGGATGTCTTCCTATAGCCTTTGGATGCCCCGGGAATTCGACTTCTTTACCTTATATAAACCTCTGCATAATGCGGTAGCGGATAAAATGATGATCCGGCTGAGGTCGAGGTTCGGGGCGAAACCGGTACCTAAAAACGATATTTTGCGCCGGATTGTCGAAAACAAAAGAAACGGACGCTTATTCCTGGCCGGATTTATCGGTGATCAGACACCGAATAGGGCTAACCTGAATTTTTGGATGGAATTTTTAAATCAGGATACGCCTATATTAGTAGGAACCGAGAAGATTGCCCGGAAATTCGGTTTGCCGGTAATATCCCTGAAGATGCGGAAGGTGAGGAGAGGGTATTATGAGGTGGATTTTGTCGATGTATGTAGTGATCCCGGACAATTGGAACCCGGGGAATTGACCCGGATACATACACGTCTTTTAGAGCGGTATATCCGCGAGGTTCCTGAATTATGGCTTTGGTCGCATAAACGGTGGAAACATACACGGAATACGGATGGAAGTGAAAAATAAAGAAATGGCTCGGGTTGCGGTGATCATATTGAATTGGAACGGGGAAAAATTACTCCGTGAGTTTTTGCCTTCGGTGGTTAAATACACCGATCCCGGTTTGGGCCGGATTGTCGTGGCCGATAATGCTTCCGAAGACGATTCGGTCCGGATACTGGAACAAGAGTTTCCGGAAGTGGAATTGATCCGGTTTTCGCAAAATCATGGATTTGCAGGTGGATACAACCGGGCTGTCGGTTTGGTACCGGAGGAGATCGTTGTATTGCTGAATAGTGATGTGGAGGTCGCTCCCGGATGGCTGGAACCTTTGGTCGCTCTCCTGGACGAAGAACCGGGGATTGCAGCAGTGCAACCTAAAATTTTGGCTTATACGAACCGGAATCATTTCGAGTATGCGGGGGCTTGCGGAGGGTTTATCGATTCCCTGGGTTTTCCGTTTTGCAGGGGACGGATTTTGAACGTGACCGAAGAGGACCGGGGCCAATATGATGAGGTTCGCGAAGTGTTCTGGTGTAGTGGAGCTGCCTTGTGTATCCGCCGGGAAAGCTATCTGCAGGCCGGAGGTCTGGATGAGCGTTTTTTCGCTCACATGGAAGAAATCGATTTGTGCTGGCGGATACGGAATCGCGGTTATGCATTGAAGGTACAGCCGGCTTCAGTCGTTTATCACTTGGGAGGAGGTTCTTTGCCCATGAATCATCCCCGGAAGCTATTCCTGAATTACCGTAATAATCTGCTGATGCTCTATAAAAACCTGAGCCCGCGGGAGTGGAAAAGCAAAAGCCGGAAACGGCGTGTCCTGGATTTTATGGCCTGGGTGATGTTTCTGGTGAAAGGGGAGTGGGCCAATGCACGATCGGTGGGCCGGGCTTACCGGGAATTCGGAAAAATGAAAAAAGGGTATATTTCTGCCACTATTATCCCGAAGCAGGATCCTTGTATTTATCCGGGATCTGTTATTTTTGCTTTTTATTTCAGGCATGTTCGTTCTTTTTCACAACTCTGGAAATAAACCTTTGTCTGGCAGATTTGTCTAAATGTTAAATGCTGGAAAAAATCGAACCCATGGAATTCATAGAAGATGACGAGATCATCCGGTTGTTTCACGAAAGGAAGAGAGAACAGGAAGCTTTCCGGTTGCTGGTAAATAAATATAAAGAGCGTTTGTATTGGCATATACGGAAGATTGTGATCAACCATGACGATACGGACGATTTATTGCAGAATGTGTTTGTGAAGATTTGGCAAGGATTGCAAGAGTTTCGCAACGATTCGAAACTATATACCTGGATGTACCGGATTGCAACCAACGAATCGCTGAATTTTCTGAACGAGAAGAGCCGGAAAGTGTACGGGAATAGCGATGAGATTTCTGTATATCTGGAAAATACTTTAGAAAGCGATACTTACTTTAGCGGGGATAAAATACAAAAAGAACTGCAACGGGCTATTCTGACTTTATCCGAACGCCAACGTTTGATCTTCAATATGAAGTATTTTGACGACATGCCTTACGAGGATATGGCAGATGTGCTGGGAGTGGCTGTCGGGACCCTGAAAGCGACTTATCACAATGCCGTAAAAAAAATAGAAGAAAATCTCAAAATAGTGGATACCTTAAATTGATTAAGCCATGGAAAATTTTGACGATAAATATAAAAAGAAAAATCCGTTCACTGTACCTGAGGGGTATTTTGACGAATTGACCGGCCGAATTACCGGTCGGATAGAAAAACAGAAAGAAGTGAAAAAAAGTTCTTCTCTTCGCGGGTTGAAGCCTTATATGGGCTTAGTGGCTATTTTCTTTCTTGCTTTAATGGTGGTTCAGATTCTATTTCCCGGAGCGAAGAATACTGACTTGCCGGATATCGAGGGGGAAAATGCTATTGTACAGGAAATGGAAGCAGAGGATATTTTCGACAGCCAGTTTAATCCGACAAATGAAGAAATCATCGAATACCTGGCTTCTGAAGTAGATAATTATGAGATGATTCTGGCTGGAATTTATTAAGTAAATAAGAATATGAAGAATATAATTTTGATTGTGTTGCTGTTGTGGAGTGGGGTGGGCGTATGGGCTCAGGACAAATTGACCGACGAGAAACGGAAAGAATTCGATGCGCAGAAAGTCGCTTTCTTTACACAGGAATTGGACCTTTCCCCTGCTGAAGCAGCTGTTTTCTGGCCTTTGTACAATGAGATGCAGAAGAAAAACCGGGAAATAGAAGCCGATATGCGGAAAAGCTTTCATGAAGTGAGAAATGCGAAAGGACTGAAAGAAGCCGATTATAAAGAAGCGATCGGGAAAATGTTGGGCTATGAAGCCCGGCTCCATGAAGTGAAGAAAGAATATTATCAAAAAATGATACAAGTCGTTCCTGCTTCGAAAATATGGAAACTCAGTGATGCTGAGCGAAAATTTCATCGACAGTTGTTCGATAAACTCCGCCGCGAATCCTGCTCTCAGAAATAAACCTAAAAAAATAGAGTAAAAGTTTGCAGGTTTGTCAAAAAGCACTACTTTTGTGATCGCAATTCAGCGCAGAACATCGAGGAGAGATGGGTGAGTGGCTGAAACCAACAGTTTGCTAAACTGTCGTACGGGTTACTGTACCGGGGGTTCGAATCCCCCTCTCTCCGCCAAATTAATGAAAGTTGTAAAAAGATCGGATTTTTTTCCGGTCTTTTTATTTTATCGGGTTCGAGCCGATAGTGTGGATGAGGGATCAATCGGAAAACTTGGAGATAGTGTTTCAAAAAGTGTGTAAATCCCAGTTTTATTATTTTTGTATTGGGAACTTCAAAAATGAATTATTATGGAATTTACACATGAACAAATTTCGGAAATAATCTCCGAAATCACAAATGGTGAACAAGGTTTACAGGGCTTGGGCAAACAAGGTTTTGAAAGTTTAATGCTCTCAGAGCGCAGTCTTCATAACTGCTCCCATCAGGACGTGAGCAACGGCTATCGTGATCGGCGGGTGTGTCACGAAGCTCAAACACTTTCCCACCATAGCACACTCGACGATCACAATAACCGAAGACAAATAAATAACGAAATAAACCTAGAATTATTCTGTCGTTACTTATTCGTCTTCGGTGATCGGAATTGGCGACCTGGTCGCTTCTGTCGGTCGTCTGGCTTTTTCTATCACTGACCGGCGGAACTCCTCACTACGTTCGTCAGACACCACCGGTCGGGCGTTCAGAAAAAGTAAGACGACACTCGCCAGAGCTCCAATGGTCGCCAATCCCGATCACCTCCGACTAACGTTATCACTGAATTGCAGATTAGTCTTGATTTAAGAAAGCTTATTCTCACTGGAAATAATCCGGACGGTCCGTCTTCCTGCTACTGCAAATTTCTGGTTGTATTTTCTTTGCCGGTTAGCTCTGCCGTGAGATGCAGGGTTTTATGCCGGAAGACCATTGGAGTAGTGAGTAATTACACTGACGACGGTATTGACAGGAGCTTATTCATTTACTGCGATTCGGATCGGTTTTTACAAAGGGAATCAAAACTTATTGAAAAAATGGCTTAAAAATAAATAACAGATAATTTAAAAATAGTTTGCTAAATTTTGTGGAAATGCTATTTTTGTATCAGTCATATTTTCAATTATAAAAAATAAGTCATATGAGTAAGAAAGAGAAAAGTATTGAACTGTTGAATAAAGCAGTAAACGATGAGTTATTGGCTGTACACCAATATATGTATTTTCATTTCCGGTGTGATGATATGGGATTCGATCTGGTTTCCAATTTATTCAAACGGATCGCTATCCAGGAGATGATGCACGTTGAACAATTGGCCGAACGTATTTTATTCCTCAAGGGAGAAGTAGAAATGAAAGTGGCCGGAGAAGTGAGAAAGCTGACCGAGGTAAAAGATATGTTGGAACAGGCGGTGAAGATGGAAATGAATAGTGTAGACGATTACAACAAATGGGCCAACGAATGTGCCGCCAATGCAGATTCTGTATCTAAAAAATTATTCGAGACACTGACTGCCGAAGAAGAAGTTCATCAGGATCAGTTTGAAACCGAGCTGGATAATCTGGAGAAATTCGGAGATCATTATTTGGCCTTACAATCTATAGAACGTAGTAAGAGCGTAGCTACCGGTACTCCGGCAGAATAACGTCCCCAGACGTTTGATAACGAACGATAAATAACAAATCGGGATTGTAAGTATTTGTTATTTATCGTTTTTTTATTCACTATAATCTATTTTACTTATGTTAAATCAATTATTTTGGATTGTACCGATTTGTTCGGTAATCGCCTTGTTATTTGCCTGGTTTTTCTTCAAAGGGATGATGAAGGAATCGGAAGGCAATGAGACCATGAAACGGATTGCCGGCCATGTCCGCAAAGGGGCGATGGCTTATCTGAGACAGCAGTATAAGATTGTTGGGCTCGTATTCCTGGTCTTGTGTCTGTTTTTTGCCTGGATGGCTTATGGTCCGGGATTGCAGAACGGTTGGGTATGGTTTGCCTTTTTGACCGGTGGTTTTTTTTCCGGATTGGCTGGTTTTATCGGAATGAAAACAGCCACTTATGCTTCGGCCCGAACGGCGAATGCGGCCAGCCGGAGCATGAACGACGGTTTGAAAGTGGCTTTCCGTTCGGGAGCTGTAATGGGTTTGGTGGTAGTCGGACTGGCTTTGCTGGATATTTCTTTGTGGTGGCTGGTACTGGATTGCTTTGTCGAAGAAGCCAGTGCTACCCACAAAGCAGTGATGATTACGACTACCATGCTGACTTTCGGTATGGGGGCTTCTACCCAAGCCTTATTTGCCCGTGTCGGGGGCGGTATTTTTACTAAAGCGGCTGATGTCGGAGCCGATCTGGTCGGGAAAGTAGAAGCCGGAATCCCCGAAGACGATCCCCGTAATCCTGCAACTATTGCAGACAACGTCGGAGATAATGTGGGAGATGTCGCCGGTATGGGAGCCGATTTGTATGAGTCCTATTGTGGTTCGGTGTTGGCTACTGCTGCGCTGGGGGCTGCTGCTTTTATCACTGTGCCGGAATTACAATTCAATGCAATCCTGGCTCCGATGTTGATTGCCGCTTTCGGCGTGATCCTTTCGTTGTTGGGTATATTTATGGTAAAAACCAAGGAAGGGGCATCTCAGTTGCAATTGCTGAGGGCATTGGACCGGGGAATCAATACCAGTTCCGTGCTGATTGTGGCTGCCAGTTTTCTGGTGATTCATCTGCTGGGCCTGAGTTATTGGATTTGCGGCTCGGTGATTACAGGCTTGCTGACCGGTATCGTAATCGGAAAGGCGACGGAATATTACACTTCACATGCTTACAAACCGACTCAGGATATAGCTAAAAGTTCGGAGACGGGTCCTGCTACCGTGATTATCAAAGGGATCGGAACCGGAATGATTTCGACGGCAATACCCGTAATTACGATTGTGGTCGGTATCATATTGGCTTATTTATTTGCTGCACAATTCGATATGACCGATATGTCGATGGGATTGTATGGGGTAGGAATTGCTGCTGTGGGGATGCTTTCGACTTTGGGCATCACTTTAGCGACGGATGCTTACGGTCCTATAGCCGATAATGCCGGTGGAAATGCTGAAATGAGCGAACTGGGAGCCGAAGTCCGGCAGCGGACAGATGCATTGGATGCCTTGGGAAATACGACCGCAGCGACCGGAAAAGGGTTTGCTATCGGTTCGGCTGCATTGACGGGTTTGGCTTTACTGGCTTCGTATATTGAAGAAATCAAAATCGGTTTGATCCGTTTAGGGCATACGACACTCGAGGTCGGAGGGAAAGTGGTCGATACAGCTTCGGCAGGTTTGAAAGATATGATGACTTATTACGATGTGAATCTGATGAACCCGAAAGTGTTGGCCGGCGTATTTATCGGTTCGATGATGGCCTTTTTATTTTGTGGGCTGACGATGAATGCGGTAGGGCGTGCGGCACAGAAAATGGTCAACGAAGTAAGACGGCAATTCCGCGAAATTAAAGGGATTATGGAAGGAAAAGCCGAGCCCGATTATGCCCGTTGTGTAGAGATCTCTACCCGTGGAGCACAGCGTGAAATGATCTTTCCGTCTTTGCTGGCTATTATTATTCCGATTATTGTCGGATTGATTTTTGGTGTAGCCGGTGTAATGGGACTTTTAGCCGGAGGATTGGGTTCCGGATTCGTTTTGGCGGTTTTCATGGCTAATTCCGGGGGAGCTTGGGACAATGCCAAGAAATATGTCGAAGAAGGTCATCTGGGAGGTAAAGGTTCCGAATGTCATAAGGCAACGGTAATCGGGGATACGGTCGGAGATCCGTTCAAAGATACTTCCGGGCCGAGCCTGAATATATTGATAAAACTTATGAGCATGGTAGCTATCGTGATGGCTGGTGTGACTTGTATGTTCAGCTTGCTGTAAAGGTTGAATACGGAGTAAGCCGGACATGCGGCCCGATGTGATCCGGCATTCTGCTGAAGGATGGATCGGCGAACCTGAAATTCCTGATTTCTATTTATTTATCAGGACCGAAGGTTTGCCGATCGAAGTTTGGGACGTACTCATCCGGCAGGTTTGAAAAGCTGCAGGTCTCTTTTTGAAACCTTTTGTACCACTCTTCTTTTTCTTGTTTTTTGCCTTGAAAAGAGGTGTTTTAATAGTTAAAAACGAAGGTTATTCGCCGGAAAATGATTATATTTGCATGTTTTGTGAAAAAATCAATTAAACTATAATATGAGCGAAGAGATTGAGAAAAACGAAAGAGAGTATTCCGCCGATAGTATTCAGGTACTGGAAGGTTTGGAGGCAGTGAGGATGCGTCCCTCCATGTATATCGGAGACGTTAATGTCAAAGGGTTGCACCATTTGGTTTACGAGGTCGTAGACAACTCTATAGACGAGGCTTTGGCTGGATTTTGTGATCATATTCAGGTAACTATAAACGAAGATAACTCGATCTCTGTGAGAGATAACGGTCGGGGTATTCCGACAGCACGCCATTCCAAAGAGAATAAATCGGCTCTGGAAGTGGTTATGACCGTATTGCATGCCGGAGGTAAATTCGATAAAGATTCTTATAAAGTGTCCGGTGGTTTGCACGGGGTAGGTGTTTCCTGCGTCAATGCGCTTTCTACTACTTTAATTGCAGAGATTCACCGGGAAGGAAAAATCTGGAGACAGGAATATCACAAAGGGATTCCTGCCGGAGATGTACAGGTGGTAGGAGATACCGATCGCACCGGGACTACGATTACTTTCTTGCCGGATGATACGATTTTTTATGTTACCGAGTATAAATACGATATCTTATCGGCCCGGTTGCGGGAGTTGGCTTATTTGAACAAAGGGATTCGTTTGTCGTTGACCGATAAACGGGAGATCGATCCGGAGACCAATGCTCCCCGGCATGAAGTGTTCTTTTCTCAACACGGTTTGAGTGAATTTGTCGAATACCTCGATAATACCCGGGAAAAACTGATCGAAGATACGATCGATATAGCGACAGAAAAGAATGGAATCCCTGTGGAGGTCGCTTTGCATTATAATACGGGTTTTTCAGAGAATGTATTTTCTTATGTCAATAATATCAATACGATAGAAGGAGGTACTCACCTGACCGGTTTCAAACGGGGCTTGACGACGACCCTGAAAGCTTATGCCGAGAGTCACGGAATGCTTTCAAAACTGAAATTCGATATCAATAGCGATGATTTCCGCGAAGGATTGACGGCTGTGATTTCGGTGAAAGTGGCAGAACCGCAGTTTGAAGGTCAGACTAAAACGAAATTGGGGAATACAGAAGTCGGTACGGCTGTTTCACAAGCTGTATCTACTGTTCTGGAAAACTATCTCGAAGAAAACCCGAGAGAAGCTAAGGCAATTGTGGATAAGGTCATTCTGGCAGCCACTGCGCGTCATGCAGCCCGTAAAGCCCGTGATCTTGTGCAGCGTAAAACTGTATTGAGTGGCTCCGGTTTGCCCGGTAAACTGGCCGACTGTTCGGATAATGATCCGGCAAAATGTGAAATCTTCCTGGTCGAGGGAGATTCAGCAGGGGGTACGGCAAAACAGGGACGTGACCGTCGTTACCAGGCTATTTTACCCTTGCGGGGAAAAATCCTGAATGTAGAGAAGGCTATGATGCACCGGGTATATGAAAGCGATGAAATAAAAATAATTTTCCAGGCTCTGGGGATTACGATCGGTACTCAGGAAGACTCCAAAGCCGTTAACCTGGAAAAATTGCGTTACCATAAGATTGTGATCATGGCCGATGCCGATGTCGATGGTGCACATATCGCTACTTTGATTATGACTTTGTTCTTCCGTTTTATGCGTCCGGTGATCGAGAACGGATATCTGTATATCGCAACGCCTCCTTTATATTCTGTGAAGAAAGGAAATAAAGAACAACGGTATTGCTGGACAGATAAAGAACTGGAACAGTTGGTAAATGAAATGAGTAACGGTAAAGGGGATGCCGGGTTGCATATCCAGCGTTACAAAGGTTTGGGTGAGATGAGTAAAGAGCAGTTGTGGGAAACGACCATGTCACCGGAGAACCGGATATTGCGTCAGGTATCTATCGAAAATGCTGCCGATGCCGACCGGATCTTCTCGATGTTGATGGGAGACGATGTGCCGCCCAGACGGCAATTTATCGAACAAAATGCAACCTATGCAACTATCGATGCTTAAAGCAGAAAGAAGTCAGAACGAATTGTTATTACTTCGATAGAGATGAGCGGACCTTCGGTACTGATGGAAAATGCAGTCAGCACCGAAGGTCCGCTAAGTTTAGTGTAAGATAAAATAGTTCCCAATAAATTAAAATGAGAGTAGCTGTATTTTGTGCTTCTGCCAATGAGGTGGAGCCATGTTATTTTAGAGAAGCCGGCCGATTAGGAAAAAGGATCGGAGAATTAGGGTGGCAATTGATTTATGGAGGCACGAACATCGGGTTGATGCGGGAAGTTGCCGATGCTACGATTCGGCAAGGAGGCGAAGTAACCGGGATTATACCGGAGTGTATCCGTGACCGTGGTGTCGCTGCCGGCGGATTGAAACAATTGATCGTCGCTCCCGATATGAAGGAACGTAAATACCTGCTGCGGGAACATGCGGATGCTTTTATCGCTCTGCCCGGTGGTTGGGGGACTTTAGAAGAAATAACCGAAGTCATTACCCTGAAACAATTGGGTCAGCACAATAAACCGATCGTTTTTTTAAATACCGCCGGATATTATAAGCTGTTTTTCGAATTTATCGAGCACAGCCGTAAAGCAAAATTTATTTCCTCTGCTTACGATCACCTTTATTATATAGCCGATGCTGTAGAGCCGGCCTTAGATTATATTCAAAAATACCAGCCTATCCCACAGGTAAAAAAATATTAGATGTTTAATAATTTGGAAAGAACTGATATTTTATATAATTTTAGTGCATTATAGTTGCGTGGGAATAAAAAGTTTTCAAAATAAACCATTGTAGGGATTACAACGGTATTTTAATTCGTTTAGTTTAGTTTAGTTTAGCTAAAAGGGGGATATACCCCCTTTTTTATCGGGCTTCTGTTTCGTCCAGTAATCCCCGTCCGGCTTTTACAATTTCATTCGTGTCTTTGAGTAAAGCCACTGCTTTGTCCAATACTCCGTTGATAAATGCTCCGCTCTTCGGCGAGCTATAGGTTTTAGAGATTTCGATATATTCATCCAAAGTCACTTTCACCGGAATGGAAGGAAAATGTTTTAATTCGGAAATCGCACATGACATGATCAGTTTGTCCATTTCCGAGATACGGTCCAACTCCCAATTATAGGTAAACTTATCGATGATCTCCATATTGGCGTTATATTCATAAAATGCTTTACGCATCAATGTCCTTGCATATTCGAAATCTTCGTCTTTTTTATAAATCGGGTATAAAATATCGTCTTCTTCTCTCATTTTTTCCTGAAGATGCCAGAGTGTTTTATATACAATGCTGAGTACCAGTTCAAAATCATCGTTCCAGAAGATACTCTTTTCTTCCATCGTTTGATAAAACATCTCGTCCTGTATGATCAATTCTGAAAATAAATCGAGTACGATCTGTTTGTGCTGCTCGAAAGAGGGCGATTTCTGGTGCATGTATTTCTGATATTTGGACCACTCGATCAGTTTATTGTAGAAATACAATACCGTTTCCTGATTATCGTTCCAACTAATCAGGTTGTTTGTAATATAGTACTGGAATTTTTTGTTATTTTCCAAGATATTGAAAACCGGATTATCGATGAAGCGGGTATTCGGATTCAGATCGACATTAGAAGCGAACCGGCGGTTACGTGCTGTATCTATTTTTTGAAAAGCTTTTCGGCGGACTTCAGTGATTAGTAACAAAGTTTCGTAGTACAAATCTGTACTTTTAGACATACTTTTCAGTAGATCGCGTTCAATCTCGGCGAGAGTAGCACTTTCTTTTTTGCTGTAAGCGTAGAGCAGTTGCAATACTTTTATTCGGATCAATCTTCTGCTTGTCATTTTTATGAAGAACTATAAATATTATGTCGATTTTGACGGCGCAAAAGTATGAAATAAAATGAAGAATGAAAAATCGGGAATGAAAAATTATTAGTATCGGGAGAAAACTTTATATTTGTACTATGATATCATTCTATTTATGTTAAAACAACGTCTCTTCTATTTATGTTTATTTATTCTTATGAGCTATTTTGTTACGGCTCAAGAGTTAAGATGTAATATTTCCGTTTCTTCGCAAAAAATACAAGGGACGAACCGGGAGCTTTTTACCAATATGCAGCGGGATATGTACGAATTCCTGAATAATAAACGTTGGTCGGAAAATATTTTTCAATACGATGAACGAATCGAATGCAGTATACAGATCACCCTGGATGAACAGATAGGGAGCGACCAGTTCCGGGGATCGATGCAAGTACGGGTGAGCCGGCCGGTGTACAACTCTTCCTATAGTACGGTGTTATTGAATTTCAGGGATAACGACATCGATTACATATACCGGGAATTCGAGCCACTGGAGTATAGTGAGACCGGACAAAATTCCAATCTGGTGAACCTGCTGGCTTTTTATGCCAATATCATTTTGGGGATTGACTATGATAGTTTTTCGCTGATGGGAGGAAACGACTTTTTTAACCGGGCAGAGACCATTGTCGCCCGCTGTCAGAATGCCAAGGAATCCGGCTGGAAGTCTTTTGAAAACCGTCGCAATCGCTATTGGTTGATCAATAATTTGCAGGACCGCAGTTATGCTTCTGTCCGGGAATGTATTTATAAGTATCATCGGTTGGGGCTGGATGTGATGTCGGATAACCTGACCGACGGACGTTTGGCTATTCTGGAAGCTCTGGGTTTGTTACAGAAGGCCCATCGGATAAAACCCAATTCCTACTTGATGCAGGTGTTTTTCGATGCCAAAGCCGATGAAATCGTGCATATTTTCAAGCCTGCTTTTACCGATGAGAGGAAAAGAATTTTTAATATTGTCTCAGAAGTAAATCCTGCAAATAGTTCGAAGTATAATGCTTTGATTCAGGAAAAAACGAATTGATAGTAAATAAAAAACGATGATTGAAAATATCAGTATAAATAATTATGCCCTGATCGATCACACGCATATCGAATTGGAAAAAGGATTTTCGGTGATCACCGGTGAGACTGGTGCCGGAAAGTCTATTCTATTGGGAGCAATCGGTCTGACCTTGGGGCAGAGGGCCGATTCGTCGGCTATCATGGATAAAACCAAAAAGTGTATTGTAGAGATAGAATACAATATCGCCGGATATGCTTTAAAAGAATGGTTCGACGAGAACGACCTCGACTATTCAGAACAGGTTATGGTCAGGAGGGAGTTGACTGCAGAAGGAAAATCACGTTGTTTTATCAACGATACCCCGGTAAATAATAAGTTGTTGAAAGATTTCGGTACTTATATGATAGATATCCATTCCCAACATCAGTCTTTGTTGTTGGGACATCCTGAATATCAGACCGATATATTGGATGCATTTTGTGGTAATCGTGAACTGTCGGAACTTTACCAGGCAGACTTCAGGGAGCGTCAACAATTGAAATCTGCTTTGAAGCAGTTGAAAGACAGGGCTGCCGATGCCGAAAAGGAAAGTGATTATCTGCAATTTCAGTTTAATCAGTTGGAGAGTGCACGCTTACAGCTAGGGGAGAAGGAAGCACTTGAAGAAGAGTTGGAATTATTGACTCATGCAGAAAATATCAAATCGGCCTTAAGTGGGTTATCCTGGAATCTGCGGGATACCGAGCAGTCTGTCATTCAAGTATTGAAAGGAAGCCGCAATGCCATCTCCGCACTAGAGAATGCTTTTAAGGAAGCCGGCGAATACCGGGAGCGGCTGGATTCTGTGATTATCGAGTTGAACGATCTGGCCGACGAGGCCGAACGCAGAGCAGAAAGTGTGGAATATAATGCCGGGCGTATCGAGAAAATCAACAAGCGTTTGAATACCATTTACGATTTGTTGTTCAAATATAAAGCCGAGTCGGTAGAAGAGCTCGTAACATTGAGGGAACAAATTCGGGAAAAATTGAAAAAGGTAGAAGGAGGGTCGGAAGAAATAGAGCGACAGGAAAAGAAACTACAGGAGACTGAAAAACGAATGTTGCAGCTGGCCGGTAAAATCCACGAAATGCGGGTGAGTATGGAGGGGAAGTTGTGTGCGACTATGAAAAAACTACTGGTCGGACTGGGAATCAAACATGCCGAGTTTCAGGTCGGGATCACGGCGGTAGATGAGTTTACCCGGACAGGCCGGGATGAAGTAAAGTTTTTGTTCTCGGCCAATAAGAACCAACAGCCGGGAGAAATTGCCCGGGTCGCTTCCGGAGGAGAAATTTCCAGGGTAATGCTGGCATTGAAATATGTGCTTTCCGGAGCAAAACAATTACCGGTGATTATTCTGGATGAAATAGATACCGGATTGTCCGGGGAAGTAGCCCACCGGATGTCGTTGATTATGCGCGAGATGGCCGGGCGGATGCAGGTGATCAGTATTTCCCATCTGCCTCAGATCGCGGCTGCCGGCAATTGTCATTTTAAAGTATATAAAGAAGATCGCGGTGAAACGACGATCTCTGGAATCAGGAAATTGACACCAGAGGAACGGGTACAGGAGATTGCCGGCATGATCAGCGGGCAGGAAATTACACCGGCAGCCATAGAAACAGCTAAAATTCTGCTCTCGGCAAAAGCAGGCAATTGAGCTTCGGAAATTTTTTGTATTTTTGCAGGTCGGTTCTGAACGTATTTTATATGTTCGGAGTTTACTATTTATGAAGAATATCGTAAATAGGAAGATTATTCATTAAAATAAAAAGAATGGCTTACAATTTATTAAAAGGAAAGAAGGGAATTATTTTCGGTGCCCTGAATGAGATGTCTATTGCCTGGCAAGTGGCGGAGAAATGTATAGAAGAAGGGGCTGAAATCGTATTGACGAATACTCCGCTATCGATTCGGATGGGAGATATACAGGATTTTGCGGCGAAACATCAGATCCCGCTCATTCCGGCGGATGCTACGAGCGTGGAGGATTTGACCCATCTTTTTCAGGAATCGATGACACATTTCGGTGGGAAGGTGGATTTTATCTTACATTCGATCGGTATGTCTTTGAATGTCAGAAAAAAACGTCCTTATGACGATCTGGATTACGATTTTTTGCAAAAGACGTTGGATATATCCGCAATTTCTTTCCATAAAGTGCTGCAAACGGCCAAAAAACTGGACGCCATCAATGAGTGGGGATCGGTGGTCGCTTTGTCTTATGTGGCAGCTCAGCGTACGATGTTCGAATACAACGACATGGCCGATGCAAAAGCTATGCTGGAATCGATAGCCCGTAGCTTCGGATATATTTATGGACGGGAAAAACGCATCCGGGTGAATACGATTTCCCAGTCACCGACAATGACTACAGCGGGGAGCGGAATCAAAGGTTTCGATTCGCTGGTAGACTTTGCCGACCGGATGTCGCCCCTTGGAAATGCTACTGCAGAAGAATGTGCCAATTATTGCGTTTGCCTGTTTTCCGACCTTACCCGGAAGATTACGATGCAGAATCTTTACCACGATGGAGGATTTTCGAGTATGGGTATGAGTTATAGGGCTATGCACCAGTATAATAAGAGTTTTGATAACGAAGATAAAAAATAGGGGAACTTTTTGCAGTTTGTCTTAAAAAAGGGTAATTTTCCGTCTTCAATTTAAAAATCCGGAATATGTATTTATTCTTTGACACAGAGACGACAGGATTACCTAAACGGTGGAATGCACCTGTAACAGACTTGGAAAATTGGCCCAGATTAGTACAATTGGCCTGGATCATGTACGATGACCGGGGAAACATGCTCGAGAGCCGGGATGTCATAGTAAAGCCCGAAGGATTTACTATTCCTCCGGAAGCTTCGCGGGTGCATGGGATCACGACTTTGGTGGCACGTGAAAAGGGGGAACCTTTACAAGAAGTGATGGAGCAATTTGCCCGAAAGATCGATGAAGCGACAGCTTTGGTTGGGCATAATATCAGCTTCGACGAATGTATTGTCGGGGCTGAATTCGAGCGTTTGCGAATGATGACGACCCTGTTCCTGAAGCCGAAATATTGTACGATGAAACTTTCTACAGATTATTGTAAGCTTCCCGGGAAAAAAGGATTCAAATCTCCCCGGTTGGCGGAATTACACCAAGTATTGTTCGGCAGTGGTTTTGACAATGCGCATAATGCATTGGCAGATGTGGAGGCTACAGCCCGTTGCTTTTGGGAACTGAAAAATAGAAAAGTCATCAAGTAGACAGAACCGGAAAAATGAAGCGGTCAGTAAAAGGGAGATAGAGGTTGAATTATTGATTATGGCAAAAAAATCGGATTTTAATACGAGTAGAAGCGTAAAAGATTTGCAGGCGGAATATGGGAAAATGCCCCCACAGGCCGTCGATTTGGAAGAAGCAGTATTGGGAGCCCTGATGTTGGAACGGGATGCTTTTTCTATCGTCGGGGATTTATTGGAACCGGATGCTTTTTATAAGGATGCGCATCAAAAGATATTCCGGGCCATTCATAAGTTGTTCCTGAACGATGACCCGGTGGATTTGCTCACGGTGAGCGAGGCATTGAAGCAAAGTGGGGAACTGGAACAGGTCGGGGGGTATTATTATTTGTCCCAGCTGACGACCCGGGTAGCTTCGGCCGCCCACATCGAATTCCATGCAAAGATCATTGTTCAGAAATATTTGCAGCGTAAACTGATCGGGGTCTGTACAGAATTGCAGGAGATGGCCTATGATGAAGCGACCGATGTTTCTGATTTGATGGATAAGGCTCAGAAAGCTGTATTCGATATTGCCGACGGTAATATTAAAAAAGATACGGCCGAGATAGCTCCGATCATCGACGAAGCGATAAAAGGTATTCAGGCTGCTGCCGAAAAGCCGGACGGGATCAGTGGACTTCCTTCGGGCTTTAATGCTTTGGATGCGGTGACTTCCGGTTGGCAGCCTTCGGATTTAGTGATCATTGCCGCCCGTCCTGCTATGGGTAAGACGGCTTTTGTACTTTCTATGGCCCGGAATATGGCGGTGAAACACCACCAGGCTGTCGCTATTTTCTCTTTGGAAATGTCGGCCGTGCAGTTGGTGAATCGTTTGATCGCCAGTGAGACCGAATTGAGTGCCGAGAAATTGAAAACAGGGCGTCTCACCGACGAAGAATGGCAGCAATTGCACAGCCGGATCAAGGCTTTGGTGGAGGCTCCCATCCTAGTGGACGATACCCCGGCTTTGTCTATCTTCGAATTGCGGGCCAAGTGCCGGCGATTGAAACAGAAATATGGAATAAAAGTATTGATTATCGACTATCTGCAGTTGATGACCGCCGGTGCCGATATGCGGGGAAACCGGGAACAGGAAGTGAGTTTGATTTCAAGGCAGCTGAAAATTATTGCCAAGGAATTGAGTATTCCTGTTATGGCTTTGTCCCAGTTGAACCGTGGGGTAGAATCCCGGCCGGATAAAAAACCGATGTTGTCCGATCTGCGTGAATCCGGATCTATCGAGCAGGATGCGGATATGGTTATGTTTATCCATCGTCCTGAAAAATATGGGATAACCGTCGATAATGAAGGAAACTCTCTGTTGGGGATTGCGACGATTATTATTGCCAAGCACCGTAGTGGTGCTGTCGGCGAGGTGAATTTGCGTTTCCGGGCCGAATTGACACAATTCTGTGACCTCGATACGACTTCGCCTTTTGCTTCAAGTACTTCGACCGGAGAGATCGTTACCCAAACGTTCAGTTCGAAGATGAACGATGAACCTGTGCCTGCATTGGATCAGGGCTTCGAAGGTATGAGGGATAGTTTCGATAATAATGCTCCTTTTTAAATCGGATCATGAAGAGGCTGCTGCTTATCGGTTGTTTTTGCCTGATGGGATGGATCAGTCTGGCGAATCATATTCTGATTCCGATGGATAATACACAGAGCAATCATTTGAAAGCTTATGGAGTTGTTTATCATACGCTGAAAAAAGGATTGGAAGTGCAGTGGTTGCTCAATTACCGGGGAGGAAGTTTTATACTGCCTTTTGATGCGGACGGACGAACGGAATGTCTGTTGAAAGGAGTGGGCTTCGAAGTGATTCCTCCGGCAAGGCTGAATGCGATCCTGGCTGAGATAGCTTCACCGGAGGTAAATGCAGATGCGGTTAAACTGGAGAAAGCGCCGAAGATTGCCGTTTACTCCCCGAAGGAAAAGAAACCCTGGGATGATGCGGTGACTTTGGCTTTAACCTATGCAGAAATTCCTTATGATGTCGTTTATGATTCGGAAATACTGGACGGATGTCTGAAAGAGTACGATTGGTTGCACCTGCATCATGAAGATTTTACAGGGCAGATGGGAAAATTCTACCGGAATTATCGGCATATGGATTGGTATAAAGCCGAAGAAACAACTAATAAACAAACGGCCCGTAAATATGGTTTTTCAAAAATTTCCGAATTGAAGAAAGCGGTTGTCCGGACGATCCGCGATTATGTGTCTGCCGGAGGGTTTATGTTTGCGATGTGTTCGGCTACCGATACTTTCGATATTGCTTTGGCTGCGATGGAGGTAGATATTTGTGATGTCATGTTCGACGGTGATCCGGTAGAGCCCGGCGCACAGGAAAAGCTCGATTATTCGAAGACATTTGCCTTCAAAGATTTTAAATTGCAGTTGAATCCGAATATTTATGAATACTCGGATATCGATGTCACAGACACCCGAAAAGTAACCGAACGGGATGATTATTTCCTGTTGTTTGAATTTTCTGCCAAGTGGGATCCTGTGCCGACGATGTTGTGCCAAAATCATATGAACATGATTAAAGGGTTTATGGGACAGACTACCGCATATAACCGGAAACTGATCAAATCGAATGTCCTGATTATGGGAGAAAATAAGGCTGCCGGAGAAGTCAGGTATATCCATGGGGAATACGGGAAAGGTACCTGGTCATTTTTGGGCGGACATGATCCCGAAGATTATCAACACTTTGTAGGTGATCCTGTAACCGAATTGGATTTGCATCGACAGTCTGCCGGATATCGGTTGATTTTGAATAATATATTGTTTCCCGCTGCCCGTAAAAAACAACATAAGACGTAAGAGCGGATAACCGTTTAAGAAATAACGAGATGATGAAAGCAAAATTGATTTTTTTACTGAAGTATTACTTGTTTTGGGTCGTTATATCCATTGTGGCAAAAATCATGTTTTTATTCTATCAATGGTCCGATACGACTCATTTGTCCGCTGCTGACTTTTGGCATATTTTAGCCGGAGGAATCCGTTTGGATTTATCTTTGAGCGGTTATATCCTGATGCTTTCTTCAGTAATCCTGATTTGTTCGGTCTTCGTCGGGGAAAAGATTATCCGGGCCGTATTTGCCGGTTTGACGCTGTCGTTACTTCTCTTTTTTTGGGGAGTTGTTGTGGTCGATCTGGAATTATTTAAGAACTGGGGATTCCACATCGATACGACTCCGCTGATGTATCTGAAAACCCCGAAAGAAGCGATGGCTTCTACGCCTTTGTGGCTGAACTTATGTCTTACCTTGCTTATGCTGGGATGTGTCGTTTTATCCTTTTGGGTATTCCGTCGTTATGTTTTGAAAGGGTTGCGATATAAAAGGGGAAATTATTGGGGGATTCCCATATTTCTGCTGATCGGTGGTGCTATGATTTTACCGGTAAGAGGGGGAGTGAACCTGGCTCCGTTGAATAGTAGTGCTGTGTTTTATCATGCTGAGAATATGTATGCCAATCAGGCTGCTGTAAATGCGGTTTGGAATTTTATTTACGAGCTGATGCACATGAAAAATCTGGATAAAAAATATAATTATTTGCCGGAACAGGAGGTGGCACAAGTGGTAGATAGCCTGATGCATACAGGAACCGATTATCCTCGTTTGCTGAAAACAGAACGTCCGAATATCGTATTTTTACTTTTAGAGAGTTTTACGGCGAATGCAGTCGAAGTTTTAGGGGGGATTCCCGGAGTGACGCCGAATTTGAATCAGCTGGCCAAAGAGGGAGTACTGTTTACGAATATTTATGCTACGGGGTCGCGTTCCGACCGCGGAATGGTCGCTGCAATCAGTGCCGTTCCTTCACATCCTGCCGTTGCTATGATCAAGTATCCCAATAAAATCATGGAACGTCCGAGGTTTCCGAAAGATCTCGAAGAAGCCGGGTATTCGACCCGTTATTATTATGCCGGGGATATCGATTTCGGTAGTTTCCGTTCTTTAGTCACCATGAGCTTTCAGGGGATGGTGACCGAAGATGACTTTTCCGGTGAAGCTATGGCCAATCGTTTCAAATGGGGTGTACACGATCAATATATGTTCGAACGACTTTATGAGGATATTGCCAAGGCCCGGCAACCTTTCATGTACATGGCTTTTAATATGAGCAGCCACGAACCTTTCAATGTCCCCGGCGAAGTTGCGATACCCGGCGACGACACAGAGCATAAATTCCTCAATGCCATTCATTATAGCGATGCTTGCATCGGAGAATTTATCCGGAAATGTAAAGCTTCGGGGTTATGGGACAATACGCTTTTCATCCTGATGGCAGACCATGGGACACGTCATATCCGGCATGTGGATCCTTCTACTCCGGCAGCTTATCACATCCCCCTGATATTGTCAGGAGGGGCATTGAATGTGCAGGATACCGTGGTGACGACCATCGGGTCACAAACGGATATGGTGGCTACGGTTTTGGCCCAATTGGGTATGGATCATTCCGGATACAAGTTCAGCCGTAATTTATTGGCCGATCAGGTGATTCCTTTTGCTTTCTTTTCTTATCCCAATGGAGCCGGTGTAGTGACCGAAAAAGGGTCTACTTATTTCAGTTTACAGAGCCAGACTTTTGTCGAGAAAGACAGTGTAAAAGAAGATGGCCGCTTGCTGAAAGCCTATCTGCAAGCGATCAATGAGGATTTTAACCGCCAGTAGATCATTTGCTTCCCGGAATCCCTTTGTATTTGATCGCCAGTAAGGTGAGGTCGTCCGATTGATTGCCCTGACCGATGTGGCTATGGATATCTTCGAGAAGTGCCTGAATGATAAAAGCAGGTGTTTTCACTGTTTGTGCTTCCACACATCTGATCATTTTATCCTGACCGTAGAACTGTCCCGACTGATTTTCCGTATCGGTGATGCCATCGGTATAAAATAACAAGGTTGTATTTTTATTGAAAGTATAGATATGTTCTGAAAATTCATGTTCCTCGAGTACACCGATCGGAACATCGGGGTATTTATTCAGAAAACTGGTCTGTCCATTGTGATGTATGATCAATGGATAAGGATGACCGGCATTGGTAAATGTCATGATTCCGGTATTGATATCTATAATCCCGATAAAGATCGTGGTGTATATATCGTCGTCGGCATCGTCACACATATGTTTGTTGATCAGATTGCAGATTTGTGCTGTAGAAGTATTATTGCTGGCGATATAGCGGAATAGTTTACTGATGGAGGCCATGTATAAGGCGGCCGGAGTGCCTTTGCCCGCTACATCTCCGATGGCAAAGTAAAGTTGGTTGCCCAGCTGAAAATATTCGTAAAAGTCTCCGCCTACTTCACGGCATTGCCGTAAGTCTGCTGCCAATTCGATATTAGGAGGAAGAAGGATAGGGCGGGGAAGAAAACGTTGTTGAATACGGCGGGCCAGACGCATCTCAGAATTGTACTGTTCTTTCTCGGCCGTAGTGATTTTCAGCCGTTCTATATAGTTCACCAGGTTTTGTTGCAGATAATGAAAAGAATCGTATAAGTCATAAATTTCTTTACAAGATTTCGGGGTAGGAAGTACGATATCGAACTGTCCTTCCGCAACACGACGGGTGGAATAAGCCAACTCGAGTAAAGGAGAGGATAAACGCTTGACAATGTTAACGATACCGATAAACAGGCAGAGTAATCCCAACCCCATAGAAAGGAATAACATGAAATAAAGTTTACCGGATGAATATAAGATCTCGTTATAGGGACAGATGATACCTATTTGCCAATCCATAGGAGAAAAAGGGGTGTAATAGAGGTAGTGTTTTTGTTTGTCCAATTCCACGGTGGTCGCACAGGTTTCCCCTCTCGATATACTCCGGTGGATAAAGCTGGCTTTGGGACCTGTGAGGTGGCTGATCAGATTTTGTTTCCCACTCGGCGATGGAGCCGGATGAGCAATGTAATTTCCTTCCCGATCGACGACAAATAAATTTCCGGATCTGAACAACTTATAGCTGCCGATCAGAGCATTCAGATTCTTCAAGGGAAAGTCTACTTTCAAAATACCACAGGGCTGATGCTGGCTGTTGTGGATCAGATGGCATAAAGCGATGGTCTTGCAGTGGTTTACTTCGGAATAAATCCAATATCCGTTATTGGGTGCCGACTTGATGATTTTAGCTGAGTCCGGATGACAATAGTTGCAACAAGGATCGGGTTGAGTGAAATGGATTTTCTCATCTGCTGTACGGTAAGCATTGATATGAATGAAATCGGCTACTTCCGGATTTTTCAGATCGTAATGGACCGAACTTCCGATGAGTGTCTTATAACTTCTCAGAATTCGGATGGGTAAATCAGGGATATTTTTATAATTCAGTTCTCCCTGCATATCGGTTACATTTTGCGGAATACTTTCGATTCTTGCAATTTCACGTTCGAAGATGATCAAGGCATTATTGGCGATTGCTTTTGCCTGGCTGTAAGCATTGTTGTTGATAAATTGTTCCAGTGAATTGACCAGAGCCAGAGAGATTAAGAAAAATACGACGAATAAAACAAGGATTAAGTAAATAATCAATTGTTTTGAAAAACTGATGTTCTGACTTATTTTCATAGATGATAAAGAGGCACTTAGGGAGAAGTTAGCTAGCGGTTTGGGTGCAGGATGAATTCGGTGATCACAGGTCTCAAACCGATTCTACCGGGAAACCCAAGATAACCTTGTCCGCGACTGACATATAAATATTGATTTTGATGCCGGTATAATCCGTCGTATTCCGGATAAATATATTGTGCCGGACTCCATTCGTTTTTTCCGATCTTGATTCCGAATTGCATAGCATGGGTATGACCGGAAAGGGTCAGGGCTATCCGGGGTACTTGTAATACTTCACCTCTCCAGTGTGACGGGTCATGGGATAAAAGGATGATGCAAGCTTGCCCGGGGAGAGAATCTATAGCGACATCCAATTTCCCGTAACGGGGAAAAGGGGGATTGCCCCAATTCTCGACCCCCACAAGCCAAAGCGTGTCCCTGCCTTCGACGATGGGAATACGGTCATTGTTCAACATATGAAATCCCATCGACTTCATATTTTCAAAAAATTGGTTCAGGTTGTTCCGTTTGTCCGTTTCAGTAGGCCAACGGGTATAATCGCCGTAATCATGATTCCCGGTAATGGCATATTTACCGTAAGAAGCTTTCATTTCTTGAAATAGAGTGATCCAGGGGGACATTTCTGCTGCGAAATTATTGACCATATCTCCTGTAAATACAATGATGTCCGGTTGTAAACGATTGACTTCCCCGACTAATTTCCGCATACCGGGGTAACTTTCTCCGAAACTTCCCAAGTGGATATCCGAAAGTTGTACAATCTTGAAATGATCGAATTCGGCCGGCAAATTTTCCAAAGTCAGATTTACGGTTTCAATTTTATAATTATAACGCCCTAGAGTAAGACTATATAGTAGAATCAGGAAAAGTGCTCCTGCCAGGATACCCGAAAATAAACGGATCAGTTTGGATATTCTCTGACAACATCTCCGTAATAACAGACCGATTCCGTTGAAAACGGTATAAATGAGTTTCGGTGTATAGAATAAAAATAACAGACCGATCAGTTTTTCTATCCAAAAATAACTGTCGGGACCTTTTAAGCGGGATACGCTGTACTGAAAAAGAATTAAGGTACAGATGAAAAAGAGAGTATGTAATCCATATAATAGAATTTGCCACTTTTTATTCAAATATTGTTTCAATTGAATCCAGAATATGGTATCTGTCAATAGAATAAAAATGAGGCCTGCTATAAATATTAAATTACTACTCCGCATATAATTTTTAAATTATAATATCATAAATATGATATAATGTTTAATGGCTAAGACATACATTTATGTCAGGAATGATTATACGCATTCCTGACAAAATAGTAAACCTTAGAAGTTTTTAAAATAAACCGGTGATATGACCTTGTTCGTCGATATCGATATTCTCGGCAGCCGGTTTCTCGGGAAGTCCCGGCATTCGCATGATTTCCCCTGTAATCGGTATGACAAAACCTGCTCCGGCGGCAATTTCTATTTGGCGGACGGTAACGACAAAATCTTTCGGCCGACCTAGTAATTTAGGATTATCGGACAGTGATTTTTGTGTTTTGGCTATACAAACCGGGAGTTTATCCAATCCCAGAGCGATGATTTTTTTCAAATCGCTTTTGGCTTGTGCTGTATAATCGATAGCTGCAGCTCCATAGATTTCTTTGGCGATGGTTTCTATTTTCTTTTCGATATCCCAGCTCCATTCGTAGAGCGGTTTTAGTTTGCATACGCATTGTTCGGCTACTTTGGCTGCCAGGATTGCCAGTTTCTCAGCTCCTTCACCTCCCTTGGCCCAAACTTCCGCTACTTCCATGGGCACGCCCAGTTCTTTGCATTTGTCTGCAACAATTTGTATCTCAGCATCTGTATCGGTGACAAATTTGTTCAAAGCAACGATGGGGCAAATATTGAATTTCTTCATATTTTCAACATGCTTTTCCAAATTTTCGATTCCTTTTCTCAATGCTGCCGTATTCTCTTCTTTCAGATTTTCGACTTTCACGCCTCCATGGTATTTCAGCGCCCGGATCGTGGCGACCAGAACGACGGCGCTCGGATTCAGACCGGCTTTGACACACTTGATATCGAAGAATTTTTCTGCACCCAGGTCAAAACCGAAACCAGCCTCCGTGACGACAAAATCTGAAAGCGAAAGTCCCATCTTCGTTGCCAGTACGGAATTCGTTCCCTGAGCAATATTGGCAAACGGACCTCCATGAATGATGGCGGGATTCCCTTCGATGGTTTGCACCAGATTGGGTTTGATCGCGTCTTTCAATAAAGCGGCCATCGCTCCATGAGCTTTCAGGTCACGGGCATATAAAGGATGTTTATCATAGGTATAACCGATGAAAATATTTCCCAACCGTTCTTTCAGATCCATGAAACTTTCCGATAGGCAAAGGATCGCCATAATCTCTGATGCTGCCGTAATATCGAAACCGGTCTCCCGGGGAATACCGGATGATGTACCTCCCAAACCGACGATAATGTGCCGCAGAGAACGATCGTTCATATCCATTACCCGTTTCCAGGTCACAGTCCGGGGATCTAACCCCAGGGAAGAAGTTTTACTTTGGATGTTATTATCGATCAGGGCTGCCAACAAGTTATGGGCTTTCTCGATGGCATTGAAGTCACCTGTAAAATGGAGATTGATATCTTCCATCGGTAACACCTGTGAGTAACCGCCTCCTGTTGCACCACCTTTGATACCGAATACAGGTCCTAAAGAAGGTTCACGCAAAACAACCGTTGTCTTTTTACCGATCCGGTTCAGCCCTTCGGTCAATCCGATCGATATGGTCGTTTTCCCCTCGCCGGCCGGAGTCGGGGAGATGGCCGATACCAAAATCAGATGCTTGCCTTGCATCCGGGCGGGCTGAATCAGGTCGAGGGGGAGTTTGGCTTTATATTTACCATATAGTTCTATCACTTCCGGATCTATGCCTAATTTTTTTGCAATTTCCGTGATCGGTTTCAGTTTTACGGTACTTGCAATCTCTATGTCTGTCATGTTTTTAATTGTTTGTTGGTTATTGGTTGGTTTTATATTAGTTGAGCGTAAATTCTGTACTCCCTATCAGTTCGTTGTCGCTGAATAATTCTGCAACGTATTTTCCTTTGACCAGACTTCCGTCGTTAGGCCAGTATATCGCCATTTCGAGCCGGTCACCTTCATAATTGATTTCCCGTTTGGCGGAGTAGGTCAGAGAAACATTCTGATATTTAAAGAATGATTTTTCGCTAAAGGCGATCACTTTGTCATCCGGACGTTTCAGACGCAGATAAATCACCCGGTCGCCCCGTTTAGCCGTTACATTTTTCGTGATCACAAATTCCGCTTTCAGGTTGTAACATTTTTTCCAGTTCGTTTCCTTATCTTTTTTATTTACGGGATATACGACGAAGTTTTCTGTCCGGAGGGCACTGGCCTGGGCAATCACTTCTTTCATGTCCTTTTGCTGATTTTCAAGTTTCTGATTCCGTTCCCTGACCCAATTCATTTGTTTGCGTACTTCCGTATTTTCTTTTGCCAGTTTTTGATTCAGCTGATTGAGAGAATCTATCTGTACCACATAACTTCTCAATACATTTTTTAATGTACCGATTTCTTTTTTATAACGATTGATTTCTGCATAAGAGTTATCGCGGAATTTCTTCATCTGATCCATTAAGGTAAGGATCTTTTCCTGTTCTAATTGCAGTTTTTCATTCAGGGTATCGTTACTGGTTTTCAGATCATCGTAATTATGGCTCAGATCGGTAAGCTCCTGTTCCAATAATTGCTTTTCCTCATGAATGGCGGCGATATGTTTTTTATTTTCGGATCTTTCAACTAAAAAGAAAATGAATAATAAAATAAGAACTACCGACAAACAACCGATAACGATCATTAACATTTTGTCTTTCTTGTCCTTGATGATAGAATTTTCTTCCATAATTTAATACATTATTGTTTTTATTCGTTTTTATCTCCTGACTTCCGCAAAGGTAGGAAAAATAAAAGTAAAAGGAGAAATGTTAAAACTAAAAGCATGGCGATAAGGAGAGCATAAATTTGGATTTTACAATTTTTTAACGTATTATTGTATAGTCCTAAATCATCAGCATATGCGAGAAGAATTTTTACATTATCTCTGGGCGAATGCTTTGTTCAGAAGTAATGAGTTTGTAACCATTTCCGGTCATGCTGTGGAGGTGTTGAAAGTCGGGCTGTTGAACCGGGATGCAGGGCCGGATTTTTTCAATGCCAGAATCCGGTTGGATGGAGTAGAGTGGGGCGGTAATGTCGAGGTACATTTGCGTAATAGCGATTGGAACAGGCATGGTCATCAAGTGGACGCAGCTTACGACAACGTGATTCTGTCTGTTGTCCTGGAGGCCGATGTCCGTATTTATAACAGCAAGGGACGCGAAATCGATACGATAGTTCTGGATTATGCCGATCGATTGTATGAGGAGTATCTTTATATGCTGGGCGGACAACTGAAACCCGGCTGCCGGCGGAAAATAGAAAAAATCGACAAGAGTAGCTTTTATCTGATGTTGCCGGCACTGGCTATCGAGCGGTTGATGAGAAAATGCCGGGAAATCGAGGGAATACTTGAATTAACCCGGAATGATTGGGAAGAATGCCTCTTTCGCCTGATCTGTAAGTATTGGACCGGTAATGTCAATGCAGAGCCCTTTTATCAATTGTCGCTTCGCTTGCCTTATCGGATATTACTCAGGTATGCGGATAAACAAACCGTTTTAGAGGCTTTATTGTTGGGATGTGCCGGGCTGTTGGAAGATAGTGCGGAAGATGAATATGTGGCTGTATTGAAAAAGGAATTCCTGTATTACCGGAATAAACACGATTTACAAGCCATGCCTTCCGGACAATGGAAGTTTATGCGGATCCGGCCGGATGTTTTTCCGACTGTCCGTTTAGCTTTGCTGGCTTCGTTGATCCGTGATTACAGGACTTTGGCCTCCCGTATTTTAGATGCGACTTCATTGAAGGAACTGATGGGGCTATTCGAAGTAAATGTTTCTGCTTACTGGAACCGGCATTATCATCCGGGTATTATCGCTCCCGAACGACCTAAAAAATTGGGAGAACAGGTGCGGAAAACACTGGTTATTAATGCAGTGATCCCTTTTGTTTTTTGGTATGGAAAACAAAGAGAGGAAAGAAAATATACCGAAAAAGCGCTGAGATGGCTGGAAGAATGTTCCCCTGAAAACAATTATATCGTGAGGGCCTGGCAAGAATTGGGATTTCGCTTCGATTCAGCTTTACAAACACAGGCCATTATAGAACTAACCCGGGAATATTGCGAGTGCCATCGTTGTCTGCAATGCAAATTAGGGCGGGAAATTTTAAAGATATGCTGATCTGAAATCCTGTCAGGGGATTAACTCGATCGCTTCCTGACGCAGGATTAAGGGGAGATTGATTTCTCTTTTTTCCAGGCTGATCAGCCATTCTTCTACTTCTTCCGGACGAAGGGTGTAAAGAATATCCCTGAATACTTCGATCTGTTCGTCGGTATAGGCTTCCGGAGCAATTTGCCGGTAAACATCCAGTTCTTCATCATCGAAGTAATCTATTTGGGGACTGGCTTTTTTCAATCCTTTTTCACATATCGCATGAGCTCCGCAGCAATCTGCCGGAGGAGCGACAATGGTCTCCGGGTCTTCACTATGGCGGCGTTTATGAATAAAAGTAAACAGGGCGACTAAAATCAGCAGCCCTGTTAATCCCGATAGAATATAGATCATTGTGTAGATCTGTTATTTTAATAGTTCTTTTTTTAATAAGTTCACCTGATTGGTCAGTTTTTTGATTTCTGCGTCGGCGTCGGCTTTTGTTTTTCTGATCCAATTCAGTTTTTTTGTCATTTCCTCGTTGTCTGCTTTCAGTTTTTCAACTTCTCCGTTTTGAGCTTGCAGGTTATTGGTAGCACTTTCCAGCTGTACTTTGATTTTCTGATTCTCAAATTCCAGATTGGTTTGTACTTCGGTCAGCTGACGACGCAACTGATCCCGTTCATTGCTCACTTTTTGCAGACTGCTTTCCAATGACGATATTTGCTCGCTGGTAGATTGAGTAGTAGTTTTGATCTGATCGGCAACATTACTCAATTCGGATTTCAACTCCACTTGTTTGCTTTCCAAAGAGCGTAATTTGGTATACAGTTGGTCGATCGTTTTATCTTTTACAGCATTATTTTCAGTCAGTTTGTACCGAATGGTATTGAAATCGTCCTTTGCTAGTTGCAATTGATCTTCCAACTGTTTTTTATCGCGCTTCAGATCGAGCAGATTCCGATCGACTTCTCTTTTTGCTCTGGCTAATTCTTCGAATTTCTTCTTAGAGACGCAAGACACGGATAAAGATGAAATAATCATAAATCCACTCAGGTATAAAATCGTTTTTCTCATATGAAGTGACTCTAATTATTTATTGACACATTTTGGTTTTAAGCATTATAATTGCTTACTTTGGGGCAAATATATAAAATAAAATAGAAACGTAACGTAAAATAAGCTTGAATTACTAAATGTACTGATGATTATGGCCAGGAAATTTCTTTTATTATTGCTATTGATATGTGGAGGCTTGTGTATGGGGCAGGCTCAGGAAGATGGAAAAATTGTATTGAAGGGAGTGGTACAGGATGCCCGGACTAACGAACCTATACCTTTTGTCAACATCGGTTTGTTGGGAACGGTAGCAGGGGTTGCTTCGGATGTAGACGGACGATTCGAATTGGTCATCCCGGATCGGTATGCAACCCATGTCCTGCGTCTCTCGGCTATCGGTTATGCTTCAAAGGATATCAAAGTATATGAAATACAAAATAAACCCGACCTCAAAATCCTGTTGCAGCCGAAAACTTATGGGATCGGGGAGGTAGATGTATACGGACAATTGCTGATTTATAAGAAAATGCTGCAAAATGTCGTTTCCAACATCAACAAGAATTATATTTCTAAACCTTATAATTACGAAGGTTACTTTAAATATAGCCGGCAGGTCGACGGACAGGAAAAAGTAAAAGAGGCGACGGTAACGATCTATGATGCTCAGGGATACCATCGGGAAGATGTTGCCTCGGCTTTTAAAGAATTGAATTATAAATTCAATCAGGTCCGTAGAAATTCCGAAGTGACTTCGGTGTGGGACGGCCTGACCTATTTCGATGATATTCTGACAGCAGATATCGTCAGGAATACCCGTAATGTATTGGATATCGTCAATTCCCGTGATTATAAACTGAAAAGTAAAGGTAAGCTGGTCTATGAAGGTGATTCGGTTCAGGTGATCAGCTACCAGGCTACTCATCCTTCTATTTCAACAACCGGTGATCCGGCAGTGCAGACCTATAGCGGAGAGATTTATGTCAATCTGAAAGATCTGGCGGTCTTAAAGAATGTCGTCAACCTGACTTCCCGCGATTTTAATGGATTAGGCCGGAATCTGGTTACGATCAATGAAAAACCGAAAAGCGACGTGAAAATGACAATCACCACAACCTATAAGAAATTGAAATCGGTTTACTTTCTAAGTGGTGTTCAGGTGGAATATTCCTATAAAGAAGAGGGGAAAGAGGTGAAAGGGACGATGGAGTATATCACTACCCGTGTAAACAGGACTTCTCCTACAGTTATTGAAGGCCGGATTTATTACGAGGATATCGAGGCTAACGAAGAATTTTGGAATCGCTATTCGGTCTATTTTGAAGAATAAAATGGAGAGAAAATAAAACGTGCCTGATTGATTCAGGTCCATAAATTTGGAGAAATGGAGTATTAAAGTTCATGTTACTTTTCTCTCTTGTTCCCAATGAAACCTGGAATTATTCCGGTCCTTGTTCGTCTCCGGTATTCGTGTTCGGGGGCCCGGTCGCTTCTGTCGGTCGTCTGGCTTTTTCTGAACGACCGACCGGTGGTGTCTGACGGAAACGTAGCGTAAAGTTTTTTGCGCTACGAGGAGTTCCGCCGGTCAGTGAAGGAAAACCTTACCGGACCGGTCTGACGGTACAAAACCCGGAATCGGAATAGAAATAGAAAGAAAAAATAAAATCTACGTTAAAACCAGACTGATCTTTTTAATCGGAATTTTTTATTCGGATCCACAACTTTATTTGTTAAAGATATCTTCTTTGCTGCGGGGTTGTTTGTCTTGATGCCATTCAAAATCTTTGAGAAAGCGATCTTTCGGATCGACAATGATCAGCGGATTCAAAGTTCCTTCGGGTTTGGTAATAAAAACAATCCGGTTTACCCTTTTTTCTTTTAAATGAATTTTAATAGCGGAACTGATAGTCTTATTCAAACCGATAATTACTCCTTTGTCATCCGGGTAGTATATCGATTCGCCGTTCCCATCGACCTCCACCAGATAAAGTTCATTGTGCCGGATATAACCGGTCATATTCCGTCCTTTGATTTGATTGAACTTGGCCGTATCCAGCTGGTTGACGATAAATGCTTTGTTATTTAAATGGAACAGGTCGACTTCATTGTTCTTGAGGTGCATATCGATCGTTGTTCCCGTTAGCTGATTACCACTGGCCCAGACAATAGGAGTACCGAAAAGATATACGGTAGAATCCGCTACCGGGAAAATCATTGAATCGCATATTCCTTGCAGATCGGGATTGAAAAATTTCGTGTTGTAATAGGCCTTCAGGACGTTGTTACCTAACGAATCTTTACTACTTGAAAGGGTATCTCCATGGACAAAGAGGGAATCGGTTTTACCGACCAGAATCAATTGAGCACGCTCGGTTACATAAGCATAATCGTTGTTTTTCGTGACCTCGCCATAGTTTCCCTCTACAATCACATTATTTACTGTATCGTACAAATGGATGTTTTGATGCATGATAGCCTTACCGGACAGGCTGTCTACAATTAAAGTATCGGCCCTTCCTAAATATTCGTTGTAGGTAAGGTGATTGTTTTTATATAATTCGGCATGTGAAGTCAGTGAGTTATACCAGCCGTTCTCCGAATAGAGGGTTCGGTTGTCGCCATAGATATTGGTCGGTCCCAATATCGTAATGACTTTTGTTTCCGTTTGATATTTCAAAGTATCCGAATACATCGTATATTCGGGAGTGTATACCTTGACACTATCCTTAAAGAACATTTCATTAATCGGGAGGTAATAGTAGCCGATGTCGCTGATCAGGGTGTTGATACTGTCTTTTATCGTCCCTTTATTGAAGTAATAACCGACCCGGTTGGCCGCATCGTAATCCAGAAAATCGGTGGTCAGGGTAATTTTCGGGTCTTTCATGATCACGTTATCCCTGACTTTGGCAAATTCCGTATTGCCATTGTATAGCATAAAATCTCCCCACAGATTCAAAGTATCGTTCTGAATCACGTGGACATTACCGAAAGCTTCCACATAATTACTATCTCGATGGTTGTATAATTTATCGCAAAACATCAGCATATTTTTATGCTTCAGCCTGACATTTCCAAGTAAGCTATCGATATTACTCTTCATATTCACGGCATAAGTGTCGGCATGAAGAATATCGATAACATCTTTTTGCTGGGCAAATGAGGAACATATTGTGCCGGCAAAACATATAGACAATAGGAGGATTTTCAAGTACATTTTATATCGACCGTTTATTTTATAAATTCCCGGATCAGATCTTCGACCCGGATATGTTCAGCCTCTGCTTTATAGTTTTTAAAGATCCGATGCCGCAAAATAGCTTCTGCTACATATTTTACGTCTTCTATATCCGGAGCATATTTCCCTTGTAAAGCTGCATGTGTTTTAGCTCCTGAAATTAAAAATTGAGAAGCTCGCGGCCCGGCGCCCCAGTTGAGGTATTGCTCTGCCAGCGGATGTGCCTCAGAACGTCCGGGACGAGTCCGGGCAACTAGTTTTACGGCATATTCTGTGATATGTTTCGATACCGGCATCAGGCGGATTGCAGATTGGAAATTCAGAATTTCTTCCCCTGTAACGATACGGTTCAATTTTTCCGTTTTCTGTCCGGTAGTGCTTTCTACGATAGCGATTTCTTCTTCCAGAGTCGGATAATCGAGTATCAAACTGAACATGAACCGGTCTAATTGAGCTTCCGGCAGCGGATAGGTTCCTTCCTGTTCTATCGGGTTTTGAGTAGCCAGAACAAAAAAAGGCTGTTCCAATTTCCGGGTTGTACCGGCCGCAGTGATTTCTTGCTCTTGCATCGCCTCCAGTAAAGCACTTTGTGTCTTGGGAGGAGTACGGTTGATTTCGTCAGCCAGGATAATATTGGCAAATAGGGGCCCCTCGATAAATCTGAATTCCTTCTGATTGTTTAAGATTTCAGTACCGATAATATCGGAAGGCATCAAATCCGGCGTAAACTGTATCCGCTTATATTTTAAGTCTAAGGTTTCGGATATAGCGGTTACCATCAAGGTCTTGGCCAAACCGGGGACACCGATGAGCAGGCAATGTCCGTTACTGAAAATAGCTACCAGTATTTTATCGATGATTTCTTCCTGACCGACAATTTTGCGGGCGATCTCTTTTTTTAGTGTTTCATATTTAATCTTCAACTGATCGATCCTTTTTACCAAATCTTCCATGATCATTTGCTTTTAGCACGACTTTCAATCCCTGTTTCTGTTTATTTAATCCATCCGTCGTACCGGAATTTGGTATCTTTAAAACTTTCATCGATATGAATATAGGTATCCGCTTGTTTTTCTTTGATCCATTTTTCCAATTTCTCCATTTGTTTTTCCCGTTTCAGCATCAATTCGAAATTTTGCCAGTCATCATCCAAATTCGCTTTATGACGGGGATAAAATTCTTTAATCTTCACGATCTTGTATTCTTCTTGGCCGTTGGTATGACTGATGAACGGCTGAGAGATTTCGCCGGGTTTCATTTTATTTACTTCCCGTGCCATATCACCGGGAATATCGGGACGGGCAATGCGGGCTTCCGAAGTTTGGGGATCGGCGAACAACCCACCGTTATTCCGGGTTTTCTTATCGGTAGAGAAATAATAGGCAGCTTCTTCGAAAGTCATTTTCCCATCGGTGATGTATTGACGGATGGTATCCAGACGATTTAAAGCTTCCTGTTTTTCCGTATCGGAAACCTTCGGTTGAAGGATAATGTGACGAACATTGATTTTTTCCCCCTGACGGTCGATCAGCTGAATAATATGGAAACCGTATTCCGATTCTATGATTTTAGAAATTTTTCCGGGTTTTAAGCTGAAAGCTGCTTCTGCAAAAGCCGGGTCCAATTCTTTCTTGGATTTATAACCCAGTTCTCCGCCACGGGGAGCAGAAGCATCTTCTGAATACAATACGGCTAAAGTATTGAACGTCTTTTCCCCTTTCAGGATCTGATCCCGGAAAGAGCGCAATTGTTCCCGTATCCGTTCTTTCTCGGCTTCACTGACATCCGGTTTTAAAACGATCTGTTGTAATTCGTAACGGTCGGGCATATCCGGAAGGCTGTCTTTGGGGATCTTTTTGAAATAACTTCTTACTTCCGAAGGAGTAATACGTATTTTTTCAACAATCTTTTGCTGCATTTGCTCCGTAATCAATTGCTCCTTAATCGGATTTCTCATGTCGTCTTTGATTTCCTGGATGGATTTACCGAAATATTTCTCCAGACGTTCCTGAGAACCGATATTACTGATAAAAAATTCGATCTGACTGGAAACGGCATTTTCAACTTCTTCGTCCGATACGATGATACTATCTATTTGAGCTTGGGCCATAAGTAGTTTCTGTACCAATTGTTGTTCCAGAATTTCTGCTTTATAATCAGGTGACGAGGAGATGATCCCCTGGCCCTGTTGTTGTAAAAAGGCATTTTCAATATCGGATTGCAGAATTATTTCATCTCCTACAATAGCAACTATTTTATCTATAACATTTTTTTGTGCAAAAATAAAGCTGAAAGAGAAAGATAAAACAAGTAATAATAAAACCTTTTTCATGTGTATCAATTTGTTATTATATAGTCAAAATTTGAGACCTCTAAACTACTATTTTTATTCAAAACAGCGAAGAACAGTAGAAAGTTTAGTAAATTTTTACATACTTTTTACGAACTCCTTCTTCATTGATCTGTTTTTCCAGGTCGTTTTCGAATTGAAGTTTCTTCTTATTTTTCAGAATAAGGGTAATTTCATCTCTGACATAATCTAAGGGAGCTAACGTTTGTTCATGACGCATCTCATTGATTTTTAGAAAATAGTAGTTGTCGTCATCTTCTTTTTCGATATTTTTAACTACCAGAATTTCTTTTTCTAATGTGTTGAAATCTCCGGGAATCAGATTTAATATATATTTCACTTCAATCCATTTGTTGTTGAATTTATCGTATTTTTTAGCATGGGTCAGGCAATAATCTTCCAGACTTTCCTGATCGTTTGCTTTATCCGATTTGAACCATTTCTTCACTTCTTTTAAATTAGGTGCATTTTTAGGAAGAATAAAGAATACCGCTTTAATGATCGGAGTGGGCAGAATAAAGTTTTTTTCGTTTTTATTATAATAGGTTTCGATGTCTTCTTCGCTGATCTCGTCCATAAGGCGTTGGGCGATCAGTTTTTGTTTGTATTGGTAAATCAACAAAGAAGTACGGTAATCTTCAACTTGTTTTTGTATATTCATTTCTTCGTTGGATAGGTTCTCGATCGCTTTATGTAAAAGTAATTTTTGCGTCACCCAATTGCGGATATAGTTCTGAGCCATGAGCAGACTATCTTCACTGGAGGTACCGTTCGGAATAAAATCGATGATCTCGGAGCGGGATAAGGTACTCTCGAACACTTGTGCCACAGGCGGCTCCTGCGTTCTTTGGGGCTCACAGGAACAAATGATCAGGACCAGCATAAACAATAGGGTGAATCTCATTTTTAGCTTCTTGTTTTAAGACACGGGCGAAAGTAGTAAATAATTTTCAATTTTCCCTATCTTTGTCCGAAAGAAGAGAGATGCATAACAGGATTCGCGAAATATTGAAACAATACTGGGGGTACGATGAATTCCGTAGTCTGCAGGAGGAGATTATTCTCTCGGTATTGGAGGGGAAGGATACGCTGGCTTTGATGCCGACCGGTGGAGGAAAGTCGATTACCTACCAGGTACCTGCTTTGGTGTTGGAGGGGATATGCCTGGTGGTGACGCCCTTGATCGCTTTAATGAAAGATCAGGTCGAAGAATTGCAGAAGCGGGGAATTGTGGCGGAGGCGATTTATACCGGTATGGGGAAAGAACAGGTAGAATCGACCCTGAATAAAGCGATTGCCGGAAAAATCAAATTCCTGTATGTTTCTCCCGAACGATTAGCTTCGGAACGGTTTCGCGCACGTCTGAAACAAATGCATTTGTCCATGCTGGCAGTCGACGAAGCCCATTGTATTTCGCAATGGGGTTATGATTTCCGGCCTTCATATCTGCGGATCGCTGAAATCCGGGAGAATTTCCGGCAGATTCCGGTATTGGCATTGACAGCTACCGCTACTCCCCGGGTAGCCGAAGATATCCAGCAACAGTTAAAATTTGAGGTCCCCCATGTTTTATCGAAAAGTTTCCGAAGGGATAATATCGCTTATGTAGTCCGGAAAGCGAACGATAAGTTGGGAGAATTATTGCATATTTTATCCAGTCTGAAAGCCAGCGCAATCGTGTATGTACGCAAAAGAGCGGGAGCGGAAGAGTTGGCCCGTTTTTTGAAAGCGAAGGGAATAGAAGCTGATTTTTATCATGCCGGACTGACTTCTTTTCAAAGAGAACAAAAACAGGAGGCGTGGAAAAAAGGTGAAGTCCCGGTGATTGTCGCAACGAATGCTTTCGGTATGGGAATCGACAAACCGGATGTTCGGATTGTCGTTCATTTCGATATTCCGGATAGTCCCGAGGCCTATTTCCAGGAAGCCGGGAGAGCAGGACGGGACGGTAAGAAGGCTTATGCGGTATTGTTATACAACGAAGCTGCTTTGACAGCCCTGAAAAAAAGAGTCATCCAGGGATTTCCCGATAAAAATTACATCCGTCAGGTGTATCGCCTGTTGGGGGATTTTTTCGGATTGGAGGAAGGGTTAGGGCATGGACTGGCTTTTGAGTTCGATCCTGAACATTTTGTGAAGACTTATAAGCTGGAGCTGACCACTACTTTGTCGGCGATAAAAGTATTGCAGGTAGCCGGTTATTTGGAATGTACCACCGAAGTACATGCCCGTTCGCGTATCAGTTTTCTGGTTTTGAGAGATCAATTGTATAAAATAGAGTTGGGGGACCTTTTATTGGAACGATTGGTGGAATATATACTTCGGAATTATCCGGGGATTTTTGTGCAATATGCCTATATCGATGAAGAAATACTGGCCGGGAAATTAGGGGTGAAAAGACAACAGGTCTATGAAAGTCTGTTGTTATTAGCCCGTCGCAGGATCATCGGTTATATTCCCGGTAACGACCGGCCTTATATCGTTTATCACCAGCCCCGGGTTCCGGCTCATTACCTGCATATCGGTCCCGAGGCCTATGAGGACAGGAAACAAGCTTATGCTGTAAAAGTCGGGCATATGGCCGGATACATCGAATTAACCGATTCTTGTCGTCAATTGTATTTGATGGCTTATTTCGGACAACGGGAAAAAGAGGCTTGCGGCATTTGTGACCTTTGTCTCGAACAGAAGAAACGACCGGGAAATACCAACCGGAAAACCGAGGAGAAGATCCTTGAGCTGCTGAAACAAAAAGATTATGAGATCAGGGAACTGATCTATGAATCGGCGGATTCCCGACAGCAAGCGACGGCTTGTATCCGCAAACTTTTGGATGCAGGTGAAATTTATTATAAAACTCCGACATTACTGGCTTTACGTCATTAATCATACTCCTGCTTTGTCCCCGAATAACGAGATATGTAATCTGTCACAATATCGCCAATTATTCCGAATACAATGCTCTAAAGTCTTTCGCATATTTCTTCGCATGATTTCCGGCGCTCCTCCTAAAGGCATTAACAGGATGTCGTCATTTTTCCAGGCTTGAAGAACAGATAAAAGTTGCTGGATTTCGTCTATATCTTCATCACAAGCATATACGAATTTCAATTGGAAATCTTTCTGGTATTGCCGGGCAGAGGATATATATTGCTGTATGCATTCCGGATTCAACCGTTGAATGGAAAGCGGACTCGCTCCGGTATAGGAACTGCTTAGCTTGGGAGATAAACTGAATAAATCGATATATCGGACCAATTCGGGATCGAATAAGGTGGCATTGGTTTCTAAAGTCAAATGGAATCGATTGTCGGACTTTAACTTTTGACATAAGGCTTTTAATTCCTTTACCTGAAGTAAAGGTTCACCACCGGTAAGGACGATATGCCGGATGGGACCGGCATTTTGCAAGAGGGTTGTATAAATGGCTTCCACAGATACTTGCCGGGTATCTTTTAATTGATATGCAGCATAAGCAGAATCACAAGGTGACGACAGACCGTCGGAGGTCTGCCAGTGACATTGCAGATTACATCCGGCCAATCTGACAAATAGAGAAGGGATACCGCACAATTTTCCTTCGCCCTGAACGGTACCTGCAAACTGAAAGCCGGATGCCGGCAAATCCGGGAGCAAATGTCCGTCTTTATCTTTAACGATCGGAAAGATTCCGTCTTTGGCTAATCGCATATTTACACCTCTAACAGTTTATCCCACCAGTCGGTAGATTTCCACTCTGCAACGATCCCTTCGGAGAAATGGATGTCTTTCAGTCGGAATCTGGCCAGTTTTAAATCTTCCTGAAAAGCTTCGGCATAACCTGTAGCCGTTTCATGTACCCGGACAGCATGAAGCTGAATATTTCCTTCCCCGTTGACACGTTCCGTATGCCGGAGGATTTTGTCGATAACGTAGGTAAACAGTAAGGCATAACCTTCGGCAGAAGGAGAGACCGGGATTTCTGCAACTCTCCGGTTATAACGGTATACGAATGTTTTGAAATCGGGCGGTTCCTTTTGCCACAGGGAGTAAGAGTGATCGAAACTTTCGATAAATTCTTTCACTTTATCCAAACGGCAGAAATCCATAACCATATAACCGTCGTCGAGTTTGTCCGAGGTGATAAAAACTTCGACGATATAGGAATGGCCGTGGATATTTTCCCGGCACCGTTGAGAGGAACAATTACGGACAATATGCGCCCCTTCGAATTTGAATTGTTTTCTAATCAGCATACTAAAGGATCTATTTCGTTTGCTTCGGCAAAAGCCTTGGCTCTCAATAAACAACTGTCACAAACGCCACACGGATGTTCACCTCCCCGGTAACAGGTCCAGGTCAGTCCGAAATCGACCCCCAGACTGACGCCTAATTTGACCTCTTCGGCTTTGGTCAGATGCATGAAAGGAGCGTGGATGGTAATTCTCTGTTTCTTTTCGGCTCCCAATACGGTTCCCAGGTTGATCGCGTTTTCCATCGCTTTTATAAATTCTTCCCGGCAATCGACATAACCGGAATAGTCGACTTCACTTACTCCGATAAAGATGTCCGTGATATCTAATGCATCGGCCCACGAAGCGGCTACCGACAGAAATACCATATTCCGGGCAGGTACGTAAGTGGAAGGAATATCCTGGCGTTCGATATGGCCGTCTTCTACCTCCATTTCCGGATCGGTAAGTGCGCATCCGCTCCATTGGTTCAAAAGTAAATTAACTATTTTATGTTCTTTTACGCCGGCTGCTTTTGCAATGGCTATAGCACTTTTTAATTCTTTGTCGTGTTTCTGACCGTATTCGAAAGTGATGGCATAAATCTCATCGAATCCCTGGCTTTTGGCCAGATAAAGAGCTGTTGAAGAATCCAGCCCGCCGGATAATAAAACAATGGCCTTTTTCATAACTATTTATTCTTATTTTCGGGTGCGAAGTTACAATTATTACCCATAAATTGGGTGTGGTATCCCGAATTTTGATTACCTTGCGGCCGAATATGAAAATAAATACCTGTATACCGGAAGCCGTACTTTACTTTTCCCAGTGGAGCGGGAAAGGATATGCTGTTTTTGCTGCTTTGGGCCGGCAAGTACAGATTGCAGGATTAGCTTTGCATATTTGTTTGTGTGCTATGCTCAAATCTGCCCGGAAAGGCTTAATTGTAAGTGGGGTTTTAGCCTGGGAGGAAAATGAGGGAAAAATAGCGGAACAATTGAAACGGGAAATGGAAGGGGGCTGTTTACATGAGGGAGAAGTATGCCCCGGTCTGAAAGTGATGTTAAAGTAAATAAGGAAAGGGTGTGCTGTAAGCATGCCCTTTTTATTTTGAATAAAGAGAAGTATGATTACACAATTAAAAGAAAAAGTGTTGAACGGTGGACAGATCACCCGCGAAGAGGCGATCTTATTGAGTAATGCGGTGGATAAGCAAGCTTTATACCGGGCCGCAGGCGAAATCAGAGATAAACGGGTGGGCCGTCGGTTCGATACTTGCTCGATTATAAATGCCCGTTCCGGAAGATGTTCGGAGAATTGTAAATGGTGTGCCCAATCGGCTTTGTTTAAAACGAATATAGAAGAGTACGAACTGGTAGATGAGAAGACTTGTCTCGATTTAGCCCGTTCGAATGCCGATTATGGAGTGGATAAATTTTCGTTTGTGACCAGCGGTAGGGCCTTGTCCGATAAAAATATAGACCGGATCTGTACTTTTGCCGTTAAAATCAAATCCCAGTCGGACCTTCAATTGTGTGCTTCCATGGGATTACTGAAAAAGGCGCAGTTACAAAAATTGATGGATGCCGGTATTACACGTTATCATTGTAATCTGGAATCTTCGGCCGATTACTTCGGTACCTTATGTACCTCGCATACCCCTGCCGATAAAATAGAGACTATCCGTGCAGCTCAGGAAATCGGTATGGAAGTGTGCTCCGGAGGAATTATCGGAATGGGAGAGAGCATGGAGGATCGGATCGATCTGGCCTTGATGTTAAGGGAATTGGGAATAAAATCTATTCCGATAAATATTCTGAATCCGATCCCCGGTACTCCTCTCGAAGGTACAGCTCGGTTGGAAGATGAAGAGATCCTGACTACCATTGCGCTCTTTCGTTTTATTCAGCCCGATGCCTACCTGCGTTTTGCCGGAGGGAGAATGCTGATATCCCATTTAGAGACAGAGGCGATCCAGGCCGGGATAAATGCTGCGATAGTAGGTGATTTATTGACCACTTTGGGATCGAAAGTAAAAGAAGATATGGAAAAGGTGAAGGCGCTGGGTTTCGAAACAGAAGGAAAATCTAAAAATCTAAAAATATGAATACAGCAGAATTACTTCAATACGACAGGGAGCACATCTGGCATCCCTATACTTCGACGATAGATCCGCTGCCGGTATATCCTGTAAAGAGGGCGGAAGGGGTATATATCGAACTCGAAGACGGACGCAGATTGATCGACGGTATGTCTTCCTGGTGGTGTGAAGTACACGGTTATAATCATCCGGTATTGAATGCCGCCCTTGAAAAACAAATGAAAGAAATGTCCCATGTGATGTTCGGGGGATTTACCCATCGGCCTGCCGTTGAACTGGCAGAACGGCTTCTTTCTATTGCTCCCGGGGGATTGGATAAAATTTTCTTTTGTGATTCGGGATCGGTATCTGTAGAGGTGGCTATGAAGATGGCTTTACAATACTGGTATGCAGCTGAACGCACAGAAAAAAGACATTTTCTGACTATCACCAAAGGATATCACGGCGATACCTGGAATGCCATGTCTGTATGTGATCCGGTAACGGGTATGCACGGTATTTTTCATGGTACCCTCCCTATACAGTATTTTATTCATCGTCCGGAATGTCGTTTCGGAGCTCCTTGCCGGGAGGAAGATATCCGGGAACTGAAAGACTGCCTGGAAGAACATCATGCCGGTATAGCTGCTGTTATTCTTGAACCTATTGTTCAGGGAGCAGGTGGAATGTGGTTTTATTCAGCAGATTACCTGAAACAGGTCAGGGAATTGTGTGATCGGTACGAAGTGTTGTTGATCTGTGATGAAATAGCAACAGGATTCGGACGTACCGGGAAGTTATGGGCGGTTGAACATGCGGGGATTTCTCCGGATATTATGTGTATCGGAAAAGCGATTACCGGAGGTTACATGAGCTTTGCCGCAACGATGGCTACCGAACGGGTAGCGACTCGGATCTGCTCCCGGGATCCTTTTGTATTTATGCACGGGCCCACCTTTATGGGAAATCCCCTGGCTTGTGCTGTCGCCAATGCTTCGGTCGGATTGATTCAGGAGTATGATCTGGAAAAGACGGTAGGGGCTATCGAACGCCAATTGAAACAGGAATTGCAGCCTGCTGCATTATTTCCGAATGTGGCGGATGTCCGGGTATTGGGGGCCATCGGGGTAATCGAAATGAAAGAACCGGTGAATATGGCTGTCCTTCAAGCCAAGTTCGTTGAAGAAGGTATATGGGTGAGACCGTTCGGTAAACTGGTATACATTATGCCGCCATTCATCATCCGGCCCGAAGAACTGAGCCGTTTGACTCAAGGTTTATTGAAAGTGATCGCTCAATAATCGGTTAAAAGCATACAAAATGAATAAAGAGCGTTATTATCACAAATTAGAAACCATAAAAGAATCCGGTAATTACCGGATCCTGAGGGAAATCGAACACAACGGTTTTCTGATCCATGACGATGGACGTGAGATGCTGAATCTGTCTTCGAACGATTATCTGGGCTTATCGTCTAATCCACGCCTGATTGAAGAATTCCGTGAAGAGACAGATGTTATGGCTTTACCATACAGTGCCGTATCTTCCAGATTATTATCCGGGAATCATCCTTATTACAAGATGCTCGAGGACGATTTAGCCGATCTTTACGATAAAGAGGCAGCCTTGGTATTCAATTCGGGTTATCATGCCAATATCGGAATTTTGCCTGCTTTAACCAATAAGCGGGATCTGATCGTTGCAGATAAATTAGTGCATGCTAGTATTATCGACGGATTGCGGTTGAGTGAAGCTCAGATGATCAGATACAAACATTTGGATTACGAACATTTGCGAAGTATACTGACCCATCACCGGGAGGAATATGACAATGTATTCATCGTTACGGAGTCTATTTTTAGTATGGATGGAGATACGGCGGATTTACAACAATTGTGTGAAATAAAGAAGGAATTCGACGCCTTTTTGTATGTAGACGAGGCACATGCCGTAGGAGTAAGAGGAACGAATGGGTTAGGTTGTTGTGAAGAGCAAGCTTGTATGGAAGATATCGATTTTATCGTCGGTACTTTTGGAAAAGCTTTTGCTTCGATGGGAGCTTTTGTCGTGTGTGAACAAGTATTTCGCGATTATTTGATCAATACGCAAAGAAGCCTGATTTTTACAACGGCTTTGCCTCCTGTAAATGTGGCGTGGACGCGGTTTATTCTCAACCGGATGCCCGATTTTTACGATCTTCGGATCAAATTGGCCGAAATTGCTTCGAAGTTACGGCAGGTATTGGTCGAAAAAGGATTCGAAACCCGGGGTGACTCTCATATCGTACCTATGGTATGTGGTTCTAATGAGAGTAGTGTCGAAATGTCGGAATTACTTCGGGATAACGGATTTTTTGTTTTGCCGGTGCGGTATCCGACCGTACCCAAAAATGAAGCCCGTATCCGTTTCTCCCTGAATGCTTCTATTCCAATTGAAGACTATGGCTGTTTATTTGAATTTTTAGAGTGTCTGGTATGCGAATAGAGTGGTTGAACAAAAAAGGTTCCGGTCGGGTGATCGTTTTCTTCCATGGTTGGGGAATGGATGCTGCCGGTGTATCTCATCTGCAAATGGAAGATGACGTCCTGATGTGTTATGATTACCGTTCGTTAGATTTTGATTTTCCGGATTTGGGGCATTACCGCTGCATTTATGTGGTCGCCTGGTCGATGGGAGTATGGGCCGCAGATCGGGTAATCTCCAGGCTTGAAATGAAACCGGAGCGATGTGTCGCATTGAATGGAACTACACGTCCGGTCGACGATGAATATGGAATTCCGGTCAAAATTTATGAGCTTACAGAAAAAGGGATGAATGAGAGAGGACGGGAAAAGTTCTTTCTGAGGATGCTCGATGGGGCTGACGAATGCCGGAAATTCAGCGGACAAAAACCGAATCGTGGAATCGAAGAAGTATGCGAAGAGTTGTGTCGTATACGGGAGTTATGCTCTGGTGTAAAAGGAAACCTGAATTGGGATAAAAGTTACATTTCGGAAAAAGACTCGGTATTTCCTGCACAGAATCAATTGAACTGGTGTAGGAAAGAAGGGATTCCTGCCGTTTCTTTACCCGGCGGACATTATCCGTTTTATCGGTTTCGGAGTTGGAGAGAAATTTTGGGAAAATAGCAAAGTATGATCGATAAGACTGAAATAGAATGCCGTTTCCGACGGAGCGTCGATAGCTATGAAGATAATGCAACCGTTCAAAAATGGATTGTACAGCGCCTGGTAGAATTATTACAGGAATATGTACCTTATTCTTCCCGGACCTTGGAAATCGGGTGTGGCACCGGACTCTTATCCGAAAAAATCAACCGGCTTTGGGAGGATCAGCAATTTTGGGTGAATGATTTGGTCGAGCAGATGTGCCGGAAAACGATAGACAGATGCCAGTTGCCTGTCTCACACGGGCTGAACGGGGATATCGAACAAATACCTTTGACCGGGAAATTCGATTTGATCGTTTCTGCTTCGACTTTTCAATGGCTGGCTCATCCCCGGGCTACTTTTGCTAAATTAGCAGCTCATCTTAATACAAACGGATGGTTGATTTTCAGTACTTTCGGGAAGAATAATTTTAAAGAATTGAAAGCTGTAACCGGACAAGGACTGGAATATCGTTCTATAGGGGAATTAAGTGCCTGGTTGTCTTCAGAATACGATATATTGTATACCGAAGAGCAGATACATATGCTAAAATTTTCCGATCCCCTGGATATTCTTCGACATGTAAAGAAAACCGGAGTGAATGCAACCAGTTTACCGACAGCCTGGACCAAAGGACGTCTTCGCGAGTTTTGTGAAGACTACAAAATCCGTTTCCTGACAGACGGGTATTGTCCGCTGAGCTATCATCCCCTTTATCTGGTATGCCGGAAAAAATAAATCTGGCATTGCAATTCGGCTACAGCCCCAATTGCAATGCTAAAATAGCCTTACAGCTTTCCTAAATGATTGAAAGTATTGGTTTTCATTAATTGCTCTAATTCTGCAATAATCATTGCAGTGGCTCCCCAAATAAAATTCTCTCCGATCTTATATCCCGGTGCAATAATTTTATGATCGTGTCGTACAAAAGAGTGTGTGGTTTTATTCCGGTCATCGAAAAGATCCCTTAATTTTACTAAAATGACTTTTTCCACTTCATCCTGGGATAAGATAAAATCAGGTAATTGTAATGTTGTCCCGACAATCGGAGTAATATTGAAATTGCTCAAAGGAATATAGATATCGCTCAATACTCCCAGGATAGACACTTTTTCTTCGGGTACTCCTATTTCTTCGTGACATTCCCGTAAAGCTGTCTGTAAAGCATCGGCATCTTCTTTTTCCATCTTTCCACCGGGAAAAGCAATTTGTCCGCCATGATATTTTCCCCGGTTTACCCGTTTGATGAGAGGAAGGGCCAATTCGTTTTCAAAAGGAACGATTAAGGCAAGGATGGCACTATTGACAGGAGGACAGGGATGTACGCCTTCGATTCCTTCGATATACTTCGGGCGAGGAGCCATGAGAGCATGTGCTTTTTCTCCGGGAAGGACATTATATAAAGCAGTTCTGATTTTTCTGGTTTTCATATTTCTATTACTGATTTGACAAAGATAAGAAATAAAGATATAAGATAAGAAACATGTGTTTTAAATTGGACAAACTATCCGAAAATACAAAATTATAAATAAAAATAATGGCGATTTAAATAAAAAAGACTTATCTTTAACCTGTTAAACGATAGCTTGGTGAAATAAATATGAAAATTATTCCAATTTTATATGGATATAATGAAAAATTGTCCTATCTTTGTAATGCCAATATATTTTACAAAGCAGCTTAGGACTGTTGATTAACGTAGCAGGCATTCGGTTGCCTGCTGCTTTAAATATTCGGTTCTTGGCTGATGGGGCAGGTGAAAAACCTGGTAATTTTTTGTAAAATATTATTGGCACCCCATCAGTTCAAGGGCCGATTTTTTATGTGTATATATTCCGGATTTGGATGATATAGAGATTTGACGGGGTAATTGTAAAATTTCTCTAATTAAAAACTTAACGGTTATGAAGACAATTCCAATGGTACCAGCTTGTCAGAACATGGAAGAACTCCACAAGCTAACAGATCTTATTTGTGAGTATATTCATCCTCAGATGGTTATTTTGTTCGGTTATTATGCAGGTATGGACTTTCATAACGCTTTGAAAGGGTATGAAATGCTTGTTATCATGGAGGAAAAACCGACGCTGACGGTTAGGGAGTTGGTCGGATATTTAAAGACTCATTATCCGCTTGATAACCGGAAGGAGAAGAATCTGTCCCTTCATATTTTTACAGCTGAATTTATTCATCATCGCACTTCTTTAAGTTATTTTTTCTATGCAATTAGAAAAGAGGGGATCTTGTTGTATGAGAGTGAAAATTGTATTTTAAAAGAGTCTGTCGCTTATAAACCGACCCGTTCTTATCAGCAAATTGTCGGCCTTTCCGATCAGTGTCTGGCCTTAGGAAGAGCTTTTCTGCAAGATGCACAGCGACATATCGACGGTGGTATTCCCCGTTTAGCCGCTTATTATTTGTATCAGGCTGTCGTCCAATTTCTTCGGGCCGGAAATATGGTACATTATGGCTTTCTGGCCGAAGGGAGAGAAGATCTGGTGACGACTTACCTGAAAATCAGATACTGTACGAAAGAAATTGCTGCCTTGTGGTATGGAGACGGACAATTGGCCGAATGGACTTTATTCGGACGCTTGCAATCTTTTAGTTATAAAACCCGCTTCAGCTATCCGTATACCGTCAACTCCGATCTGTTGACCCGCTGTCTGACTTTTACCTGCAAAACAGAGAAAGTAATCAAAAAATTTTGTAAGGAAAGGATCAAATTCTTAGAGACCTTATCGAAATCCCGCGAGAATTCCCAGGAAGAGAAAAGTGACTTATCGAAGGAGTGAAGACTTGATCGGGACGATAAGATTTAGTTTATAAATCATTTGAACTGAGGTCCTGGCGGATTGGCGGATTTTCGGTTCTGACTTTCAATCCTGAACCTGGTTCCGCCAATCAGCAAGGCACTCGTCGGTTAACCGAAGGTTAGCCTTATCTTTTTCTAGCTTTGCCAGAAAATGACTTATGACTCATTGTTTCTTCATCAATCTGAGGATTTCACCGATCCACAGTACCAGCGAAGTCAAACCGACAATGATCCCCCAGTCTTTCCAACTTAAAGGAACGGTACGGAATACCTCTCCTCCGAATTGTACAATCAAATACTGCCCGATGGGAATGATAAACATAACGATCAGGAAACCGGTACTGTCCTTTAAATTCTTGAATGCAGAGCCATGAGAAAGAAAAGCTTTCGCATTGAACATATTCCAGAACTGTAGCATCACAAAAGTTGTGAAAAATACAGACAGATCGTGTCGGGACATGACTCCGTCGTTTATGGTAAACCAATACATCAGGCCGAGCAGCAATACCGTAAACGAAAGTCCTATCCCCAGGATGTAATTCCGCATCTTGGGACTGATGATAAAATCTGTCGATTTGCGGGGCATTTCATTCATTACTTTGGGGTTGGGAGGGAGAGAAGCCAGGGCAGCTGCTGCGAATGTATCAATGATCATGTTCACCCATAACATTTGAGTTACAGTCAAGGGTAATTCCCGGCCGAACATTGAACCGATCAGTACAATCAGCAAAGCCGATAAGTTGATCGTCAGCTGAAACAGTATAAAACGTTGGATATTGTGATAAAGCGAACGTCCCCACATTACGGCTGTGGCAATACTGTTGAACGAATCATCCAATAAAGTAATATCACTGGCTTCCTTAGCCACCGAGGTTCCGGAGCCCATGGAAAGTCCCACATCGGCATGATTCAATGCCGGTGCATCATTTGTACCGTCCCCGGTTACAGCTACGACTGCTCCCGATTGTTTCAGCAGTTCGACCAGACGTTGTTTGTCGGTAGGGCGGGCACGACACATTATTTTGAGTTTCAAAACCCGTTTCGCCGCTTCTTCGTCCGGCAATTTTTCAAAGTCGACTCCGGTGATAATCTGTTCCTCCGAATCTTCGGATTTCCAAATACCGATCTGCCGTCCGATTTCCCGGGCGGTTGCCGGAGTATCTCCGGTGACAATCTTTACATCGATTCCCGCATTCAAACATTTGGCTACTGCAGCGGGGACATCCGGACGTACCGGATCGGAAATCGCCGCAATTCCTAAAAAGATAAAATCTTCCTGAGCGATAGCTTCGATCTCGCCTTCTGAAGCAGAATCTACTAGCTTATAGGCAAATCCCAATGTACGCATCGCCTGATTCTGAAAGTCCAGCAATTCTTTTTCTACAGTAGCATGATATTCTTGTGCAGGAACTAAACCTGCGGGGGTTTCTACCTGTTTACATTTGGCGAATACAATTTCGGGAGCTCCCTTCAGATAGAGAATAAGCTTTCCCTCCAGCACGGAGCGGACCAGGGTTGCCATGTATTTCCGTTCGGTAGAAAAGGTCAATTGTTCCAAAATTTCAGTATTATCCCGGTAATCCATATAATTGACCTTCTGCTGATGCAGCCAAAGTAATAAAGCGGCTTCGGTCGGATTTCCCAAGGTCTTGATCTGATCGTTACCGTATTCCAGATAGGCCGTTGAATTGATGGAAATCCCTTCCTTGATCAATACCTGAAGGCGATTATCCTGTTGCAGTTCTTGGTCCGGCAAACCGTAAAACCGGGTTTGATAAACCTGCATTTGATTTTGAGTCAGGGTTCCTGTCTTATCTGTACAGATAACGGTTGTGGCTCCCATCGTTTCGCAGGCATGCATCTTACGTACCAAATTGTTCGTCTTTAGCATTTTACGCATGCTTAATGCAAGACTTAGTGTAACACTCATCGGTAAGCCTTCCGGGACGGATACAACGATAAGAGTGACTGCAACCATGAAATATTTCAAAATCCTTCCTGCCGTTTCTAAAGTGAAGATCGTATCGGCAGTGAAAATTCCGGCTATAATATCTTTTGTAAGTAATCCGACAAAAGTAACCCCGGCAACTGTAAAACCGATAATACTGATAAACTTGGCCAGGCCTTCCAGTTGTTTGCTGAGCGGAGTTTTATCGTGATTGATCTCTGTAGATTTTTGGGCCACTTTTCCGAATTCTGTAGCGTCACCTACTTTTTCTACTTTGTAGACACAATGCCCGTTGACTATAGTGGTACCCCTCATGATTTTGTTGGAAGGGTAGGTAGCCTCCGGATCGAAATCGGCAGGATCGGTAGTCTTATCGATGACCGGTTCGCCCGTTAGGGTAGATTCGTTCACTTGCAAAGAAATAGCTTCGATCAATTCTCCGTCAGCGGGAATTTCTTCTCCGGTCTCAAGTACGACAATATCGCCGACTACAATTTCACGTTTAGGTATTTCGTGTATGTTTCCATTGCGAAGAACCTTTATGTGTATATCATCATTGACCTGGTTCAATAATTCGAATTTTTTATTGGCATCCATTTCGAACCAGAAACCGACTCCGGTAGCCAGAAATATAGCGAAGAAAATACCGATCGTCTCTGCATATTCATTGTGCATGATAGAAATAATCAGCGACAAGACGGCTGCTACCAACAATATACGGATAATCGGATCTTTAAATTTCTCAAGGAAAAGTTTCCACAAAGGAGTATGCGGAGGTGGAGTGATGATATTTTCTCCAAATTGTTTGCGGCTTTGCTGCACTTCTGAATCGTTCAAGCCGGAATAATGTTTTGTTTCCATTTTAGCTGTGTGTAGTATATTTTAATTCTTCCATTCGTAAATAATCTTTTTGATTGCATTGGCTGACTTCAAATTCTATAAACGCATAAAAAAGAACGCAATATGGGAATAGGGCAGAAACGTGTAAAAACTATTTTCCTTTCTCCCGCAGGAGAAAAGCAAGTTGAAAAATGATATTTTTCAGCAACAGAGTGTAATAGATTTTTCCGGTTGCGCGAACTGGATGGACAGATACAATTTTCGTCGTCCTCCCCATACAGGGTATAATCTGCAATAAATTCAGTCTCGATTCCGGGATACTGGCCGGCAAAAGAGATCGGTTCCTGATCGGCTCCTTGCTGGAAAACAGTAAGGATAACGACCAGTATCCCCCCAAAGAAGTACCTTTTCCAATGACAACAGTCACAACGGTTAATTTCTGAAACCCTTGTTATCCCTGAAATCTCTCTAACTATTAAATTCTGCTTTGTCATACGTACGCAAAGATAAAGCAAAACCCCCGATATTTTATCCTGCTATCCGGAAAAATCGATCGAAAGTAAGAAAGTCTGTGATAAAAAAAGCAAATCGTTTAACCGGTGGCCCGGCTAAACGATTTTATATAACATAGCAATAGATCGGGAACTTAGATTTTTGAATTTACAATCTTCAAAATTTCAGCTTCCAGTTCATTGGCTTTTTCCACGATAGCTTCACCTTCGCGTATGATTTGAGCTGCAAATTCCTTATCTTCCAATCCGGCTGCATTGATTTTTACATTCAGAAATGCTCCCATGACTCCGGCACGTGCTGCCAATGCACCTACGCCGGCATCCGTTACGGAATTCGGGTTACCTATTTCAGCCATAGCTTTGGCTACAGACATACATTCGTAACATTGTTTCATCGTTTTGAACGGTACTTCGGTAGCATAGCGGGTGGCATCCTGAACAGCTTTCTGCCGGGCAGCTTTTTCTTCTTCAGATTTTTTAGGCAAACTGAAAGCATCCATGATCTTATTGAAAGCATTGGTGTCTTCGTCCACCAGTTTGGTCAATTCAGTCTGATATACTTTTCCTTTTTCAGCCCAATCGCTAAATTCTTCCCAACGGTCGTCCCATCCCCGTTTGTGTGAGGAGAGGTTGGCGACCATCGAACCGAGAGCGGCACCCAAGGCCCCCATATAGGCAGAGATCGACCCCCCACCGGGAGCCGGAGATTCAGAAGCCGTTTCGTCGGCAAAATCGGTTAAAGTCATGTCTACCAGTTTTTTCTTACCTTTCGAAGCTTCTTCCTCGAGAATATATTCGATGATCTTCTTTTTCGGATCGAAAGGATATAATTCGTCCAATCCCAATGATTTGACGGCTATTTTGATCAGCTCTTTGTCGGATACCCCCGTAGAACGTTGTTGTTTACGCAGGAAATACCGACCGGCGTCCAACATCGCTTTTAACGGAAGTACACCGACAAGTTCGGAACCGGTAACCCGAATGCCCCGGTCGGCAGCCTTACGGCAAACTTCGTCGAAGGCTTCATGCATGGAAGTCACGGAAATATCCGTCAGGTTCATAGAGATCTGAGCTATTCCATATTCTTCTATAAACCAGCCGATCGCTTTTACAGATTTCAGGCTCCCCGGAATCATCACCGGCTTTCCTTTTTCATCCAATACTTTTTTACCGGTGATCGGGTTGCCTTCCCGTTTCACCCTTCCGCGTTCGCGTACATCGAAAGCGATCGAGTTGGCCCGGCGAGTAGAGGTGGTATTCAGGTTAACATTATAAGCGACCAGAAAATTACGGGCACCGACTGCTGTAGCTCCGGTCTTGGCAGTCCAGCTATTCAGTTCACGGGGACCGAAATCCGGATGCCACTGTTCACTGGAAAGACGTTCTCCCAAAGCTTCATATTCTCCGGCCCGACAAGTAGCTAAATTTCTCCGTTCCGGAACAAAAGCAGCACTTTCGTAACAATATACCGGGATATTCAGCTCTTTGCCGATACGCTCGGCTAATTTCCGGGCGTATTCCACGGTTTCTTCCATCGTGATATTGGAAACCGGCACCAATGGACATACATCGGTTGCTCCGAAGCGGGGATGAGCTCCCTTGTGTTTGGTCATATCGATTAATTCGGCGGCTTTCTTGACTGCCCGGAAAGCTGCTTCACAAATCGGTTCGGGTTCTCCAACCATAGTCACCACAGTACGATTGGTCGCCTTACCGGGATCGACATCAATAACACTGATTCCTTCAACGGTTTTCATGGCATCGGTGATCTGATCGATGATATGCATGTCGTTTCCTTCGCTAAAATTAGGCACGCATTCAATTAATTTTTTCATGGTATATAAACTTTAATTTTAAGTATGTTTCAGTCGATTTCAATTAATATTGTTCTCCTTTTAAGAAAATCGCTTCTATTAAATCAGCCGTATAGGCATAGGGTAAGTATTCGATGCCCGAAATAGGAGTCGTTATATAAAAGTTGGCAAGTTTACCGACAGCGATACTCCCTGCTTCTTCTTCAACTCCCATCGCATAGGCCGAATTTAAAGTCGTCGCATTGATCACTTCTTCAGGTAACATTTTGTAATTGATACATCCTAAGGACATAATGAATTTCATATTACCGGAAGGAGAAGAACCCGGATTATAATCGGAAGCCAAAGCTACCGGTAAACCGGCCTGAATCATCTTACGAACGGGAGAATAAGGCATATTCAGGAAAAAAGCGGCTCCGGGCAATACGGTCGGCATAGTTTCGCTTTCCAATAAACAGGCGATTTCTTCTTCTCCCATACATTCCAGGTGGTCGACAGAAATTGCATTGTATTTCACACCGACTTGCACACCACCCGAGTAGTCGAGTTCATTGGCATGTATCTTCGCACGTAATCCGTATTTCATTCCGGCATTCAGCATCCGGTCGGTATCTTCGACAGTAAAGAAACCTTTGTCACAAAATACGTCGATGTAATCGGCCAATTCTTCGGCAGCGACCATTGGGATCATTTCGTTGATAATAAGATCTACATATTCTGTTTGTCTGCCCTTATATTCCAAAGGTACGGCATGTGCCCCTAAAAAAGTCGATTTAATCAATAGGGGAGTTTCGGCTTTCAAACGGCGGATCACCCTCAACATTTTTAATTCGCTTTCGGTATCCAGCCCATAACCACTTTTTATTTCGACTGCACCTGTACCGAAACCGGCGATTTCCTGAATCCGGTCATAGGCTGCATCGAAAAGCTCTTCTTCAGAAGCTTTACGTATCCTTTCGCATGAATTGAGAATACCGCCTCCGCGTTTGGCTATTTCTTCGTAAGAAAGACCACGGATTTTATCGATATACTCGATTTCACGGCTTCCGGCATAAACCAGATGAGTATGAGAGTCACAATAAGAGGGCATGACCAAACGGCCGGTTGCATCGATTTCCTTGACGATATCCCCGCCGGCATAGACAACCTCCCGGTTTAAATCCTCCATTTTTCCGAATCCGGCAATTTTATCTTCTTCAACAAGTAAATAAGCATTTTCCAGGATACCTAACCGGGCCATATCTTTACCTGCAACCCATTTGCGGGGAGATAGTTCCGTTTGTACCAGCTGTTTTATGTTCAGAATGAGTGTTTTCATCTTTCGTACTTTTTAATGTTTATAGCCGCACGAAAATATTAAAAAAAACGAATAAAAACGCGCTTTAAGATATATTTAAAACGTTTGTGCCCGAAGATTTTACCCGGCAGATGTTCGCCGCTTAACTGAATACCTGAAGGCGGTTGGCATCCAGACGTAAAAAGATAAAGATCAAAATAGTAAATGCCCAAAGGGAAGAACCTCCGTAGCTGAAAAAAGGCAGGGGGATGCCGATGACGGGAGCCATTCCGATCGTCATTCCTATATTGATCGCCACATGAAAGAATAAAATGCTGGCTACCCCGTATCCATAGATGCGGGAAAAATCCGAACGCTGACGTTCCGCCAGGTAAATAATTCTTAAAATAAAGGCCATAAGTAGTCCGATCAGTATGGCCGAACCGACAAAACCCCATTCTTCGCCGACTGTACAGAATATAAAATCGGTACTTTGTTCGGGAACAAAATTGAATTTGGTCTGGGTACCCTGTAGAAATCCTTTTCCTAATAAGCCTCCTGAACCTATTGCAATTTTAGATTGATTGACGTTATAACCGGCTCCGGTCAAATCGGTTTCTATCCCCAATAAATTATTGATCCGGTCTTTCTGGTGGGGCTGTAATTTTTCGAAAGCATAGTCGACACCTACCGTCGCTCCGATACAAACCCAGGAAGCCAGTAAAACGAGCAGTATATGCTTCATCTTACGCTTATATATAAAATAAATACCGATCAAACCGGTCGATAAATAAGCGTACAATAATAATCTTTCATTTCCGATATTGAATTCAAATAACCACTTCAAAAATAATAAAAATAGGAAGCAGCTTACCAGGAAAATAATGATCCGATAAAATTCCTGTTTATTCTGACGGTAATACAGGAAGGCTATCAACGTCCCTGCAATAATCAGAGATAATACGACGATGGGGGGATAGATCAGGGTGAATATAAAAATAGCTATAGCTATAAAACATAATAATAGAAGTGAACCATGTAAACCTTCTCTATACATTACAAGGATAAACGAACTGTATACCAGTGCAGAACCGGTATCGTTCTGCAAGACAATCAAACCGGCCGGAATAGCCAATAACAAACCGATCAATGCCAGGCTTGAAAAGCGCATGATTTTAAAACCATGCCTGCTCATTACATTCGCAATAGCCAGACAAGTAGCGAATTTTCCGAATTCGGCCGGTTGTATCCGGATACCTCCGATTTCAAACCACGAACGGGCTCCATGGGATTCTACCCCGAAGACCAGTACGGCGGCCAAAAGTCCGACCGTCAGTCCATAGATCACAAAAGAAAAAGCGGTAAAAAATTTACTGTCGGTAAGTAAGATAAAAATACCCAATACGAAGGCAGCCCCGATCCACAACAATTGTTTTCCGTATTTCAGGTCGATATCCAAAATATTGCTGTGGCTTTCATCGTATACAGCCGCATAGATATTCAGCCATCCCATAAAAACCAGGAGGGTATATAAGAAAATGGAGAGCCAGTCTATATTTTTCAAAAGTTCTGATTGCCTGTTCATAATTCCAAGATTAATCTTCTTCGTTTTGCTTTTCTTCTGCTGTCTTCAAATGCTGTTCTTTCTTCGGAGTTTCCGGGATAATCAGATTAGAGTTCAACATTCTTTCCTCAATTGCTTTTTTGCGGGGAGCGATCTTGCCCTTGAGGTATTTCTCCATAATCAGTCCTCCGATAGGTACTGCATATTGGGCACCGAATCCTCCGTTTTCAATATAGATAGCGATCACAATTTTAGGGTTGTCTTTAGGAGCGAAGGCCATGAAAATGGAGTGATCCTCTCCATGCGGATTCTGAGCTGTCCCGGTTTTACCGCATATGACTACCGAATCGATAGAAGCCCCGCGGGCCGTTCCGCTGCTGGCTGCCATCGCCATACCTTCTACGACGATATCGAAGTATTTCCGGTCACAGTCGACCGTATGTTTCTCGACCTGATTGTTCGCCCCTTCGATCGGACGTACGATATGAGGAGTCATATAATACCCCCGGTTAGCCAATACACAGGCCATATTGGCTATCTGCAAAGGAGTAAGCTCCAACTCTCCCTGTCCGATAGAAAGAGACATAATATAACTCCAGCGCCAATCCTGAGTCCGGAATTTGCGATCGAATAGCGGAGGAGTGGGAATTGAACCACTGATCTCATTGGAGAAATCAGGACATATCTTCGCACCTAAACCGAAGGAACAAATAAAATCTCTCCATTCGATGTAAGCATCCCGAACACTATCGTATTTCCGGTTTTCCAGTATCCTTCGCCACACATTTACAAAATAGGGATTACAAGACTGCTGAATAGCCTGGTACAGATTCAGGGGAGAATTGTGATTGTGGCATCCCATCCGGATCCCTCCGATAGCTGTCTTAGCTTTCCCGTAACATTCGAAACAAGTTTCAGGGGTAATGACTTCTTCCTTTAAACCATACAGTGCTTGCAGTGTTTTAAAAGTAGAACCGGGAGGATAAGCTCCTGAAACGGTACGGTCGAACAGAGGCTTATTGGGATCCTGATTCAATTTTTTATAATTTTTACCTCTTTCCAGGCCGATCATCAGTTGGGGATCGTAACCGGGGCTGGAAACTTTCAGTAGGATTTCACCTGTCGAGGGTTCCATAGCGATGATTCCGCCTCTCTTATTTCGCATGAGCTGGTAAGCATATTCCTGTAAGTCGATGTCCAGCGTAGTCGTGAGATTTTGTCCTACGATAGCGGGTTTATCATATAGACCGTTTTGGTAAGAGCCTTTTACACGATTATAATTGTCAACCAGTAGGATTTGTTCCCCTTTCGTACCTCTCAGCAGATTTTCATAACTTTTTTCGAGTCCGTTGACTCCGATATAGTCACCGGGAGCGTAGGTGCTGTCCTGTTCGACCAAAGTTTGGCTGACTTCTCCGATATATCCGAAGACATCGGCAGAATGGGAAACGTTATACTTTCGTAATGTTCGGGTCTGCATGAAAAATCCCGGATATTTGTGTAATTTTTCCTGCAATACGGCATATTTGTTGGCCGTGATCTGAGAGATCAGGACAGAAGCCTTGAAAGGAGAGTATTTCCGGCATTTGACCATATTTTTAATCAGCATATCTTTATCTATACCCAAAATAGTGATCAGCTCGGTTGTATCGAAATCTTTCACCTGACGGGGAATCACCATGAGGTCGTATGCCGGCTGGTTTTCTACCAATAATTTACCGTTCCGGTCAAAAATCAATCCTCTGGCCGGATATTGAGTCGCAATTCGTTGAGAGTTCATCATGGCTTTTATCTGGAATGAATCGTCTATCACCTGCATATAAAATAAGCGGATGATATAAATACAACAAACACAGATAATGATAGCCGAGATAACTGTTTTCCGATGTGTGTATTTGTTCATAACAATCTAACCGGGAATTTGAAAATTCAATATGCTCGAATTCAATTCTATTGGTTCTGTTTTTTCTTCAAAGCTATAAAATAATATAGCAAGATGAAAAAAGTAGAAGCTAAAGTGCTGAATAAAATACGCAGGCCGGTGATCACGAAATTGTGGACACTGAACGTTTCACAAAGGATCAGCACGGTGTTGAAAATCGCAGTACTGATAAAGACATATTTGAAAAACCAACCGAAATCACTGATTTTCTGTTTTCCCTGAATATCGTCGATCTGTTCCCGGTTTGAAGTCAGCATCAACAAACGGGGACGAATATAGGCCAATAAAGTCGTTGCCGCAGCATGAATACCCATGGTGTGGTTGGCCAGATCGACAAATAAACCTAAAAAGAAACCGAAAAACAAAATCGTTGCATTACGTAAACGGTAAGGCAGAATGTATATGGCCAGAATATAAATGTTGATATAGACGTAGGAGTGAAGCTGAATATTATCCAATATGGTCAATTGGAGTAATAGCAACACGAAGAGATGTATAACAAATTTGATATTACTCATGATTTTCCCTCCCTAAAGCCTGTTGTTCTTCTTTTCTGGTATTAGCGATAATGTATACATCCGAGATGCGTTTAAAATCAGTTGCAAGTTTTACTTTTATCGTCAGAAAATTAGCCGTTTCCTTATTTACCGATTCTACGAAGCCGATCATCTCACCTTCCGGGAAAATACTGGAAAATCCTGAAGTCACAATCGTATCGCCCACTTCTGTATCTACATGAAAGGGTATGTCGTTCAGATAAGAATACCGATAATCGTCTCCGTCCCATTGAAGTGAACCGTAGTAACCGTTTTTTTTGATTTTCGCTGAGATCCGAAGATTGGTATTGATCAAGGGTAATACCCGCGCATAACGATTGCTTACTTTCTCGATAATACCGACCACTCCTTCACTCGAACAAACGGCCATTTCGGGTTGGATCCCCTCAGTTGCGCCTTTGTCGATAACAATATAATTTTTAGTCTTGTTAAAACTGGAATTGATCATTTCAGCTGTTTTGTATACATAATCGACATCGGCAGAATCGGTAGGGGCCCATAATGTATCCGCATTACTGATCCGATTGAGAAGTTTCAGTTTTTCAATCTCATTTCTCAATTCGGTATTCTCTGCAACTAATTTTTCGTTGGTTACTTTCAGATAGAAATAATCGTCTACCCGGGTAACCACGGAAGATATGGTTCCGAAAAATGATGCTGTATAGCCTGAAAACACAGTTCTCTGATAGTTATTGTGTAAAACTATCAGAGAAAAGGAGAGGACTTCCAACAAAATAAAAATTATAGTAAAATGATATTTTAATATCAGTTTTATAATTTCTTTCACAGCCTAATGGGTTTACCTGATCAGGAAAGAGAACTTATCGACATTCTTTAAAGCAATACCTGTTCCCCGGGCAACAGCTCTCAACGGATCTTCTGCAATATGGAAAGGGATATTGAGCTTATCGGTCAGACGTTTGTCCAAACCTCTCAATAAAGCACCACCTCCTGCCAAATAAATTCCTTTATTGACGATATCTGCATATAGTTCAGGGGGAGTTTGTTCCAAAGCTCCTAGAATAGCGATTTCAATTTTCGATATAGATTTCTCCAGACAGTGAGCGATCTCCTGATAAGATACCGGTACTTCGACAGGTAACGAAGTCATCTGATTCGGTCCCTGTACGATAAAATCGGCAGGCGGTTCATCCAGTTCGGACAGCGCAGAACCTACATGTATTTTGATTTGCTCGGCAGTTCTTTCCCCGATCCGAATATTGTGCTGATGACGCATATACTCCTGAATGTCGTCGGTCAAATCGTCACCGGCAATCCGGATAGATTTGTTGCTAACTATACCACCTAAAGAAATAACGGCAATTTCGGTTGTACCACCACCTATATCTACGATCATATTTCCTTCGGGAGCTTCTACATCCAAGCCGATCCCCAAAGCAGCCGCCATCGGCTCATAAATCATATATACATCTCTTCCTCCTGCATGTTCTGAAGAGTCGCGGACAGCCCGGACTTCAACTTCCGTACTTCCCGACGGGATACAAACGACGATCCGCAAAGAGGGAGAGAAGAACTTACTATTTACACTTGCCATTTTAATCATACCGCGCAACATTTGTTCGGCAGCGTTAAAGTCGGCAATAACCCCATCCCGTAAAGGCCGGATGGTTTTGATGTTATCATGTGTCTTTCCCTGCATCTGCCGGGCTTTTTCTCCAATAGCGATAACCTTTTCGGTCTTCCGGTCGATAGCGACAATGGAGGGTTCGTTTACCACCATTTTATCGTTACAGATAATAATCGTATTCGCTGTTCCTAAATCGACAGCTATATCTTGTGTTAGAAATGAAAATAATCCCATTTTAAATGAACGTTAATAATTTATGAGCGTCAACCTCAATGGATTGTTTAATGTTTAAAATGTCTCATGCCGGTGAAAATCATAGCGATACCGTATTTGTTCGCAGCATCGATAGACTCCTGGTCTCTGACCGATCCTCCAGGCTGTATGATAGCTGTAATACCTGCTTGGTGAGCAGCTTCTACACAATCGGAGAAAGGGAAAAAGGCATCCGATGCCATCACACTTCCCGCAATACGATCGCTTCCCTGACGGATAGCGTTTTCTAAGGCCCAAATCCGGCTGACCTGTCCCGGGCCGACACCCGTTGTACACAAATCTTTAGCGATAGCGATACCGTTCGATTTGGTATGTTTCACTACTTTCCAGGCGAAGAGCAGATCTCTCATTTCAGCTTCGGTCGGTTGCCGTTTTGTGACGACTTTCAATTCCGATTCATGAAGTAGCTGGGTATCCGAATCCTGAATCAATAAGCCGCCAAGCACTGTTTTCGCTTTGCTGGCTTTCCGGTTTTTCTGATCGATATGGTCGAGTTGTAATAAACGTAAATTTTTCTTTTTAGTCAATATTTCCAATGCCTCTTTAGAGAAAGAAGGAGCTACGATCACTTCCAGGAAAATCTTGGCCATTTCGGTTGCCGTGGCTGCATCTATTTCCCGGTTTGCCGCCACGATTCCACCGAAGATAGAAACCGGATCGGCTTCATAGGCTCTCCGATAGGCTTCTACCAATGTTTCTGCACTCCCGACCCCACATGGATTAGCGTGTTTGGCTGCAACTATAGTCGGTTCGTCGAATTCTTTTAAGGTTTCGAGTGCTCCGTCGGTATCTCCGATATTGTTGTAAGAAAGCTCTTTACCATGCAATTGGACAGCTCCGGTAAGTGTGCCTTGCGTCCCTAGTACAGAAGCATAAAAAGCAGCACTTTGATGGGGATTTTCGCCGTACCGAAGATCTTGCTTTTTCTCGTAGGTGAGAGTCAGTGTTTTCGGGTATTTGATATTCAGACGTTCGGAAAAATATCCTGCAATCAGAGCATCGTAGTGGGCGGTGTGGATAAATACTTTCGCTGCCAGCATTTCTTTGGTTTCGGCTGTCGTATCTCCGTTGTTTTTCAACTCATCGATTACCAGTCGATAGTCTTCGGGATCGGTGATGACCGTAACGAATTTGTAGTTTTTAGCAGCGGCCCGGATCATAGTGGGCCCGCCGATATCTATATTTTCAATGATTTCTGCATGGGATACCCCTTCTTTCAGAATGGTTTGTTTAAAAGGGTAAAGGTTACAAACCACAATATCGATCGGTTCTACTCCCAGTTCTGCCATCTGTTTCCGATGCTTTTCGTTGTCACGGATCGCCAGAATACCACCTTCTACATTGGGATGCAGGGTCTTCACTCTGCCGTCAAAACATTCGGGGAACTTAGTCAGATCTGAAATATCCTGAACTTTAATGCCTTCTTCTTTCAGTTTTTTAGAGGTCCCGCCGGTTGAAATGATCTCCCAGCCCATAGAATCCAGTGATTTAGCGAACTCAACAATACCTGTCTTATCAAATACACTAATTAATGCTCTCTTCATCCGGATTATATTTTTTTAGTTATCATCCGAGCTATCGGATTTTATTCATTTTATACAAATCGTATTTCGTTGCAAAGGTAAAAAAAAAGAAGATTATTTTTATATAAAATCGCAGATAGTGCATTTTTTTTATGGATACACCTATTCGCTGTGTTTTAATAATTGACAATGAGTTTATTACCTACTTTTGAAATGGGATATCCTTTCAAGGGGTAAATTTCATAAGTCAGATTGAAAGGGGTTCCGTAACGAAGTGAAAATTGAGTGTGACAAACCGGACAAACAGCCAGTTCTCCGTCCAAATCTTCTTTCGTAAAATGGGAAGTCAGTTCCTGGCAGTTGGTACAGGTGGCATCCCAGCAAGCATATTCGGTATCGTTCAAACGGATGACGACGATTCCTTGGCCATTATATCCCAATGATTTGGCGTCCGGCTGGGAACTGGTCAGGTAAATAGGCTGGCCGGGAACCTGAAGATTACTTTCGCCTCCTATTCCTAAATTAATCTGTGTATATACCGGGACATAAGGAATGAGGTGTTTATCCCTGAGTTTTTCGTTGAATTTATCCCCGCAACCGATATTTATTCCCAAAGTGATGGAAACTAATAAAAAAAATACTATTTTTGATTTCATGAATAAGAAATTTGCGACACAAATATAATAAATATGAATATCTCTACAGCAGAATTCGATTGGATTTCCCTGATATTGGTCATAGGGGCTGGACTTATCGGTTGGATAAAAAGTAATAATGCAAAGAAAACCCAAGTCCCGCCTGTTTTTGAACAACCCGGTCAGATCGGGGAAGAAGAAGAGATTCTGCCCAATGTAGAAGAGTATACAATAACTGAAAATAAAGATGTTTCAGATGGACCGGTTATACAGGAAATCGTTGCTGATTATTACAGAGATCCGAAAGTCATGATTGACGACAGGGATGAATTACCGGCCGAAGAAAATGAAGAGGAAGAACACGTACAGTTCGACATCCGGCAGGCTATTATCAGCAGTGAAATTTTAAAACGGCCTCAATATTAAAACCGGATACCGATACCTGTAGAGAAGGTGAATAAATAAGGTTTGAAATCGATGTCGTCATTCCGACTTAAAGATTGCAGAAAATATTTGAAGCCCGGCTCGATCATAATTCTGATGTTAGACGTGACCGGATATTCCATCCCCAATCCGATATCCGTACTTATATTGAAATTACGGATATCTTCTGTACTTCCGATATATTCTTTGTCTCTTCCATTCCTTAAGAATACCTTGTTATTTACGATAAAATTGCCGCTTACTCCTCCCGATACGGCAAACAATACTTTATTATTATTCAGTAAATACCGCACATGAAGAGGAATTTCGAGCGTACCGAAAGTTTGTTCGATGGTTTCACTGCTGCTACTGTTCAAACTACTGAGCAAAATAGCTTCCGGACTACGGTAGGCGACACCTTGGGTATGGGTTTTAATATTTCCCAACGGAGTGGCGATCATCCGGTCACTATGTTGGAGCGAAGGGAGCATCATCGCCCGGACTCCCGAGCCTGCTCCGGAAGTTTTCTGTCCCATACGGGAATAGAATAATCCTGTTTGTACGGAAAATCTTTTATTGGCAGAGACAGATAATTTTAATCCACCTCCGACATTCATCAAGCCGTCCATCTGGTTACTGGAATAACTCACTCCCCTGGAGTTTTTTAACGAAGAGGAATAACTACCGGATGAATAGGCCGGAACAAAGTGGCCGCTGACCATCACTTTGATTTTTCTTTTTTCATCCGTTGTCAAGGAAGTGGGCGTATTCAGTAATTTCTGATATTCTTTTTGATTTTGATAGGCTTCTTTACTGGTTAAAGGAATAAAATTGCGTTGAAGCTTCCGGGTAGAAATTGCATAGTCCGGTGCTGTCTGCTCGATAAATCCGGCTTCACCGGCTCGATGCATTTGAATCGGTTCTAATTCAGTCCTCTTGTTTTGTGCTATCAAAACCGGTACTTCCGTCACCGTCTCCTTCGTTACATATTGAACGGTCTTTTCTTCTTGTATAGAATCGGAGAAGGTATCCGGCAAATTCGTGGAATCTTTTGTTTTTAATATTTCTGTACCGGTAATACCGGCAACTTCTATTTCGGGTGATTCGACGGAATAGAACAACCAAATTCCGATAAAAGCGGCGACCACTGCTGCTGCAGCTGCAGTGCGCCACCACCACAACGCCACTTTGTGTTTGCTTTTGTTCAGCTGTCGTTCTATATTTCCCCAGATATAGGGAGGAGGCTCACAACTTTTATCCTGAAGGGCCTTTTTAAAAAGATGATCTAAATTATTGTTCATGGTCTAAATATTCCTTCACTTTTCTTTTTAATATTTCCCTGGCTCTGGCCAGATTGGATTTCGACGTACCCTCGTTAATACCGAGTAAGGCTGCGATATCCTTATGGGACATTTCTTCGATCACATAGAGGTTGAAAACCATTTTGTACCGTTCCGGAAGTTGATTTACAAAATCAGCCAACACTTCTTCCGGAATGCTGACCTCTTCGTCTATGTCCTCGTTATCTTCGATTTCAGGTAACTCCTCTACAATTTGCAATGGGGAATTTTTCCTGAATTTCTCCATTGCCGTATTGATCATGATCCGTTTCATCCATCCCTCAAATGAACCTTTTCCGGTATATTGCCCGATAGAAGTGAAAATTTTGATAAATCCATCCTGCAACGTATCTTCGGCATCTGCCCGGTCTTTGGAAAAACGGAGACATAATGCAAACATTTTTGCAGAAAATATCTGATAGATTTTCTCTGCTGCCTGTCTGTCACCCTGTTTGCATTTATCTATTATTCGGTCCAAATTACACATCAATATCTGTTATAGAGATGTAAGAAATTTAAAAAGGTTGCGTCCCTGATAAAAAGAAAATCAGAAAAAATGAAATGATTTACCAATGTTCACAATTCCATTATGAACATTGGTAAATATGAGTAGAATAGAAGCCGGATCATAGTACCGGTTTGGTCTTTTCAGCCAGCCATTGAGCTTCCTCGGGAGTCAGATAAGGTGCAGTTTTTTCATAGACTGTTTTGTGATAGTCGTTCAGCCATTTTTTTTCATCTTCACTTAACAAATCAAGTAATAGAGCTGAAGTATCGAAGTAGCAGAGTGTTAATGTCTCAAATCCATACCATTCCCCGAATTCATTTTTACTGACCGGGATACATAAAATCATATTTTCATGCCGAATACCGTGCGAACCTTCCCGATACAGACCAGGTTCGTCGGAGGTTACCATACCGGGAACCACATCCTGGTTTTTCAATTCCTGGCGGATAGCCTGAGGACCTTCATGTACATTTAAGAAAAAGCCGATCCCATGCCCCGTACCATGTCCATAGTTCCGGCAAGTTTGCCAAAGAGGCTGACGAGCGATAGCGTCTATATTACAACCTTTGGTACCTTTCGGAAAAATGCATCTGCTCAGTGCAATCATTCCTTTTAATACGGTGGTGTAATCTTCTTTTTCCAAGCGAGTTAGTTCTCCAAGTGGAACTGTCCGTGTAATATCGGTCGTACCATGTGTATATTGGCCCCCGGAATCGATCAGATAAAATCCACGTGGCTGCAGTTCTGCATCTTCTCCCGGAATAGCCGAATAGTGAGGCAGTGCTGCATTGGCACCATAAGCTGAAATGTTGGCAAAACTATCTTCTGCATATCCGTCATTTTGGGCTCTGAAAGCCGAAAGTTGTTCGGAAACAGAGATTTCCGTCAAATGGTTGCCGATATTACGTTCCACCCAATAAAAGAATTTCGTCAGGGCTACACTGTCTTTTATACAAGCTTTTCTGAACCCTTCAACTTCTATCGGATTTTTGATGGCTTTTGCCAAAACAATAGGTGACTCTTGTTCTTTTACCTGAAATTCTGTAAAGAGTTTATGATAGACAGCATAATTTAAGGTGGCCGAATCCACGGTAAACACCGAATTTTTGTCTAGTTCTTCCAGGAATAAAAACAAATGATGATAATCCCGGATTTCTATACCTTCCTGACTTAATTGACTTGCGATTTCGCGAGAGACTTTGGTATTTTTTATAAACAACCAGGCTTTGGCTTTACCGACAACTGCATAACTGATGGCAACAGGATTGTAAATGATATCGTTGCATCTTACATTATATAACCAGGCGATTTCATCCAGGCAACTGAAAAGCATATAATCTGCATGTGCAGCTTGTAACTTTTCCCGGATCATGGTTATCTTTTCATTAGCCGATTTTCCGGCAGTAGCGGTAGGTACTAAAAAGAGTTGGGCATCGGGTAAGGAAGGACGATCCAGCCATATCTCTCCTAATAGATCTGTTTTTTCTACAACAGTAATCTGTTTGGGGGTTAGGGTCTCTTGCAGATTTTTCATGTCACAGACAGAAATACAGAAACTATCCAAACCGACCCGACTTCCTTCCGGTAAGTTGGTTGCCAGCCATTCCGGATAATCGACCGCTTCCGGCACTCTCAATTTATGCATCTGTATTCCCGAATCCTTCAGTTGTTTTTCCGCCTGTATAAAATAACGGGTATCTGTCCAAAGTCCGGCTTCATTTTTCAAGACGACAACCGTACCGAAAGATCCTGTGAAACCGGAAATCCATTGTCTTTGTTTCCAGGCTGCCGGTAAATATTCACTATTGTGCGGATCGGTTCCGGATATAATATATGCATCCAGTGATTCGCGTTCCATAATGGCTCTTAAAGCTGAAAGTTTTTCCTTGATCGTCATAATCCAGATTTTAAATTTCACCAAATATAATAAGAAAAATTAAAATTCTAGCAGCGGTTGTCATCGAGTAGTGCTATTTTCTAATAAAAGAATAGAAATGTTATACATTACAATTGTAATACATGGGGATTTTACAGGAATTAAAGGTTCTTGTATTACAAATGTAATTAAATTCCAAAACAACAGAAGTGAATTACAATCTTAACTCAGGGGATTTGGAATATTTTACATTTTTTATATTTTAAGATATATAATAATGATTATCAGTATTATATATCCTATTTTGAATAAATTACTTTAATTACCTAGGGCAAACTTCAGTTGTTAAAGCGATAAATAAGGCAATTTGAAGGTATTTATATTTATGTATTTATTTAATATCCAGTTATTTATGTTGTATCATTTCATGTTTAACTTCATATAAAAAAACAGAAATATAACCTTAGGAATATATATTCAAATTGTTAATTTACAGAAACTTAGTATCAAATAACCTTTTAACTGCTCACTAAATTACTGATTTTAAGGATTTAACCATACCGATAAATCATGGATTGATTATGATGTTACATTTGTAATGTATATCATATTACAAGTGTAATTTTGATAGTTGCAGAATATATATTACATTTGTAATGCAATATTTTACAAGATGCAAGAGAGATTTAAGCAGCTTTTGGAAGAAAAAAATCTGACAGCAACTCGTTTTGCTGCAATGATCAAGGTCAATGCTTCGGCGATGTCACATATTCTGAACGGGCGAAGTAAACCCGGATTCGATGTATTGGACAAAATTGCACAAGCTTTTCCGGACGTAAACTTAAATTGGTTGATTTCCGGTAAAGGCTCTCTATACAATAACCGTATTTCCACTCCGGCTAAAGAGGTTGAAAAAATACCTGTTCAGAAAAATTTATTTGAAGAAGAAGAAAAACGCTTTCCTATCGAAGAAAAAAATACAAAAGCAGAAGAGATTTTACGACCGGCCGTTTCCGTCGCTTCGATACCTACAGCCAAAGGAAAGAAGGTCAAACGGATTATCTTATTTTTTGAAGACGGCAGCTTCGAAGATTATGAGAAATGAGGTTATCTTCATATAGCATTCAGACAGCCTCATTTCTGATTTGAAGTATTTATATCAGTCCGATAATTTCTTTGACAGACTTACAACCATTTTCATCCAGATAATCGTTTATACCTTCGATTATTTTTACGGTGATCGCCGGATCGATAAAATTAGCGGTTCCGATTTGAACAGCAGAAGCGCCTGCCAATAAAAATTCGATAGCATCGGTCGCACACATGATTCCTCCAAGGCCGACAACCGGAATCTTTACTGCTTTAGCGACTTGCCAAACCATACGTAGAGCGATCGGTTTTACACAAGCTCCGCTCAATCCCCCGGTAATCGTACTTAAAACGGGTTTGCGTTTTTTGGCGTCGATAGCCATTCCCAGCAGAGTATTGATCAGAGAAACCGAATCGGCTCCTTCACTTTCTACAGCCAAAGCTATTTCCTGTATATTGGTCACATTGGGGGATAATTTTACCATCAAATGCTTTTTGTATACCCGTCTGACTGCTTTTACGACTTCGGCAGCAGAAGCACAACTGGTACCGAAAGCCATTCCACCTTCCTTTACATTGGGACAGGAAATATTCAATTCGATGGCAGGGATGTGATCCAAGGCGTTGATTTTTTCTGCAGTCTCCGCATAATCAGTGATGGTAGACCCGGAAACATTTACCAGAATATTCGTTTCGATATCCTTTATTTCCGGATAAATACGTTCGATGAAATAATCGACCCCTTTATTTTGCAAGCCGACTGCATTCAACATACCGGACGGGGTTTCAGCCATACGGGGATAGGAATTCCCTTCGCGGTGTTTTAGGGTAGTACCTTTTACTATAAATCCACCCAACTTATCGAGTTGAATGAAATCTTGGAATTCTAAACCATAACCAAATGTTCCTGATGCTGTCAATACAGGATTTTTTAGCTCTAAGCCATTGAGGTTTATATTTAAATCTGCCATTTTAAATCATTTATATTAAATACCGGACCGTCTGTACATACACATTTATGACCTTCTTTGGTGTCGTTTACACAGCAAAGGCAAGCTCCGATTCCACAAGCCATCGTATTCTCCAGAGAAACTTCACAATCGATATGTTTAGAATAAGCATACCTGGCAACTGCTTTCATCATCGGTTCGGGGCCACAACAAAAGATATGGTCGAATTGTTCAGTTAGAATGGGATGCTGAGTGGGATATCCCTTTTCTCCATAAGAACCGTCTTCGGTTGTATAGTATACCGTTGCATACTTTTCATACTCTTCTTTTAAGATAATATCTTTCACTGTCCGGGTTCCGATCAGAACCACCGGGTGTAGCCCTTTATCGGAGAGTTCTTTGGATAAATGCAAAAGGGGAGCGATACCGACACCGCCACCAACCAGTAAACATCGTCCTTGTTCGGGTTGAGAGAAGCAATTTCCCAATGGAAGTATAATATTCAACTGTTCACCGGGCTTAAGCGTGGACAATTTTTCGGTCCCTTTACCTGCAATTTTTACTAAAAGATAAAGCAGGCCTTGTTTCTTATCCACATCATGCACGGATATCGGCCGGCGTAAAAAAGTAGAAGGGGAATGGTCTACTCTGACATTGACGAATTGTCCTGCCTGGATCTCCGGTAACTCTATGGAATGCAATACCAATAAAAAATTGTCTGCATTGAGCCGGCGGTTTTCTTTAACAGTAAAATCTAGTATTTTCTTCATGCTGTTTAATGAGATCTGGTGATCACTGATTTATTATTTATTGCAATTTTTCTTTCAGATAGTGCCCTGTATAGGATTCCGGACATTTTACCACTTGTTCCGGTGTACCGGTACAAACGATACGTCCACCTTCTTTTCCTCCCTCAGGTCCGAGGTCGATAACATAGTCGGCACATTTGATAACATCCATATTGTGTTCGATGATCAATACGGAATGTCCCCGTTCGATCAAAGCATTCAACGAACTCATCAATTTATGAATGTCGTGGAAATGCAGACCTGTCGTCGGTTCATCGAAAACAAAAAGGGTAGGATCGGCATTTTCCCGGCTTAAATGATAAGCCAGTTTGACCCGTTGGCTTTCACCACCGCTGAGAGTACTGGAAGACTGGCCCAGCTTCACATAACCTAATCCAACGTCTACCAATTTTTGTAACTTATCTACAATACTACGTTCGCTATGACCATTCCCCGCAGAAAAAAATTCCAGGGCCTGATTTACGGTCATTTCCAGAATATCATAAATATTTTTACCCTTATAACTGATCTCCAGTACCTCGTCTTTAAAGCGTCTGCCTTTGCAGTGTTCACACTCCAGAAATACATCCGCCATAAATTGCATTTCCACTTTAATAATTCCTTCTCCCTGACATTCTTCACAACGCCCACCGGGTACGTTGAAAGAAAAATGTGCCGGTTTAAACCCCTGTACCTTAGCAGCTTGTGTATCTGAGAAAATTTTACGGATATCGTCCCAAGCCTTTAAATAGGTAACCGGATTGGAGCGTGTAGATTTTCCTATCGGATTTTGGTCGATAAATTCGACTCCGGTAATGGCTTTCAAATCTCCGGTGAGTTTATCGAAACTACCTGTGCGATCGGAATAATCTCCATATAATTTCTTTAAGGCAGGTACCAGAATCGTTTTTATCAAAGTACTTTTACCTGAACCGCTGACTCCGGTAATCGCAGTCATGATTTTCAAAGGAATATCGACAGTGATATTTTTCAGGTTATTCTCGGTTGCTCCGCTGATTGTTATTTTTTGTTTCCAGGGACGTCTCCGGGCAGGAACTTCGATTTTACGCTTCCCGAAAATATAATCGGCGGTTAACGTACCGGCAGTTTTCAGTGCTTTCATATCGCCCTGAAATACAACTTCACCCCCCAGGCGTCCAGCCTGAGGGCCGATGTCGATCACCTGATCGGCTGCTTTAATGATGTCTTCGTCATGCTCGACGACGATGACGGTATTTCCCAAATCCCTTAGTTTTTTCAATACTTTGATCAATTGTTCGGTATCCCGGGAATGTAATCCGATACTAGGTTCATCCAGGATATAGAGCGAACCGACCAAAGCCGAACCCAGGGAAGTAGCTAAATTGATCCGCTGGGATTCTCCACCTGAAAGTGAAGAAGAAAGCCGGTTCAGAGTGAGATAACCCAAACCTACTTCAAGTAAAAATTCAAGTCGGTTCTTAATATCGGGAAGGATCCTTTCTGCCACTTTGTTTTGAGCCGGAGTCAAAGAAAGGGTATCGAAGAATACTTTCAGATCGGATACCGGCATTTCAACCAGTTCGGGCACCGATTTACCGCCGATCTTCACGTATGAAGCTTCGGGTTTTAAGCGAGTACCATGGCATTCTGGGCACTTGGTCTTTCCTGTATACCTGGCAATCATCACCCGGTTTTGAATTTTGTATTTTTTGGATTCCAAATAATTGAAGAAATCGTAAATTCCTCCAAAGTACGGACATCCGTTCCATAGGATATTCTTTTCCGCTTCTGTCAATTCATAATAGGGAGTATGAATCGGGAAATTAACTTTGTGTGCATGTTTCACCAATTCGTTTTTCCATTCGCCCATTTTTTCCCCTCTCCAACACAGCACAGCTTCTTCGTAGATACTGAGCGATTTATTCGGAACGACCAAGTCTTCGTCTATACCCAGAATTTTCCCATATCCTTCACATTTCGGACAGGCTCCCAAGGGAGAGTTGAAACTAAAGGTATTGACTGTAGGCACGACAAAGCTCATACCGTCTGCTTCGAAACGATTGGAAAAGGAGCGAATTTCCCCGTCGATCTCTATAAAACATTCTCCTTTTCCTTCATACAGAGCCGTTTCTACCGATTCGGAAACCCGGGAAACGGTATCTTTTTCCTGGGTGATGTTGATCCGGTCGATGACGAGATATAGATCGGATGGGTTCGAAAGAACTTTATTTTCAGCGAGGATATCGTCGATCCGGTGATATGCTTTTCCTGATTTTATACGGGAAAATCCCTGGCTCAACAACAATTTTAAAGTTTCCACATCCTGCAAGTGTTCAGGACGTGCCAGGATAATAACAGTTTTGCCGAAGTGGTCTTCCAGAATATACCGGGTAATGTCGTCAGTATGATCTCTTTTTACTTCCCGTCCCGATATCGGGGATATGGTTTGTCCTGCCCGGGCGTATAATAATTTGATATAATCGTATATTTCTGTAGAAGTACCTACCGTCGAGCGTGGATTAGAAGTATTTACCTTCTGTTCGATTGCAACGGCAGGGGGAATTCCTTTGATATAATCACATTCCGGTTTATTCAGACGTCCCAGAAACTGCCGGGCATACGACGACAGACTCTCGACATACCGGCGCTGACCTTCGGCATATAGCGTGTCGAAAGCCAAAGAAGATTTGCCGCTACCTGATACTCCCGTGATGACAATCAGTTTATTGAGTTCGATTTTCAGATCGATATTTTTCAGATTGTGCACCCGTACACCCTTCAAATCAATATATGGTTTATTCATATTATCTTTCACATTTAGCATACAAAGATAATGAAAATGTTGCGAAAAATAAAAGCACCCGGCGAAGGGTGCTTTTAAGCGTTTGGAATATGTTTGGAAATACGTTTATAGTCCGTTTATGACTTTGGTTAATTATTCAGAAACTACTTCGAACTGAACATCGACTTTCACTTCACGATGAAGTTTGATGACAGCGGTATAAGTTCCTACTTCTTTAATTTCTTTCAGCATGATTTTCTTCCGGTCGATATCGAATCCCTGAGCCAATAAAGCTTCTGAAATCATGATATTGTTTACGGAACCGAAAATCTTACCGGTACTGCTGGTTTTAGCACCTACAGTCAGTTTCAATTCAGCCAGTTTTGCAGCCAATTCTTCAGCTTCTGCTTTCAATTTAGCTTCCTTATGTGCCCGTTGTTTGGTATTTTCTGCAACGATTTTCTTTGCAGCTTCGGTAGCTAAAATGGCATATCCCTGAGGAATCAGGTAGTTACGGCCATATCCGGGTTTTACGTTGATCACGTCGTCTTTATGTCCCAGATTTGCGATATCTGTCAATAATATAATCTGCATTTCGTGTCCTCCTTTTAATTATTTCATCAAATCGGTTACGTAGGGCAACAAAGCAAGGTGTCTTGCTCTTTTTACAGCAGTTGCAACTTTTCTCTGGAATTTCACAGAGGTACCGGTAATTCTTCTGGGAAGGATTTTACCTTGTTCGTTCAAAAATTTCTTTAAAAATTCAGGATCTTTGTAATCGATGAATTTGATTCTTGCTTTTCTGAAACGGCAGTATTTTTTCTTTTTAACATCCACCGTTGGGGGGGTCAGATATCTGATTTCACTTTCGTTCTGTGCCATAGCTTATTTCTCCTCTTGTTTAGCTGCGTATTTACTTCTTCTTTTTAAAGTATACTCATAAGCATACTTGTCTAATCTAAACGTTAAAAAACGAATAACTCTCTCGTCACGTCTGTAAGCGGTTTCCAGTTTGTCAACCAGTGCACCTTCTGCTTCAAACTGTAACAAATGATAGAATCCGGTCGTCTTTTTCTGGATCGGATAAGCCAGCTTGCGAAGTCCCCAAGCTTCCTCATGTTCAATCGTACCACCATTATCGGTGATGGTATTCTTGAATTTTTCTACCGCTTCCTTTATCTGTTGTTCAGATAAAACGGGAGTTGTAATGAAAACGGTCTCGTAATGATTCAACATAATGATTTGATTATTAGTATAAAAATAATTTATCGGCCGCAAAGGTAGTATTTTCAACTGAAACTGCCAAACAAACAGGGGGCTTTTGAGTTATAAAGTTTATAAAGTCCGTAAAGTTTATAAAATCGATGTTCCCTGCGGGTACTTTTTTTAGGATCACTGAGGCGACCGATGGTAAATATGTATATAACTGCCTCTTTTAATAAATTCTTTTTATATTCAGGGCACGGTGATATTCGTTGGCATGCCGGTTGTGTTCCCGCAGGGTACGGGAAAAATAGTGACTACCGGAAAAATCACTTTTGGCACAGAAAAACATATAATCGTGGTGCTGATAATTCAATACCGCATCGATTACCCGGATAGAGGGCATACGTACCGGTCCGGGAGGAAGGCCTGTATTTTTATAGGTATTGTAAGGAGAGTCTATTTCCATATGTTTATCCAGCACCCGTCTGATGGAGAAATCTCCCCAGGCAAATTTCAGGGTCGGACAAGCTTCTAACTTCCAGCCTTTATTCAAGCGATTGATGTAAACCCCTGCGATGACAGGGTATTCGTCGGCAATATTGGTCTCTTCTTCTACAATCGAGGCCAATATCAGAATATCCATAGGAGAGAGGTCGGCTTTCCGGGCTTTCACTAGCCGCTCTTCTGTCCAGAATTTCCGGTATTCTTTATACATCCGCTGAATAAAATCTTCAACCGGCGTATGCCAATACACCTGGTAGGTGTTAGGGATAAACATACCGATGAAATTTTCCGGCGTAAAACCTAATTTCTTTACATATTCGGCGTTACGGGCCAATTGCAGAAATTCGGTCGAATCGATACCCAACTGACGGGATAAAATCGCAGCAAAGTCCTCTAAAGTACGGATATTGTTAAAAGTCAGGTGAACCGGTTCCTGACAACCGGCACGTAACATATTGATCAATTGATTATTGTTCATCTTGTCGACCAGGCGATACCGGCCGGTTTTTACTGCAGAAGGATATTTTTTCAGTTCTGCAAGCTTGCGAAGGGTGTATTCGTTTTTTACATATCCGCTACTGATCAGTGTTGTCATGACCGTTTCAAAGGAATCTCCCGGCTGAATGAAAATAATCCCATCATCGCCGACAGTGATGTTAGGACGCTGCACAAAGTAATAATAACCTCCTGCAATACCTCCCAAGCCGAGTAAAACAATCAAGCCGACGATTATTCCTGTCTTTTTCATCCGTTGACATTTTTCATTTTTTACTCTTCATTCCGAAAATAGAGTACGTAATAATTCATATCTCGGTCAGGATCGTAACCTTTGCGGATATATTTTTTTTCTCCGTGAATATAGACGTGAAAATTCTTGTCTAATTTAAGGACATGTTTAAAATATTTTTTCTCATCCTTCACAGCAAAATCCGATATGGCGAACTGGTCGGTGAGTTCGACATTATTATCCGTTTCGTACTGGCATTTGAAGTTCTCGAAAGCATTGATTACTTCGGGTTCTTGTACGACTTCTTGTTTGAAACGTTCTTCCGAAAAGACGTCCGCATCCTTAAAGAAATTAATCGATCGGTTGAGCATGTCTATTTGGTCTGCCCGTGGTACATCATTCTCCTGATTGTAAATATCTTTTACAAAATCCTTACACAGGTTCAGATAATTAGAGGTCTGGAAATAACTGGCCTCAGCCGGTTCCAGTCCTAGGAAATCGGTTGTCCAGTAGATCGCCTCTTTGGTATTCGTTTTATCCAGGATACAAACTTTGTATCCATTGTCCCGGTTGACATTGAAGACGATACAAGCCTTGTCCAGTTTTTTGATATTGATCCCCGATTCTCCCACCAGTTGATAAGTATTCTGATTCATCACTATTTTCAGAAAAGTGTCTTTGGTTTCTGATTTGAAAATGCCGACAGCATCACAGACACCTTCTTCAACATTACAATTTCGAAAATGAACGATATACAATTCTCCGGGTTTGATATTCGGGTTGTTGGATTGTTCGAACAGATGTTCGGCTATTTGAACAGATTGCTGATAAAATTCAGACTCATTGTCGAAGATCTGGGAAACCGACGCATAGACCGGGTTATTCATCAACTCTTCTTCATAGGGCAAAAAGTTGTAATAAGCATCCTTCTTGAAGGCGGACAAGAAATAACTTTTCAATAAATTTACCACATCGGGATCTTCGGGTAGGAAACAACCGTCGGACAAAGTGAGCCCACCGCCTTCGAATTTATTGCCTACATGATGAATCACAATATTACTGATGTCGCTATTTTCAAAATTGATCATGACGATAAAATAGTTAAGGTAAATATTCCTATATCAGAATCTGAAATTTACACCCAGATTCAAATTTTCCTTGAATTGTAACTTTTTGGAATTGTTCTCATTATAAATAGTTTCCGTATAAATCGAAGCCCTCATGAAATAGTTGATATTAAAGTCTATATTGAGTTTCCAGTTTACTGTAAAAGGAATTTTCTTTTTTTCTTCGTTATCGGATTCAAAATTCAGATAATGGTCTTTTTTTTCATAACTCATAAACCAGGTCAATTCGTTCCTGATGTTCATGATTTTAAAGATATTGTTTTGCGTGCTCCTCAGGTCTATTCTTGCACCGGCCTCCCTTCTGGCCCGCTTACCTTGTTCCACTCCATAACGTCCGACGTCGATTTTCGCCGTATCCCGGACAAAATTCCATTTACCGGCAATAGGGGAGATAAACAACGAAAAACGATCGTTAGGCTTAAAATCAAGACCCAATGACAGGGTGAAATCTCCCGGGCTCATAAAATTGGCAACCAGTTTCTTGTCCTGATCCTGCGGATACTCGTAGGAGTTGAAAAGCTGGGTAATGACATTGAACTGGGCGGTATAATACCAATGTTTAAAGGCCCTTTGTCCCAATTTCGAGTTCAACTCAAAGCGATCTTCATTCTTCCGGATATCTTCATCCCCATTTTTCATGAAACCGAAGCGATAGTGTACCCAGTTTTCCCAGCTGGTATTATTCCGGTTGTAATTCCAGAAATAACGGATATTACTCAACAGGGATAAGGAATTTTCCCCCCCACTGGTCCAGTTGGCCAGTTTACCCTGACTCATGGCCAACTCGACTTCGGAATAATAGGTCCAGTATCTCCGATGTAATTGCCCGACCAGCATCGGATTGAGCTTGAAATATTCATCGTCGAAGCGATTGGAAATGCCGGCTTCATTGGTTTCAGCATGTTTTTTCTCTATGGCGGGACTCTGGTATACATCTTCGTCAACATAGATTTTCAGCCGGTTACCTTGTGGCATCACCTGAATCCAGGTGCCGATCGTGTCGCATATTTTATTGGAAGCCCAAAAACGATGATATTGCATCCGCCCGTTATTGACCCAAAAGCGAACAGAGTTATCGGCCACACTCATGATTTCCAGCAGGACAGAATCCCGGCTGGCATCCCTAAGCCATATATAATTGGAATCCTGATGAATATAGTTGACAAAGGTCTGTAAATCGGTATTGATATATTCTTCAAAATCTCCGGTCAGTAAATACTCAGTATTTTTATAAAATTCGATACTATCATAGGTGATCTTTTGTTCGAGTGTTTCCAGGGCTTGTTCCTTTTTTCCCATCGTTTGGGCATATCTTTTCAGATACTCCACCACATGCTTTAACCTTTCATCTTCAGCATAGCGAATCAGGGTATTGATGGCTTCATTGACCTGTGGTTCCGGATAACGTTCCTTCTTCAGATTTTGTATGGCATACCGGACTCCCGGGTTTTCAATAGTCCGGTTTTCCTGTCTTACTTTGTAGAGAAAAGGAGGGAAGGAGAGCCCCGTCAGTTTATTTACCACAGGGCCGTTCAGTGGTGTCCGGGGCTCCATGACTTCCGGATATAACAACTGGGCCCAACCACTTCCGGTTATACATATAAACAGAAACAAAAGAAATATATTTCTCATAACACACTTATTTAAAAGGAGAATCCGGTTCTTTTGCCATCAGTGAATAACTGAGCCGATCCACTAAACCCGGCAACCATTTACTTAAGAATACGGCTAATTTACCTTCTACAAAAGTCATTATAATTTCTCTTTTTCTTTTTCTGATTCCTTTCACGATGATTGCAGCACATTTCTCGGCAGTCATCATTTTGTTTTCGTTCCGGGGACTTTCTCCTTGTTGCCGTCCATTGGCATTCAAAGCAGTTTTCCGTATGTTGGAAGCTGTAAAACCGGGGGCTGCCACCATCACATGAAGTCCTTTTTTCATATTTTCGATCCGGACGGTATTCAAAAATCCACGAACGGCAAATTTACTGGCCGCATAGCCTGTACGTCCCGGCAGACCTATAAATCCTGCAATAGAAATCACTCCGACCAAACTTCCTTTGGATTCCAATAAATAAGGTAAGGCATATTTCGAACAATATACGGTTCCCCAGAAATTGACATCCATTACTTTGCGGAGTACTGCCGGTTCCAGATCTTCCAACAAAGCGCGCATAGAAATTCCGGCATTGTTGATCAAAGCATCGATCCGTCCGAAACGGGCATAAGCTTGTTCGATCAATTCTTTACAAGCCAATTCTTTCGTCACATCGGTACGTACCGACAACACCTCAGCTCCTTGCTGTCTTAAATCTTGTTCGATATGAAGTAATTCCTCAATATTTCTTGCTGCTAAGACAACTTTAGCTCCTTGATGTGCCAATTCGTATGCTAAAGCTTTACCAATTCCGGACGACGCACCAGTAATAATAACGACTTTATCCCGCATAGTATGATGTGTGTTAAAACAATGTGGACAAAGATAATAATTTTTGTTGACATCTTTTTGAGCAAATATTTAAAATCTATAATAAGAATTGGGGTAAACTCCGCCTGGAATATTTGTCCTATAATTTATATTATGTTAATAACAACATTTTAAAATAAAGGGGAGTGGAAAATCCCCTTTATTTTTACTGTGCTTCGAGCTTTTGTTTTATCTCATCATATCTCTGCTGGTATTCAGGTTTTTGATTTCTCAGTTTGAAATAAAGTTCTCTCAAAGTTGCCAGGGTATTTTTTTCATCCGGACTGAGTTCCAATGCTTTTTCAAAATACGGAATGACAGATTCATAAGCGATGTAAACTTTTTCCAATTCTTTATTATATTCGTTGACATCGACTATATCCTGAACTTTTTTATGGAAATTGATCGCTTCTGTCAATTTAATATTTCCCAGATTGTATTGAGCCAAAAAGTCTTTCGGATCCAATTCCAACGCTTTTACATACATTTCCTCTGCTTGTGCCGGCCGCTCGGTTTTTTCGTATAATGTACCTTTAGCTCTGTAAAAAGATGCATTTTTCGGATCTTGTTTGATAGCCGCATCCAGATAAACTTCAGCTTTTTCAGGTTCACCCCCCAATAAATAATGATTGATCAATTCCACTAACATATACGCATTATCGGGATATTGTTCGTATCCTTTGTGCAGATATTCCAGTGCTTCTTCGTTTTTGCCTTGTTGTTTCAAAACATTACTCAACATCGCATAACTTTGGGCCGGTTCGTAATTCAATTTTATAGATTCTTTCAGGAATTTTTCAGCATCGGCATATTCTTCGGCTTGCTGAGCACATAGACCGGCATTATAAATAACGGCGGTGTCGATGGAAACTTCTCCGTTTGCTGTCAGTATCGGCGAACTTTTTATTTCAAGTACTCTTTTGAAAGACGCCAAGGCCTTTTTAAAGTCTTTTGCATTGTAAAGTTCAGCAGCTCTGTTGGTGAAATCGATCGCTAAATTCCGATATTGAGTTTCCAGCTTTTTGGGATATTTTTTCTTCACATCCAATTCGATTACTTTTTGATAAGCTTCCCAGGCTTTTTCTACAGCTTCGGAATCTAATTTTTTGTAATCTGCAACAGGACTTTCATATAGGGCCTGATAAATCTGGCCTTTAGTGAAATAAGCCTTATCCCAGGCGACACAGGATTCATGTCCCATCGCTTCATCGATTAATTTTTTGGCCTGATCCAATTTACCCGAAGTCAGATAACTGATTGCCTGAGTTACTTTTCCTTTTTGTGCATACGTAAAAGTCGCACAAAAAAGTAAAATCATAATAAAGGATAATTTTCTCATAAGTATAAATTTTACATTAATTTATGTTTCTATTCCACGTATTTTACGTGATCTTGGTTACACATTTTCTTCAGACTGTCCGTTCGGCTCTGCTTCTCCCCTTTCTTCCTCGGCAACTACCTCACTATTCTCTTCATCTTTCGCGGCAGAAACTTTCGCTACGGCAGCAATCGAATCCTCATTTCTTAAGTTGATCAGTTTCACACCCTGGGTATTCCGTCCCATCACTCGCAAGGAAGAAACTTCAAGCCGGATAGTTAATCCCGAACGATTGATAATCATCAGGTTATCTTCGTCCGTTACATCGATCAACGCAATCAGATTACCTGTTTTTTCAGTCATATTGATGGTCTTGACCCCTTTACCGCCCCGATTGGTGATCCGATAATCTTCGATCGCCGAGCGTTTGCCGAAGCCATTTTCGGATACAACCAGAATATTGGCATTATTAGGCTCGACACAAACCATACCGATCGCTTCGTCGTCGTCTTCCATCCAGATTCCTCTGACTCCCGAAGCGGTACGTCCCATCGGCCGCACCTTAGACTCGGGAAAACGAATGGCTTTACCGGATTTTACGGCAATCATGATGTCATTCTCTCCATTGGTCAGCTTAGCTTCCAGCAACTGGTCGCCCTCTTTGATGGTAATGGCATTCACTCCATTCTGACGGGGACGTGAATAAGCCTCCAGTGTTGTTTTCTTAATGATACCTTTTTTGGTACACAATACGATATAATTGCTGTTGATATAGTCATAATCTTTTAAATCCAGCAGATTGATATAAGCTTTCACTTTATCGTCCGGTTCAATATTCAATAGATTCTGGATTGCCCGTCCTTTGGATTGTTTCGTACCTTCGGGTATTTCGTATACTTTCAGCCAGAAACATTTTCCCTTTTCTGTAAAGAAAAGCATGGTATTGTGCATGGTGGCCATAATCATATGTTCCAGGAAGTCTTCATCCCGTGTAGCCGAACCTTTCGATCCGACTCCTCCCCGGTTCTGCACTTTATATTCGGACAACGGAGTACGTTTAATATAACCCATATGAGAAATCGTGATCACCATTTCTTCATCTGCATAAAAATCTTCCGGATTGAATTCTTCGGAAGCATAAACGATATCTGTCCGGCGGTCGTCCCCATACTGTGCTTTTACAGCCAACAACTCGTTCTTAATAATCTCCATTCTCAGTTCGACATGGGCCAGAACGTCGTTCAAATGAGCGATCAGTTTTTCGATATCTTCATATTCGGCCCTTAATTTATCTTGTTCCAGCCCTGTCAATTGCCCCAGACGCATAGCGACGATTGCTGCTGCTTGTTTGTCTGTCAGACTGAACGCATCCATCAAGGCAGTCTGAGCGTCCTGAGGCGTTTTTGAAGCCCGGATCAAACGAATCACTTCGTCGATGTGATCGGAAGCAATGATCAGACCTTCCAGGATATGTGCCCGTTCTTCCGCTTTTCTCAATTCGAATTGAGTACGACGAACGACCACATCGTGCCGGTGTTCTACGAAGTAACGGATGATATCTTTCAGATTGAGTAATCTCGGACGTCCGTGAACCAAAGCGACGTTATTTACTCCGAAAGAAGATTGGAGGGCGGTATGTTTCAATAAAGTATTCAATACAACATTCGAAATCGCATCTTTCTTGATATCGATAACGATACGCATTCCTTCCCGGTCGGATTCGTCATTGATATTCGAGATACCGTCGATTTTCTTTTCGTTGATCAGGTCGGCAATCCGGGAAATCAACTCTGCTTTGTTGACCATATAGGGGATTTCGTGAACGATCAACTTTTCCCTACCGTTCGGCATCACCTCTACCGAAGTTTTCGGACGAATGACGACACGTCCCCTCCCGGTCAGATAGGATTCACGTACTCCACTGTATCCGTAGATCGTTCCACCGGTAGGAAAATCCGGAGCTTTAATAATTTTGATCAGCTCTTCGATGTCGATATCGTTATTATCGATATAAGCACAAATAGCATCTATAGCGTCTTTGATGTTGTGAGGCGGCATATTGGTAGCCATACCGACGGCAATCCCCGAGGCTCCGTTCACTAATAAATAAGGTATACGGGTCGGAAGAACTGTCGGTTCTTTCAACGAACCGTCGAAGTTATCCATCATATCGACGGTATCCTTGTCGATATCGATCAACATATCTTCAGTAATTTTCGCCATACGTGCTTCCGTATAACGCATTGCAGCAGGACTATCCCCGTCTACCGAGCCAAAGTTTCCCTGACCGTCCACCAACGGATAGCGCAATGACCATTCCTGTGCCATCCGGACCATAGCCATGTACACGGAACTATCGCCGTGAGGATGATACTTACCCAACACCTCTCCTACAATTCTAGCTGACTTCTTGTATGGTTTACCCGAGGTCAATCCCAATTCATCCATACCGAACAAGACTCGTCTATGAACGGGTTTCAGACCATCACGTACATCTGGTAAAGCCCGCGAAACAATCACCGACATTGAATAGTCAATGTAAGATGATTTCATTTCCTCTTCAATGTTGATTTTAATAATTTTTTCTCCGCCGTTTTCCATCTATATTTAAATTACTGTTAATCAAAGAAATAAAAGGGAAAACCACACTGTTTTTCCCTAATTCTGTAAAAATCACACAAATGTAATAAATTCAGACATTATAAAAGAAATTTACCTCTTCTTTTTACGATCGATTTTCGAAAATCTCCCGATCAGGAATTTCAATTTCCAGGGTATCGTATGCTAATTTTACCTGAACAGGCAACTCTTTCGATACCTCTGCCGAAAGTCCCATTTGATGACCGATATGGGTCAAAAAAGCACTTTTAGGCTGGATACGGGCTATCATGGTAAGTGCTTCTTCTAAATTGAAGTGAGACATATGCAATTCCTTGCGAAGTGCATTTATTACCAGATATTCGACCCCCTTCAGCCGTTCCATGGAAGAGGCCGGGATTGTTTTTGCATCGGTGATATAAGCAAAATTACCGATCCGAAATCCCAGTACGGGCATTTTATAATGCAAAACCGGAATAGGAACCACTTGAATATCATCTATGTAAAAAGGCCGGTCGTCGATCACATGATAGTTGATTTCAGGCACACCGGGATAACGGAAAGCTGCGAAGGCATAAGAGAAATCTTTGTATACAACTTCCCGGGTTCCCTCGTTACCGTATACGTCGACAGCTCCTTGTTTCACCCAATTGAAAGCCCGCACATCATCCAAGCCACCGATATGGTCTTTATGGCCATGGGTCAGTAATATCGCCCGCAGGTCTTTCACCTGACTCCGGAGCATTTGATACCGGAAATCGGGTCCTGCATCTATAATAATTTTCTTTCCTTTTATATCCAGCATGGCAGAAGCTCTCAGCCGTTTATCATGTGGATCGGCTGAACGGCATACCGGACAATCACAAGCAATCACGGGAATACCCTGTGATGTTCCACTTCCCAGAATAGTTAATTTCATACAGTCTTAAATTGTCTCCACAAAGATAACATATATTACAAAATTGGTGTTACCTTTGAACAGATTTTAATTCCTAAAATGTCTATCGATTTCTGAATTTTAATATGGGAAAATTATTTCTGATTCCCAATACGTTGGGAGATTCAAATATCTATGGGGTGTTACCTTCCGAAGTAATCGCCCGCATTAAAAATATAAAAATATTCGCCAGCGAAAATCCTAAAAATACCCGTCGTTTCTTGAAACAGATCGATAAATCGATTGTTTTGGAGGAATTGACTTTTTTGGAATTAAACGAACATTCGGATCGCAAAGCAGTCGAAGCTTGTTTGCCTTACCTGGAGAAAGAGGATGTCGGTATTATTTCAGAGGCCGGTTGTCCGGGAATCGCAGATCCCGGAGCAGAATTGGTCGCTTTAGCCCATCGGAAAGCGATTCAAGTTGTGCCGCTGGTCGGTCCATCGTCGATTTTGTTGGCTTTAATCGCTTCGGGCTGTAACGGCCAGCATTTTTCATTTAACGGTTATCTGCCCGTAAAGAGCCCCGAAAGAAATAAAGCCTTAAAAAATTTTGAACGCCAGTCACAAGCTGAAAACCGAACCCAGATTTTTATTGAAACCCCTTACCGGAATCTGAAGCTTTTTGAAGAAATGCTTCAAGTATTACATCCTCAAACTTTACTTTCGATAGCTTGTGATATTACTACTGAAAATGAATATATCAGAACAATGTCTATTCAGGATTGGAAGAAACAGAAACCGGATATCAATAAACGGCCGGCAATCTTTCTGATCTATGCTTCTACCGGAATTAAAACCCGCTGACCGGAAACAACCTGCAAAAAATACCGTAAACCGAATATGAACTAAAATATTTCGTTTATGGAAAAATCTATCAGAATCGCCCAGATTCTTGGCGATAAGCAAGAATATTATTTAGGACATTCTTGTAAAACGATCGACAAATCACTTCTCTACACTCCAGGGCCTGATGTTATTGAAAAGGTTTGGATGAATAGCGACCGGAATCTCCCGACCCTGAATAATATGCGGAGATTGTTGATGCAGGGAAGATTGGCCAATACCGGATATGTATCCATTTTGCCGGTAGATCAGGGGGTCGAACACACGGCAGGGGCTTCTTTCGCTCCTAATCCGCTGTATTTCGATCCGGAAAACATCGTTAAACTAGCTATTGAAGGAGGATGTAATGCCGTTGTTTCTACTTTCGGAGTTTTGGGGAGTGTCGCCCGGAAGTATGCCCATAAAATACCGTTTGTAGTAAAAATCAATCACAACGAACTTCTTAGTTATCCCAATTCATACGACCAGATTTTATTCGGTCAGGTCAAAGAAGCCTGGGATATGGGAGCCATCGGAATCGGTGCGACTATTTATTTCGGTTCACCGGAAAGTCGCAGACAACTGGTCGAAATTGCGAAAATATTCGGTCAGGCGCATGAATTAGGTATGTTTACCATTTTATGGTGTTATCTGCGGAATCCGGCATTCAAAAAATTCGGTAAGGATTATCATGTTGCAGCCGATCTGACCGGGCAGGCAAATCATCTGGGCGTGAGTATAGAAGCAGATATCATAAAACAGAAACTTCCCGAGAACAACGGTGGTTTTTCTGCCTTGAATTATTCTAAATCCGATCAACGGATGTACACTGAATTAACCTCCGAACATCCGATCGATCTATGCCGCTATCAAGTGGCTAATTGTTATATGGGACGTATCGGCCTGATCAATTCGGGCGGGGAATCCCACGGGGAAAGTGACTTAAAAGAAGCTGTCATCACCGCTGTAGTCAATAAAAGAGCCGGCGGTATGGGCTTGATTTCAGGCCGAAAAGCCTTCCAAAAACCAATGGCTGAAGGAGTTCAATTATTACATGCCATACAGGATGTCTATCTGGATTCCCATATTAAACTGGCTTAAATATTAGAAATGGACAGATTTTCAATTTATAAATTCCTTGGATCCTACAGGACTGGCACTTTATTTCCGATCGGTCACACCAGCGACCGTAGAGACACGTCTATAGGGTCCAGGGAATTGAGGAACTTTAAACAAAAAAGATTCACTTTTTTTGTCCTTGTTTGGCTACTGCTTCCATCAATTTCTTAATTTCTTCGGGATCTCCCAGAAAATAGTCGTTGATCAGGCGAAGGTCATTGTCGAAATCAAAAACATAAGGTACGGCTGTAGGAAGGTTCAAACCGACAATATCTTCATCGGAAATATTTTTCAGGTATTTAATGATTCCTCTCAAGCTGTTTCCGTGCGCAGTAACCAAAATTTGATCGATATGTGTCAATGAAGGAAATATTTCTTCTTTCCAATAAGGTAAGATACGTTCGACAGTATCTTTCAAAGATTCTGTTTCAGGCAATAAGGCTGGCGGTACATCTTTATATCTGGGATCGAATCGGGGATTCCGTGGATCTTCCGGTGATAAAGCCGGGGCCGGAATATCATAACTTCGCCGCCAGATCAATACTTGTTCGTCACCGTATCGGGCAGCAGTCGTACTTTTATTGAGTCCTTGCAGAGCCCCGTAATGTTTTTCGTTCAGCCGCCAGTTTTTCTCTACCGGAATCCAATCCTGGTCTAAACGGTCGAGTACATAATTCTGTGTTTTGATGGCTCTTTTCAGATAAGAAGTATAGGCTTTGTCGAATACAAATCCCTTTTCTTTCAGTAAATCTCCGGCTTTGATGGCTTCTTGAATCCCTTTGGGAGATAAATCGACATCCGTCCAGCCGGTAAATTTATTTTCCTGATTCCACAGACTTTCTCCGTGGCGTAATAAAACGATCCTTTTCATCCTATTTCGATTTAATGTTTCTAAATCATACGATGCAAGGCCCGTCAGAGTTTTATATCCCGCAGGTAAAGCTTACCCGCGGGATGTGGGATTATTTTTTGAAATATCTGTTGTACAGACCTTCAAACCCTTTTCCATGACGGGCTTCGTCTTTACACATTTCATGAACGGTATCGTGGATAGCATCCAGGTTGAGTTTTTTAGCCAGCGTAGCGATTCTCTTCTTGTCTTCACAAGCACCGGCTTCAGCTTCCATTCTTTTTTTCAGGTTGGTCTCGGTATCCCAGACACATTCGCCGAGCAACTCACAAAATTTAGCTGCATGTTCTGCTTCTTCCCAGGCATAACGCTTGAAAGCTTCCGCCACTTCCGGATAACCTTCCCGGTCTGCCTGACGACTCATAGCCAAATACATCCCTACTTCGGTACATTCTCCAGTGAAATGAGCTTTCAGTCCTTCTAAAACTTCAGCATCTACTCCTTTAGCTACACCGATCACATGTTCGTCTGCAAAAGTTAAAGCACCTTCGGTTTCAACCAATTCTTTGAATTTACTTCTTGGAACTTTACACTGAGGACAGAATTCAGGAGCTTCTTCACCTTCATAAACATAACCACATACCGTACAGATAAACTTTTTCATAACGTCTTGATTTTATTGATTAATATAATTTAAAGGGGTTACTACCCTGCCGTTTTATTTCTACAAGCTTTACAATATCCTTTATAATAAAGATGGGTTTCCGTGACATACAAATCCCCGATCTGTTTGGTATTTAATAATCCTATTTTTTCAACCGGAATATCGAACACCCGATTACACGCACAACACTGGAAATGAGCATGACAGGAAGTATCGATGTCGAACCGAACATTTTTATCGTCGATAACCAGTGGAAGTACCGCTCCTTGCTCGGCAAACAGACGCATCGTATTGTATACCGTCGTTTTAGACAAAGTAGGTACTTGGATACACAATGCATGATATATATCGTCGGCAGTAGGATGAATACGGTTTTCCATCAGATATTCTACAATAGCTATCCGTTGCAAAGAAGGTTTAATCCCACACTTTTCCAAATAATCCCGTGCATTGATATTTGTATTCATTGTTAAATTGTAATCATTACAAATTTATAACGAATACAAAATTACAACTTTTTTATAAAAAACAAAAATTTCAATGTTTTTTAGAGGAAAAATTAATCTGCTATTTTTACTCTATCCTTCCATTTTATTTGTAGTTTTGTAACATGTTTTTTCTGGGAATGTCAGCACACCTATTTATTTACCTGCTGGTTCCGGCCTTTTTGATCGTGTGTTTTTATTTCAGAGGCGCTGCAGGTAGTCCGGAAGTCGATCCAATACTCCCGGAAGCTGTTGTGTATCAACAAACCGGAACATCTTCTTTTGAAAAGGCTTACTTTTATCAGGTTGAAAAACAAGAACAAAAAACTTATTCCAAGGCAGAGGTATTCTGTGACTGCAAGCCGGATCTTCCGTTATTTCAATCCGTTTTTTACCTCTCTCCTGCCCTTACCCACCTGCTTTTACGGGCACCTCCTGCAACTGTTTAAACTTATTTATTCGGCTGCCCGAATTTTACCAACATCGTTTTTTAATTAAAAAAAATTCAATATGCGTTTTATTTTTTGCATTATTGGTGTATTACTATATAGTGGACTTTCTGCGCAACAAATGTCCGTTTTATCGACGGATTCCACCTACAATATAGTAAGAGAATTACAAGAAGTAGTCGTTACCGCCGAAAAGAGAGAACTGAATCCAGGTGATATTCCGACCGCTTTAACGGTCATTACCCCCCGTTCTATTCCCGGAGAGAACAATCCGGATTTACGGAATATTTCCGGAATAGTTCCTAATTTTTATATGCAGGAAGGAGGGTTAAAATTATCAACTCCCCTCTATATCCGCGGTATCGGTACTGTTTCGGGTACCCCACCTGTCGGACTTTATGTAGACGGTGTACCCGTATTCGATAAGAACGCCTTTGTCTTTGATTTATACGACATCCGGCAAATCGAAGTGCTGCGCGGACCTCAAACGACCTTGTACGGGCGTAATAGTATCAACGGTTTGATCAATATAAACACCAATCCCCCGTCGAATGTATTCGCTGCACAGGTAAAAATAGGATATTCCAGTTACCGGTCACAAAATTATAATTTAGTCCTGAACCTTCCCTGGAAACGTTTATATAATAAATTGTCTTTCTCGTACAATAAGTCTGAAGGCTATTTCAAAAATCACTATGAACAAGACCGGAAATCCAATCCTTCAGACTCCTATAATATTCGTTATCAGGGGAATGTATTTACGGGAAATAACTGTGAAATTGGTTTCGGTATAAACTTCAACCATTCCTTCGACGGAGGTTATGCCTATGCTGCGATCGATTCGCTGAAAGTACATCGCTATACGGTAAATTACAATATACCTTCTTCTTATAAGCGCGACCTGCTTTCTTCCTATCTGAATTTGAAAAAGAAATGGCAAAGACTTGCTTTTAATACGGTCACTTCTTATTCCCGGACGCAGGACAGACAGATGCTCGATGCAGATTTTACTTATCTGGATGTATTCGATAACGGTAAAAAATCCAGGCAGAACTTACTGACTCAGGAGTTCAATATCCAGTCGAATGAAAACCGGCATGTCGATTGGACTGCCGGGGCTTTCGGTTTTTATAAAGATCTGACGAATCGTTATCTGGCGACCTTTGGGAAAGACAAGGCTTATTTATTGCCCATGGCTTTGGATAACGCTAAGTACCATAATAATACGGTAACCTGGGGAATAGCCGGATACGGTCAGGTAACCCTAAAGGAAATATGGCCGGGTATGTCCCTGACGGCAGGTTTGCGGTATGATTACGAAAAATCGGAATTGAACTACCGGGATAGTTTGTTGTTCAGTGGACAACAACAATATACAAGTTACCACGATTCGAAGGAAGATAAAGGTTTTAAAGCCTGGTTGCCCAAGTTTTCACTTTTACAGAGATGGAACGATAACCTGTCTTTATATTTGAGTGTTTCTAAAGGCTATAAAGCCGGGGGCTACAACATTATCGTCAATGAGATGAGCTCACAGGTGGTCGATCTCCGCTATGATGAAGAGAAACTTTGGAATTATGAGATCGGTATGAAATATTTCAGTTCCGATTATAAATTCAATCTGAATGCTGCTCTGTTCTACATCGATTGGAAAGACCAGCAGATCTTCGTCATGGGAATGATGGGACCTGGCATAAAGAATGCCGGTGATGCTCATAGTCTGGGAGGTGAAATGGATTTGCGCTGGGAATTTTTGCCTAATCTCACTTATATACTATCGGCCGGATATAGCCATGCTGAATATTACCACAATCTGGATAAATCCCATGAAGGCAATCGGATCGTCATGGCTCCTGAGTTTACAGGCAATACGGGTTTCATTTACCAGAAAGCGGTAAAAACTTCCTGTTTTCGTTCATTTGTCGCTTCAACGACTGTGACTGGATTCGGGACACAATATTTCGATGAAGCCAATCTGCTGAAACAAAAACCTTATTTTTTGTGGAATCTGGATCTTTCTATTTCGGGTAAATACGCCGATTTTAGGATATGGGGGAAGAACATACTGGATAAAGCTTTCTTTACTTATATGCTGAACAATCCTGTCGGTCAAAAATTACCGATCTACAACGATATGGGACAATCCGGAGCCCCTGCCCGCTTCGGTGCTTCTGTTACTTTTAAAATTTAATTATTAAAACTTTGAATATGAAAACATTAATCTCTTTATTCCTGATAAGCTTTGTTGCGTTTTGCACGATATCCTGTAACGACGACGATAAGGATACACCCGATCTGGCCAATAGATACGGGGCATACGAAAAACCCCATTTTGCATTCGAATATGCCAGCGATACCATTCGTATCGGCATGAAACCGTATTATGAAAAGAAAATCGCTGTGACAGAGTTTAAAGCTATGTTCAATGCCATGGCAACCGAAAAAATGGGAGCCTATTTCAAGGGAATCCAGTTTAAAGAAAATAAGCAGCTGATCATTTCAGCCCGGATGAAAGAGGGTGACGTGTACAATCTCCCCGGAACCTACGAGTTATCGGGTAATTATTTGCAGATTACTTTAGACAAAGAGGTCATGGCGCATCTGATGGGAGATAAAGCGGCCAATATTCCTGCTATCAGTTTCAAGTACGATATCCGGGGAAAACAGATGACGATGTATTTCGATAAAGTTTACCTTCAGGTGATTTATTCCATGATGGAAAATCAGATTGCCGCTATGATCGTCGATATGATGGAAATAGATTTCAGCCAGATGCCGGAAGGCATGGAAGCTATGATTATGAAAGAGGTAAAAAATCAGCTGGGAGAAATTTTGACACAAATCCGTAAAATAGAAATCGGCTTTGTACTTATGTTGGATGAGTTGGATTATGCATAACAGAGGATTACAAATACAAAAAAAACGGTTGAAATACTCATTCAACCGTTTTTTTTTATTACTTTAGAAACATTGAATTTTATCGTTACGTATTAATACTAATATCAACTATCAAATCTTATTTATTATGAATACAGAATCTTGTCATTGCGGTTTGCTTTCATGCAAAGAAGTTAACACCAGAGATAAAGACAATAAGTTTACCCTTCAACCTCTGCCCTACGCAGAAAATAGTCTGGAACCATACATCAGCGAAAAGACGGTCAAATTCCATTATGGTAAACATTTGGCTGCTTATATCGACAATACCAACAAATTGAAGGCCGGAACTCAATTCGACGATCAGCCGATCCATGAGATCATCAAGAAAGCGTCCGGCGGTTTATTCAATAATGCAGCTCAGGTTTTTAATCATTATTTTTATTTCGAAGCCCTGCACCATTCCGGAGCACAGGCTCCCCGAGGCAAATTAAGCAATCTGCTGGAAAAGAATTTCGGTAGTTTCGAGGATTTCAAGGAAAAATTCATCCAAGCCGGAACGGCTCTCTTCGGATCAGGCTGGGTATGGTTGGTACAGGAAGATGATAAATTAGAGATTTGGCCGGCTCCGAATGCCGAAAATCCATTGAAAAACGGTAAATATCCCTTGTTGACCATGGATGTCTGGGAGCATGCTTACTACCTCGACACACAAAATGCAAGAGCAAAATACATTGAAAATTTCTGGCAAATAGTCAACTGGGAAGTTGTAGAGAAAAGAGTAAAATAAAAAACAGAACTAAAAAAACGCTCATCTGCCCCAAAGCTTAGACAGATGAGCGTTTTTTTTAATCGGTAACAATGACCATCTCGTCGATCAGATGACTGGCTCCGGCTAATTTATCGATGATAAAAAGGACATAGCGGATATCCACCGAAATGTTCCGGCATATTTCAGCGTCATATTGCATATCCGACATCACGCCATCCCAAGCCCGGTCGAAGTTCAGACCGATCAAATGGCCTTCGGCATTTAAAACCGGACTACCGGAATTTCCACCGGTAGTATGATTGGTGGCTATAAAACAAACCGGAATTTCTCCGTTTTGGGTATAATTTCCGAAATCTTGATTCTGATAAATCTCTCTCAGCCGTTGCGGAACATTATAATCATAGATTTCAGGATTATCTTTTTCCATAATCCCATTTAAAGTCGTATAATGTTTGTAATAAACCGCATCACATGGCGAATAGCCCTGTACTTTTCCGTAAGCGACCCTCAGCGTAGAGTTGGCGTCTGCATAAAAGGTTTTATCCGGCTGCATTTCCATCAAACCGGCAAGCCAAATTTGATTTAAGCGGGTAATTTCTTTTTCTATTTTAGCTAATTCGGGAAATATATTTTGCGCATAAAAAGTATTCATCGAAAGCGATAGACGGTAAGCCGGATCTTTCTCTAACTTTTTATAGGTATCCGGAGTAGCTTGCGCGATGAGTTTCATCGTATTTTCCTGATCTGCAAGTATAGATTTAGAGAAAAGCGTCTGTACATAAGCTTCGATGCCTTTTTTCCGGTTAGCCAGTTGCACTTCTTCCGGAATCCAGTCCGGAGTCAGGTTCTGATTATAAAGCCGCAACATCTCCACCAGGATTTTCTGATCGGTAGCTGCATCATAATCCTTATAAAACTCCTCAGCTCCTGCTTTCAGTTGCTCTTTGGCTTCCTCTAGCTTTTCGGCAGAAACGTTCAGTTTTTTATAAATATCGGCTGCCCAGCCAACGATCTCGGCACCTCGTTTACCGGCTTCATTAAGATAAGAAGCGGCCAGTATCAGGTCTTTTCTCTTCTGATAGAGTTCCTTGTACTGATTCAGTAAGCTATTGTATTCTTTTTTATCTGCAGCCCATTGTAGAAATTCTTTTTCCTGCTGTTGTTTCAAGGCAATCGTATTGAATCTTTTCAGCCCTTTGGTTTCTCCCTGCCACTTTTTCCAGGCATTCGCAACACTGGCAGCTTTGGAAGCATATTTGATCCGCAGCAATTCATCCGATTCCATGGCGTCGTTGATGATATTCAATTTTGCCGTACGGATAGCTATCTTATGCGGATTTTCTATGTTCTGAAGCTGTTCTATCGCATAAGAAGTCAGGTATTCATTAGTAGTCCCGGGATATCCGAAAACCATCGTAAAATCTCCTTCCTGTATCCCTTTATTGGAAATTTTGAAGAAAGTCGCCGGACGGTAGGGTTTGTTGTCGGCCGAATAAGCCGCAGGTTCATTATTCGCATCGGCATAGATACGCAATACCGAAAAATCTCCGGTATGTCTCGGCCACATCCAGTTGTCGGTATCTCCTCCGAATTTACCGATAGCCGATGGTGGTGCGCCTACTAAACGAACGTCTTTGTAAATTTTAAATACCGACATAAAATATTGATTCCCATTAAAATATGGCTTAATATTCGCCATTAGGTTAGTCCCTTTGACTGCTTCTGCTTCCAATTGTTTACAAATGGAGGTAATCTTTGCATTCTTTTCTTGTTCGGTCATTTCCGGAGATAATTGTGCCTTCACTTTTTCAGTCACATCCTCCATGCGGACTAAAATAGAAGCAGTCACTCCCGGATTAGCCAATTCCTCTGCTTTGGTCTTAGCCCAAAAACCATCTCTCAGGTAGTTGTGTTCCAAACTACTGTGGTTCTGAATCATGTCGAAGGAACAATGGTGATTGGTTACTACCAGTCCTTCGTTGCTGATGATTTCACCGGTACAAAAATGAAAAAAAGGCTGCCCTTCCCGGCCCAGACCGATAACGGCATCTTTTAAAGAGGCTTTATTAATATCGTAAATATCTTCTGCGGTCAGTTTGAACCCCTCTTTTTGCATGTCTTCGATATTGTATTTCTTCAACAACATGGGAATCCACATGCCTTCGTCGGCATAACAACCTATCCAGCTCATCCATAAAGCCAGAACTAAAAACAGAGCTTTTTTCTTCATAGATTTGGTTTTATTGTTTATAATTTATGTTATGATTTCTTCGGAAAACGTCTCAAAGCTTCGTACAGTTGTTGAACCGGTAGTCCCATGACATTATAAAAAGAACCTTCTATTCTTTCAATCCCGATGTAACCGATCCATTCCTGTATTCCATAAGCACCTGCCTTATCGAAAGGTTTATAGGTATCTACATAACAGATAATTTCCTGATCCAACAAAGTTTTGAAATAGACGTCCGTATAGGCAGAAAAGGAACGGTGTTCCTGAAGCGTGGTCAGACACACTCCGGTGACAACCTGATGTTTTCTTCCCGATAATCGATGTAGCATTTCGATTGCATGTTCCCGGTTTTCAGGCTTGCCGAGTATCTTCGCATCCAAGCAGACCACGGTATCGGCTGTAATCAATAACTCACCTTCTTTCAGTTCCCCGTCGAACGCTTTGGCTTTCAAACCAGCCAGATATTCCGGAACCTCCTCTACGGCCAATCCCTCAGGCCAGATTTCTTCCGTATGTTTTAGTCTTACTTCAAACTTAAATCCGGCATCACACATCAACTGATGCCGTCTTGGAGAAGCCGAAGCCAATATTAATTTATATTCCATAGATCTTATTTTTATTATCCGATCGTTCAATCTGCAAAAATAAGGAAAAAGAAATGTCTTAAAAATACACTGACACCCAAACACAATACCATAATCAGACGAATCAGCCACAATTGGAAGCGTCTTTTCCGCTTACCGCTCAAGATGGAGATGATATATATCCCATAAGGAAGCAACAAAGCGAAGATGATGTAAATCAGTATGGCTAAAGAAGCTGAGAATTCGACGAAATAGGCCAGCACAGCCGAAATCATAGCTACACCTGCTAAAGCGGTAATAATTCCTTCTGCCGCCCTGATTCCCAACTTTACAGGAATGGTATGATTCCCGTTTTCCCGGTCTCCTTCTACCGTGTATATATCCTTATTGATCTCATACATCAAAGTATTCAAAAAGATAAACCAGGCGAATCCAAATACCCAATCGAACATGTATAAAAAATTCGTTCCGGTTTCGATGAGGAGTTCTGCATAAGCCATATTCAATAACGGAATTTCGTAAACGATAGCACTGATTGGAATCAAAGAAGCCAGTATACCCACCAACAAATTTCCCGTCAAAAAATATTTCTTGTAAGTAGAAGAATAGAACCAAAGGATTCCGGATACCAACAGGAACAGGATTCCGATTTTCCAGACTCCCACGGCAAATCCCAGATAAAAGGCGATAGAAACGGCAAACAGGTTAAGTACAGTATGTAACGATATGGCCACTCTCCGGCTAATGCTTTTTCCTACAACGACCTTTTTAATTCCTGAAATCCGATCGCTTTTGGTATCGAAATAATCGTTGATCACATAAGCCCCCGATATCAGACAGCATACGGCAACAACGAGCAGAAAAAACGCCCACCCGGTCATTTGTAAAGCCAATCCATTGATATCCAGCATCGGCCGAATGACCAGATAACGCATGGCATACATCGTCAGAGCTGCAAAAGCAATGGTACGAATCCGTATTAACCGAAGTATCTCATACATACTTACTTATTATTATATAAATAAACTTTTTCTTCAATTTACATGCTTTTTACATAACAGTTGGTATCCATCCAATCTCCCTTCGCTTTCAGCACCTGGGAAATAACATCTCTTACACATCCGTCTCCTCCAGTGATATCAGAAATATACCTGGCAACCGATTTGATTTCCTCGCAAGCATCCAGCGGGCAAACCGGTAATCCGACTTGGGTCATCACTTTATAATCCGGAATGTCGTCGCCCATATACATAATGGCTTCTTTGTCCAGCGAATAACGTTGTTCGATTTCTGCTAAAGCCTCTGTTTTATTAGCGACTTTGAGATAAATATCCTCCGGTCTGACTCCTAATTTCTCCAAACGTTCGCGTACGCCCGGTGCCCCACCTCCCGAAATAACGGCAATGATATACCCTTTCCGGATAGCGTACATAATGGCATATCCGTCTTTCGTGCAGGAAGTTCTTATCAATTCTCCGTCCGGTGTGAGATTTTGGGATTGATGTGACAATACTCCGTCGACATCGAATACAAAAGCCCGTATTTTTTTAAGTTCGTCTTTAAAAAATTTCATTTTCTATTTTGATTACCACAAAGTTAACATTAAAGGTTTATTATCGCTCTCCGCTTTCTGTTCGGCAGACTTCAATACGGAAGCACGGATAGAATCAGAAAGTTGGGTATACAAATTTAATAATTTCCGGTTATCTTTCAGCATCGCCTTATGCATACCCAGGATCGACTCATCTCCCCGGCGGGCAGGACCTGTCTGGGCATTTTCGGGAGTCATCAGCATGACTTTGTGAGCCGTTTCAAAAATCAAAGGGCGTAATAAACTGAAATCCAATCCTTCCTGTTCCAAAATCTGTCCGGCAATACCGTATAAATGATTGACGAAATTATTGGCAAAGACTGCAGCCAAGTGCAAAGTTTTCCTTTTCTCTGAAGAAATTTCCTCTACTCTCACCGACAAGAGTCTTGTCAATCCCCGGAGCACTTCCAGAACCTCCGGATTCGAAGCCTCGATACACAAGGGGATCTCTTTAAAATCCAGATCCCTCTTTTTGGTAAAAGTCTGTAAAGGATACAAAACTCCGTAATAAGTGACATAGGGCTTAAAAATATCCATGGGCAAACTGCCGGACGTATGCAGGATTATAGCCTCTTTATTGATCCGGATACTCTTGAACAGTGAGAGTAATGCATCGTCACTTACACAAAAAATATAAATATCCCCATCCGGATAGATACCGAAAAGATCAGCAGTATAAGTAATACCGGTTTTCCTGCCTAATTCCCGGGCCGATTCGATACTCCGGCTATAAATCTGACACAAATTCAACCCTGCTTTCAATAAGGCAGGAGCTAAATGATGAGCGACATTCCCTGCTCCGATCAATATGATCCGTTTATCCTTCATTCTCAAATGCTATATTTTTCGGTTTTATCCGGCCTTCCTTCAAATGATTCACCAAACGCCGGCAAGCCTGACAAATATCCTGATAAAACACGTCGGCTATTAAAACTAATTTTCCTCCGGAATACTGTAAATGCTGATAACGACCGGCAGGATCTGCATGGTTTAAAAGCAACAAATCCCCTCCTGGAATAAATGTATGTGTCATTTGGTTGCGCAATTTATCATATAAATAAAGCTTATCGTTCAACAAACGATATCTTCCTCCGAACAACCGGTTTACACTATTTGAAAACCGACGGGAAGACTGTCCTTTCGCTTTCATCGGTTTATTGTCCAGAAAGCCGCCCAATACCTCGATCGCCTGTCCCATCAATACAAATGGCATATAAGAAATTTCTATTTCCTGCATTTTACCCAGCTCCCGGATAATCACCTCTTCCAGGAACAGCTCGATCTGTTGTATTTGTAAGCTATTCTCCATAAATGTGCCCAAAATTACGCCAAATTATTGAGAAACGGAAATAGGTATTTTGTATCTTTGTAAAAACTTATAAGAATAAACGATTTGAATATTGTAAAGCCATGATTTTACAGAATAACCTTGTTACATCAGAGGCCGGATTTTCAGAAAAAATATTTGAAAAGGGCCTGAGCATATACGAAGTGATCCGGATTTTTAAAGGGAATCCCATCTTCTTAAAAGATAATCTCTTAAGATTGGATAATTCACTAAAAAAATCAAACATCGATATTCATGTGGAAGATTTAAACCTACCGGATAAATTGCAGCATTTTATCCGGCTGGAAAACATGACCGAAGGTAATCTGAAATACGTACTGCATTTTACATCGGGCAAACCGGATGAATATATTTTCCAAATTCCGCATGCTTATCCCACTTCCGAAGATTATAAACAAGGAGTTCCGACCCTGACTTATTCTGCCATGCGTGAAAATCCCGGTGTAAAATACATCAATACGGATTTACGGACACGTACGAACCGACTGATAAAACAAAAACAGGTGTACGAGGTCTTATTGGTCGATAAAGAAGGATATATCACAGAAGGTTCCCGTTCCAATGTGTTCTTTATCGGGGACAATGTCATCTTTACTGCCCCTTTAGAGTATGTTCTTCCCGGCACAAGCCGGAAAAGAGTATTCGATATTTGCCATAAACATCGGTTTCCGATCATTGAAAAGCGTATTCCTGTCTCTGAATTAGCCCGGTATGATGCTGCTTTTCTGTCCGGGACTTCTCCTCTAATTTTGCCAATCAACCGAATCGATGAGCTTCGTTTCGATCCCGGATTACCATTATTACAAGAACTGATGAAATATTATTTCAGATTGCTTGAAGAGTGTTAAAGCCACTTTTAGGTAATATTAAGAAGTTTTTATTCCCCAAAAGTTTTATAAAAGTCATCTTTTTTATAATATTGCAAAATAATGGTATTAAAACTCGTTCGATGAGCATCTTGTGTATGAGATCCGCTCATTACAACATTAAAATAAGTAATGAAATATATTATATTGATACTGGTCGCCGGACTGATTATTTTTGTAAAGCCCTGGAGAATGAGTCTGGAAGAGAGTATATTTTCCCCGGCTGAAGATACGACCTTGTTATCTTCAACCCTTTCCTCCGATTCGCTTATGCTTTTCCCTGCAAATCAAGTTATTAATAACAATGACTCTGAATTGGACATCACCTTGAAATTCGATCGGATAATCCGAAAATTTATGCAAAAATGGGAAATTAAGGGAGCTTCTTTTGCTTTGATGAAGAACGATCGTTTGATTTATAGTAAAGGATATGGCTTTGCCGATGAAGAAGAAAACGTCCCCATGGATGTCATGCATGTTTTCCGGATAGCTTCTATCTCCAAGTTAATTACTGCCGTGGCTATCATGAAGTTGCAGGAAGAAGGTAAACTGACTTTACAGGATCGGGTTTTCGGTCCCGAGGGAATTTTAAACGATACCATTTTTTCAGATATAAAAGACCCCCGTACGACTAAAATCACCGTCGAAAATTTATTACGTCATCAGGGAGGATTTTCCATTGCCTATGGTGACCCCATGTTTTGTCCGGTTGAGATTGCCAGGAAAATGCAGGTACCTCCTCCTGCCGATCTGAATACGATGATACGATTCGTGCTTTCCCGAAGATTGGGATTTACTCCCGGTTCCGGAGCCCGCTATTCCAATATCGGTTACGGCATCTTATCTAAAGTAATAGAAAAGGTCTCGGGTGAAGATTACGAACTTTATGTAAAAAGACATATCTTGCGTCCTGCCGGTTGTTTCGACATGCATTTAGGTAAAAATCTGTATGATGATAAATTGCCTAATGAGGTAAAATATTATGAAGTTTCCAATGCAGAACAGATTCAGGCTTGTGATGGAAGCGGAAAATTGGTTGCACGTAGTAACGGTGGCAATAATATTGAAGAACTCTACGGTGCAGGTGGTTGGGTCGCTTCTCCAGCCGAACTTTTACGTTTCCTGGCAGTCATCGATAAAGATCCGGGTATCCCCGATCTGCTGAGTGATGCGTCGATCGACTACATGACCCAGGAAGTTCCCAGTGCCTACCCCATCGGTTGGATAGAGACGACTAGCCGGGGAGAATGGTTTCGTAGCGGTACATTAGCAGGTACCAGTGCATTGATGAAAAAGCAAAAAGACGGTTATTCGTGGGTATTCCTGACCAACACCAGCAGCTGGAAGGGCTCGCGTTTCCCTCATTACATCGACAATGCGGTAAGACAAGCTATGGCTTCTGTCCATTCATGGCCCGAACGCGATTTGTTTGAAATGCAACGATTCGATCATGAAAAACTTCTGGTTATTCGCTAATATCCTAAAATTAATATAAAATTGCTGCTTTTCTTTGAGTTTTGATTTCATTTTACAACTTTTGTAGTAAAATAATTAATAATCTAAACTCAACAGTGAAAGTATGTCATTTCAAATTTTAACCATCAATCCGGGATCGACCTCTACAAAAATTGCGATTTTTGAAGATGAAAAAGAGATCTTTTCCAAAACACTCCGTCATACAGCCGAGGAACTGAGTCCTTATGCAACCGTCGCTTCACAATTCCAATTCCGGAAGAATATCATTTTATCCGAATTGCAGCAAGCAGGTTGGGACATTCACGGCTTTCATGCAATCGTTGGCAGAGGCGGTTTAGTTAAACCGATCGAATCGGGAATCTATGAGGTAAATGATGCCTTGGCTCATGATCTGGAGTATCCGGTAATGGGAGAGCATGCTTCGAATCTGGGAGGATTGATCGCCCGGGATATCGTACGTGAAATGCATAACGGAACTAAAGCCTATATCGCAGACCCGGTTGTTGTGGATGAACTGGATCCGATCGCCCGGCTTTCCGGTCACCCTGCCCTTTCCAGGGTATCTATTTTCCATGCTTTGAATCAGAAAGTCATTGCACGAACCTATGCACGGGAAGTCGGGAAAAAATACGAAGAAATGAACCTGATCGTCGCCCATATGGGAGGTGGAGTCTCGGTCGGTGCACATTGTTGCGGACGTGTCGTCGATGTCAATAATGCCCTGGACGGAGACGGTCCCTTCTCCCCTGAACGCTCGGGAGGTCTTCCGACAGGTGCTTTGGTCGAATTGTGTTTTAGTGGAAAATCAAAGGCCGAAGTCAAGAAAATGCTGAAAGGGAACGGCGGAGTCGTTGCTTATTTGGGAACGAACGATATGCGGCTGGTGGAAGAGAAAGCACCGGTAGATGCAGAATATGGTATGATTCAGGATGCCATGTGTTACCAGATCGGGAAAGAAATCGGAGCTATGGCAGCTGTGTTGAAAGGGAAAGTTGATGCTATTTTACTGACCGGAGGTATTGCTTATGGCAAACCCATCACCGATTATATTACCCGTATGGTCGGCTTTATCGCCCCCGTGAAGGTTTATCCGGGAGAGGATGAAATGCGGGCTTTGGCTATGAATGGCCTGATGGTGTTACGTGGAGAAATGCAGGCAAAAACTTATGCCTGATTTTAGTTCCGATTTTAGGTTTTAAATAACTGCTAAGCTTCGATAGCCGTTTGTTTAAAATCTAAAATCGGCTTTTTCTTATCTGGCTCGGGTAAAAATATATCTTTCTGTATCCGAGATCTCTTTATTAAACTGAAATCCCTCCCACTCGAACCGGATTATTTCTTCCGGAGTTTCGAGACGATGAAGCAAAATATAACGGGTCATCGCTCCCCTGGCTTGTTTGGCATAAGTACGAATCGTTTCATATTTTCCATTCCGCCATTCCTGAAATTCCGGAGTTATCACTCTCACTTGTGCCCGGAGTTCTTTCTCATCGAAAGCTCCCCATACATCCAAACTGGCCAGATTGATCAATATTCCATCCGAACGCTTCACATCGCCGATCAGGGGAGCTGTTAGTTTGGGAAGCCAATATTCATACAAATTTTTCAGGTTCAGCCCTTTCAATTTTAACGTATATGCAAGCCGGTAAGCTTTTATCAGATCCAACGGGCGGAGTAAACCATACAGCACAGAAACAATCCGCAGGTGGTCCTGAATGTAGCCGAGATCGGCCACTGGAATCGTGTCGGTTTGCATGGTTTTGAACACACTCCCGTTATAGGCAAAAAGGGCTTGTTTCATTGGCGTGTCCGCCTGATCGAATTTTTGATAACGGTTGTAATTTTCCTCTGCCAGAGATTTGCTGACTTTCAGTAATTTCTGCAATTCTTCAACACCATATTGTTGCATTTTTCCAACCAACAGATCGGCATCTTGCTGAAATAAAGGCCAAGTAAACGGATAAGTATCTCCCAAAGTTTTCATATCCATAGTTTTGGCCGGCGAAAGGATAATGAGCATAAATTTCGATTTTAACTAACAAAAAATTTCCAATAAATTCATATTGGGTAAAGTTATGGATTTTTCACGGATAATAATTCGTTGTATTTAAAATAATAGCTTATCTTTGCGAGGTATTTGAGAATTGAATCAGTTTGTATTTAAAGCGACTTGCCTTCATGTATAATGTATCGTTAAGTAGACTTTCCTTCAGCTATCAACCTCATTTCGAATTTATTTTTAATTATTAAAGTTTTATACTTAATGAACATTTACATTTCAAATTTAAGTTATGCCGTAAATGATGGCGACTTAAAAGATTTATTTGGGGAATATGGAGAAATTTCCTCTGCAAAGGTAATTACTGATCGTGAAACCGGTAGATCACGTGGCTTTGGTTTCGTAGAAATGGCTGACGATGCACAAGGACAAAAAGCTATCGACGAACTGAATCAGGCTGAATATGATGGAAAAGTAATCAACGTAACTGTAGCTCGTCCTAGAACAGAACGTCCTGCAGGAAATCGTGGCGGTTTCCACCGTAACAACAACTTCAACGGTGAACGCAAAGAAAGAAGATACTAAAGTTGTGGAGGCTGTCTCATTCGAGTTCAGCCTCTTTTTTCAACTCCTAAATAGTCTTTGCTTTTATTTTCATATTTGTCGTTTTCATTTTTTTCTATCCTGTTTAAATTCTGTTTCCACTTTTTTTATATCACAAAGCTCGGAGCTTTTAGCTCCCTCATTACTTTGAAGGTTTCTGATCCGATGGGTTTGGCTTTGATTTCCCCGAAAGCTACATAAACCGAAATAAATTCTCCGGAACAAAGAGGATGAGACCGATTATCGTTGGAAGTATCAGTTTTAAAAATTATCTTTGTTTTCGAGGATATTCCTAAAAATGTGAAATTTCAGAGATATCAGAGACAGGTTTTAGCTAATTTTACTTCATGATCCAACATGCTTCGATAGACGACAGTACTCTTTTCGAACGTATTACCCGGCATGATGCCGAGGCTTTCGGAATCGTTATGCGGCGTTATGCAGGTGCACTCTATGCTTTTGCATTCAGGATCGTGGGAGATACGTTGGCTGCCGAAGATATTGTACAGGAAGTATTTATCAACCTTTGGGAAAAAAGACGGAAACTATCCCCCGGCCCATCCCTACGTAATTTTCTGTATCTCGCCGTTCGTAATCTATCCCTGAACCACCTTCGGATGCAGAAAAACCATCTTGCCCAAACCAATGCTTATCTGTTTGAACAAAAGGCAGGGCTTTGGGTGATAGAAGAAGAAAGATACCGGCTGCTTTCTGAGGCGATCAAACAACTTCCTCCACGTACAGCCACCGTAATCGGCTATTCCTGCGACGGCTTGTCGCAAGAAGAAATCGCCCGTAAGATGGGAATTACAGTTGCTACCGTAAAATTGCTGAAATCACACGGTATTCAAAAATTGAAAAAGATCCTCGGGCCTTTATCTTTTTTACTTGTGATGATGAAGTAGTTTTTTGGGGCAAGGCCAGAAAAAGTCCGGCTTCCCCCATCAGGAGCTTGCGAAGTGACACGAAGCAGGAAGGAAGTAACGCAGCCCGGTATGGGCTCCGCAGGTAAAAGCATATATGAACTGACGTATCGACGAAGGAAAGGATTATTTTCTTTTCAAAAATCTCCCACTAAATCATGAGATTGCTGAAAAAAAATAGACATGGGGAAAAAGAAAATCGCAATAAAAAACACATTTTATCACGATTTTCTTTAGAAAAAATTTGGAGGAGACTTAGAATTCAGTCCCTTTTCTTTTAGACTTAATACTTGTTTTGTTCAATATCTCCGTTACCGGCTATAATATCCGCATTGGGTATAGCGACTGCATATCTCCGTGATTGTGGGGTTAATGTGTATGTTTTAATGTTTCCAGTATCTACACTGTATTGATCTATATTATAAAAATTACGGGTGATAGTCACATCATCATTCGGATCAGTGTTAAAATTGCAACGACGAATATCATTCCAGCGCAAAGTAAATGGAAATTCACGCATACGTTCTTCCATTACTAACTTAATGGCTTCATCTTTGTTATTGGCTGTTAATTTGAGAACTTCATCGGGAGCATTGTTTGCAATACGATATTTTCGAAAATCATTAAGGGCTTGCATTGCTTCATTGGGATGATTGTTTCTTGCAAGACATTCTGCTCGTATTAACATCATCTCGGCAACGTTAGGTGCAGTGGAATATAAATTGCCATAAGTTCCATAGCCCGGTATGTTACGGGTGAATTTATCTGCATAGAATCCCATGAAATATATTTTTTGGAATTCTTTTACTATGAAATATTTATATCTCAAATCATATTGTTGATTGTAACTTGTTAATAACTTTTGACTGGGAATTCCCCATAAAGTAGTCATGTAATAGTTATTTTTTGAATAATAAGAACGATCTCTAGAGCCAATTGTCAGAGACAATTCCCCATCATTTGCATCCCACCATGTGGATACAGGAACCATACTCATATCTGCCATACACATAGTAAATGTTTGGTCTATTTCTGATGAGTTATTGAAATCTAAAATGTCATTGCCATATTTTAGTGCTTCTTCTGCATATTTTTGTGCAGTTTCATAATCTTCCTTAGCCAAGTAAAAACGTGCAGCAAGTGCATTTACTGTTGCTCCGGTTTCTTTCCATGACTTTCGTCCACTATTATCGAATAATGGAGCCTTTAGTTTGACTGCTTCTATGATGTCTGCTTCTATGAAATTATATGTTTCTTCCAAAGATGCGCGATGCATATCCTCTTCGTAACTAGTTGATCTTTTTATAGGTAATCCTAATTCCGATAAAGTAGATTTTCCATAGGGCATACAATAATAATTAACTAATTCCAAATAATTGTAGGCACGTAGAAAATGAGCTTTATATTTTACATTTGCTTTAGCTTCTTCACTTCCTGAAACTTCATCTACAGATGAAAGAATTAAGTTTGCAAGATAGATACTTTCAAAATTGGTTGCCCACATACTTGTTAAAACATTGGTGTTTGATGTATAAGGCATTTCCCAACAACTAATTTGATAACTTTCTATAAAATCACTTGCTGCTGATAAACCGGCATCATAATATTCTGGAGTTATTTCAAAACAGTCACTACATAATATGGATGCAAAGTTATTATCTAAGATGGCACCTCCACTAAAATTATTTTTCGATAACAGAGCATCCAGTTCTTCAACTTTGCTGATAACGATACCGCTACTTTTCTCGGGAATTTCATCGAGATAATCATTACAACTATAAAAAGATGTAGTGAGTAATAATAGAATAATTATATTTAAATATTTCATATTAATTTTTTTATAATTTTAAAACCCTACTTTAATACCTAATGTATAACTTGGTTGTAAACGAAAACCTCCATATCTATATTCAGGATCTTCATCTATGCTTTTTATGGTGAATAAATTATTTCCTTGTAAAAAGAATGTAAGCCTGTTCATGCCAGTACTATGAATATATTTTATAGGTAACGAATATGATAAAGTTAGTTCCTGCATACGGATGCTGAAAGCATTTGTTGTAAGATAACTCAGGTAATTAGCTTTATTCCAATAAGATAAATTATCAGTATCTTGATAAGGCATCGGGACAACTTCATTGGGATCTGCTCCTATTATTTCAGATAATTGGGCATTCGGAATATTACCGCGTCCTGGGTAATTAAATCCTGTACGTCTGAATACGTGTCCGAATTTTCCTGTAAAAGTGAAAGACAGATCTATACCTTTGTATGAAAATGTATGTGTCATTCCTATGTCGTAAGGAGCAACTTTTGTTCCTTGGTATTTTAAGAAGTCAAGTCCGTCATAGTTTGTTGATCCATCAAATGGCATATATTCATCACCAATGAGATTGACAACAGGCAATATTTTAGGGCTGTCGGCAGTACCCATGTTTTTCATTCCTCCGTATATGTAAGAATAAAGAGAGTTGATAGGCTTGCCTTCGATATATTGTTGACCGGCGCCTTCCCCTGATAACCACCAATAAGGCATGGAAGTGACAAGAAGTTTTTTGACTTTATTCTTGTTGTAAGAAAATACGATGTTACTGTCCCAAATTAAATCATTAGTGATATTTAGTCGACTACCTATTTGAAATTCGATACCGTGATTAGTTATTTCAGCATTGTTGATAAGTGCAGATTCGGCACCATTAACAATAGGAATGGCTACATCTGCTAAAATATCTTTTCCATGCTTATAATAATAGTCTATTTTTCCATATAACTTACTACAGAAGAAAGAATAATCAATACCGAAATTTAATGTATTGGTACGTTCCCAGCGCAAAGTAGGATTACCCTTACTGGATATTTCGGCTTCTAATTCTCCTGTAGTTTGATTATATCCGTTCATACCAATGAGGGGAATTAGTGACGTGCTGCTGTCGGAGTTACCATTACATCCGAAAGTTATACGGGGTTTTAATTGATCAATAACCTCTATTGATTCCATAAACTCTTCATTCATCATGTTCCAACTTGTACCTACTGACCAGAAAGGAGAATAACGATAGGCAGGATCATCAGTAATGAAATTGGAGGCATCTATACGGAATGAACCCGAAATAGAATAACGATCATTAAAAGTATAAGCCAAATTGGCAAAAGCCGAAAAATAGCGGTCGGTTCTGTATGTAAATTGATTTATATACTCTATATTTAAAGAATTGCCGATCCAATTCTTCAGCCCTTTGGTACCATTAGGGAAGATACCGACGGTTAAATGATCGTCATCATATCCGTAAGTAGGAGCATAATTGTAAGATTTAGTACGTAATTGGCTTAACTCGATACCTCCTACAAAATTAATAGTGTGTATTTTAGCAATTGTACGATTAAAATTTATTTGATTACGCCAATTATAGCTATCTACGAGTGTTTTTGCTTGTGTTAAAATACTTCCAGAAGGTAAATTGGCTGTGACTTTTCCTGTGGTCATATTCCATGTACTTGCTTGGTTTACCATATTACGTACATAAAATGTTTTGTCATTATATAAGTTACGGTTATCTGTTTGCAAGCGTTCATATTGGAATTTCGTACTCAAAGTTAATCCCTCGATTATTTTAAATGTCAACCCGCCTTGAAAACGTAAATTTATGTTAGTTGTATTAAGACTTCTGTTTTTTATTTCGGTAATTGGATTATATGACCAATCGGAATAAGGAAAGTTTTCCTTAGGGACCATTGCATCAATCATGGGAGTATAAAATTTCAAGAAATTTAGATTTGTATATGAACCATCGGGATTAACCAACATATCATAGGGAGATAATGAAGTTATATCACTTGCAGAAATACCGGAATGATCGGAATCTGTATATTGAATAGTTGTAGATAAATTAAAGTCAAGCCATCATTAGTGTCCCGTTAAAATGGGACGAGTTAAATAATTAATCAAATAGCCCCGGA